>Ga0070705_100000025_pt1 | contig 79976 bp, 74 predicted proteins | sample KBSK5253metaG_FD_65455 | JGI IMG/M metagenome (GOLD analysis project Ga0070705, IMG submission 65455) | Corn, switchgrass and miscanthus rhizosphere microbial communities from Kellogg Biological Station, Michigan, USA - KBS K5-25-3 metaG | ecosystem: Host-associated > Plants > Roots >... | reverse complement strand
TTCCAACTGGCCAGCGATCGCCGGCTCGCATCGCGCCCGAATTGCACCCGTGGTGCACCTGAGCGTGAGCGAACGTCGACCGAAGCGCGGGCAAAGGGAAAACCATTCCTCGATTTTGCTCCGTTTACGACTACTCGGACAGGCTCCTAGATCCGCACGCCGTTCGTCGAGAACACGACCGATGAGGCGTTGGGGAAATAGCCGTCGTTGAGCACGTAGGCCGCGCCGGCCCCGAGCAGTGCCGCCACCAGGCAGGCGAGCAGGAAAACGCGCATGGGTTGCCCCTCCTCTCTTCCCTATCCGGCCATCGCTATTCGGCCGGCGCCGCGCCGCGGACGCGCCCTTTCTTCGCCTGCTTCTCAAGCCACAGGCTGTGGTGCTGGCGCGCCCAGTTCACGTCCACCTCGCCCCCGCCCATGGCCTGGAAGGCGCCTTGCATGCCGATGGTGCCGATGTAGATGTGGGCCAGCATGATGGCAATGAACACGAGCCCGACCACGCCATGCACCATCTGCGCCAACTGCATGCCGGCGATATCGGTGGCGTAGAAGGGAAGCATCAGCAGATAGCCGGTGACGGCCACGGCGCCGCCGCCCAGCACCACGATCCAGTAGATCGCCTTCTGGCCGGCGTTGAAGCGCCCGGCCGGCGGATGCTTGCTGCCGACGATGCCGCCACCCTGCGCGACCCACTTGAAATCGCTGGGCGTTGGGAGGTTCCACGCGATCCACATCAGGAAGATCAGCACCACTCCGAGGGTGAACGGGAAGCTCAGGTAGTTGTGGGCGTACTTGGCCCACTGCGACCACTCGGCAAAGCCCGCAGGCCCGATCAGCGGCGTGAGCAGCTCCTTGCCGAAGGTAATGTTGAGGCCGGAGATGGCGAGCACCACGAACGAGGCCGCCGTCATCCAGTGCACGAAGCGCTCGAAGGCGTTGAAGCGCACCAGCCTCGCCTGCGACGGCCCTCCTTCGATGCGCACCGAGCCTCTGATCAGGTAGAACAGGACGATGAGGCCCAGCATGCCGAGAATGGCGACGGCGCCGATCCAGCGCAGTGTGACCTGGTGGAACTGGCGCCACGCGCGGCCCTCCGGCTGCTCCAGCACCCGCGTGCGCGTGTCGGGTAGAGTGCCGCGTCCCTGGATGCGCTGCAGCTCCTTCAGCAGCTCCTTCTCCTTCACCGACTGCGCGGTTGGATTGACCTGCGTGGGCTGCTGCGCCTTGCCGGGCGACACCGCGAACAGGGCGGCCAGCCCAAGTAGCAATGCGGCGATGAAGACCCGGAGCGATGCGCTCGTTGGCATTCCTTTGCCTCCCTGATCCTGCAGTTTCCGCCGTGCGGCGGAGACGAATAGGGCGCCGGGTTGGCTCCCGCCGCCCGCCCCGTATCGTTTACGACTCGATGTTCTCGCGGTAGGCCGTCTGCCAGCCCCAGGCGCCCGAGCTGTAGCCGCGGCGGACCACCCGCTCCTGGAAGATCTTGGCGATGATCTCGCCATCGCCCGCCAGCAGCGACTTGGTCGAGCACATCTCGGCGCAGATCGGCAGCTTGCCCTCGGCCAGCCGGTTCGAGCCGTAGCCGGTGAACTGGCCGTTGTCGCGGCTGCCGTACTCCGCCGGCGTCAAGTCCGCCTCCGGGCCGCCGGCGCAGTAGGTGCACTTGTCCATCTTGCCGCGCGAGCCGAAGTTGCCGACGCGAGGATACTGCGGTGCGCCGAACGGGCAGGCGTAGAAGCAGTAGCCGCAGCCGATGCACAGGTCCTTCGAATGCAACACCACCCCGTCCGCCGTGGTGTAGAAGCAGTTGACGGGACACACGGCCGCGCAGGGCGCGTCCGTGCAGTGCATGCACGCCATCGACACCGAGCGCTCACCGGGCTTGCCGTCGTTGATGGTGACGACGCGCCGGCGGTTGATGCCCCAGGGGACATCGTGCTCGTTCTTGCAGGCGGTGACGCAGGCGTTGCACTCGATGCAGCGGTCGGCGTCGCAGAGAAACTTCATCCGAGCCATGGCCGTTTCCTCCCTACGCCGCCCTGACCTGGCAGAGCGTGGCTTTCGGCTCCTGCATGCCCGTGACCGGATCGAAGCCGTACGTCGTCAGTGTATTGACGCTCTCGCCCAGCACCACCGGGTCGGCGCCCTGCGGGTATTTGCGCCTCTGATCGTCGCCCTGGTACCAGCCGCCGAAGTGGAACGGGCACCAGGTCACGCCCTTGCCGACGCGCTCGGTGACCAGCGCCTTCATGCGCGCCCGCGGCTTGGTGTCTGCAGCACCGAACACCCAGACCCATCCGCCGTCCTTGATGCCCCGCTCGGCGGCATCGGCCGGATTGATCTCGATGAACATGTCCTGCTGCAGCTCGGCCAGCCACTTGTTGGAGCGCGTCTCCTCGCCGCCGCCCTCGTACTCCACGAGGCGTCCCGAGGTGAGGATCAGCGGGAACTCCTTGGCGATGCCCCGCTCCACGGCCGTCTTCTGCACGTCGAAGCCGACATTCGGCACCCGGAACTGCCGCGCGTTGGGCAGTGTCGGATACTTGGCGACCAGCTCCGGCCGCGGCGTGTAGATCGGCTCGCGATGCACCGGAACCGCGTCCGGCAGGCCGAACGCGTTGGCGCGGGCCTTGCCGTTGCCGTAGTGCATGCAGCCGTGCTTCATCGCCACGCGCTGGATGCCGCCCGACAGGTCGGTGGCCCACGAGACGCCGTCCGGGTTCGCCCCGCCGACGCGCTCGATGGTGGCCTTCTCGGCCTCGCTCAGATCGCCGTCCCAGCCCAGCTTCTTCAGCACGCCGTAGGTGAACTCCGGGTATCCGTCCTTGATCTCGGAGCCGACCGTGTAGGAACCCTCGGCCAGCATGTTGTACCGGACCTCCTGGCCATCGCTAGTCTTGACCACGCGCTCCACCCCGAAGCGGGCGCGGAACGGGCTGCCTCCGTCCATGACGTGCAGGTTGGTGTTGTAGAGCGTGTGCGTGCCCGGATGGTTGAGCTCGGGGGTGCCCCAGCACGGCCAAGGCAGACCGTAGTAGTCGCCCTTGCACGGCCCGTCCGAGGCCCTGAGCGTGACCAGATCGAAGTCCTTCTGGTTCGCCATGTGCTTCTTGAGGCGCTCGGGCGACTGGCCGCAGTAGCCGGTCGACCAGCCTCCGCGATTGATCTCGCGCAGGAGATCCTCGGCCGACGGCACGTTGTTCTCGACCTTGATGTTCTTGAACATCTTGTCGGCGAACCCGAGCTTGGCCGCCAGGCGGTACATGATCTCGTTGTCATCCTTGGCCTCGAAGATCGGCTCCACGATCTTCTCGCCCCACTGCAGCGACCGGTTGGAGGCCGTGCGCGAACCGGCCACCTCGTAGCTGGTGGCGACCGGCAGCAGGTAGGTGTTGTCCTTCCTGTTGCCCATGATGGCCCAGGTGGTGGGCACCGGGTCCGCGACCACGAGCAGGTCCAGCTTCTCGACGCCGGCCGAGGCCTCGGGGATGCGGGTCACGGTGTTGCCGCCGTGGCCCATGATGATCATGGCCTTGAGGTTGTCCTTCTGGGACACCTGCTCCTTGGGCAGCAGGGTGGCGTCGAACCAGCGCGTGGAGGGAATGCCCGGCGCGTTCATCATCCTGACGGGCTTGCCGTCTGCGCCGGTGACAGTGTCGAAGCGCGAGTCCATCCACGCGTAGTCGACCTCCCACACGCGACACCAGTGCCGCCACGCGCCCTCGGCGAGGCCGTAGTAGAGCGGCAGCGTCACGATATCCAGGCCCAGGTCGGTGGCGCCCTGCACGTTGGTGTGGCCGCGGAAGATGTTGGCGCCCGTGCCGAACTTGCCGACGTTGCCGGTGGCGAGCAGCGCGATGCAGAACGCGCGCACGTTGGCGGTGCCGACCGTGTGCTGGGTGGCGCCCATGCACCAGATCAGCGTGGCAGGCTTCTCGGTGGCGAACATCTTGGCCACGCGCTCGAGCTGCGCGCCGGGCACGCCGGTGACACGCTCCACCTCGTCCGGCGTCCACTTCTCGACCTCCTTGCGGATGTCGTCCATGCCGTAGACGCGCTGCTGGATGAACTCCTTGTCCTCCCAGCCGTTCTTGAAGACGTGCCAGAGCATGCCCCAGATCACGGGTATGTCGGTGCCGGAGCGGATGCGCACGTACTCCGTGGCATGCGCAGCGGTGCGCGTCAGCCGCGGATCGATGACGATCATGTTGGCGCGGTTCAGCTCCTTGCCCTCCAGCACGTGCTGGAGCGAGACCGGGTGCGCCTCCGCGGGGTTGCCGCCCATGATGATCATGGTCTTGGCGTTGCGGATGTCATTGTAGCTGTTGGTCATCGCGCCGTAGCCCCAGGTGTTGGCGACGCCGGCGACGGTGGTGGAGTGGCAGATGCGGGCCTGGTGGTCCGAGTTGTTGGTGCCCCAGAACGCCGCGAACTTGCGGTTGAGGTAGGACGCCTCGTTGGTGAACTTGGCGGAGCCCAGCCAGTAGACCGAATCAGGGCCGGACTTCTCGCGGATCTGCAGCAGCTTGTCGCCGATCTCGTTGATGGCGGTGTCCCAGCTGATGCGCTGCCACTGCCCGTTCACCATCTTGAGCGGGTAGCGCAGGCGGCGGTCGCCGTGCACGATCTCGCGCGTGGCAGCGCCCTTGGCGCAATGCGACCCGCGGTTGAGCGGGCTGTCCCAGCCGGGCTCCTGGCCCACCCACACGCCGTTCTCGACCTCGGCGATCACCGTGCAGCCCACCGAGCAGTGGGTGCACATGTTCTTGCGGATGACACCGTTCTTGGGTGCCGGGCTGTAGGTCGCGGCCTCGGCCTTGCGGATGCCGCCAAGCGGCAAGATCCCGATCGCGGCGAGGCCGCCTGCGGCCAGGCCCGAGCGCCTGAGGAAGGTGCGCCGGTCGACGGCGCCACCGGACTGGGCGGAGAACGCAGCGGCCAAGCCGCCGCGGCGCGCCTGTCGATCGCTTTTCTTGGTCAGCACGGCTCGCCTCCCTTAGCCCTTCTGCGGATACCGGTTGACCCGGTAAAAGGTCTTGACGTGCTCCGTCTCGCGGTAGCGCGCCTTGCGCTTCTCGTCGTTGGTCTCGCTGTCCGCCTGGGCGGGCGTCGCCAGCGCGCCGGCCCCGGCCGCCACCCCGACGCCGGTACCGCCCAGAATGCGAAGGAAATCGCGGCGGCCGACGTTGGCTTTCCCAGGGGCTTTGCCTGCATCCTTCATGGTCGCCTCCTCCTCTTGCTCTCCGCGCTGCCGGCGGATTGTCGTCCCGCTACCGTGGCAGCTTGAACGCTTGTGCCTCTATCTCCAGGAACGTCCGCCCGAGCGCACCCACCCGGGCGTAGAACTGCGCCTTCTCGCTGATCGCCAGGTCGGCGAAGAAGCGCCCCATCCAGGGCGCGACGTGCTTCTCGAACATCTCCCGCTCGGCCTCGGGCGGCGCCTCGATGCTGCCGCCGGCCAGGGCGGCCATGATCTCGCACAGCGTCGCAGCGCTGTCCTCGGGTTCCGCTTGACCGTCGGCCCGCTCGATGCCGAAGCGCTTGAGATCGCCGCGCAGGCGCGCCAGCGGGCGCTCGTAGAGGAAGCCGCTGAGGTAATACGAGCCATAGGGCAGCAGCTCGCCGCGCCCGAGCCCCACGAACAGGTCGAAGAACTCCCGGCCCACGGTCTCCACATCGAGGCGGGCCGCCGCCTCTCCGAGCGCGGCGTGCGCCATCCCCAGGGGGCTCGGATCGCCCTTCAGGCGGGCCAGGCGGGCCAGGAGCTGCGCATCGGGCGCGCGCGCCAGGAGGGTGGCCAGGAGCGCGTATTCCTGGGCGCGCGCGGCATCCTCCTCGTCGCGGGGGGAGGCCTGCACGGCGTACAGGTCAGGACGGAGGACGCCGCGGGCTATCCCGGTGGCGGCCTCTATCGACAGCACGCGCTCGGCGGGAATACGCTCCCAGTTGGAGACGGAGGGCTGTGAGATGCCAATGCGGCGGGCCAGCTCGGAGATGCCACCGGCCGCACGTATCGCCTCATCGAGCCCGTGGTCTCGCATTCTGCCTGTTTCTTGCCCAGCGAAGTTTAGAAACATTCGACACGGTAAGCCGGCGTGAGCGCAGCCGTCAATAGCCGGTGGCTATGATGATGTGACGGAATTCACTCATTGCCAGAGGCTATGGACCTCTATCTCGGCATGGCGCGGCCGTGGCCCTTGCGGCGTGGCCCGTTAACGACCTGCGGCTCAGGCTCGGGTTGCTGCAACGCAGCAACAGGGAGTGTGCCCAGATTGTCAGACCCCTCCGGTGAAGCGGCGAGTTGCACGCGCACTGCCGATGCTCCGGCATCCGCCTCAACCGGCAGTGCGCCCGCTGCGGCTTCCGCCTGCGCAATCGCGTCCGGACTGCGTTCGGGGGCGCCGGCGTCCGGCGCGGCTGGCGGGGCGTCTGGCGCCTCTGGCGCCCCGGGCAGGTTGCCCAGCGCCTGCTCGACCAGTTGGCGCACATTGTCGGTGGCCTGCAGCGGCCCGAAGCCGGGGATGGAGGTGGGGTCAGTAAAGTCCCATTGGTTCTCGGCCATCTCGATGAAGTCGCGGATCGCCGGATCCGCGGTCCAGGCCCGCCTCAGCGCCGCCCGGGTCAAGGCCGGCGGCACGCCCTTCTGCAGGAACGCTCGGATGTCGGTGTCGGCGACGATGGACTCGAGGGGCGGCAGGCTGGTCACGTCGAATGGCGGCTCGGCCTCGACGGGTTTGGCAGGCGCATGGCCCGACCGGCCCTCAGCCTCTTCCGCCCGCTCGTCATCCGCCCAGTGTGTCTGCCGGCTTTCCGCTTCGGTCCCGGCCCGCGCGTTCTTTCTCTCTTCCGCGGCCTGTTGCTTGAGGCGCGACCAGCGGGCGATGAAGGTGTCGTCGCCGCTCATGGCCCGCCCTCCCGCGGCTTGCGGCCGCCTCTCAGCGCACCTTCGGCCCCGCTGTCGCGCTGGCGCTTATAGAACGCGCGCTCCACGTGATGGTCGGCGATGAAGGCCTCCAGCGCAGCCTTGATATCGGCCGGCATGGGCACGGTATCGACCAGGTCGTTTCCGGCCTCGGTGAACGCCTCGCCCTCGGCCGGGTCGGCGATGACGGCCAGCACCTCGTAGGGCGGATCGCCGTTGGTGGGACGCAGCACCACCCACAGCTGCGGCGCGCCGGAGCTCAGGTTGCTGATATAGTTCGCCGTCTCGGTGCGGTGGAGCGCGATGGTGGCCGTGCCGGCATAGAAGGACGTGGTATCGCCGACTGTGCCCAGCGGGGTCCAGGGCGCGGCGGCCGGCACGCCAGACAGCACGGCTGCGGGCCGCCAGACATAGTCCACCCACGGGCTGGTGGCCTTGTGGCGCTCAACCACCACGCCGACAGGCATCGAGAAGAGGGCGGCAGAGGTCAATTCACCATCTCCAGGCGCCGCACGGGCAGGCCGGTTAGCAGGTTCTGCGGCTTCAGGCGCAGCACCTTGTCGGCCGTCATCGCGCCGATCAAGTATACCGGCTCGCCCCGCACCCTGTCCCCCACGTCGTTGGCATCCTGGAAGGCGAGCCGGTAGAGGCCCACCAGGCTCCGCCGTGCCGCCTCGTCCAGGTCCTCCCCGTTCCACAGGGCATCGCCGATGCGGGTGCCCTCGGCATCGAGGCCCACGTACCAGACGAGGGGCGCATCCTGCAGCTCGATCAGCGGCTCGATCTTAACGGCAACTGCCAGAAGATGCTTGATCCAGCGCCTCATCACCTCGCCAAGCGCCGCGAGACCATAGCGCCCGGCGGTGAGGTCGAGCGCCATGTCGAACCGGTCGCTGCGGTCCCAGTAGCTGCCGGCGTTCTCCTCGTTGAGCACGTCGATCTCCGCAGCTGCCGGCAATCCCAGCATCGAGACCAACGGCGAGAGCGGCCGCTGGCCGATGCCGGCCACGGTCTCCTCGTCGGCGGCGACCAGCGAGCCCTCGTGCAGCGTCAGCTTCTGCGGCCTGAAGAGCATCTCGGCGGCGCGCAGGATGAAGGCATCGTCGCAGCCGTCCAGGATGTTGCGCAGGATCGCGTGCACCATCTGGCTCAGGAAGAGATGCGGAAGCCTGAGATTGCGGTGGACGATGTCGAGATAGGCCGCCTCCAGCGTGGGATGGCGGGCCAGCTGGTCGCGGAAGGCGAGCATCACCTGCCAGTTCTCGCGTGCGTCCGCATCGGCAATTGCCGCCACCTCCTCGCGGCGCACTGGCCGACGCGGATCGGCGAGCAGGGCGGCATGGAGTGCACGCTCGGCAGCGCAGGCCTCGGGCGGCGGCGCGATCTCCGGGCGCGCCAGGTAGGCTTTGAGGAACTCGTCCGTCACCTGCAGCCGGCCGTCCACGTCGCGGTCCAGCAGGTGGTGACCGCAGGAGAGCCAGAAGTCGCGCGTCTCACTCACGGCCGCCCCCTTGGCGCAGCGCCACCAGGTCGATCTCCTCATCCAGCCCTGGCGGCCCCTCGTCCTCCTCGCCCGCCACGTCGATGATCGCGAAGGCGCGCGCCGGTCGCGCGCCGATGCCGGGCGCCAGCGTGCGGAACGTCTCGCGGATGTCTCCGCCGTCGTGCCTGCGCGCCAGTGCCACCAACATGCCCTTGGGATGGTTGCTGATGGAGGCGGCGAAGGCGATCTCCTCCGCGGCTGCAGCCCTGGCGGCGTCGAGACCCGGGGCGCCGAAGCGCTCCACCAGTCTCTGCGCCAGCAGGGCGACCGCCGCGGCACGGTCCGCCTCGCTGGCCTCGACCACCTGCACGAGCGTGGACCAGCCGAGCGAGTCGATGCCGAGGAAACCCGACCGGAAGGCCGCGCGCCTCTTTCCCTCGAGGCGCGCCACATCCATCGCCGCGAAGGCGAAGGCGCCCGGCACCGCCCATTCGCCCGGCTCCGCCGCGCGCTCGAACACGAAGGTGTCCGACGGGTCGAGCCGGATGGTGCGCAGGAGCTTCACGAGCGGGGCCCTCCGGTGGCCGGATCGAGCCAGGATGGCGTGGCCAGCGCCTCGGCCAGCGAATGGCGATCCGGTTCCGCCTTGCCGCGCCAGCGCACCAGCAGGTCGCCCTCGCGGGCAAGCGAGGGGACGGCGCCTTTCTCAAGCTGAAGGCGATCGACATACTGGCGTGTGACAGCAGCCAGCTCGCCCGCGCGCCAGGAATCGAGGGCCAGCATCAGATGACGCGCGAAGCTCTCTACCAGCCTGCCGGAGCCGACATCGTCGAAGCCCTCCTGCTCCAGGGCCGTGGCCAAGGGGCGCAGCCCCGCCTCCTCCTTGCTCAGCGCGACCAGCCGGATGGACGCACCGAACACGAGCCAATCCGGGACGCTGGATTCGGCCGTGCCGGCCGGCCAGGCCAGCCGGCCGCCGCCGACCAGGCCGCCGTCGACAAAGATCGCGTCGGGCCAGCGGATCTCGATGGGGCGCTCCGGCGGGGCGTGGACCAGCAGCGCGTCGTAGAGCGCCACCATGCAGACGTGGAAGGCACGGCGGGCGCTCGCCAGCGGCTCGTCCGGCTCCAGCACCACCGCGAACTCGGAAAGGTCGAAGCGACCCACGTGCACCAGCGTGCCGGCTCCCGCCTCTGGCGCAATCGCCTGGGCGTGAGCGAAGGCGTCGCCGATCTCGCGCAGCGTCACGAGCGAGAACGGCGGCGGCAGATTAGGTGCCGGGCGGGTCTTGGGCTGGCCGTGCATCGCGGAGTATGGGCTTCCTGCGTTGGCGTTTAGGGATTAGGACGATTATAATTCAAGACTGCCTCAGTGCATAAGGGGTCAGACCCCTCGCCACAGACGCTGGAGTTCAGTTCCGGAGGTTGAGGCGAGGGGTCTGACCCCTTCCACCCCACAAGAAACCCAAGGCAATGGCCGCCCCACCCCGCAAGCTCCTGGTCTGCTCCTGCGAGGACACGATGGCCCCCGATGCGGAGGCCATCCGCAAGGGCTGCCCCGGCGCCCATGTGACGACCGCACGTCACCTGTGCCGCAGCGAGCTCCACCGCTTCCAGGCCGCTCTGAAGGACGAGGCGCCGCTCACCGTGGCCTGCACCCAGGAGGCCACGCTGTTCGACGAGGTGGCGGACGAGGCGGAACGCACAGCCCCGATCGCGTACGTCAATATCAGGGAGACCGCGGGCTGGTCGCACGAGGGGGCACAGGCGGGACCGAAGATGGCCGCCCTGCTGGCGGCCGCGGCGGAGCCCATGCCGACGGTGCCCGTCGCCAGCCTGGAGAGCGAGGGCGTCATTCTCGTCTACGGCCGCGACGAGAGCGCCGTGGAGGCCGCCCGCCTGCTCAAGGACCACCTCGACGTCACCGTGCTCCTCAAGCCGCCGGCCGCCATCCAGCCGCCGCGCAGCACCGAGTTCCCCATCGTGCGCGGCATCGTGAAGACCGCCAAGGGCCACCTGGGCGCCTTCGAGCTGACCGTCGACGATTTCGCCCAGCCTGTGCCGTCGTCGCGCCGGGCGCTGGCCTTCGGGCCCGGCCGCAACGGGGCGCACTCGAAATGCGATGTCATCCTCGACCTGACCGGCGATGCGCCGCTGTTCCCCGCCGCCGACCTGCGCGACGGCTACCTGCGCGCCGACCCGGGCCAGCCCGCGGCGGTGCTGAAAGCGGTGCTCGAGGCGCGCGACCTCGTCGGCACCTTCGAGAAGCCGCGCTATGTTGCCTTCGATGCCGGCCTGTGCGCGCATTCGCGCTCGCGCATCGTCGGCTGCACCCGCTGCCTCGACCTCTGCCCGGCCGGGGCCATCTCTCCGGCCGGAGACCATGTGGCGATCAGCGCGGAAATCTGCGCGGGCTGCGGTCAGTGCGCCGCCGCCTGCCCCACGGGCGCCGCGTCCTACGCGTTGCCCCCCGCCGATGCGCTGATGCGCAAGCTGCGGACGCTGCTGGTGACCTGGCGCGAAGCCGGCGGGGGCGACGCCATCGTCCTGCTGCACGATGCCGAGCACGGCGACACCCTGATCGACGCGCTGGCCCGCTTCGGCGACGGCCTGCCCGCCAACGTGCTGCCGGTCGCCGTCAACGAGGTGACCCAGGTCGGCCTCGATGCCGTCGCGGCGGCGTTCGCCTTCGGCGCCTCGGCCGTGCGGTTCCTGCTGCGCGAGCGTCCGCGGCATGACGTGGCGGGCCTCAGGCAGACCCTCGGGCTTGCCCAGCCGATCCTCGACGGCCTCGGCTTCAGCGGCGAGCGCGTGGCCACCATCGAGACGGACGATCCCGAAGCCCTTGCCACTGCGCTGCGCGCCATCGGGCCGATGCCGCCGGTGCCGCGTCCGGCCAGCTTCGTGCCCGCCGGCGGCAAGCGCGACGCGCTGCGTGTCGCCCTGCGTGAGCTGCACCGTTCGGCGCCGAAGCCGGTCGATGTGGTGGCACTGCCCGAGCGGGCGCCGTTCGGCGCGGTGGAGATCGACGCCGCCGGCTGCACGCTCTGCCTCGCCTGCGTCTCGGCCTGCCCGACCGGCGCGCTTTCCGACAACCCCGAGCGGCCGACGCTGCGCTTCACCGAGGACGCCTGCGTGCAGTGCGGCCTGTGCAAGGCCACGTGCCCCGAGAAGGTCATTTCGCTGAAGCCTCAGCTCGACTTCCGCGCCGCCACGGCCTCCGGGCGCGTGCTCAAGGAGGAGGAGCCGTTCTGCTGCATCCGCTGCAGCAAACCGTTCGGCGTGAAGAGCACCATCGAGAGGGTGGTTTCCAAGCTGGAAGGGGGCCACTGGATGTACCAGGGCGAGGGGGGCGTGAACCGCCTCGATGTCATCCGCATGTGCGACGACTGCCGCGTCGCCGTCATCTCCGACCAGGACTTCGACCCGTACGGCGCCCCGCCCCGCGCCCATCCGCGCACCACCGAGGATTACCTGCGGGAGAGGGAGGAGGCGGAGCGGAAGAAAGGGTGAGTAATCCGCATCGAAGAGTCTCCGAGAATCGCCGAGCCAGGGCTAGGGGGATGTCGGATGGTTGCCAGCGACAACTTCGCCGAGTTCCTGCGTGAGCAGTTCGCCCAGCTCGGTCACATCACGATGCGGCGTATGTTCGGCAAGACCGGCGTGTTCTGCGACGGGCTGATGCTTGGGATGGTGAGGGACGATACGCTCTACTTCCGGGTCGACGACCACAACCGGGCAATCTTCAAGGAAGCTCAGTCCTTTCCACCCCTCGACTACGAGAAGGGGGGCTCCAGCATAGACCTCGCCTTCTGGCGCGCTCCTGAGCGGCTGTTCGACGAGACCGACGAGCTCGTCGCGTGGGCACGAGCGGCGCTGGCGGCGGCGCGCCGGGTCGCGTCGAAGAGAGAACGGATGGCGCCGAGGAAAAAGGGGTCAGACCCCTCGCGTCGAACGTCGTGATTTCACACGAGCGCACGTGCGAGGGGTCTGACCCCTTTACCGCGTCGCCTTTCCCAGGAACTTGACGAGAGCAGCGCGGTCCTCGGGGCCGACCTTCTGCTCCGGCATCTTGGTGCCGGGCGTGTAGGCGGCGGGACCGATCTCGAACAGCTTGGAGACCGTCTCGGGAGACCACACGATGTCGAGCTGCTTGAGCGCCGGCGAGAACTCGTAGCCGGGCTGCGTGGCGATCCGACGGCCGAAGATGCCGGCCAGCGTCGGCCCCGCGCGGGGAGGCTCGTTAGGCTTCAAGGTGTGGCAGGCGACGCAGGCGCGGAACACGCGCGCGCCGGGGTCATTGCCGTAGGCCGCCAGCGGATCGCCAGGGGTGCCGGCGTCGGTCTCGCCGATGCGCTCGCCGGTTTGCGCATTCCAGCGGCGTACCAGATGGTCGCTGCCGCCGGTGAGCAGCGTGTGGCCGTCGGGCAGGAACGCTGCCGACCACGCCGGCATGCCGGGGCCGACCAGCGTCCGCACCACCTTGCGCGCGGCGAGGTCGATGATGGCGACCGCGCCACCCACGGTCGCAGCCGCCGCCAGCTTCCCGTCGCCGCCGACCGCGACGGCAATGACGGGCACCGCAGCGGCCTCGATCTCGCCCTTCATCTCGCCGGTCCCCGACAGGATGTAGACCTTGCCCGTCGCGCCCGCTGCCACGATCTCGCCGCCCGTCGCAACGGCCACCGCGTTCAGCGGCCCCGGCAGCGTCACCACGATGGGTGCAGTGCCGTTGTCGACGGCCCAGATGCGCAGCGTCAGGTCGTAGCCCACGGTCACGACGAAGCGACCGTCGGGCGTGAACGCCACGCCGTTGACGTTCTGCCGATGCCCCTCGAGTACGCGCGAGGCAGCATCGGCCAGCGACCACAGCCGCGCGGTGCCGTCCCACGCGGCGGAGGCGAGCGTCGTGCCATCCGGCGAGACGGCGAGGGCGACGACCGGCCCCGTATGCCCGCTGAGCACCCGCTCCGGCCTGACCGCACCGGGCGGCCAGACGGCAATGGCGCCGTCCTCGCCGCCGGTGACGACGCGGCCATCCTTGAGGAACGCGACCGCGTTGACGGCGCTGTCGTGGAAGCGCAGCACCTTCTCGGCCGACCCGGAGGCGAGCGACCAGAGGATCGCTGTCGCATCGAAGCTGCCGGAGACCGCGCGACTTCCATCCGGGGAGACAGCGACTGCCCGAACCGGACCGCCATGGCCGCGCAGCTGCGCAAGCGCCGGCGCCGCGACCGCGCAGTATGCCAGCAGCAGGAGAAGCAGACCGACTCGTCGCGGCATCGCGTTTCGCTCTGGCCAGAGAGGTGGGACGCTCCGGCCTTGCTTAGCCCGGCCTTGCTTAGCAAGGAAGCAGCGGCACCGGCAAATCACGGCGCCCAGCGCACGCGGCCGGCGGCGCTCACGTCCAGGCCGCCCAGCTCCCCCGCCCTGGTGGCGAAGCGCGCATCGCCGATGAGCGCCAGCAGCGCCTGCAGGGGCGGGCGGAAATAGTCGCGCTGACGCATCAGCAGATCGAATCGCTCCACGCACAGCGGCACGAAATCGAGCCCCGCCGCGCTGGCCACAGCCCGCGTGGCGATGCCGAAATCGGCGTGGCCCGCGCGGATGGCCTGGGCGATGTCGGGACCGGTCGGCGCGACCAGGGCGGTGCGGAGGTCCTCGAACCCGAGGCCGTCCTTGCGCAGCAGGGCCAGCAGGAGCTGTTGCGCGCCCGCCCCCGCCGGCCGCAGCGCGGCGCGCAATTTGCGGGCGTGCGCCTCGCCCAGAGAGGTGAGCTTGAGCGGGTTGCCGGCGGCCACCACCAGGCCCTGCTCACGCGCGGCGAAGCCGATGAGCACCGCGTCGCGCAGAGTCGGCTCCGCGGCCACCGCCTCGGGATTGGCGTCCCTGGCGGGATCGTCGAGATCGTGGAAATGGATGGCGGCGGCGATCAGCTCACCCCTGAGGAAGCGCTGGTAGCCCGCCTCGCTGCCCTCGGGCAGGATGGCGAGCCCGGCGCGGCTCTCGCTCAGCGCCCACTGCAGCAGCGGATCGTGGCTGCCGCCGACGATGGGGGGCGGATCGGGCGGCAGGACGCCAGCGGGACGCACCATGCGGCTGAGCAGCCAGCGGTCGAGATCGGCGCGGGAGAACAGCCACCTGCCCGTCGCCTTGGTGCAGGGGATCTGCCGGTCGGCGATCAGCTCGTAGAGCTTGCGCTCCTTCAGCCGCAGATAATCGGCGGCTTCACCGGTGGTCAGGAGGCTCAAGCCTGCACTTGACTGCATTTTCCTGCGCTGAATCCGGGGATTGACTCGACGCAGAAAAGCACAGCGAATTCCCGGCAGTCAACGCCTACTGTGCGGTCGGCATGAGCGCCCTTGAGCTGGTCTTCTCCGGCGACCCGAAGCTGTTCGGCATCGTCGCTTTGTCTTTGTTCGTCACGCTGTCGGCCACCGTGGCCGCCTGCGTGATCGGGCTGCCGCTGGGCGCGCTGGTGGCGCTCTCCCGCTTCCCGGGCCGCAATGCGCTGATCGTCTTTCTCAACGGCTGCATGGGCCTCCCGCCTGTGGTGGTGGGGCTCCTGGTCTATCTGGCGCTGTCCCGCTCGGGGCCGCTCGGCTCTTTCGGCCTCCTGTTCACGCCGCGCGCGATGATCATCGCCCAGGCCGCGCTGATCGCGCCCATTGTCGCCGCCCTCACGCGCCAGCTGATCGAGGACCTGTGGGCCGAGTACCGCGACGAGCTCACCGCCATGGCCGTCGGGGCTGCGGGCCGCGTGGCGACGCTGCTCTGGGACGCCCGCTTCTCCCTGGTGACCATCGCACTGGCGGGCTTCGGGCGGGCGGCGGCCGAGGTGGGCGCCGTCATGATCGTCGGCGGCAACATCGACGGCTTCACGCGGGTGATGACCACCACCATCGCGCTGGAAACTTCGAAGGGCGACCTGCCCCTCGCCATCGGGCTTGGCATTGTGCTGATCGCCGTGATCCTGATCGTCAACGCCATGGCCTGGGCGGTGCGCGGCTGGTCCGAGCGCCATGCTGGATAGCCCCCGGGACGAGCCGATGCGCGACCGCCCCAGCACGCTGCCGATCGCTTTCGAGGCCGTCGCCTTCGCCGCCGGCGAGACGTGCATCCTGCGCGACGTGACATTGTCGCTGGACGCCGGCCCGGCCACCGTGCTGATCGGCCCGAATGGCTCGGGCAAGACGACGCTCATCAAGCTGGCGGTGGGGCTGATCGCGCCCTCGGCGGGCACAATCCGCTACGCCCAGCCGGACCGGGCGGCACGCCGCCAGGCCATCGTGTTCCAGAAGCCGGTGATGCTGCGCCGGTCTGCCGGCAGCAATGTCGCCTACGCCCTCAAGGCGGCGGGCCGCGCCACCGATCCGGCAAGCGTCATGAGGCTCCTGGACCGCGTGGGTCTCGCCGCTCTCGCCGACCGCCCGGCGCGGAGGCTCTCGGGCGGCGAGCAGCAGCGCCTGGCCCTGGCCCGCGCGCTTGCCCGCGACCCGGAGGTGCTGTTCCTCGACGAGCCCACCGCCAGCCTCGACCCGGCGGCGACCAAGTCCGTGGAGGACATCGTGGCGGCCGCCGCGGCGGGAGGCGTGAAGATCGTCATGTCGACCCACGACCTGGGTCAGGCACGCCGGCTCGCGGGCGACATCGTGTTTCTCGCCAAGGGCCGTCTCATCGAGCACGCGCCGGCGGAGAGATTCTTCGCCGCACCATCCACGCCGGAGGCGCGCGCCTTCGTGGCCGGCGAGCTGGTCATCTAAGGACTGCTGAGGATCGCAAAGGGAGGAAAGAAGATGGCTGTTTCCCGTCTGCTGCTGGGGTTTGTCGTCGGCGCTCTCATGAGCTGGACGCCGGCGCTGGCCCAGGACAAGTCCATCGTCGTCGCGTCCACCACGTCCACGCAGGATTCCGGCCTGTTCGGGCACATCCTGCCGCTGCTCAAGGCCAAGACCGGCATCGATGTGAAGGTGGTGGCGCAGGGCACCGGCCAGGCCCTCGATACGGCCAGGCGCGGCGATGCCGACGTAGTGTTCGTGCATGCCAAGCCCCAGGAGGAGAAGTTCGTGGCGGAGGGCTTCGGCGTGAAGCGCTTCGACGTGATGTACAACGACTTCGTGGTGATCGGGCCCAAGTCCGACCCGGCGGGGATCAAAGGCGGCAGCGACGTGCTGGCGGCCTTCAAGGCCATCTACGACAAGGGCGCCCCGTTCGTGTCGCGCGGCGACAAATCGGGCACGCACGCCGCCGAGCTGGCGCTGTGGAAGGCGGCCAGCCTGGACCCGGCGGGCAGCAAGCCGGCCTGGTACCGCGAGATCGGCCAGGGCATGGGCGCGGCGCTCAACACGGCTGGCGCCATGGGCGCCTACGTGCTGTCCGACCGCGGCACCTGGCTCTCCTTCAAGAACCGCGGCGACCTTGAGGTCGTGGTGGAAGGCGACAAGCGGCTCTTCAACCAGTACGGCGTCATCCTGGTGAACCCGGCGAAGCACCCGCACGTGAAGAAGGAGCTGGGCCAGCAGTTCATCGACTGGGTGATCTCGGCCGAGGGACAGAACGCCATCAAGTCCTACACCATCGACGGCCAGCAGCTGTTCTTCCCCAACGCCTCGCCGACGGGCTGATGCATCCACCCGTCATCCCGGAAGCTGAGGTCCCGTAGGGACCGAAGCTATCCGGGACCTCGTGAGGCTAGTCGTACCTTCCTCCTGAGGTCCCGGTTCGGAGCGCCGCTCGCCTCTGGCTCGCATCGCTCAGACCGGGATGACGGGTGCTATCCATAGAGCGATCCATGCGTTTCGTACTTGCAGGCGCAGTCCTCATGCTCTCCACGCTCGCTCATGCCGAGACTGTGAGCCTCTATGCCGCCGGCAGTCTCAAGGCGGCGCTGACCGAGGTGGCCGCCGCGTTCCAGAAGAACGGCGGCGGCAAGATGCGCGTGGAGGCCACCTTCGGTCCATCCGGGCTGCTGCGGGAGAAGATCGAGCAGGGCGAGCCGGCTCACGTCTTCGCATCCGCCGACACGGGCCATCCGAAGCGTCTCGTCGACCAGGGCCGCGCGGGCGGCCCGCTGACGGTCTTCGCGCGCAACCAGCTGTGTGCGCTTGCTCGACCGGACCTCTCGGTCACGTCGGACGGGCTGCTGGACGCGATGCTCGACCCCAATCTCCGCCTCGGCACCTCGACGCCGAAGGCCGACCCGGCAGGCGACTATGCTTTCGCGCTGTTCACCAAGGCCGAAGCGCTCAAGGCGGGCGCGCGGGCTGCTCTGGAGGGCAAGGCGCTGCAGCTCACCGGCGGGCCCAACTCGGAGAAGGCGCCGCCGGGCCGCAACCCGTATGCCTGGGTGATGGAGACCCGGAAAGCCGACCTGTTCCTCACCTACTGCACCAACGCCTTGCTGGCGCAAAAGGAGATGCCCTCCGTGCAGATCGTCCACGTCCAGGCGGCACTGAACGTCGGCGCGGATTACGGCATGATCGTGCTCAAGGACGCACCGGCCGCCGCGGCCGATCTCGCCCGGTTCATTCTCGGCGGCGACGCACAGGCGATCCTGACGAAGCACGGGTTCGGCTACGGCGAGCAAGGCAAATAGGAGGAGGTCTGTCTTGCGCAAGCTCCTGGCACTTCTGCTGCTGCTGGCTCCCCTGGCGGCGCACGCCCGCATCGTCGTCGACTCGGCGGGACGCAAGGTCGAGGTGCCCGACAGAATCGAGAAGGCGTTCGCGGCCGGCCCTCCGGCCTCGATCCTGCTCTACATGCTGGCGCCGGAGAAGATGACGGGCTGGCCCGATCCGCCGCGGGCCGAGGAGCGGCCCTTCATCGCCGAGAAGTACCGCGATCTGCCCGCGCTCGGCCGCCTCACCGGCCGCGGCGGCACCGCCAACCTGGAGGTGGTGCTCAAGGCGGCGCCTGACCTCATCCTCGACTTCGGCTCGGTGCGCGACACCTACGCCTCGCTGGCCGACAACGTGCAGGCCCAGACCAAGATCCCCTACCTCCTGATCGACGGCCGCTTCGAGGCCACCCCGAAGGCGCTGCGATTGCTGGGTGAGGTCCTGGGCGCCGGCGAGCGGGCCGAGCGCCAGGCCGCCTACGTGGAGGCCACCTTCGCCGAGATCGACGCGGTGCTCGCCGCCGTCGCCACGGAGAAGCGCCCGCGCGTCTACCTGGCCCGCGGCCCCGACGGGCTGGAGACGGGCGTGGTGGGCTCCATCAACACGGAGATCATCGAGCGCGCCGGCGGCCGCAACGTGGCCGACGCCGCGGGGCAGAAGGGGCTGGTGCGTGCCTCCATGGAGCAGGTGATCGCCGCCGATCCGGAGATCATCCTCACCTGGGACCGCAATTTCTTCGGCAAGGTGTACGACGATCCGCTGTGGGCCGGCATCCAGGCGGTGCGCGAGAAGAGGGTGTATCTTGCGCCGACGGCACCGTTCGGCTGGATCGACCGCCCGCCCTCGCTCAACCGCGTGATCGGCCTCAAGTGGCTGGCCGGCCTCTTCTACCCGGACCGGATCAAGCAAGACCTTCGCGAGACGACACAGTCGTTCTATCGTCTCTTCTATCATGTTGAGCCGAGCGACACCGAGCTGGACACCCTGATCGCATGGTCGAAGGGACAGGCGCCATCCGCCGCACAGCAGCCGCGACGCTGAGCGGCCATCGGTTGACGATCGCGGTCCTGGCGACGGGGCTGCTGGCGCTCATGCTGGCCGCGGCGCTGGTCGGCGCCTATCCCATCTCTCCGGTCGAGCTGCTGGCGGCGGTGGGCCGGCGGCTGGCGGGGGCGGCGCCTGTGGGGCAGATCGATACGGTGCTGTTCGAGGTGCGGCTGCCGCGGGTGGCCGCCGCCGTGCTGGGGGGGGCGGCGCTGGCGGGAGCGGGCGCCGCCTACCAGACGCTGTTCCGCAATCCGCTGGTGTCGCCGGACATCCTGGGCGTCTCCACCGGTGCCGGCCTGGGCGCGGTGCTCGGGATTTTCCTGTCGCTGCCGGTGTTCGGCATCCAGCTCATCGCCTTCGCCACGGGGCTCGCCACCGTGGCGCTGGTCTACGCCGTCGCCTCGGTGGTGCACGGCCGCGATCCGATCCTGGTGCTGGTGCTGGCCGGCGTGGTGGTCGGCTCGCTCGCCGGTGCGGCGATCTCGCTGTTGAAGATCATGGCCGATCCCTACGACCAGCTTCCGGCCATCGTGTTCTGGCTGCTCGGCAGCTTCTCCGCCATCCGCAGGAGCGAGGTGTGGGCGACGCTGCCCATGGTGCTCGTCGGGCTGCTGCCGCTGCTCCTCCTGCGATGGCGCATCAACGTCCTCTCCCTCGGCGACGAGGAGGCGAAGGCGCTGGGCGTGGAGGCCGGGCGGCTGCGGCTCGTCGTGATCGCCGCCGCCACGCTGATGACGGCCGGCGTGGTCGCCATCGCCGGCGTGATCGGCTGGGTCGGGCTCGTCATCCCCCACATCGCCCGCATGGCCGTCGGGCCGAGCTTCGACCGGCTGCTGCCCACGTCCATGCTGCTCGGCGGCAGCTATCTGCTGCTGGTCGATACGCTGGCGCGCACCATGGCGCGCATCGAGGTGCCGATCGGCATCCTCACCGCCATTCTGGGGGCGCCGTTCTTCCTGTGGCTGCTGATGCGCGGGCGGGAGGGGTGGTCATGACCCTGCCCGTGCTGGCGGCGCACCGGCTGGGCTTCGGCTACCGCAGCAAGCCCGTGGGGCGCGACGTGGACGTGGAGGTGCGGGCGGGCGAGGTGCTGTGCCTGCTCGGCCCCAACGGCTCGGGCAAGACCACGCTGTTCAAGACCATGCTCGGCCTCCTGTCGCCGCAGGCCGGCGAGGTCCGCCTCCTCGGCCGGCCCATCGGTGCGCTCGCCCGCGACGAGATCGCCCGCAGCGTTGCCTACGTGCCGCAGGCGCATGCCGCCCACTTCCCGTTCCGCGTGGCCGACATGGTGGTGATGGGGCGCACCGCGCACCTGGGGCCGTTCGCCTCGCCCAGCCGCGGGGATCACGCCAAGGCGCAGGCCGCGCTCGACGCGCTGGGCATCGGCGAGCTGGCTGAGACGGAGTACACCCGCATCAGCGGCGGCCAGCGCCAGCTGGTGCTGGTGGCCCGTGCCCTGGCCCAGGATGCCCCGGCCATCGTCATGGACGAGCCCACCGCCAGCCTCGACTTCGGCAACCAGGTGGTGGTTCTGTCCGAGGTCCGTCGTCTGGCCGCGCGCGGCCTTGCCGTGCTGCTCTCCACCCACGACCCGGACCATGCCTTCAGCATCGGCCACCGGGTTGCGTTGCTGGACGAGGGCCGGCTGGTTGCCGTCGGCAACCCGGACGAGGTGCTGACGCCGGAGCGCCTTCGCGCCGTGTACGGCGTGACCGTCACCGTGGAGCGCCTGTCTCGGGGGCAGACGGTATGCGCGCCGGATTACGGCGTTGCTTGAGCGAGGATTTGAGGCGAGGTTCTGCCATGTCCCTCTGCGACCGCTGCGGCCTGCCGATCTCGACACCCTCCGATGCGGCCGCGGCGGCCTATCGCGAGGGGCTCGACCTGATGCTGTCGGCCTGGCCGGGGGCCGCGGCGGCGCTGGAGCAGGCGATCGCCGCCGACCCCGGTTTCGCCCTGCCGCACATGGCGCTCGGGCGCGTGCTCGCCACCTACGGGCAGCTCGATGCCGCCCGCGCACAGGCGGCCACGGCCCGCCGGCTGGTGGCGCAGCGCGGGACGGAGCGCGAGCGCAGCCACGTGGCGGCCATGGCGCTGGCCGTCGAAGGCCGCTCGGCTGACGCGTGCGAGCGGGCGCTGGCCCATCTCGACAGCTGGCCGGGCGATGCATCGGTGCTTTCGCTCCTGCTCGGCGCCTATGGGCTCTTGGCCTTCTCCGGCCGGGCGGACCACGACCAGGCCCGCGTCGATGTCTGCGAGCGCGTGGCGCCGCACTACGGCGACGACTGGTGGTTCCTCGGCTATCGCGGCTGGAGCCATATCGAGAACGGCAGCGTCAACGCCGGTCGCGCGATGGTGGAGCGGTCGCTGGCGATGCGGCGGGCCAATGCCAATACGGCACACGCATTCTCCCATGCCCTGTTCGAGCAGGGGGCAGCCGAGGAGGCCGATACGTTCCTCGCCGGCTGGCTCCCGATCTACGACCGGGCCGGCTGGCTGCACGCGCATCTGTTCTGGCACCGGGCGCTCCTCGCGCTGGAGCGCGACGATGCGGCGGGCGCGCTCGCCATCTACCGCGACCGCATCCAGCCCAGGGTCGCAAGCGCAGCGCCGATGGCGGTCCTGGCCGATTCTGCGTCGCTGCTCTGGCGCCTCGGTCTCTACGGCCACGCCGCTCCGAACCACGCCTGGGACGATGTTGCTCGTCTCGCGGGCCGGCATTTTTCCGCGCCCGGCCTGCCGTTCGCCGAGGTGCACGTCGCGTTCGTCGCCGCGGCCACCGGCGATCGCGCGGGGCTGGAGGCGCGCGTGGGCGCATGGGAGCGGCGTCTTGCCGACACTGCGCTTCCGCATGCCGCCGTCGCGGCCGTCGTCTGCCGCGCCGTCGCAGCGTTTGCCGAGGGCGACCATGCGCGATGTGCGGCAATTCTTGAGCCGGCTGCCGCCGAGGTCGTGCGCATCGGCGGCAGCCACGCCCAGCGCGAGGTGGTCGAGGATCTGCTGCTGGTGGCTCTCATGAAGGGGGGCGCATCGGCCAGGGCAGCGGCGCTGCTCGACCGGCGCCTGCACCGCCGCCCGTCGTCGCGCGATGCGCGCTGGCGCGCCGTCCTTCCCGCGTGAGAGCCCCGAGAAACGTGGGGTGCGAAGCGAGACCCGGCATCCTCGGCAGTGCCCGGGGCGTCTCTTCCACGCTCGGGCAGGGTGCGGTAGGATACTGGGATGAACGAGCAACAGCGCCGACCCGGGCTCACCATGACGACGCAGGCTGCGGAGGGCCTCATGCGCCGCCGCTGGTCCGTGACCGAGATCGAAGCGATTGTGAAAGCCGGCATCCTGGCGGAGGACGAGCGTTTCGAGTTGATCGGCGGAGAGGTCGTGCCGATGTCGCCAAAGGGAATCCGCCACGAGCGGGTGAAGGGAACGCTAGCCGAGTATTGGTACGCACGCCGCCCTCCGGAGATCGGCATCATCCAAGAGACAACCTTCCACCTCGACGAGGACACCTTCGTCGAGCCCGACTTCGTCTTCTTCAGGAAGTCGGACGGACTCGCCCACCTCAAGCCGGAGACCTGTCTGTTGGCCGTCGAGGTGGCCGACAGCAGCCTCCTCTACGATCTGCACCGCAAGGCCCGGCTTTACGCTACCTTCGGCGTGCGCGAGGTGTGGGTGATCAATGCCCAGACGCTCCTCACGCATGTGCACCGACAGCCGGGCCTCGATGGCTATCGGGACAAGACAGAGATCGCCCCGGACCAGGAGCTGGTGCCGGATTTCGCCCCCGCTCTGGCCGTCACGTTGGGTGCACTCCAGCTGATCTGATCCCGCGGAGTGCCAATCGCGCGGCCGCCTGATCACATGTGGATCGGCCGCTTATCGACCGCCAGCGCCGCTTCCTTCACCGCCTCAGTGAGCGAGGGGTGGGCGTGGCACGTGCGGGCCAGGTCCTCCGCCGAGCCGCCGAACTCCATGATGACGGCAGCCTCCGCGATCATCTCGCTCGCGGCGGGGGTGATCATGTGGACGCCGAGAATGCGGTCGGTGGCGGCGTCGGCCAGGATCTTGATGAAGCCGTCGGTGGTCTTGTTGACCTTGGCACGGCCGTTGGCCGTGAGCGGGAACTTGCCGACGTTGTAGGCGATACCCGCGGCCTTCAGCTCCTCCTCCGACTTGCCGACGCTCGCCACCTCGGGAAAGGTGTAGATCACGTTGGGGATCACGTCGTAGTTCACGTGGCCGGCCTTGCCGCCCAGGATCTCGGCCACCGCCATGCCTTCGTCCTCGGCCTTGTGGGCCAGCATCGGGCCGGCAATCACGTCGCCGATGGCGTAGATGCCGGGAACGCTGGTCTCAAAGTGCTCATCGACGACGATGCGGCGCCGGTTGTCGAGCTTGACGCCCACGCCCTCCAGGCCGAGGCCGTTGGTGTAGGGCACCCGGCCGATGGCCACCAGCACCACGTCGGTCTCCACCTGAGTGGTCTCGCCGGCGCCGCTGGCGGGCTCGACGGTGACGCGGTGGCCGGCCCCGTTCCGGTTCACGGCCGTCACCTTGCTGGAGAGCCTGAAGGTCATGCCCTGCTTGCCGAGGATGCGCTGCACCGTGCGCCCCACCTCGCCGTCGACGCCGGGCAGCACGCGGTCGAGGAACTCCACCACGGCCACCTCGGCGCCCAGCCGGCGCCACACCGAGCCCAGCTCCAGCCCGATCACGCCGGCGCCGATCACCAGCATGCGCTTGGGCACCTGCGGGAGCGACAGCGCGCCGGTAGACGAGACGATGGTCTCCTCGTCGATGTCGATGCCGGGCAGCCGCGCCACGTCCGAGCCGGTGGCGATGACGATGCTCTTCGTCTCCAGTGTCTGCGCCCCGCCGGCCGCCAGCCGCACCTCCACCTTGCCGGGGGCGCCGATGGTGGCAGTGCCGTGCACGGTATCGATCCTGTTCTTCTTCATCAGGAAGGCGACGCCGTCGACGTTGCCCTTCACGCCCTGGTCCTTGAAGGCGAGCATCTTGGGCAAGTCGAGCTTGGGCGGCGGCAGCTCGATGCCCATGGCGCCCAGGCTGTGCCCCGCCTCCTCGTAGCGCTCCGAGGCATGCAGCATCGCCTTCGAGGGAATGCAGCCGACGTTGAGGCAGGTGCCGCCGAAGGTCGCCCGCTTCTCCACCACCGCCACCTTGAGCCCCAGCTGGGCCGCCCGGATGGCGCACACGTAGCCGCCGGGGCCGGTGCCGATCACGATCAGGTCGTAGGTCATGGGCTTCTCACAGGTCCTTAAGCGTGGGTCTTTCGAATTTCATCTGAGGACGCCTGCGCGCCAGAGCCACGCCGCGTACAGGGTAACGGCTACGGTCGCCGCCAAGTACATCAGGGGCGCAAGGTGATTTTGGATAGGGACCACGTACACGTCATGGGCAGGGGAGCCCAAACCCAACAATGGGATGATACCGGGCGGATCGAGGACATGGACGAGATAGAAGGCCGCCTGTACCGCCGCCACAACGGCAGTCGTCAAGACGGCCAATCGACTGAGGAGCTGCAGGAACAGGACACTTAGCAGTCCTGCTGCAAGCACGAAGATGGCTATCGGACTGCCGTACCAGATCGGTGACCCCGGACTGATGGCAAACGCCAGCACCCCGAGCAAATAAACCGTCGCGATCCAGACGCCGATCGGCCGACCCAGCGGCCCCATGAGAATGGCCTCCGCGCGCCCTCACAGATCCAGCACGAACCGCTGCGGGTCCTCCAGGCACTCCTTCACGCGCACCAGGAACGTCACCGCGTCGCGGCCGTCGACGATGCGGTGGTCGTAGCTCAAGGCGAGGTTCATCATGGGGCGGGCCACGATCTGGCCGTTCTTGACGATGGCGCGCTCCTCGATGCGGTGCATGCCGAGGATGCCGGACTGGGGCGCGTTGAGGATGGGCGTAGAGAGCAGCGAGCCGAACACGCCGCCGTTGGTGATGGAGAACGTGCCGCCCTGCATCTCCTCGATTGAGAGCTTGCCGTCGCGCGCGCGGCGGCCGAAGTCGGCGATGGCGATCTCGATCTCGGCCAGCGACATGCGGTCGGCTTCTCTCACTACAGGCACAACGAGGCCGCGCTCGGTGCTCACCGCCACGCCGATGTGGTAGTAGTTCTTGTAGACGATGTCCTCGCCGTCGATCTCGGCGTTGACGGCGGGCACCTCGCGCAGGGCCTGGATGCAGGCCTTGACGAAGAAGCCCATGAAGCCCAGCCGCACTTGGTGGCGCTTCTCGAACAGGTCCTTGTACTCGGACCTCAGCTTCATGATGGCGCTCATGTCCACGTCGTTGAACGTGGTGAGCATGGCCGCCGTGTTCTGCGCCTCCTTGAGGCGGCGGGCGATGGTCTGGCGCAGGCGCGTCATGCGCACGCGCTCCTCGCGGGCCGCATCGTTGGGCGCCGACGGTGCGCGCAGCTGCGTCACCGGCACAGGCGGCGTGGCCAGCGGCGCACGCGTGGGGGGAGCCTCAGCGGGACGGGACACGGCGGGCTGGGCCGCGGCCCCGGCAGAAGCGGCAAGCGCATCTTCTTTGAGGATCTGCCCGCGCCGGCCGGAGCCCTGCACGTCGGCCTCGGCAAGCCCCCGCTCCTCCATCACGCGCCGTGCCGCGGGGGACGGGGGCATGCCTCCGTTGCCCGTAGAGGCCACGGCTGCGGCCGGAGCGGGCTTGGGCGGGGCGGCTTCGGGGGCCTTGGGTGGTGGCGGCGCGGCGGCCGGCTGAGGCGCTGCAGGCTGGGCTGCGGCGGCGGCCCCCTCGCTGATCGAGCCCAGCACCGAGCCGATGCCGACGGTGGTGCCCTGGGCCACTTTGATGTCGGCGAGCACGCCGGCCGCCGGCGCCGGCACCTCCACCGTTACCTTCTCGGTCTCAAGCTCGACCAGCGGCTCGTCAACCTTGACGGCGTCGCCGGGCTTCTTGAACCACTGGCCGACCGTGGCCTCCGTGATGGACTCGCCGAGCGCCGGCACCTTGATCTCGATGGTCATCCCTGTCTCTCACCCTCTCAGGCCCCATCCTTTCAGACGGCCAGCGCCTGCTCGACGAGCGTCTTCTGCTCCTGGCTGTGCTTGCTGGCCTGCCCGGTGGCCGTCGCCGCTGCGGGCTTGCGCCCCACGTACCGCGCCCGGGTCTTGGCGATCGGCGTGTGCTGCAGCATCCATTCCAGGTTGGGCTCGATGTAGTTCCAGGCGCCCATGTTCATCGGCTCCTCCTGCGCCCATACCAGCTCGGCGTTGGGGAAGCGTGACAGCTCCGATACCAGCGCCTTGCCGGGGAACGGATAGAGCTGCTCGACGCGCATCAGATAGACATCGTTGATGCCCGCGGCCTCGCGCGCCTCGTACAGGTCGTAGTAAACCTTGCCGGAGCACAGCACCACGCGGCGGATCTCCGCGTCGGGCACAAGCGCGATCTTCTCGCCCCTGCGGGCCTGCGCGTCGTCCCACAGCACGCGATGGAAGGTGGTGCCGGGCCCCAGCTCGGTCAAATCCGACACCACCCGCTTGTGCCTGAGCAGCGACTTGGGCGTCATCAGCACCAGCGGCTTGCGGAAGTTGCGGTGCAGCTGCCGGCGCAGGATGTGGAAGTAGTTGGCAGGCGTGGTGCAGTTGGCGACCTGCCAGTTGTCCTCGGCACTCATCTGGAGGAAGCGCTCGAGCCGCGCGGAGGAATGCTCCGGCCCCTGCCCCTCGTAGCCGTGCGGCAGCAGGCAGACCAGACCCGACATCCGCAGCCACTTGCGCTCGCCCGAGGAGATGAACTGGTCGAACAACACCTGGGCACCGTTGGCGAAGTCGCCGAACTGCGCCTCCCACATCACGAGCGCATCGGGCTCGGCCAGGGTGTAGCCGTACTCGAACGCCAGCACCGCCTCCTCCGACAGCATCGAGTTGATCACCTCGAAGCGGGCCTGGTCGGGTGAGACGTACTTCAGCGGCGTGTAGTGCCGCTCCGTCTCCTGGTCGGTCAGCACCGCATGGCGCTGGGAGAAGGTGCCGCGCTCGCTGTCCTGGCCGGACAGGCGCACGGGATAGCCCTCCTTCAGCAGGGTGGCGAATGCCAGGTGCTCGGCCATGGCCCAGTCGAGGCCGGTGCCGCTTTCCACCATCTCGCGCCGGCGCTGCAGCAGGCGCTCGATGGTGCGGTGGGCCTTGAAGTCTTGCGGGATGGTGGTGAGGCGCCGCCCGATCTCCTTGAGGGTATCGACCGCCACGCCGGTGGTGCCGCGGCGCTCGTCCCCCTCGGCCAGGCCCATCTTCGACCAGCGGCCGTCCAGCCAGTCGGCCTTGTTGGGCCGGTAGCTGTCGGATACGGCGAGCTCTGCATCCAGATGGGCGCGGAACCGCGCCTTCATGCCGTCGATGTCCGGCTCGGCGATCACGCCCTCCTCGACGAGGCGCTTGCCGTAGACCTCGACCGCGGTCGGATGGCTGCGGATGGCGCGGTACATGAGCGGCTGGGTGAATGCCGGCTCGTCGGATTCGTTGTGGCCGAAGCGGCGGTAGCAGAACATGTCGATCACCACCGGCTTCTGGAAGCGCTGGCGGAACTCGGTGGCGATCTTGGCCACGTGCACCACGGCCTCGGGATCGTCGCCGTTCACGTGGAAGATCGGCGCCTCCACCATCTTGGCGACGTCCGAGCAATAGGGCGAGGAGCGCGAGTAGCGCGGGCTGGTGGTGAAGCCGATCTGGTTGTTGATGATGAAATGGATCGAGCCGCCGGTGCGGTGGCCCTTGAGGCCGGAGAGGCCGAAGCATTCCGCCACCACGCCCTGGCCGGCGAAGGCGGCGTCGCCGTGGATCAGCAGCGGCAGCACCGGCGTGCGCTCACCCGGCTTGCAGCCGTGCTGGTCCTGCTTGGCGCGCACCTTGCCCAGCACCACCGGATCGACGATCTCCAGGTGCGATGGATTGGCCGTGAGCGACAGGTGCACGTCGTTGCCGTCGAAGGAACGGTCGGACGAGGCGCCGAGGTGGTACTTCACGTCGCCCGAGCCTTCCACGTCGTCAGGCTTGAACGAGCCACCCCTGAACTCGTTGAAGATGGCGCGGTGCGGCTTGGCCATGACGTTGCCCAGCACGTTGAGGCGCCCGCGGTGCGCCATGCCGATCACGATCTCCTTGATGCCGAGCTGGCCGCCGCGCTTGATGATCTGCTCCAGCGCCGGGATCATCGCCTCGGCGCCGTCAAGGCCGAAACGCTTGGTGCCGGTGTATTTCACGTCGGCAAACTTCTCGAAGGTCTCGGCTTCGATCAGCTTGTTGAGGATGGCGCGCTTGCCCTCGACGGTGAAGGCGATGTCCTTGTCGCGGCCCTCGATGCGCTCCTGGATCCACGACTTCTGCGCCGGGTTCGTGATGTGCATGAACTCGACGCCGATGTGCTGGCAGTAGGTGCGGCGCAGGATCTTGACGATCTCGCGGATCGTGGCCGTCTCCAGCCCCAGCACCTTGTCGATGAATATCGGCCGGTCGAGGTCGGCTTCCGTGAAGCCGTAGAAGTCGGGGCGCAACTCCCGGTGCTTCTTGCGCTCGGCGATGCCGAGGGGATCGAGGTCGGCCGCCAGGTGGCCCATGGCGCGGTAGGCGCGGATCAACATGAGCGCGCGGATGCTGTCCTGGGTGGCGCGCAGGGAGGCCGCCGGGCTCAGGTCGAAACCGCTGGCCGCAGCCCTGGCTCGGAGCTGGCCGCGGATGCGGCGCTCGGCTTCGCCGTAGTCGCCTGTCAGGGCGCCCAGGAGCTCGCGGTCGCCTTCCGCGACCTGCTCCAGGGGCCTCGCCCAGGACGGCCCCCCATGGTCTCCATATGGGCCATCTGCGCCCCGCCGCTCCTCCTGCAGGCTCGCGAAGAAGTGCCGCCACTCGTCGCTGACCGATCCGGGGTTGCGTTCGTATTGCGCCTGCATCTCCTCGATGTAGGCGGCGTTGGCCCCCTGCAGGAAGGAGGTGCGGGCGAAGGCTTCGTTCTTGGGTTGTCGCGACATGTCCAAGTCGGTGGGGTTGAGTCTTACGGTCGGAAGCGCACGGGGCCAAGTCCGGCGCAGGGGCCAAGTCCGGCGCAAGGGGCCAGACCCCTCGTCGCGGACGTCAGGCCTTCACACCTTAGGTTGCGGCGAGGGGTCTGACCCCTGTCGCCGCTACATAAGCGCGCTGGTTAATTTAGTACAGGTTGTCGGCGTTATTTAGTGCCCGGTGAGGCGTTTCCCGCACGCTTGCCATCCGCATAAGCGCCCATGTGACGGGCAAGCCATCCCTGCCGTCTACGTGGGAGGCAGGCCTCGCCATTACAATGCGGTAAGCTCGGCCGTCCGCCGGCCTGCCGTCATAGTGACGACACGAACACGCCTACCCTCCTGCCGAAAACGAGGTCAGACCCCTCGCCTCCGAGCACCCGATAAAAAAACTCCGCCTTGTGCGCGAGCGGTCTGGCCCCGCTTGCACATTATTGGAGGATGCGCCATGCGTTTGTTCATTGCCCTGCCGCTCTCGCTTGCCCTGGCCGGCGCCGCCGCAGCCGCCGACGTCAGGGGCACCTCCCGCATCGATGCCGTCACCGTCTACCCCTCCGGCGCCGAGATCACCCGGACGGCCCGCGTGAAGCTGGAGAAGGGCGCGCACACGTTGCTGTTTACGGATCTCCCGTCCGAGGCAGTCGCGGCCTCGATCCGGGTGGAGGGCAAGGCCACGGCGGGGCTGGAGATCGGCTCGGTGGACACGCGCAGCCTGTCGGTGCCGCGCGGCGACGATGCCGTGGCCGCCACCGAGCGTCGGCGCATCGAGGACGCCATCGAGAGGCTGAAGGACGAGAGGTCCGCCCTGCAGGCCGCGATCCAGGCCGCGGAGACGCAGAAGCGGCTGATCGAGAACCTCACCAAGCTGCCCGGCACCGCGGTGCCGGCCAGCGCGGCGCCGACGGCGCAGCCCGACTGGGGCCAGCTGTTCGAGCTGATCGGCAAGCGCACGGCCGAGGCGCAGAAGGCGATCCTGGATACGGACATCAAGGTCCGCGAGGTGGACCGCCAGATCAAGGACCTGGAGGGCAAGCTCGCGTCGCTGGCGCCGGGGCAGTTGGCCCGCACCGAGGTGAAGGTGGCGCTCGCGGCGGAGGACGCGCTCGAAGCCGACATGACGATCCGCTACCAGGTGCGCAACGCCTCGTGGACGCCGTTCTACGATGCCCGCCTCGGCGTCGGCACCAAGGCGCAGGCTCCCAAGCTGCAGCTGGTCCGCCGCGCCGCCATCAAGCAGCGCACCGGCGAGGTGTGGGACAATGTCGTCCTGGCGCTGTCGACCGCGCGGCCCACTGCCGGCACCGCCGCGCCGCTCCTCCCGCCCATGACGATCGATTTCGAGAGCGACAAGGTCGCGGCGTATGCTCCTCCGGCCCCAGCGGCGGAGCCGGCCTCGAGGGCGCGCACCGTGCGCGGCTTCGGCCGAGGCGGCTTCGACGCGAACGAGGATCAGGTAGTCCGATTCGGAGCTTCGACAACGTTCGGCGAAGAGGCGAAAGAAAAGGCCGCAGCCGTCGAGGTGCAGGCGTTCCAGGCCGTCTACGGCATCGCCGGGCGCACCACGGTGCCGGACACGGGCGAGACCAAGCGGGTGCAGATCGACGAGATGGCGCTCGATCCGGCTGTCATGGTGCGGGCGGTGCCCAAGCTCGACCAGAAGGCCTACCTCTACGCCAAGATCGTCACCGCCAAGGGCTCCCCGCTGCTGCCCGGCCAGGTGGCGCTGTTCCGCGACAGCGTATTCGTGGGCAACGGCTGGCTGCCGCTGCTGGCGCCGGAGGAGCAGCACGAGCTGGGCTTCGGCGTGGACGATTCCGTCCGCGTGCGCTACGCGCTGGTCGAGGAGAAGCGCGGCGAGACCGGCATCATCTCCACCACCAAGACCGACGCGCGCAGCTATCGCGTCTCCGTCAAGAACCTGCATGAGCGGGCGATGCTGCTCACCGTCATCGACCAGTTGCCCGTCTCCCAGAACGCCGACATCACGGTGGAGCTGACCGGCAAGACCGCCCCCAGCCGGAAGGATGTGGACAACAAGCGCGGCATCCTGGCCTGGGACATGAAGCTCGATCCCGCCGAGGAGCGCGTCATCGAGTTCGGCTACCGCGCCGCGTGGCCGGCTGCGAAGAAGGTGACCTACGGGCAGGGGTCGTGAGTCGGATGGGAGGGACCTGCCCCCTCCCCCACTCGGTCAGTTGCCGAACAGCAGCTCGAACAGGGTCTTGGGCCGCTTCTTGCCCCCGTCCCAGGTGCTGCCCCAGGGCGACCACACGTCCTTCTTCTCGGCGGCCACCCGCTTGGGCGGCGCCGCCTCCTTGGGCTTCTCGGACCTGAGCGCCAGCTCATCGGTGGTGCCGTCGGCACTCGCCACCACCAGCTTGCCGGCGTCCCAGGTGAGCTGACCCTGCTTGGCACCCCGGCGCACCGTCTCGACGGCCACCACGCTGCCAGCCTGCACGTCCACGATGGCGGCCTGCTCGATCTCCTCAGGCCCCCGCGGGCCGTCGGCCACGCCGGCCTGGAAGCGCAGCACGCCGATGCCGGCGAACGGGGCGGCTTTCACCTCCCAGTCGAGGATGCGCGGGCGGCCCTTGCCCAGCATCTCGATGTCCACCTTGAGCTTCGGGAACTGGTCGTTGGTCGCCACGTACTGCGGCCACTTCACGAACACGCGCCAGCGGTCGAAGCCTGCATCCCCTACCTCCTCCTCGACATCGGCGAGGGGCGAGGGCCGCAACCGGTGCTGGACCGCCTGGGCGTCCTTCAGGCGCGGATCGAGGGCGAGCGCCTTCGCAATGTCGACCGCCGCCTCCACCGGCTGCCCCCGTGCCTCCGCGATCTCCCCGCGCGCCCAGTAGGCCTCGGCGCTGTTGGGATCGAGCTTCAGCGCCCGCTCCACGTCCTTGAGCCCCAGCTCCGGCTGCTGCTTGCGGTAGGTCCAGGCGCGGTAGGCGAAGGCCTTGGCCGAGCGCGGCTCCAGCTCGATGGCACGGCCCAGATCGTTGAGGGCGTCCTCGTAGGCGTCCGCCTTGGCGTAGGCGAGGCCGCGCGCCGCCCAAGCGCGGGCGTTGCGCGGGCTGATGTCGATGGCGGTGCTGAAGTCCTTGGCCGCGGAGGCTGCGTTGTTGGCCGCCAGATACGCATCCCCGCGCAGGAGATAGAGCTCGGCGTTGCGCGCCTCGAAGGCGATGGCGCGGCTGAAGTCCTCAATGGCCTCGTCGTAGTGGGCGGCCACCATCTTGGCCTCGGCGCGGGCGCGGTAGGCGGCGCTGAAGCGCGCATCGAGGTTGATCGCACGAGTCAGATCGCGGATCGCCGTCTGCGGGCGGCGTGCCGCCAGATGCGCCCGCCCGCGTCCGGTGAGGGCGGCCGGGCTGGTGGGCACGAGCGAGATCGCCTTGGTGTAGTCGGCCACGGCGAGATCGACCTCGCCCAGCCGCACCTGGGCGCCGGCCCGGTTGGAGTAGGCCGCGGCATATCCGGGCGCCAGCAGCAGGGCGCGGTCGAAGTCCTTCATGGCCTCGCGCACGGCACCGATGCCGAGCAGCACGTTGCCCCTGTTGTTGTAGATGGCGGCATACTCGGGGAACAGCTGGACGGCGCGGTTGAAGTCCTCGATGGCCTCGCGTGGGTTCTGCAGCCGCGCGTGGGCCACGCCGCGGTCGGACAGCAGGATGGCGCGGCGCTCGTTGGCCAGGGTCTTGTCCTGCAGGGCCTGGGAGTAGAGCGCCACCGCCTGGTCGAGATTGCCACGCGCCAGCGCCGCACCCGCGTCGCGGATCGCGGCAGTGTCCTCGGCCAAGGCGGACGCCAGGAGCAGGATCAGGGGCAGCGCCAGCAACAACGGCACAGGCCACAGCATCCGCCACAACACCCGCCCCTGCGGAAATTCGCGGGCGAGACCGGCGAGGACCCTGCGCGGCACGGCTGGCGGCTCCTTTCCCGCGGGGCGCCGCAGCGCTCCGGGCTTCCTTGGACTCCGACGAGGACTCCTAAGCCGCCTTATAGCCAATCGCAGGGGCATCCGAAACGCACTCCAGACCCGAAAAACCGGCAGACCGCATGCCGATGTGCCGGGCTGACAGAGGCCCCGCTCTGTGCAAGCCTGCGCGCGCATCGTTCCCATGACGGGGGTCAGACCCCTCGCCACCAATGTCCGACTTGAGCGCGGGCGTCTGCGCGAGGGGTCTGCCCCCCGTCCCCTGCGCGCATCCTGGCGGGCAAAGCCGCACCTTGAGCCAATCTCCCTAATGCCAGCCGAATCCCGCCGCGACCCGGCCCCGGAGGCCCCCGTGGAAGCCTTGGCCGCCACGGTCAGGGCGCTCAATGGGGCGGCCCGCAAGCGCACCACGCCTTCCGGCGACGGCGTCATGGTCTGGCGCGTCTGGGGCGCAGGCGAGCCGGTGGTGCTGTTGCACGGGGGCTACGGTTCCTGGACCCACTGGATCCGCACCATCCCGGAGTTGTCGCAGCACTACGAGCTGTGGGTGCCGGACATGCCGGGCCTCGGCTCCTCGGCCATGCCGCCCGACCCGCGCACCCCGCCAGGCATCGCCCAGGTCGTAGCCGCAGGATTGGCCGAGATTTTTCCGCCCGGGGCCGGGTTACGGCTGGTCGGCTTCTCGTTCGGCGGGCACATCGGCACCCTGGCGGCGGCGCAAGCGGGCGACCGCCTGCACTCCCTCACCCTGGTCGGGGTGGCGGCACTGGGGCTCAAGACCGAGCCGCGCGAGCCCTTCGCCAGGGAGCGCACCGGCATGAGCCGGGAGGAGCGCGCGCAGGTGCACCGCCGCAACCTCCAGATCCTGATGTTCGCGGAGCCCGCCAACATCGACCCGATGGCGGTCTATCTGCAGGTCGAGAACGTCCGGCGCGCCCGCTTCCACAGCCGGGCCTTCGCCGGCAGCGATGCGATCGCCCGGGCGCTTCCGCAGGTTGCGGCGCCCCTCAAGACCATCTGGGGCACCAGGGACGTGATTGCTCGCCCTTCTCTGCAGGCCCGGCTCGAGGTTCTGCGCCGCCACCACCCCGAGCTTGAGGCCCGCCTGATCGAGGGCTCCGGCCACTGGGTCATGTACGAGGCGGCGGAGGCCTTCAACGCCGCCCTCGTCGAGCTGCTGGCGTGAGGTACCTTCCATCGACCCCTGCGGGCTTGAGCTTCCGCCTTGACGGGTTTGCAGGCAACCATCGTCCTGCAACCACCCGACCGCTGCGCGATTTGCCGCCGGCTCAGTTTTGGCTCTGGAGGCATTCGCGTCCGCCCGTTATGATGGCCGCGGACGGGGGGTCCCATTGGAAGAGAGTCAGGTTCGTTTGGGGATGCGCAACACTATTACGGTCATGAATGCCAAGGGTGGCGTGGGCAAGTCGACCCTGGTCCTTGCCCTGGCGGAGACGCTGTCCGCCTTCCACAACAAGAAGGTCCTCGTCATCGATTCCGATGCCCAGGCCAGTATCAGCCACATGCTGATGCCGCAGCAGCAGCTTACGGCCCTGCAGGACGAGGGCCAGACCATCGTCGATTACATGATCGGCGCGGTCCTCAAGCAGTCGGCCCAGAACTGGCGCCACTACGTGATCAGCGGGGTCTCCGACGTGGACGACGCCCGCTCGGTGGACCTCCTGCCGAGCGACACCAACCTCACGCTGTTCGAGCGTGAGGTCTCCAAGGGCGAGCACGAGGCGACGCTGCGCCGCATCATCGGCAGCTGCCTGCGCGAGGCCTCCCAGACCTACGATTTTGTCCTCGTCGACAGCGCGCCTGGCCTGTCTGTCGTGACGGAGTGCTGGCTGCGCGAGGCGGCCTTCTACCTGTCGCCCACCCGGCCCGACTACATCTCCACGCGCGGCCTGGTGTTCCTGCGCAAGTTCCGCCAGCGCAACCCGGAGATGGGCTTTGCCGAGCTGCTCGGCGTGGTCGTCAACATGAAGGACCCCCAGTCCTCCGACGACGACCAGTACGACCGCTGGCTCCGCCAGAACAACGAGAACCGCTGCTTCAAGAACTCCATCCTGCGCGTCACGCCCCTCCAGGCGGCGGCCTACTACTCATCGAGCGCCCGCTCCTACTGGGCCAAGTACCCGGGCCAGACCGGCGACCAGCTGCGCCAGCTCACCGACGAGCTCCTGCGCCGCGTGGCCGAGGGGCAGGTGCGGTAGGGACTGCCGCCCTGTTGCCGGCCAACATCGTGCCCCGATAGCAGGCAGCTGCCACCCTTCTGCCACCATTGGCACCTGTCATTGGTGACGCTGGTGGGGGTTACTGTGACGCGCTTCTTGCTGTGGCTGATCCCGGCGGTTCTGCTGGGCCAGCCCTCCGATGCCGATGCTCAACAGGTGACGCTCAGGGCCACGCTGCAGGTGGCGGCCTTGGAACCGTACCTTGGCGTGCCGTTGGTGCAGTTCAGAGACGAGGTGGAGAAACGGTCCAACAAGGCTGTCATACCGTCGAGCGTATCTTTCGACCCGTCATCCCGGACGGAGCGATGCGAGCCACAGGCGAGCAGCGCTCCGATCCGGGACCTCGTGAGATGTGTCTCCGACTCGCCTCACGAGGTCCCGGATAGCCTCGCTGCGCTCGGCTTCCGGGATGACGGGTGGAAGCTTTGGCTCGCTGGTATCAGTCCGTTCTACCGGCGCTGAGGCAGTCAACCGCTGGCTGCGGGCGCTGCGCGCGACCTGCCAGATGCGCCGATCACCCCAGCTTCGCACCCCCGTCCAGAGCGCACACCCGACGGCCTCAGACGCTGCGTTTGTTGCCCCACGCCAATACATGAAGCTGCGGCAGCACCTTCACGCAAAACCAGCGGTCCGCGGTCACCTTGCCGGCGAGCCAACGGAAACGCTGCAGAAGATCGTCGATGTTGGCCTCGTCGGGAGGCGCACCGCCGGCGGCATGTGACGGCAGGGGATTGCCCACCTGCAAATACACCGGCAGTGACTGGTACCGCGCGCCCAGCGCCCGCGCATGGTTGTAGTCGGCATCGTCGAAGACGACGATCTTGAGGACGCAGCGCGGTCGCCCTCTCGCCACCTTGAGGCACGCATCGAGCGCCTCCGGGTCAACCGTCATGCCGGCGGACGGAGGCTTGGGACTGAGAACCAGCCAGTCGAGCTCCGCGAACCACGGTTGTGGCACGCTGCCCTGGGTCTCCAGCGCAAAGCTGTGACCGCTCTCGCGACCGACCGCGATGAGCTGCGCCAAGGGCTGCAATGCGGGATTGCCGCCGGAGAGCGTGACGAGCACCGGCTCGCCTCCGGCCAGCTCATTCACGCGGCCCATGATGGCCGCCGGCGTCATCGCCATCCATTGATCGCGATACTCGGGCAGCACCGCATAGAGCGTGTCGCACCACGCGCAGCGGTAGTCGCAGCCCCCGGTGCGCACGAACACGGAGGGGCAGCCAATGAGCGGCCCTTCGCCCTGGATGGTTGGCCCGAAAATCTCGCTGATGCGGATGCGGTCGTTCATGGCCCGTCTTCATGGCCTGTATTCGGCCCAGGTGCTCGGCGTCTCGCTCACCCGCACGGCGACCACCTCCGGCCAGCGCGCCCGGCACCAATCGTAGAGCCACTGGCTGAGGACCTCGGTGGTGGTCCTGTCATGGCCGAGCACGTCGTTCAGATGCCGATGATCGAGTCTCGCGTTGATGAAGTCTCGCAGCGCCGCAAGCTCGCGAAAGTCGCGCACGAAGCCTGCAGCATCGAGGGTCGCTGACTGCAGGACGACCTCGACCTCGTAGTTGTGACCGTGCAGCCGCGCGCACGGATGCGTTGCGGGCAGGCCGCCAATGATATGCGAGGCGGAGAACGCGAAGCGCTTGGCGATCGTGTACACGGCCGCCCACCTCAGGACATGAAAGCGAGTCCGCCGAGGCGGACGGCAAGCGTTGTCACCAAAGGCTCCTTGTTTTGACCGGGTAGGCTGCGACCGGGTCGGCACCATCGCCGACGCTTCGCTGCGCCTCGCCTGCTCAAGCCGGGGCAAAGCGCGCGAAGGACGGCGATCTCCGCCGTCGGCCGCACAGAAAGACCGTTCCTCGACGGATGTCAACAGCAGCCGCCGACGGCGGGAGCGCGGCACGGGCCAAGATGACGCTGCCGTCTCCCGGAGCCTGAGCGCACAAGACCGCCGACGCGATTATGCTCCACGGCACAGGTGCGCGTCACCAGATTGCCGCCGCAGGCCCGAACAACAGCCACGTTGATCGCGTTGGGTGCCAGGCCCCAACCCCGCCGGAGTCCTCCTTGCTGCGCACCTGGACCCTCGCTGCCGCACTTCTGTGCCTCACGGTGCCGGCCGGTGCGGAGGAGCGCAGCAGTTCCTGGAGCAGCGAAAGGATGCGCCTGCGACCGCCGCCCCGGGTGCCGACCGACGGTGACGAGCTGCACGGCAACTGCGCCGGGCTCACGGTGATGACCAGGACCCGCATCGAGTGGCTCAAGACGAGCGAGGAGAAGGCAGCCCAGCAGCGGTGGCCGCCCCCTTCGCCGATGGCGCAGTGGGCAAGCCGCCCGGCCGGCGGAGACATTGCCCGGCAGCGGGAACACATCGCCCAGCTCAATGCCGCTCTCGCCGCCAAGGGATGCCCGACCCTGGACGTGGACGCCGAGCTCCGAAGCGCGCCTGCCTCGTCCGGGGCGCGGGCCAGGACCAGGTAGCCCCCTCAGGACAGCAGGAGACAGTCCCCTAGGGGGTCGTTTCCATTCTCCATCGCTATTTCGGCTTGAAGACTTGCAATGTCGCGACCGACTGCGGCAACGGCGACAACCCGGCCCCCGCGCTTGTAGCGCACGAGACAGTCCCTGGCCCCAAGATCGCCCTCAATGACCACCTCGTCCCAGCTTTCGGCGTGACCGACGTAGTTGATCCGAGCGTCGTAGTGCTGGCTCCAGAAGAACGGCACCGCGGTGAACTTCTCGCACGCGCCCAGCATATTCCGCGCGGCGGTCTGCCCCTGACGCTGGGCCACCACCCAGTGCTCGACGCGAATACTGTTTGCGCTGTGCGGGTCTGGCCAGCGGGCGATGTCGCCCGCCGCGAAGACCCCGGGCACGCTCGTCTCCAGGTACGCATCCACGACCACGCCGCGGTCCACCGCCAGGTCCGCCTTCTCGGCCAACGCGACGCGCGGGCGGACGCCGACACCGGCGACGACAAGGTCGGCCTCGATCGCGCCGCCGCTCTTGAGCACCAGCCGCCGGCCGTCGACGGCGCTGGCATGGTCGCCCAGGTGAAAGACGACACCTTGCTCCGCGTGCAGCGCGTGCACGAGGTCGCCCAGCTGCGCCCCCAGCACCCGTTCCATCGGTCGCGCCTCCGGCGCCACGACGTGGACCTCGAGCCCGCGTGCCCGCAGGGCGGCTGCGACTTCAAGCCCGATGAAGCCGGCGCCCAGGACGACGGCACGCTGAGCGGTGCTGGCGCGCGCGATGATGGCGCGGCAATCGGCCAGCGACCGGAGTGTGAGCACGTGAGGCTGGTCGGCGCCCGGAATCGAAAGCCGCACCGGCTCAGCACCGGTCGCCAGCAGCAGCCGGTCGTAGGCAATCCTGTCTCCACTCGACAAGGCAACCTGGCGACTGCGCACGTCGATGTCGGCCACAGTCGCCTTCAGCCGCAGGTCTATGCCATTCTCGGCGTAGAAGGCCTCTGGCCGCAGTGGCACCCATTCTTCCGGCGCGTTGCCGGCCAGATAGTCTTTCGACAGATTCGGCCGGTCGACGGGCGGCGCGTCCTCGCTGGCCAGCATGACGAGATGGCCACCGTAGCCCTGGCGGCGTAGAGTTTCCGCTGCGGCAAACCCGGCGGCACCACCGCCGACGATGACGATCCGATCGGGCGCTCTGGCGCTTGGTGCAGGGCGAATCGACCGGGCGGGAGTCGCAGCCGTTGCCTTGGCCCGTACGAAAATCCGGCCGTTGCGCTGCTCGACGGTCCAGCAGGTGACGGGAGCGAACGCCGGCGCGTGCAGGGCCTCACCGGTGCGCAGGCTGAAGCACGCGTGATGCCAGGGACATCGCACCGTGTCGCCGACCATCAGTCCGTCCGCCAGCGGGCCGCCATAGTGGGTGCAGGCGGCGCCGATCGCAAAGACCTCGGCGCCGGAGCGTGCCAGCAGGACCGCCTCTTCGCCGACGTGGCCGGCCAGCATGCGCCCCTCAGGCAGGTCGCTCGCAGGGATGCCCTGCGCCAGGTCGGGACCGGCCGGTGTCGATTGCGTCGTGCCCATGGAGACCTCCTCTTGGCCGCGCCGCGCCCCGATCGGGTTGCGGCATGCACATTCATAGATGCGGCAGCCGCCGCGAAGGTTCCCGCTCCGACGGCAGCTGGGATTTCAGCTCCGGGAACCTTTGCTCCCCATTTGCATCCAATGCCCGACGCCGAACGCGGGCCCTGCGAAAAGGTGGGGCTTGAACATGAGGATCGAGCATGGACGCGCTTGTAAGACTGGACCCACGAAGCCCCAGCGTCGTCTCCCGTGAACTGGGCGGACCGCTCGACCGTCCCTCCCGCGCCGAGGCCGAGCAGGCCGTCAGGACCCTCATCCGCTGGGCCGGCGACGATCCGGGCCGCGAAGGATTGCTGGATACACCGGCCCGCGTCGTGCGCGCCTACGAGCAATGGTTCGCGGGCTATGACGAGGACGCCAACGAGCACCTGGACCGCACGTTCGAGGAGGTCGCCGGCTACGACGAAATGGTTGTCTTGCGCGACATCCGCTTTGTGTCGCATTGTGAGCATCACATGGCGCCGATCGTCGGGCATGCCCACATCGGCTACCTGCCGCGCAACAAGGTCGTAGGCATATCGAAGCTGGCGCGTCTGGTCCAGGTCTATGCGCGGCGGCTGCAGACTCAGGAGACGATGACGGCGGAGATTGCCAACACGCTCGACCGGGTGCTCGCGCCGCTGGGCGTCGCCGTCGTCATCGAAGGCACGCACGGATGCATGACCAGCCGTGGCGTCGGCCAGTCGGGTGCGACCATGGTGACGAGCCGGATGCTCGGCGCGTTTCGCGACCGTCTCGAAACGCGCAAGGAGTTCCTGGCGGCCGTCGACCTTCGCAGTCTGTCCCGGTCGGGGAACGTCGCCGCCTAGTGTGATGAATTGAGAAGTCCGCTAGCTGAGAGTACGGATCAATGCAGGCACGCAATGCTGCAAAGCCCACGAATCTGGAGACGCTCGATGATGCCGCGCTGGTTCGGCTCGCGCGCCAGCGCGACGGCAACGCTTTCCGCGTCATCATGCAACGCAACAACCAGCGGCTCTATCGCGTCGCGCGCTCGGTGGTCCGAGACGACAGCGAGGCCGAGGATGTGGTTCAGCAGGCCTACGTCAACGCGTTCGACAGCCTCGGAAAGTTCCGCGGCGACTCGAGCCTCTCAACCTGGCTCACCCGCATCACCCTCAACGAGGCGCTCGGACGCCTGCGACGACAGCGGCCGATGGTCGACCTGGAGGTGCTTGATGTGGAGCCCGCCGACACATCCAAGATCGTCGCGTTTCCGCTGATGCCCGCAGCCTCCGACCCCGAGCGCGACGCCGCGCAGCGCCAGATTCGCCATCTCATCGAGCGGGCAATCGACGATCTGCCGGAGATCTTCCGGGTGGTGTTCGTGATGCGCGACGTCGAGGACATGAGCATCGAGGAGACCGCCGGTTTCCTCGGCCTGCCGCCGGCGACGGTGAAGACCCGGCTGCACCGGGCGCGGCGCCAATTGCGCCAGGCGCTCGACGAGAAGCTGGCCTCGACCCTCACCGGGGCCTTCCCGTTCGACGGCAATCGCTGCCAGCGGACGACCGATAAGGTATTGGAGCGACTGCAGCTCTCGACGTCACCGCTCAATTGAAAAAAAGCGGGGGGGGGCCGTGGCAACCGCAGTCGACACCTCTCTGGACTGGCTCGGCCGAAAGCTTGGCGCGTGGCTGAGGCAGCAGATCCCCGGGCACGAGCCGTTTGTATCGTCGGACCCGGCAGCCCTCAGGCGCAGCCTGCGCCCGGCGGACGTGCTGCTCGTCGCCGGCGGCAACAGGCTGTCGACGGCCATCAAGTATCTGACACAGTCGACCTGGTCGCATGCGGCGCTCTACGTGGGCAATGCCGTCGTCGCTCCAGCCAATGCGCCAGACGCGCACATGCTGATCGAGGTCAATCTCGGCCAGGGGTGCGTGGCGGCCTCGCTTGCCAAGTATGACTGCTATCACACCCGGATCTGCCGGCCGGTCGGGCTCACCGACGCCGACCGCACTGCCGTCATCGCCTTCATGGCGTCGCGCCTCAACGCGCAATACGACATGCGCAATGTCGTCGATCTCATGCGCTACCTGCTGCCGACGCCGCCGGTGCCGACCCGCTGGCGGCGGCGCATGATCGCGCTGGGCTCCGGCGAGCCCACGCGCGCCATCTGCTCGACGCTGATCGCCGAGGCTTTCCAGCATGTGCGCTATCCGGTCCTTCCGCGCGTGGAGCGCCTTGCGGCCGATCCACGCATGACGCAGCTTCAACGCCAGGAGCTCCTGCACATCCGGCATCACAGCCTTTACACGCCCGCCGATTTCGACCTCTCGCCCTACTTCGAAGTCGTCAAGCCGACGGTCCAGGAAGGGTTCGACTACAGGGGCCTGAGATGGGCGGACGAGGCTGCAGCAGGCGGCGGGCAGGTCAACGCGATCGGGTAGCCCGCGGAATTTGTGACGCGGATGGAATCGTCCGCTTCTGCAACCGGGGCGCTGTGCGGATCTTCGGCTTCGCGTTGCAGGAGGCAGTGGGTCAGTCGCTTGACATCGTCATCCCGGCCGCGCAGAGCGCGCGCCACTGGCACGGCTGTGCCGGCGGCCCTCTCTATTGCGTCCCGGCCGCGTTGCTCCATGCAACCAATCCTGACCATCCCCCAGGGCGACCCGCAGGCCGCCGTATCCATGCCCGGAAGAACGGCAAAAGCCGGCGCATCGGCGCCGACGCGCGCACATGATTGGAGCTAAGCCCTTGGCGAGATTGGTGCCGCAGGAGGGATTTGAACCCCCGGCCCACGCATTACGAATGCGTTGCTCTACCCCTGAGCTACTGCGGCTTTGCTCACTTTTTTCGTCGGACTGACCTGTAACTGGCCTGTCCGCGACCAGCCGGATCAGCCCGTCAAGCGCCTCAACGGCCCTGGAAAGGTAGCCGGGGCTGCAGAATGCGTAACGCTCGGTGATCGCGTAGTTCCTTCCCTACACTATGACCCAGCTGCGCCGCAACCTCCCAGACGAACTCCGCCGGAACTCCGCTGCGCCGCGTCCAGCGGGCCGCAAGTGTGTCGGAGCGAGTAGGCGAGCAGTGCGTGACGCCGCCCCTGTCGCAGGCCCGCCACAGCCCGTTCTTGATGCTTTTTACCGGTTGGCCGTCCGATGCCACGGCCCTCGAACTTCTCCCAGAGCGCATCCGGAAGCCGGACCGTCGGCGGTATTTCCACGGCACCTGCTCGCGCTCGGGCGGATTAAGGTGAATGAGGCCGAACTCGAACTCGATCTGACGAGTGCAGCTCCAGGACAGCCTGGGGCCTCGCCCCCGTACCGAGCGCCCACAGGATGAAGGCCTGCACATGCGGCTGCGCGTTCCAATACACGCGCCGCAGCTCCGGCACGTCCAGCGGGCGGCCCATGGGCGGCGTCTTGCCAACCGAGACCGTGAGGATGTGTGGGCACTGGGCGAGCTCGCCCCGCTTGAGCGCGCGGTTCAACGCCGCCCTGCCGATCCCGATGACGCGCATCATCGCTGCCCCCCCTATACCCGCGCGCCCGCATCCAGGCATGGAACGCCTCGTGGCGCTTGACACCGAGGTCGCTGACCACGGCGTCCTCCCGAGAAGGCCAAGTCTTCAAGCCGAAGTAGCGATGGAGATGCAAACGGCCTCCTAGGCGCTCGACTTCCGGAAATGTGAACGGTTTCGGATGCCGGCGCATCGCGAGGGTGAGGCAGGCACCGGGGCCGGTGTCTGCCGGCGCGCGCCTCATCCGGAGAAACTTCGCGCATCAATTTGCAGTTTCTCTGCTGTTCTCCACGCCTTGGATTGCCGAAACAGCCTGGTTCCGCTTCCGGTGACGCTCCGTGCAGCCGCGCTGGAACTCGCAACCACCTCCAAAGTTGAGATGGAGAAATAACCTCTTAGAGGCATCGATGGCGGAGGGCTTGGGGTCCCTCCTCGCCAATGTGCCGGCGTGCTAACCCCGACGGGCAGGCTATGGCGAGGCTTGACCATTGATGGCCAGTCGCATCGAGGACTACGCGCTCATCGGCGACTGCGAGACGGCGGCGCTCGTCTCGAGGACCGGCTCGGTCGACTGGCTTTGCTGGCCGCGCTTTGACTCGGCGGCATGCTTCGCGGCGCTGCTGGGCGACGCGAGCAACGGGCGCTGGCAGATCGCGCCGGCCACCGCGTCAGGAGCCGATGCAGACGTGCGCGTACAGCGCCGTTACGTCCACGATACGCTGATCCTGGAAACCGAGTTCACCACCTCCGACGGCAGTACGGCCGCGCTGGTCGACTTCATGCCGTTGCGGGAGGGTCGCATCGCGTCGCATCTTGTGCGCATGGTCGTCGGCAAGCGGGGCACGGTGCGGATGCGCACGGAGCTGATCGTCCGTTTCGGATACGGCGGCTGGATACCGTGGGTGACGCGGAGCGAGACCGGCGAGCTGATGGCGATCGCGGGTCCGGACCTGCTGGTGCTTCGCACGCCAGTCGAGCTTCGGGGCGAGGGGTTCACCACGGTCGGCGATTTCACTGTCTCGGCCGGGGAGCAGGTGCCCTTCGTTCTGGGGTACGGGCAATCCCATCAGCCGCTTCCGGAGCCGGTGGATGCCGTGGCGGCCCTGCAGTCGACGAAGGAGTTCTGGCAGTCGTGGGCAGGCAAGAGGCGCGCCACCGACCACCCCGACGGGATCGTCACCCGCTCGCTGATCACGCTGAAGGCCCTGACCTACGCGCCGACCGGCGGCATCGTCGCCGCGCCGACGACTTCACTGCCCGAGCAGCTCGGCGGCCAGCGCAACTGGGACTACCGCTTCTGCTGGCTGCGCGACGCGACGCTCACTCTGCTCGCGCTCATGAATGCGGGGTACTACGAGGAGGCACGCGCCTGGCGCGACTGGCTCCTGCGCGCCGCCGCCGGCAGCCCCGCAGACATCCAGATCATGTACGGGGTCGCGGGCGAGCGGTGGCTGACGGAGCAGGAGGTTCCCTGGCTCGGCGGCTACGAGGGCTCGAAGCCTGTGCGCATCGGCAACGCGGCCGCCGATCAGGTGCAACTCGATGTCTTCGGCGAGGTGACGGACGCCCTCCATCATGCCCGAGCCGGCGGCCTCCCGGGCCTCGACGCCGCTTGGGAGTTCCAGCGTGCCCTGCTCGCACATCTCGAGGATGTGTGGCGCAGCCCCGACGAGGGCCTGTGGGAAGTGCGGCGCGGGCTTCGTCACTTCACCCACTCGAAGGTGATGGCGTGGGTCGCCTTCGACCGGGCCATCAAGGCGGTCGAGATGTTCGGCCTCCATGGCCCTCTCGACAGGTGGTGCCGCGTCCGCGCAGAGATCCACGAGGAGGTGTGTCGACGCGCCTTCAACCCGAGCCTCGGCGCGTTTGCGCAGGCATACGAGGGCGAGGAAATGGACGCAAGCGCCTTGCTGATCCCCCAGGTCGGTTTCTTGCCGCCCGGTGATGCGCGCGTGCTGGGCACCATCAAAGCGGTGGAGCAACGGCTGCTGCGCGGCGGGTTCGTGCTGAGGTACGACACCGGCGCAAGCGACGACGGTCTGCCGCCAGGCGAGGGCGCCTTCATCCCCTGCAGCTTCTGGCTCGCGGATGCCTACGTCCTGACCGGGCGCCTTGCGGCCGCGCGGCGCCTGTTCGAGCGCCTTGTCGGCTTGTGCAACGACGTGGGCCTGCTGGCGGAAGAGTATGAGCCCGGCGCTCAGCGCGCCGTCGGCAACTTCCCCCAGGCCTTCTCCCATATTGCGCTCGTCAACACGGCCTACAACATCGCAGCGACACGGAAGCCTTGTGAGCAGCGCTCCGGGAGCCCAGCCCTTGCCGCGACGACCGGCGCCGGGGATGACGATGGCCCGGAGGCCCTCATCGCGCAGATCGAGCGAAACGCGGGGCGAGACGCCTGAGTGGCTGGCCAATGCCGATACGTCTCGCCCATGTCACTCATGTCGCCCATGCGTCCAAGGACGTGCCTCGTCCGGCGCGTCGTTACCGTGGGGGGCCCCATGGAAAGCGGAATGCTCGTCAGATCGTCCGATATCGCACACACACCGCGGCCCGTCGCGAGCCTGCATGCCCTCGATTGGCTGAACTTCTTTCTGGCGGCGCTGCTCACGGGCTTTGGCCCGTTTGTCAGCCTCTACCTGGCTGATCGGGGCTGGTTGCCGGCAAACATCGGGTTGGTCTTCACGGTGAGCGGGCTTGCCGGGCTGCTCACTCAGGTCCCCGCCGGCGACCTCATTGATCTGGTCAAGGCGAAGCGCGTCTTGCTGGGTATTGGAATCGCTGCCGTGACGCTGGCGGTATTGCTCCTGGGGCTGCGACCGGAGTTGTCCTCGGTGCTCACTGCGGCGGTCCTCCAGGGGATTGCCGGAAGCGTCATCGGCCCGGGGATCGCCGCCATCAGCCTCGGGCTCGTCGGGCACGACGCGCTCGGCGGACGGCTGGGCCGCAACCAGCGCTTCGCCGCCATCGGCGGGCTTACTGCCGCTGCGATGATGGGGCTCGTCGGCTACCTCCTGCCCATCCGAGACATCTTCCTCCTGACTGCCGTCCTGGGAGTGCCGGTGCTCCTGGCGCTGTCCAGGATACGTGCGTCCGACATTCACTTCGCTCGCTCCTGCGGCGCTTCCGAGTTGCGTCCTCGATACCCCGAGAGGGCCAAGCGCAACGTTCTCTTGAAGGATCGTCGCCTGCCGACCTTCGCGGTCTGCCTCTTTCTGTTTCAGCTTGCCAATGCCTCGATGCTGCCGCTCGCCGGGCAGACCCTGGCGCGCACCGAAGGCTCCTGGTCCTCGCTCGTCCTCTCGGGCCTGATCGTGGGGCCGCAGCTGATCGTCGCCGCCCTGGCCCCGTGGGTCGGGCAGACCGCACAAACGTGGGGACGCCGGCCGTTTCTGCTTGTCGGCCTTGGTGTCCTGCCAATTCGGTCCGCGGTTTTTGCGCTTACCTCGGACCCGCTGCCGCTCGTCGTCGTGCAGGCGTTGGACGGCCTCAGCGGCGCCACGCTCGGCGTGCTGACGGCGCTGGTGATCGCGGATATCACAAAGGGCACCGGCCGGTTCAACCTCGCCCAGGGTCTTGTCGGTACTGCTTCCGGGGTCGGGGCTGCGCTCAGCACCTACGCAACGGGGCTCGTCGCTGCCGCCTACGGCCAAATGGCGGGCTTCTTGGGCGTGACGGCCGTCGGCTTGCTCGCCGTAGCCATCCTGTGGCTGTTCATGCCGGAGACGAAGGCGACGGCGCTCGAAACGAAACCCGCCTCGGCTTGATCTGCCAGCTGGCGTCGTCTCAACTACCTCTGGCCGAGCGGCACCATCTTCCGCGTGGTCGAGATCCCGCCGGAGTCGGGCTCGACGATCGATACGGAGGAGACCTTCCGCCAGCTCGGCTCGGGGGACAAACCGACGGAGGAGGACTAGGCCAAGCACCCAACCATGCACAAGACCAACTCCATCGACTACCTCGTCGTCATCTCCGGCGAGATGTGGATGGTGATGGAGAAGGGAGAGGTGCTGCTGAGGCCCGGCGACTGCATCGTGCAGCGTGGCACCAACCACGCCTTGAAGAACAAGGGCGACAAGCCCTGCCTGCTTGCGGCCGTGCTCATCGACGCGCATTCTGCGCCGTGAGCCGGAAGGGCCACACCCGAGGCGCGTGCGCGTGTGGCCTGTTCCGCGCAGTTGAACGGGTAGCGAAGCCACGAACCGATGATGAACGTCTTTGCGATGTTGAGCGACGCCATCCGCCGCCATCCGCGGCGGACGGCGATCTCGTATTCCGATCGGACGCTGACATTCTCAGCTCTGGACCAGGTCGCGGCGGCAGCTGGCAAGCACCTCGCATCGCTCGGCTGCGAGCGCGGCGACCGCGTGCTGCTCTTCCTGCGGAACGGCTTCGAATACCCTGTGCTGCTGCTGGGCGCCATGCGCGCCGGCCTGGTCGTTGTGCCGGTCAACGCCAAGCTGCACCCGCGGGAGGTGGCCTGGATCGCGAGCGACGCGGAGCCGAAGGCGATCGTCACGCATCGCGAGCACGTGGCTCAGCTCCGCGAGGCGCTGCCGGACGGCATGGCGCCACGCTTTGTCCTGATCGAGGATTTCGCGCTCCCCCCCGGCGAGGGCAACCTGCCGCCGCCGGCCGAGGTCGCACCGGACGAGCCGGCGTGGATTTTCTACACCTCCGGAACGACGGGAAAGCCGAAGGGCGCGATCCTCACCCATCGCAACCTGGTTGCGGCGACGGTGAACTGCCTGGCCGACGTATTCGACTTCCGCAGCACCGACCGCGTGCTGCATGTGGCGCCGCTGTCGCATGGCAGCGGGCTCTACCTCATTCCGTCGCTGGTGCGCGGCGCCGAGAACATCCTCTCGGACCGCCCCAGCTTCCAGCCCGACGAGGTGCTCGACATGGTGGCGGCGCGCGGCATCACCGCCCTTGCCTTCATCGCGCCCACCATGATCGTGCGCCTGCTCGATGCCCGGCTGCGAGACGATATCGGCTCGCTGCGGAGCGTCATCTACGGCGGCGCCACGGTTCATCTGGAGCACATCAAGGCCGCGGTGCAGCGCTTCGGGCCGATCTTCCACCAGCTCTACGGCCAGGGCGAGGCGCCGATGACGATCTCCTACCTGCCCGGTCCGGACCACGCGAATGCCGACGACGAGACGCTGCTTTCGGCCGGATACGTCCGCGCCGGCGTCGAGGTCCGCATCGTCGACGAGAACGACCAGCCGCTGCCGTCGGGGGCAGACGGCGAGATCTGCGTGCGCGGCGACGTGGTGATGAAGGGCTATTGGCGCAACCCGCTCGCGACGGAGGCGACCCTGCGTGGCGGCTGGCTCCATACCGGCGATATCGGGCATTTCGACAGCGGCGGCCGGCTGCGGGTGCTCGACCGGCGCCACGATACCATCATCAGCGGCGGTACCAACATCTATCCGAAGGAGGTGGAGGACGTTATCGCCGCCCATCCCGCGGTGCGCGAGGTGATCGCCTTCGGCCTGCCGGATCCGGAATGGGGCGAGAGCGTCGCGGTTGCCATCGTGAGGGACAGCGCGGACCTGAACGAAGCCGCGGTGCTTGCCTTCTGTCGCGAGCGGCTCGCGAGCTTCAAGAAGCCCAAGCGCGTGATCTTTCTCGATGAGCTCCCGAAGAATGCGTACGGGAAGGTCCTTCGACGCACGCTGAGAGAGCGCTTCCAGATACCGACATGAACGGCATCAATAGCCTTCCTTCAGCAGCGGGAAGGCGCTGTCGAGCCAGCTTGAGCGCGCGATGGGCGCGACGGGGGCCACGTAGCCGGGGTTCAGCTCGGCGAACGAGGTGACGCCGAGGAGGCCCAGCGTGCGGGTCGCCTCGTCCTGCAGGATCGTGAGCGCTCGCACCAGGGCGGGCTCGCCGCCGGCGGAGAGTGCCAGACCCTGCAGGCGGCCCAGCCCCACTGCGGTGGCGCCCAGCGCCATCGCCTTGACGATGTCGGCCCCGCGCATGAAGCCGCCGTCCACGTAGACCTCGGCGCGGCCGGCCACCGCCTCCACCACCTCGGGCAGCACGGCGATGCCGCCCTTGCCGTGGTCGAGCTGGCGACCGCCGTGGTTCGACAGGTAGATGCCCTCGATGCCGTGCTCCAGTGCGATGCGGGCGTCCTCGGCGGTGGCGATGCCCTTGAGGATGAACGGGAGCTTGTACTTGGCCTTGAGCCGGTCCACGTCGGCCCAGGAGAAACGGGCCTGGTAGTAGTCGCTGGGGCGGGTGCGGCGCGAGGTGGTCTCGAAGCGCTTGGCGAGGTCGCGCTCGCGCCGGCCGTAGTGGTCGAGGTCGATGGTGAGGGCCAACGCGACGTAGCCGCTGGCGGCGGCGCGGGAGATGTGGTCCTCCACCCAGGCGTTGTCGCCGCGGATGTAGAGCTGGAAGATCTTGGGATGCTCGGGCGCCGCGGCGGCCACCTCCTCCAGGGCCGGCAGGCAGGCCGAGCTCAGCATGTGGATGGCGCCGAACTTAGCCGCGGCCCGGGTGGCGGTGGCGCCCCCGCCGGCCGTCATGTCCTGCAGGGAGCCGATCGGCGCCAGGATCACGGGCAGGCTGAGGCTGTGGCCCAGCACCTTGCCGCCCGCATCCACCTTCTCCACGTCGCGCAGCACGCGGGGGCGGAAGGCGAGCGAGTCGAGCGCCACGCGGTTGCGCTCCTGCGTGGTCTCGGTCTCGGCGCCGCCCATCAGGTAGTCCCACGTCCCGCGCGGGAGGTTGCGCCGGGCCGGCTCCACCAACTCGTGCAGGACGGCGTATTGCATCTCTTCGGTCATGCTCGTTTCCTCTGGGAGCGCGATGGGCGGGACACAGCCGTCGAGCATAGCCGGACCTGAGGCAAAACGCGGGCATGACAGACTGCCGCGTTCGCCGGCCGGCGTGTTATCGTCGACCCTGGATGGGGTGTGAAGAGAGGGGTGCCATGACCTTGGGATTGTCGCTGTCGGCCTTCACGACGCTGCACGTCGTCATCAGCCTCATCGGGATCGCGTCGGGCTTCGTCGTTCTCTATGGGATGCTGGGCTCGCAGCGGCTCCCCGGCTGGACCGCGCTGTTTCTGGCCACCACGATCCTGACCAGCGTCACGGGCTTCATGTTCCCCATCAACGGCGTGACGCCGGGCCTCGTCGTCGGCGCCATCTCGCTGGTGCTGCTAGGGCTCGCGCTACTCGGGCTCTACGTCTTCCGGCTCGCGGGACCGTGGCGCTGGGTCTACGTCTTCACCGCGCTGGCCGCGCTCTATTTCAACGTCTTCGTCGGCGTCGTGCAGGCATTCCAGAAGCTGGCCTTCCTGCAGCCCCTGGCCCCGACCCAATCCGAGCCGCCGTTCGCCCTCGCGCAGGGTGCGGTGCTGGTGCTGTTTCTTGTGCTGGGTTTTGTGGCGGTGCGGCGGTTCCATCCGGCGGATGGCGTTGTGGCGTAGGACCGGTCGGGATAGCCCGGCTCCGTGCGATGTCGCGATTCGTATGTCGCCCTACGCCGCGGCGTCGAGCCGGGCCAGCTCAGTCTCGAACTCGAGGGCGGCTCGCTCGGCGTCGGTGTGGGCGCTCTCACTGGGACCGGCGAAGACTTACGTTCTGTGGATGTGGCCGTAGGGTTACTTGTCAGAAACCCAAAATGGGTCACGGTTCCTTACTGGCAGCAGCACCGGTGCTAAAATGTCCACGCTTGCGCTCAAAGCTCGCCCGACGCCCACGAGTACTGTTGGGCGGGGCCGTGCCGTCAAAGAAACGTTGAGACCCGAGCTTACGTGGTGGTGGAACGACCAGATCAGTGTGGCGCTAGGGGACAGCGCGGAACTATGCCAAAACTGGCCCACGCCCACCGTCATCGTATCCGATGGCGGGTATGGGGTTCTGGGCTTCGAGGGCGACACTTCCGACCATCTCGACTTGCCGCAGTGGTACGAGCCGCACATCGCGGCTTGGTCGAAGCGAGCCACGGCGCAGACGACCCTCTGGTTCTGGAATTCCGAGATCGGTTGGGCTGCCCTGCATCCAATGTTGGAGCGGTACGGCTGGCGTTACATGAACGCGAACATCTGGAATAAGGGCAAGGGCCACGTTGCAGGCAATGTAAACACGACGAAGATCCGGCGCTTCCCTGTCGTGTCCGAGGTTTGCGTACAATACGTTTTCGAGGCCCGGATTAACCGGCAATTACTTAAGCACTGGCTACGCGCGGAGTGGGTGCGCAGCGGCCTCGCTATTCGCAAGGCGAATGAAGCGTGTGGCGTCAAGGATGCTGCTGTGCGCAAGTATTTCGATCAGGGGCATCTCTGGTACTATCCGCCGCCCGATATGTTCGAGCGGTTGCAGGAGTACGCAAACAAGCACGGCGAGCCGCAGGGCAGGCCCTACTATTCGATCGACGGAAAGCGGCCCGCGACGGCGGAAGAATGGGCGCGTATGCGGTCCAAGTTTCATTGCCCGCACGGTGTGATGAATGTGTGGGATCGCCCCGCGCTGCGCGGAGACGAGCGGTTCAAGCTCAACGGGGGCTCGGGCAAGGCTATCCACCTCAACCAAAAGCCCCTCGATCTGATGAGCCGCATCATCGAAGCTTCATCAGACACGGACGATGTACTGTGGGAACCTTTTGGCGGTTTGTTCACGGGCAGTATCGCGGCGGCACGACTTGGGCGGCGCGCCTTCGGCGCGGAGATCGACCCGACGTATTTTCACTTCGCGTTGGAGCGGCTCAGAAAGGAGTTTGCGTCAGTCGTGGCACCAAAGCATTGCGCTAGGAAGCCAAGAGCTACTTGAACTTCTTTAGAAACTTCTGCCACTCACCGATAACGATACCCAACAGCCGCTCGGCCATGATCTCATTGGTATAGGTATCCATGATGCTCGTGCGGGCGACACGACCAAAATTGCCGCCCTTATCGTCCTCAGCTTCATCAGATATTTGATCGCTTTTCTTAGGGTAGTGCTCTTTCACTGCAGAAGGTACTATTTTGGGGTTACCTGCGGTCTTGCGCTCCTCGATCCAATAGTAATTCCGCATCTCAGCGGCGTGCCGCGCTCCCATGACGAGGGGAGTAAAGACCTTTGGTGATCCGGAGACCACACGAGATAGCGCCCAAGGAACTACGGCGAGCAAGTCCGCGTCCGCACAAACAGCTGGCGAAACCGTGTAGCGGAAGCTTGGCTCGGCCTCCTTGGCGAGCACGTACCAGCCCTTCAGCTCGATCCCCATGAGGATTTGTGGCTTCAGGTCAGGGTTCTGAGCCTTTAAGATCACGTCTGGGAAGGTCTGGGGCTGGCGCTCGAATTGATAGAGAGCGTAAGCGTTCTTTGGGTCCCACGTCTCGCGCACGCGGTTTAGGGCCGCAACGACCTGTTCTTCAATTGTGGCGGCCAGAGACGAATTGAAAGCGAACAGGTCTGGCGCGAGCACGCCCGATATGACGAGATCAGACTCGAAGCGCGATGGAAGCGCGAAGATAGCGGACCGGACAGCCTCCCAAAGTTTGTAGTGCTCCCACTTCGAGTCCGGCGTTGTAGGCTTCGGCTGTGCCCCACTCATGGTGTTGTCCCGCTCACCGCTTGTCGCGGACCTTCGTTGCTGCCCGCAATCGAGCCTCAAGGTTCGCAAGTATTTCCTGCGGCGCGACGTCGAGCGCCTTGCACATGATGACGAACTCAACCACGTCCAAGCGGCGCTCATGGCGCTCGATCATAGAGACGAATGACTGAGGCTTGCCAAGCTTCTGCGCAAGCTGGCTCTGTGTGAGGCCCGCCGTCTTGCGAGCGGATATTAGCCTCTCAAGGACGAAGCTGTACTCGCTCGTGAAGATCGACTTCACCTGATTCCCCTGGCGCAGCGAAGAGTGCGTAAACCGAAAGCGGGTTAAACCCAACATGGGTTGTGAGGGGTATTGGCAACGTCGGAGATGCAGTGCACGCGCGGCTTCAAATCCGTGCCGATTGCGTTCAGCAGGTTGTTGACGGCCGGGTAATAGGTGCGCTCGCCCGTGCCAGCGCCGGTGCGGTACGCATCGCGCAACTCGGTGAAATAGTCCTCGACAATCTTGATGAGCTTGTCGGCCAAGTGCAACCCCTCCCCAAGGAATCGGACCTTAGCAATTCAGCCTTTGCAATGACAGTCGCGCAGCGGATCGGTGCGTTACGCGCTTCGCGCTAGCGCACCCTACGGGGCCGCGCCTCTATCGGGACGGCTGTGCTCGCGGTGGTCGAGGCGTCGCATGTCTCGGTCGCGGCACAATTCGCCCTACAATGAGCGTTGCCCCGCCGCGATGGTGCCGCGCGGGCCTTGCTCGATCGGGGGGCGCCCGTGATTCCCGAGCTGCCGAGAGGCTCCAGGATGACGGTGGTGCCGGACGGCGCCGATACGCTCCTCCTCATTCCTCACGAGGGGCACCACGAGGGGGGCGGATGGATGCGCTATGCCGCAGGCCTGTTCATCCTTGCCTGGCTCGGCGGATGGACCGCCGGGTTCGCCAGTGCGTTCTCGGCTTTGGCGTCCGGCAAGGCGACGGCGTTCCTCGTCTTCTGGCTCATCGCCTGGACGGCCGGCGGCGCCATGGCGGTGTCCTGGGTCTACCGGATCTTCCGCCCGTCGGTGTCCGAGTCGCTCCGGCTGCAGGGGGGCGGGATTGCCTACGACTCCGGCATCGCGCCGTTCTGGTTCAATTATGGCTACCACGGCGACGCCCAGTCCCGCCGCGACGCCTGGCGCTCGATGTTCCCCAAGCGGGCGCGGCTGGAGCTGGACCGGCACACCCTGCAGTCGCTGCGGCTGAGGGAGACCGACGGCGGCAACCGTCTCACGGTGGATGCCGGTGCGCAGCGCCTCGACCTCGCGGGCGCGGCCACCGAGGTGGAGCGCGAGTGGCTCTATCGGCTGCTGGCTAAGCGCTATGACCTGTCGGTGCCGGCGGGGCCGGGGAGGGGTTAGGCGAGGTGTCAGACCCTCCGGGTCTCGCACCATTGCCCGGATGCTGCAGCGAGGCTATTCACCGCAAGCTCGGCGCCCTGCAGACCTGAGCAGCCTACTGCAATGCCGTTGTGAGCTATAGAAGACGCCATAGTAGGCCATCGAGCCAAACTCTGAGATCCTGCAACGGTGTCAGACCCGGAGGGTCTGACACCGTCGCTGACACCATCGCCGAACCATGACCCAGCTCCGACCTATCCTGATCGCCGGGCCGACGGCCAGCGGCAAGTCGGGGCTGGCCCTGGCCCTGGCGGAGCGGGTCGGCGGGACCGTCATCAACGCCGACAGCATGCAGGTCTACCGCGAGCTGCGGGTGCTGACCGCGCGGCCGACGGCTGAGGACGAGGCGCGGGCGCCGCATCTGCTCTACGGCTTCACTAGCGGGGCGGAGGCGTATTCGGCTGGGCGCTACGCCGCGGATGCGGCGCGGGCCATCGCCGAGACGCGGGCGGCGGGGCGGGTGCCGATCGTGGTCGGGGGCACCGGCCTCTATTTCAGGGCGCTGCTGCAGGGCCTGTCGCCGATCCCGGCGACCGACCCGCACGTGCGGGCCTTCTGGCGGGCCGAGGCGGCGCGGCGGCCGGCGGTCGAGTTGCATGCGCTGCTGGCGGGGCGCGACCCGGAAATGGCGGCGCGGTTGATGCCGACCGACACCCAGCGGATCGTGCGGGCGCTGGAGGTTCTGGAGGGCACCGGCCGGTCGCTGGCGGAGTGGCAGCGCCAGCCGGGCCGGCCGGTGCTCGATGCGGCCGGGACGGTGCGGCTCCTGCTGCTGCCGGAGCGGCAGGGGCACGGGGCCGCCATCGACGCCCGCTTCGACGCCATGCTGGCCGCCGGCGCGCTCGATGAGGTGCGGGCGCTGGTGACCGCCGGGCTGTCTGCGGAGTTCCCCATCATGCGGGCGCATGGGGTGCCCTGGCTGGCGGCGCACCTGAGAGGGGCGCTGTCGCTGGAGGAGGCCGTGGCGGTGGCCAAGGGCGATACGAGGGCGTACGCCAAGAGACAGCTCACTTGGTTGAGACGAAATATGATTACGTGGTATCAGATCAAATCGCAAGAAACAGAAAGATTCATCGCGCACGAATTCGCGTTCGTTATGCTTGGGCTTGACCCCACGCAATCCGACCGATAAGCAGGCGCTCGCCGCAGCGCCAGGCCAGAGCCGCGCCGTGCGCGCGTTGCCAGTGGAGTCTGCTTGCTATGACCCAGAGAATGACCGGCGCCGAGATGGTCATCCGCGCCCTTGCCGACCAGGGGGTCGAGCACCTCTTCGGCTACCCCGGCGGGGCCGTGCTCCCGATCTACGACGAGTTGTTCCAGCAAGAGAAGGTGGCCCACGTGCTGGTCCGCCAGGAGGGCGGCGCGGTCCACGCGGCGGAGGGCTATGCCCGCTCCACCGGCAAGGTCGGGGTGGTGCTGGTCACCTCGGGACCGGGGGCCACCAACGCCGTTACCGGGCTCACCGACGCGCTGATGGATTCCATTCCCGTCGTGTGCATCACCGGCCAGGTGCCGACGCATCTCATCGGCAACGATGCGTTCCAGGAATGCGATACGGTCGGCATCACGCGTCCCTGCACCAAGCACAACTGGCTCGTCAAGAACGTGGACGACCTCGCGCGCATCCTGCACGAGGCGTTCTATGTGGCGCGCACGGGGCGGCCCGGTCCTGTCGTGGTCGACATCCCCAAAGACGTGCAGTTCGCCACAGGTACCTATACGGGCCCCAAGGACGTGCGGCACAAGACCTACCAGCCGCGCGTCAAGGGCGATGCAAAGGCCATTGCCGAGGCCATCGAGCTGATGTCGCGTGCAAAGAAGCCCGTGCTGTACACAGGCGGCGGCGTCATCAACTCCGGACCGAAGGCGAGCCAGCTGCTGCGCGAGCTGGTGCGGCTTACGCATTTTCCCATCACATCGACGCTGATGGGGTTGGGCGCGTTCCCCGCATCGGGCCGGGAGTGGCTCGGCATGCTCGGCATGCACGGCACGTACGAGGCCAACCTCGCCATGCACGACTGCGATGTCATGGTGTGCATCGGTGCGCGCTTCGACGACCGCATCACCGGGCGCCTCGACGCGTTCGCGCCCAGGTCGAAGAAGGTCCACATCGACATCGACCCCTCGTCCATCAACAAGAACGTGCAGGTGGACGTGCCCATCATCGGCGACGTCGCCTACGTGCTGGAGGACCTGATCCGGACCTGGCGGATGAAGGGCACCACGGTGGACAAGACGGCGCTGAAATCCTGGTGGGCGCAGATCGACCGCTGGCGCGCGAAGGACTGCCTCGCCTACCGAAACGCGACCGACTTCATCATGCCGCAGCACGCCCTGCAGCGGCTGTACGCGCTCACCCGCGACCGCGACGTCTACATCACCACCGAGGTCGGCCAGCACCAGATGTGGGCCGCCCAGTTCTTCGGCTTCGAGGAGCCCAACCGCTGGATGACCTCGGGCGGCCTCGGCACCATGGGCTACGGCTTTCCCGCGGCCATCGGCGTGCAGATGGCCCACCCCAAGTCGCTCGTCATCGACATCGCCGGCGACGCCTCGATCCTGATGAACATCCAGGAGATGTCGACCGCGGTGCAATACCGCCTGCCGGTGAAGATCTTCATCATGAACAACCAGTACATGGGGATGGTGCGCCAGTGGCAGCAGCTGCTCCACGGCAACCGCATCTCGGAGAGCTACACCGCGGCGCTGCCCGACTTCGTCAAGCTGGCCGAGGCCTACGGCGGCATCGGTCTCAGAGCGGAGAAGCCGGCCGAGCTCGACGATAAGATCCGGGAGATGCTCGAGGCCCCCGCCGACCGTCCCGTGATCTTCGATTGCCGCGTGGCCGCGCTCGCCAACTGCTTCCCGATGATCCCCTCCGGCAAGGCGCATCATGAGATGCTGCTGGGCGAGGAGGTGTCCGACGAGGAGATCGAGGCGGCCATCGGCAAGGAAGGCAAGGTGCTGGTCTAGGCCGGCCCAGGCTTTTGTCCGTTCACGCTGGGCAGAGGGAGGGGGCTCGCGTCGTGGAGTTGGGGGCGGTGGCGTTCCAGGTCGATCTGGCCGCCGCGCTTATTGCGGTGGTCGCGTTGGTGTACTCGATCCGGTCGGGTGCGCGCCGGCGCATCTCTTTCCTGGAGCTGCACCGATGATGTGGGAGAGAGAAAAAGGTGCGCCTGGCCATCGCTCAAATGGCCGTTGTCCAGGGATTGATCACCTTTACGCCAATGCCGGCAAAGTCATCGACATCGCGCGTAGCGACAGGGAAATCGCGGCAGATGGCTATCCCGGCGATCTGCATGTCGGTCGCCTGGAGCGGCCGACCGGCGCGGCGGCAATGCCCGTACCACCCTGCTGCCGCAAGCGCAGCCCGGCGGTCGAAGTCGAGCACTCGGCCTCCAAGCAGCTCGTCGAGCGCCCACTCGATGCCTGCTTCAAGTTCCTGCCGCCGACGACTCTGCAGCAGCTTCTCCACGCCTGCGCGCAACTCCATGACCGTGATCGACGTGGTCAGGAGCGCTCTCCGCGGCTGAGCATTCGCCCACGCGCGAACCGGCGGATCGGGCGCATCCTTGATCAGCTCGGATACGACATTCGTGTCGAGGATGATCATTTGCTCGACGGGGTTTGCTCGTATTCGTCAGCTTCAAAGTCTGGCAGGCCCATGTCCCACCGGGAGTTGATCTCTGCGATACCCTCATTGAAGCGCCGGAGCTCGTCCTCCTTGAGCCCGATATCCTTGAACCGCTCATACATGAGGTCGCCAAATCCCTTCCCCTCGTTGCCAAGGAGGGGGCCGCCGTCCTCTCTGAGCGATTGCTTCGGGGCTCCACCGGGCTCGGCTTCCTCCAGAACAGCGCACACCTCTGCCTCGAGCGTGCGGCCGTTGCGACTGGCACGCGCCTTCAAGCGTTCTTCCAGTGCATCGTCGATATTGGAAATTACCAACTGTGCCACGGATGAGCCTCCTGACACTGTCGACCCTACAAAAAATAATACCACGCCCGCAACCGCCTGACAAACAGTTTGAGTGAGACCCCCATGCCCAACAAGCAGCCCGGCTCCGCCTATTTTCTCGACGACCGCAAGGAGCAGCCCGTCACGCACACCTTCTCGGTGGTGGTGGACAACGAGCCCGGCGTGCTCGCCCGCATCGCCGGGCTGTTCTCTGGCCGCGGCTACAATATCGAGAGCCTCACCGTCTCGGAGACGGAGCACGAGAAGCACCTCTCGCGCTTCACCATCGTCACGACAGGCACGCCGCAGGTGCTGACCCAGATCAAGAGCCAGCTGGAGCGGCTCGTCAACGTGCACCGGGTCATCGACCTCACCGTGCTGGGCCGGCCGCTGGAGCGCGAGCTGGTGCTGGTGAAGGTGGCGGGCCGCGGCGAGAAGCGCATCGAGGCGCTGCGGGTGGCCGAGATCTTCCGTGCCAAGGTGATCGACACCTCCACCGAGCACTTCGTGTTCGAGCTGACCGGCCGCACCGCCAAGATCGAGCAGTTCATCGCCATCATGACGGAGCTGGGCCTGGTCGAGGTCTCCCGCACCGGCATCGCCGCCATCTCGCGCGGGCCGAAGGGGCCGTGAGGGGTCAGACCCCACGGGAGTGGGGAATGGGGAATAGGGAGTTGGGAAGCTCCATCGCGCGATGGCCCACTCCCGACTCCCCATTCCCCACTCCCTTTTTCCGTCCCCTTCCGTCTGCTAGCTTCGCCGCCTTGCTCGGCCTGTGGACGACCGCATCGTGGACGATACTGCCTCGCACCGGGATTTCTTCATCTCGCGCGCCGACGCCGACAAGGGCGTGGCGAAGGCGGTGGCGCAAATCCTGCGCGCGGCGGGGTTCACCACGTGGCTGCAGGACGAGGACTTCGGCTCCGCCAGCTTCATGGCGCGCATGGCGCAGGGCTGGTCGGGAGCTGAGGGCCTGATCTGCCTGCTGTCGCGGGCCTACCAGCAGTCCGAGCACTGCAAGAAGGAGTACGAGGTCGCCCTCAAGGACGACCCGCGCAATCTCGATGAGCGGGTGATCGTGCTGCGCGTGGAGGATTGCGCGCCCATCGAGCATCTCGCCGACCTCGCCTACACCGACCTGGTGCCCATCCTCAACGACGCCGAGGCCCTGGCGCGGGTGGTGCTCGGCGCCGTTGCCCCCGACCTCAACCGGGCCGACGCGGACTTCGCAGTGCTGCATCGGCGCGCCCCGCAGATTGTGCACCACGAGGTGCGCGAAGTGCCCGGCTTCGCCGGCCGCGAGGTGGAGCTTGCGGCGCTGGAGGCGGCGTTGTGGCGCAAGGGCGGCACGGCCGCGCTCACCGACGCGCCGGCGTCCGCGGCGGCGGTGAAGGGCCTGGGCGGCGTGGGCAAGTCGGTGCTGGCGAAGGAGTACGCCTGGCGCAACCGGGCGCGCTACCAGGGCATCTGGTGGGTGCGCGCGGAGCGGCGCGAGACGCTGGCCGACGACCTGATCGAGCTGGGCGCGCGCTTCATCCCCGGCCTCAAGGAGGTGCCCGAGCGCAACCACGCCGCGCGCCGCGCGCTCGACTGGATCGAGCAGGCCGGCTTCGAGAAGCCGTGGCTGCTGGTCTACGACAACGTCGAGGAGCCGGGCCGGATCGAAGGCCTGACGCCGCGCGCGGGCGCGCAGGTGATCGTCACCACGCGCTGGTCGGACTGGGACAGGGGATCGGCCGTGACCGCCGCGTCCGTGGCCGTGGGCGTGTTCCCGCCCGAAGTGGCGGCGGATTTCCTGTTGGAGGGCACCGGCCGCAACGACCGTGCCGGTGCGGAGAGTTTGGCGGCCGCGCTGGGCCACCTGCCGCTGGCGCTCGACCACGCCGCGGCTTACGTCCGCCGCACCGGCATCGACCTCGCGACCTACGAGGCCCTCGCCGGCGAGTTGCTGCAGAAGGCGCTCAAGGGCGTCGACTACGACACGCCGGTGTTCGCCACCTTCTCCCTCGCCATCGACAAGGCGTCCGAGACCTGCCCCGAAGCGCAGAAGCTGATGGGCCTGTGCGCCTTCCTCGCGCCCGACCGCATCCCGCTTTCCCTGTTCACGGACGATGTGCTGAGCGAGATCGCCCGCGGTGAGGCGGTGGCGGCGCTGCAGGAGGTGTCGCTCGCCACCCTGGAACCCCTGGACGACGGCTCCCCCGGCCTCACCATGCACCGCCTGGTGCAGGCAACAATGCGCGGGCGGCTCAAGGAGATGGGCGAGCACGAGAATGCCGCGGCCCTCGCGACGGAGCTTGCGGCGGATGCGTTCCCAAGCGGCGACCCAAATCCACACGACGTTCGCGCTTGGCCGGCGTGTGCTCGTCTCATTCCGCATGCCATGGCGGTGTTCGCATACGCCCCCGATAGCGGCCAGGGTGCCGACAAGACGGCACACCTACTGAACCAAGCAGCGCTCAATTTCATATCGCGGGCGGCCTATGCGGAGGCCGAGCCGTTGTTGCGGCGCGCCCTTGCCGTCGCGGAGCTGTGCCTCGGTCCCGACGTCGCGGGACCGCTCTGCAATTTGGCCTATCTGCTCCACGCTACGAACCGCTCGGCTCAGGCCGAGCCCTTGATGCGGCGAGCGCTCTCCATCACCGAGGAGAACCGTGGTCGTGACCACCCCGACGTTGCCACCAACCTCAATAACCTAGCCCCGCTCCTACAGCAGACCGGCCGCCTGCAGGAGGCCGAGTTCGTTATGCGGCGCGCCCTCGCGATCGATGAGGCAAACCTCGGCGCTGACCACCCCAGCGTCGCCCGAGACCTCAACAACCTGGCCCAGGTGCTCAAGGTCACTGACCGCCTCGCCGAGGCTGAACCACTGATACGGCTTGCACTCGTCATCAACGAGGCGCGCTTAGGTCCTAACCACCCCGAGGTCGCTATCCACCTCCGCAACTTGGCGGAGGTGCTTCAGGCTACCAACAGGCTGGCCGAAGCCGAGCGTCTGGTACAGCGCGCGCTTGCCATCAGCGAGACGCAACTTGGCGCTGATCACCCCCAAGTGGCCCTGGCCCTTAACTGCCTCGCCCGGGTACTCAAGGCCACAGACCAACTGTCTGAGGCCGAGCCCCTACTGCGACGCGCGGCGGCGATTCTTGAGAAGTTCGAGCGGGACACGGGCCATCGGCATCCCCAGTACGAAGCTGTCCTTGAGAACCTCGCGGTACTGGAGGCTGCGACGCGAGCCGGCAGGACACCGGCACCCACTGAAAGCGGTAACACGGGGTCAGCTCAGCAGGGTCTGACCCCAACGCCGGCCGCGCCGCAGCCGCCCGTGCGCAAGCGGGGATTCATGGGCGGGCTGTTTCCGCGGCGCGCTTAGGCGCAACCGCGTCACGCCTCCTCCGGCCAGCGCTTCTCGAAATCCCACACCTGCTCGAAGCCCGCGAGGCGGCAGAAGCGGTCGAAGGGGTAGAGCTCGGCCTGCAGGGTGTCGCTCGAGCCTTGGGCCTTGAGCACGCCGTAGACGCGCCCCAGCGCCGCTGCGGTGGCCAGCAGGCCCGTCACCGGGAAGATGGCGATGCGGTAGCCCAGCTCCTCCAGGCGCGCCCTCGGCAGGATGGGCGTGCGGCCGCCGTCGGCCATGTTGGCGATCAGCGGCACGTCGAAATGGCGGCCGATGCGCGCCATTTCCTCCTCGCTCTCGGGGCTCTCGATGAACAGGATGTCGGCGCCCGCTCTTGCGTAAGCCTCGCCGCGGCGCAGCGCCTCATCGAGCCCGAGGCGGGTGCGGGCGTCGGTGCGGGCGACGATGAGGAAATCCGGCGAGCTGCGGGTTGCAGCGGCCACCTCGATCTTGCGCACCATGTCCCCGGCCGGGATCACGCGCCGGCCCGGCGTGTGGCCGCAGCGCTTGGGAAACACTTGGTCCTCGATCTGGATGGCGGCGGCTCCGGCGGCCTCGTAGCCCCTCACCGTGCGCTCGAGGTTGAGCAGGCCGCCGAAGCCGGTATCGGCGTCGCAGATGACGGGCGTCGCCGTGCCCTGGCAGATCTGGGCCGCGCGGCCGGCCATCTCGGTGTAGGTGGCGAGCCCGGCATCGGGCAGGCCGAGCGAGGCCGAGACCCCGTAGCCGGTCATATAGAGAACCGGAAAGCCCATGCCGTCGGCGATCCTGGCGGAGACCATATCGTACACGCCAGGTGCCACGATCAGACCTTTGCCGGCCAACGCGGCCCTGAGTTTCGCTCCCGGATGCATGCTGCAGCGCCCTCCTTCAAGATTGGTACGATCCCACGTCAGCCGTAGATCCACCGGCGCGCCCCGTCCACGCCGTTCTGCCTGAAACGGGGTCAGACCCCTCGCGCATGCGCTCGTGCAAAGCCGCAGCGTTGGAGGCGAGGGGTCTGACCCCGTTCTTGCCGTTCTGCCGCCGGGCAAGCACGTCTTTTGGCGAATTCCGAGATCGGCATTTGAAAACCTGAGGAAATTAGGTGATGCTGCGCCGTGGCCGTTGGCCGTCGGGGCCGATCGGCAGAAACGAACCATGAACCCTCTAGGGAGGACCCGACATGAGAACTTGGCATTGGAAGCTTGCCCTTCCCGTGCTGGCAGGGCTGCTTGCCTTGCCAGCCGCGATCCCCTCCGCCGATGCGCAGACACCGAAAACAGGCGGCATCTTGAAGTTCGTCGTGCCCGGGGAGTTCCCCACCATGGACGGGCACCGCGAGAACACCTTCGCGCTCATCCACCCGATCGCGCCGTTCTACAGCGTGCTCATCCGGGCCAATCCGGACGACCCGGCCAAGAACGACTTCGTGTGCGACTTGTGCACGGAGATGCCCGAGCCGGCCGACGGCGGCAAATCCTACACGTTCAAGATCCGCAAGGGCGTGAAATTCCACGACGGCACCGCCCTCACGGCCAAGGACGTGGAGGCGAGCTTCGCGCGCATCATCTTCCCGCCCAAGGGGGTGCTGAGCTCGCGCGTGGCGCAGTTCACCATGGTCGAGAGCGTCACGGCCCCCGACGACGAGACAGTGGTGTTCAAGCTCAAGTACCCGTCGGGCGCCTTCATCCCCGTGCTGGCCACGCCGTATAACTTCATCTACTCCAAGGCGAAGCTCGACGTCGACCAGCACTGGTACGAGAAGAACGTGATGGGCTCCGGCCCGTTCGTCTTCGACGAGTGGCAGGCCGGCGCCGTCACCAAGGGCAAGAAAAACCCCAACTACTACCACCCGGGCAAGCCCTATCTCGACGGCTTCGAGGCCATCATCGCCAAGACCCAGACCCTGCGCGTGCAGGCGATCCGCGGCGACCAGGCAGCCAGCGAGTTCCGCGGCATCCCGCCCAAGAGCCGTGACGATCTGGTGGCGGCCCTCGGCAAGGACATCACGGTCCAGGAGAGCGACTGGAATTGCTCGCTGATCCTGAGCCCCAACCACAAGGCCAAGCCGTTCGACGACCCGCGCGTGCGCCGGGCGCTCACGCTGGCGCTGGACCGCTGGCAGGGCTCCAAGGACCTCTCCCGGATCTCGATCGTGAAAGCCGTGGGCGGCATCGTGTTCCCCGGCCATCCGCTGGCGGCCAAAAAGGAGGAGCTGGAGCAGATCGCAGGCTATTGGCCCGACATCGACAAGTCGCGCGCCGAGGCCAAGCGGCTGCTCAAGGAGGCCGGCGTGCCCGACCTCAAGTTCACCCTCACCAACCGCGGCGTCGACCAGCCCTACACGATCGTCGGTACCTGGATGATCGATCAGTGGAAGCAGGTGGGCATGACGGTGGACCAGAAGGTCGAGGCGGACGGCCCCTTCTACGAGAGCCTGAAGGCCGGCAAGTTCGAGGTTGGGCTGGAGTTCAACTGCCAGTCGGTGGTGAACCCGCTGGTCGACGTCTCGAAGTTCCGGCCTGACGCCGGCGACCAGTACAGCCGGATCGAGGGCAAGGACCTGATCAAGCTGCACGACGCCATGAACCGGACGGCCGACGTGGCCGAGCAGCGGCGGCTGATGCGCCAGTACGAGAAACTGATCCTGGACGAGGAGGCCAACAACTTCGTGACGCTGTGGTGGTACCGCATCATCGCGCACCGCTCGTACATGAAGGGCTGGAAGATCACGCCCAGCCACTACCTCAACCAGGACCTGTCCGGCGTCTGGATCGACAAGTAGCGGGCTGGACCCGTCTTACAACCCGGCCGCTCCGTTGCGGGAGCGGCCGGCGTCGGGGGTCGGCAGTCGGGCTTCGCCAGGCATGCCCGACAGCCGACGCCCGACCGACTGCCGAATCTCCACTCGGCGCGTCTGCACTAGAAGCTCCAATTCAGGCGTGACGACATGCTCGTCTACGTGATCAAACGCATCCTGCTGATGATCCCGACCCTATTCGGGGCGGCGGTGCTCGTCTTCCTTCTGATGCGCGCCATCCCGGGCGACGCCTGCATGCTGCGCATGGCGACGGGCGGCGGCAGCATCGACTCGCACGTGCTGCAGGCCTGCCGCGCCGAGCTTGGCACCGACCAGCCGATGCTCGTTCAGTTCCTGGACTTCCTCAAGGGGCTCGTCACCCTCGACTTCGGCAATTCGATGTGGAGCGGCCGTCCGATCATCCACGAGGTGGGCCTGCGCTTTCAGCTGTCGCTGCAGGTCGCGATCATGGCGACGCTGACGGCGATTCTCATCTCCATCCCGCTCGGCACCATCTCGGCGGTGAGACACAACACCTGGATCGACTACGTGGTCCGCTCGTTCTCCATCGCCGGTGTCGCCATGCCCTCGTTCTGGCTCGGCATCCTCATCATCCTCGGCATCCTCATCACCTCCAAGGCCTGGTTCGGCTCGCCCTGGATGCCGCCCATCACCTACGTGCCGATCTGGGTCGACCCGCTCACCAACCTGAGCATGCTGATCTGGCCGGCACTGGCCACCGGCTACCGCTACTCGGCGGTGGCAACCCGCATGACGCGCTCGGCCATGCTGGAGGTGCTGCGCGAGGACTACGTGCGCACCGCGCGCGCCAAGGGGCTGTTCCAGAAGCTCATCGTCCGCCGGCACGCGCTGCGCAACGCGCTGCTGCCCGTCGTCACCGTGATCGGCATCGAGTTCGCGTTCCTCATGGGCGGCCTGGTCGTGACCGAGCAGGTGTTCAACCTCAACGGCCTCGGCAAGCTGTTCGTGGAGTCGGTGCAGAACCACGACTACAACATGACGCAGGCGCTGGTGATGATCGTGGTGGCCATCTTCGCCGTCACCAACCTCGCGATCGACATCCTCTACGGCTGGCTCGACCCGCGCATCCGCTACACCTGACGAGGCTTCCCCATGGCAACCATGACCCGGCCTGCCGCCCCAGCCGCTTCCGGCGCCGACCAGGCGCCGTCCAGGCCCTCGTGGCTGGCCACGTTCTGGCGGTTCTGCCGGCAGAACCCGCTGGGCGCGGTGGGCGGCTTGGTCGTCCTCCTGATGATCCTGATGGCGGCGCTGGCCGACGTCGTCACCTTCTACGACCCGACCCGCAACAACTTCGGCGCCATGCTGGAGCCGCCCAGCGCCGACTACTGGCTGGGCACCGACCAGTTCGGCCGCGACCTCTACAGCCGCATCGTCTACGGCGCGCGCACGGCCCTGCTGGTGGGCTTCGTCTCGGCGTCCGTGGGCGGCACGGTGGGCCTGATCCTGGGCGTCGCCAGCGCCCATTTCCGCGGCCGCCTCGACCTGATCCTGACGGGCGTGATGGACGTGCTGATGGCCTTCCCCCTCATCATCCTGGCGCTCGCCATGGTCTCGATCTTCGGCACCGGTACCTCCAACGTGATCATGGCCATCACCATCCCCTTCATCCCGCGCTGCGCCCGCGTGGTGCGGTCGAGCGCGTTGGCGGTGCGGGAGATGCCCTACATCGACGCCGCGCGCGCCTGCGGCTTCGGCCACGCCCGCATCATCCTGCGCCACATGGTGCCCAACGTATTCGCGCCCTACCTGGTGATCATGACGGCCGCCGTCGGCCAGGCAATCCTGCTGGAATCGTCGCTGTCCTTCCTCGGCCTCGGCGTGCAGGAGCCGGTCGCGGCCTGGGGCCTGATGCTCAGGGGCGGCGCCCAGGACTACGCCGAGAGCGCGCCGTGGGTGGCCGTCTACCCCGGCATCGCCATCTCGCTCGCCGTGTTCGGCTTCAACCTGTTCGGCGACGCACTGCGCGACTGGCTCGATCCAAAGATGAAGATCTGAGAAGGTGTCAGACCCGGGTCAGACCCTCTGGGTCTGACACCTTTCCTCAGCCCAGCGTGGGAGCTGCGGTGTCAGACCCGGGGGGGCTGACACCCCTCGCCGCGGCCCGAATAGCGGCGATATTGGCCGCGTACGCGCCGTCCTTGAACACGGCCGAGCCGGCCACCAGCACGTCGGCGCCGGCGGCGGTGCAGGCACCCGCGGTATCGGGCGCAACGCCGCCATCCACCTCCAGGTGGATGGGGCGGGCGCCGATCATCTCGCGCACGCGGCGGATCTTGTCGAGCATGGCGGGAATGAAGGCCTGGCCGCCGAAGCCGGGGTTCACCGTCATCACCAGGATCAGGTCGAGCCGGTCGAGCACATACTGGATGGCGCTCTCGGGCGTCTGCGGCGTCAGCGAGACGCCCGCCTTCTTGCCAAGCGAACGGATGAGCTGCAGCGACCGGTCGAGATGCGGCCCCGCCTCCGCATGCACGGTGATATTGTCGGCGCCGGCGGTGGCGAATGCCTCGATATAAGGGTCGGCCGGCGCGATCATCAGATGCGTGTCCAGCACCTTCCCCGTGTGCGGCCGGATCGCCTTCACCACGCCGGGGCCAATGCTGATGTTGGGCACGAAATGCCCGTCCATGACATCGACGTGCACCCAGTCGCAGCCGGCCGCGTCGATGGCCCGCACCTCCTCGCCAAGCCGCGCGAAGTCGGCGGAGAGGATGGAGGGGGCGATCAGGATGTCACGGGTCATGGCGGAAAGCTCTAGGTTCCAGGTTCTAGGGATTAGGGATTAGGGATTAGGGGAGCCAAACCGCGGCCACATCCCTGAAACCTAATCCCTAATCCCCGAAACCTCTCATTACCCCACCCCCCTCGTTCTCGTCTCGCCGCAGCCGGCACGGGCTTCCAGGAAGTCGAGCATGGCGCCGGCGAGATCGGCGCCGGTCGCCTTCTCCATGCCCTCGATGCCGGGCGAGGAGTTCACCTCCACCACCACGGGGCCGCGGCTGGAGCGCAGCATGTCCACACCAGCCACGTTGAGGCCCAGCACCTCAGCCGAACGCAGCGCGGTCGTGCGCTCCTCCTCGGTGATGGCGACGGGCTCGGCCCGGCCGCCGCGGTGCAGGTTGGCGCGGAACTCGCCGCTCGAGCAGGTGCGCTTCATGCTGGCCACCACCTCGCCGTCCACCACCAGCGCGCGGATGTCGGTGCCGTCCGCCTCCTTGATGTACTCCTGCACGAGTATGTTGGTGTTGGCGGCGCTGAACGCCTCGATGATCGACTTGGCCGAGGCCGTGGTCTCGGCCAGGATCACGCCGCGGCCCTGCGTGCCTTCCAGGAGCTTGATGACGCACGGCGTGCCGCCCACGTCCTTGATCACGTCCTCGGCCCGCCGCGGGCCGTGGGCGAACGCCGTCACCGGCAGGCCGATGCCCTCGCGAGCCAGAAGCTGGAGGGCGCGCAGCTTGTCGCGCGAGCGGCCGATCGCCACGCTCTCGTTCAAGGGAAACACGCCCTGCATCTCGAACTGGCGCAGCACGGCCAAGCCGTAGTGGGTGATGGAGGCGCCGATGCGGGGAATGACGGCATCGTAGCGGGGCAGGGTTTTCCCATCGTAGACAAGGGTGGGTTGGCTGGACGTGATCTTCATATGCACCTGCAGGGCATTGATCACGTCGATCTCATGCCCGCGCTCGCGCGCCGCCTCGATGATCCGCCGGTGCGAATAGAGGGCCGGATTGCGGGCAATCATGACCAGCTTCATGGCCAGCTTCATGGGACGTCTCGGCTCTCCTCGAAATGCCCGATGCGCGGGCCGGCGGACCGGCGGCGCTAAAGGCGGATGCGCCTCGCACTTCTGATACGTCACATCCGGGCGTCAGGATCAACCCCTTGACGCCGCGTATCAACACGCGAGGCTAATATGCTGCAGTCGCCGAAAGAATCGGCAGTCAGCCCGAAGGAAGGGCGTAGTCGCTCCGCGCCCCAGGCCCGCTGGTGGTGCCGTCCGGCTCGATGCTGGCGTAGAGGAGCCACGCGCTCAAAACGGCCACGATGAGCAGAATCGCGAGGCCGAGGGCGGCGCGCCGGAGGGCCCAGCCGAGCGTCATGAGTTGGGGGGGATGTGCCAGTTGCGCAGGCACAGGGGCTTCCTCGACAGCCGGCGAGGCCACGGTCGCCCAGGATGTAAGCCACACTCTGCCGCGCTGCGCGGTGCTGCTTTGCAAAGCCAAGCCCCCTACTTAACCAAAACTCGTGTGGCCCTGCGTGGGGGAAGCCCCACGCGTTTCCACTGCCGCCGCTCTGCAGGAATTTCCCTCCCGTACTTGAATGAGCGCGGACTTGGGCGCCGTCAAGACGAGGCCGTCCCCCTGCCCGCATCCGTCCCCTGCTGTGGCCCGGATGCGACAGACAGAACGCGGCAGGCTTAACGGACCCGCCGCCCGAATAGAGCGATAGCTGCCACCGGCAGGGCGAAGCCGATCGTCATGGCCACCACCGTCAGCGCCGGCAGATTGCCGTAAGAGCCCCGGTCGACATGGAAAATGAGGTTCAGGTATTTGGTCTGCAGCGTGCCAGCCTGCAGCGCCAGGTTCATCAGCGAGGCGGTCAGCGCGAACCAAGTGGCGCGATGCCCGGCCGGGGCGTAGATGGCCACCAGTGTCAGCAGCGGGATCATGCTGAGCTGCGCGAACGGCGAGGTGGCGATGACCTCGAACAGCGCAATGCTGTGGGCGCCGATGCCGAACAGGGCCTCCGTAATCTTGTACCACTGGAACACCAGCACGAGCATCGGCAGCGACAGCGCCGTTCCAAGCACGGTGAGCCACAGCAGCACCTGGGCCACCGGCTTGCGGGTGATGAAGTCGGCCAACAGCCACAGCGATGCTAGCCCCACGGCGGTGCCGATCTGCCCGAGCACCCCGAAGAAGCCCTCGCTGAAGCCGAGCACGTCGATGGCGAACCAGTTGTAGCCCGAGCCCACGTCCGGCGTGGCCCTGAAGGCGAAAATGATGATGGCGGCGAAGGCGATGCGCAGGCGCGTCGCCGGCTCGATGTCCTGGGTGACACGGGTAAGCATCCACAGGACGACGGCCATGGAGATGGCGAAGATGACCTCCTGGCCATAGGGCAGTCCGCCGAGGGCGATCGCCACCACGACGGCGCCGAAGGCGATGCCGCCGCCCAGGATGCGCCAGTCGATCGGCCGGCGCTCGCTGGTCTCCAGCCGCACCAGCAGGGCGCCCGAGATGGAGATGAGCGGCACGACGAGGCCGATCAGGAACACCTTGTCGTAGGAGAGGAGCTGCGCCAGCAGCCCGGAGATGCCGGCCACGGCGAACAGCCCGAACGACAGCGCCAGGCGGCCCAGCACCTGCACCATGCCGAGGTCATGGTCGATCTCCGCCTTGGGGCGCGGGCTGCCGTCGGGATTGACGCGGGGCACCACCTCGGTGCTCATGGCGTCGGCCACCACGTCCTGTACCACCGCGCCCAGGGTGCTCAGCACCCCGGCCAGCACGAAGATCTGGTTCGGCGGCAGCACGGTGATCCACCCGCCGGCGCTGCCCGCCAGCAGCACGAAGGCAAGGGCAATGAGGCTGGCGCCGATGAAAACGTAGGACCGGCGCTGCGAGCCGAACAGCGGCACGGTGTCGACCATCTCGCCGAACACCATCTTGATGACCCACGGGAGGCTGAACCAGAAGGAGAGCGCGGCGAGGTCGGCCGGCGTCCACGTGAGTGAGGTCCTGACCCAGAAGGTCTGGGCGACCGCGACAAGCCCCATCGCCCCGTAGGCGAAATACACCATCAGCAGCGGCAGGTAGACGAGTCGCATGGCCCGGACCGGCGCCAGCAGGGCTTTCTCGATCTGCGCCCTCCAGTAGGAGGCCGCTGCCGGTCGGGTGATGTCCATATGCCCAGCCCTTTTGCTCGCTTCCCGTAAAAATGCCAGACCATGCCGATTGAGCAGGCTTGTCGCAAGTGCTAACCCCTTCGGGTGCCACGGGAAGCCCCCCGGGGGAGAGACTGGGGGAGACTGGCTCCAGCCCAAGACCGCCGCTGCGGTCAAGCTGGAGGCGGCGCGGGGGCGCGTGCCTATGACGGCGGCCCGGCGACCTCGCCCGGGGTAGAGGTGTCCCCCTCGCCGAGGGGCCGCTCCATGATCACGCTGTCGAGCCAGCGGCCGAACTTGTAGCCGACCGAGTGGATGGTGCCGCAGAACGTGAAGCCGGCGTTGCGGTGGAGCGTGATCGAGCCCTGGTTGCGGGAGTCGCCGATCACCGCCACCATCAGACGGTAGCCGTTGGCGGTTGCGGCCTCGACCAGCGCCTGCAGCAGCAGGGCGCCCACGCCTTTGCCCTGGGCCTCGGGCGCGATGTAGACCGAATCCTCCACCGTGAAGCGGTAAGCCGGCCGGGCGCGGTAGGCGCTGGCGTAGGCGTAGCCGACCACGTGGTCTCCCAGCGTGGCGACGAAATAGGGATAGCCGGCATCGCTGATGGCGGCGAAGCGGCGCAGCATCTCTGCCTCGTCCGGCGGCTCCAGCTCGAAGCTGGCGGTGCCGTGCAGCACGGCCGGCCGGTAGATCGCAGTAATCGCCGCCACATCGGCCGCCGTGGCCTCGCGCAGAGCAGGCTTCGCCATCAGGTATCCTATAGGGGTAGCGGGTCGGCAACGGGGTCAGCCCCCTCGCATCTGCCGCGGCGGTTCCTACGCGAAGGTCTGCGCGGGGGGCTGACCCCGCCTCCGCCAGCTTGCCCGACCGCAGCGCATAAGCAAAGGGCCTCGCCGAAGCGAGGCCCTTGCCTAAAACTCGTGCGCTCTCAGGCTATTCGCTGCGCATGATCCCGAGCAGGTTCAGGATATGGATGAACAGCGTGATGAAGCTGCCGTAGAGCATGAACGAGCCGAAGATCGCGGACCGACCCACCAGCGCCTCGTCGCCGGCGCCCTGGATGTACATGTCCTTGATCTGCTGCGTCTCCCAGGCGGTCACCACGGAGAACAGCAGCACCACCAGCGCCGAGATGATGAAGCTCATCGTCTTGCTGGTAGCGGGGTCGCTGATCAGGAAGAAGCTGACCAGCATGGCGACGATGAGCCCGATCGAGGCCATCGACAGGAAGGAGCCCCAGCCGGTCATGTCGCGCTTGGTGACGTAGCCGTAGAGGCTGGTTGCGCCGAAGGTGACAGCGGCGATGATGAGCGCCTGGAACACCAGGCCGCCGGCGTTCTTGGCGAAGAACACGTAGATCATCGGCGAGATCAGGGCACCCCACATGGCGCAGTAGAGCCAGTAGGCGCCGTGCGCCAGCGCGGTGCTGCCCGAGAAGATCAGGCGCGGCGCGAACCAGCCAAGACCCAGCAAGCCGATGAACAAGACCCACTTCATAGGGCCGAGCGCGATGGCGCGCATCACGGCGGGGTTGTTGATGAGAAGCAGCGTGACGACCGCGGTGCCGGCCACGCCGAGCGCCATGTAGTTGTACACGCGCAGCATGTAGGCCCGCAGACCTTCGTCGATCGCGACGTCGGTGCGCGCGCCGTAACCTGCTCGCGCATACCTGTTGTCGATCTCAGCCATGGAATCCTTCCCTTCGACAGTTGCGCGAAGCAGATGCTCCGCCTCGCGATTATGGCCACCGCACCCGCCCAATGCAAGGCCGGTTAACCCGTCAGGCCTTCCAAGAGGTAAGCATGTTTTGCCCACCTAACAAGTGGCCGCAGGACGCATGCCGCGCAATATAATTACCGCGCCAGGGCAATAGTCTCCGAGGAGCGACTTTACACCTTTGGCCGGGCGCGAACACCTTCGTGGAACTACCGGAGTGCAAGTACAGTCAACGACTGACCCAGCCAAGCCATCTTTGCGCTATTTGGGCCGCGCCGGCGCCCCGTCTGCTACGCTGGCGGGAATCGGATCGAGACAAGTCGAGGGGAGAAAGCGATGACATCAGCGGGCCTGCGGGCGCTCTGCATTGCTGTGCTGGCGGTATCGGCGGCGCCGCCGGCGCTGGCCCAGGCGGCCTATCCGAGCCAGACCGTTAAGATGATGGTGCCGAACCCGGCGGGCGGGCTGCCCGACACCGTGGCGCGCATCGTCGGCAGGCGGCTGCAGGAGCGGCTCGGGCAGTCGGTGGTGATCGAGAACAGGCCCGGCGCCAACGGCCGGATCGCGGTGGCCGCGCTGCTCGCCGCGCCGCCCGACGGCTACACGCTGCTCGTCACCGACGGCGCGATCCTCACCATCAACCCGCTGCTGTACGCCAATCTCTCCTACAATCCCAAGGATATCCTGCCCATCGCCATGCTGGCGCGGGCACCCATGTTCCTCGCCATGAACCCGAAGGTGCCGGCCGCCAGCTTCGCAGAGCTCATCGCCTACGCCCGGGCGCACCCTGGTCAGCTCAACTACGGCTCGGGCGGCATCGCCAGCACCCATCACCTCTCCATGGAGGCCTTTGCCGCCGCGCTCAAGCTCGATATGCGGCACGTGCCCTTCAAGGGCACCGGCGAAGCCGTGCCGGCGCTGCTGGGCGGCCATATCGAGCTGCTGTTCTCGGCCTATCCGTCGCTCGCCGGCGCCGCCGAGAGCGGCCAGGTCAAGCTGCTCGCCAGCAACGGCCTGCAGCGCTCGAGGCAGGCGCCCGACCTGCCGGCCATATCGGAGGTGATCCCCGGATTCGATCTCGCGCCCACCATCGGCGTCTTCGGCCGCGCCGATATGGCCCCGGAGGCGGTCGAGAAGCTCGTTGCCGAGGCCCTGGCGACGCTCAAGGAGCCCGAGGTGGTTCAGCAGCTGGCGGTGGTCGGCGTCGAGGCCGCCGGCGCCGCCCCCAACGGCTACGCCGCCGCCCTGGAGGCGGAGGGCAAGCGCATGGCCGCCGCCGTCGACGCCGCCGGCCTCAAGGCGAAATAGAAGTCAGAAATCGGAAAACTGGAAATCGGAAGCCGAGAGGTCGGAGAACCGATTCTCCGGTTCCTGGTTTCCGATTTTCTCACTTCCGATTTCTGACTTCCGATTTCCGCAGCAGGAGCAAGGATGCCCAAGCTTGATCTCTCCATCGCCGTCGGTGACTACGACCGGGTGCGGCCTCTGATCGATGGCGCGGTCGGCATCGACGGCGTGGCACCGCTGTTCATGACGCTGGAGCCCGAGGAAGTCTTCTTCCGCGCCTTCCGGCACGCCGAGTTCGACATCGCCGAGCTGTCGCTGTCGAGCTTCACGGTCCGCACTGCGCGCGGCGACAATCCCTATGTCGGCGTGCCCGTGTTCCTATCGCGCGCCTTCCGGCACTCCGGCATCTACGTCCGCACCGACCGCGGCATCCGCGCGCCCGCCGACCTCAAGGGGCGCAAGGTGGGGCTGGCCGAGTACCAGCTCACCGCCAACGTGTGGATCCGCGCCTTCCTGGACGACGACTTCGGCCTGACGCCGGCGTCGGTCGAGTGGGTGCGCGGCGGTATCGAGGAGCCGGGACGACCCGAGAAGATTGCCATCCACCTGCCGGCCGATGTGAGGTTGACGGAGGCGCCGCCGGGGCGCTCGCTGTCGGAGATGCTGCTGGCGGGCGAGATCGACGCCCTGATCGGGCCGCGCACGCCGTCGGCGATGGCGGTGTCCGGCTCCACCGTCGGCTGGCTCTTCCCCGATCCGCGGGCGGCGGCTATCGACAGCTACCGACGCACCGGCAACTTCCCGATCATGCATCTCATCGGCGTGCGCCGCACACTGGTAGAGCGCCATCCCTGGCTGCCGGCGGCCGTCCTCAAGGCGTTCGAGCGCGCGAAGGCGGTGGCCTTCGCCAGGCTCGCCGACACCTCCGCCAGCAAGGTCATGCTGCCCTTCCTCGACCAGCAGCTCACCGAGGCCCAGGCCCTCCTGGGGCCTGACCCGTGGCCCTACGGAGTGGAGGCCAACCGCCGGTGCCTGGAATATTTCCTCGCCCAGCACCATAGGCAGGGTCTCTCGGACCGGCTGGTGCCGCTCTCCGACCTGTTCCCGCCGTCCACCTTCGAGACCGCGCGCATCTGAGGCGTGCGGCGTCATCGCCCGGCCCGCAGCGGGCCGTGTTGTCGCCCAGCGCCAACGAAACGCGCCGAGAGCGGACCCGGGCACGCTGGCTTGAGCGTCGACTGGCCCGGGAAGCTCCGCTAGCGCCGGATGCGGCCGTCGGCGCCGATGAAGGGCTCGTCGGCGGAGGGCCAGCCCTGGCTCGCCTCGGGCGCGCGCTGGCGGGCGGGCTGTGCCTCGGCCACGGCCTTGACCGGCTCCGCCACCGGCCGCGTCTCGGCACGCGCCAGATCGGCCATGCGCCGGTTGGCATCGGCGAGGTGGCGGCCGCTCGGGTGCGCGGTCGCATACCCCGTGTAGCCCGCCCGGCTGTGAAGGCGCGCGGCCTTGTCCCAGTCGGCATCGTCCTTGCGCCTCTCCTCGGCCTCGAGCCGGGCTACGCGGCGCCGGGCCGCGGGCGCGTAGACGCTGTGAGGATGCGTGCGAGCGAACCGCTCGAGCGCCTGCCTGTTGTCGCCCTTGTCGATCTCGTCCCAGACGATCGCCTCGCGGCGGCGGGCCTGCGCCAGCTCGACGGCCGCGATCCTCTCCTGCGCCCGGCCGGCATTGGCGCCATCGGGGTAGGCCGCGACGAACCGCTTGAGCTCCAGCTTGTCGTAGCTCCTCTCCGCCTTGGCCCAGGCCACCTCCTCCTCGCGCCGGCGGGCTTCCACCCGCTCGATGGCGGCGATCGTCTCCCGCGCCCGGCCGGCGTTCACGCCGTCGGGATAGGCCGCTGCGAACTGCTGCAGCTGCTGCTTGTCGCCGCTCTTCTCCACCCTGGCCCAGTCGATCGCCTCCTGGCGCCGCCGCGCCTCCGCCCGCTCGATCGTCGCGACCCTCTCGCGCGCCCGCACTGCGTTGTCGCTCTCAGGGTAAGCCAGGACGAACCGCTGCAGCTCCTTCTTGTCGCTCTTCTCCACCCTGGCCCAGTCGACGGCCTCCTGGCGCCGCCGCGTCTCCGCCCGCTCGATGGCTGCGATCGCCGCCTTCGCCTCGGCGGCGGTCTCGTCGTCGGGGAAGGCCAGCACGAGCTGCTCCCAGGCCTCCCTGGTGCCCTGCCTGCGGGCCGTGACCAGCGCGCGCCCTCGGCCGCCGTCGATCTCCTTGACGTGCACTGAGCTCGACCCCGTCCGGAAATCCCCGCCCCTGTCAGGCAGGCTGTCGTGCGCTACCACGCCTGCGCCGCCCGGCCGATCCGATACGGCCGTTGTCGGGGTCGGGCCCAGCGCCCCCAGCCACCACACGGCGAAGAACCCGACCGCCACCAGCGGCGCCGCGCTCATGACGCCCGCCACGAACACGGTGCTGGAACGACGTGGAGGCTCCGACCGGCGTGCAACCGCCTGCCAGTCGCCCGCCTTCAGCGTCTGATAGGCATCGTTGATCACCTTGAGCCGCTCGGCGGCAGCATCGGCCTCTGCGCCAGGCTCCCGCCCGTCGGGATGCAACTCCTTGACGAGCCGCAGATAGGCGGCCCGGATCTCGGCCTGGGAGGCTTTGCGGTCGATGCCGAGGATGCTGTACGGGTCTTCCCCCTCAGCGCCGCTCCTGCCAGCCTTACCGCCCCGGCCCGCGCCGCTGGCTCCGCTGTCAGGCCCTCCGTCAGAATGCTTGTCTGCCCCGTCCTCCGCCTTTTCGGCGCCGGCGTGGGCCGTCTCGGCGGCAGAGGCCACAGGCTCCTCCCCGAGCCAGCGCGGCGGCACCGCCAGGTAATCCGGCAGCACGGTGGCGGCATGGCCTCTGGCGCGGTCGATCTGCGCCTGCGTCAGGCCGCGGGCATCGCCCAGCCACGCACCGGAGAGGTTGGCGCCGACGAGCTGGGCGCCGGCAAGGTCGGCCCGGCCGAGGTTGGCCCCGCTCAGGTCAGCGCCGCAGAGGTCGGCATCGTCGAGGCGGGCGTTGCAGAGATCCGCGCCCGCCAGCACCGCGCGACGCAGGTTGGCGCGGCTCAGATCGATGGGGCCGCCCTCGTCCGGTCCGAAACGCCTGCCGCCGGCCGGCAGCTTGAGGTCGCTCAGGTTGGGCGCGACGCCGGGGTTCTGCGCCCGCCAGAGGTTCCAGGCCTGCGCCCCCTCCAGAAGCTTCCCAGCGTGCCGCACGTTCGCCATGGCCACCGACTTTCCAATTGCCCGCACCCAGCGCATGCCCGTATGCGGCACTCTCAGAACTGAATGCGCGCGCCCACCACCACGCCCTGCCAGGACGCCGCTGGAAGCTTCGAAGTCTGGCTCGGATCGCCGCCGCACACCTTGGGATCCTTATCGAACGTGCAAGGGAAGCCGGCGATGCTCGGGTCGTAGAAATGCGCCTGGGCGTAGAGCAGCAGGTTGGCCGCATCAACGGCCTGCTCGAGGCCGAGGCCCCAGCGGCGCACCTCGGTATCGACCAGCGTGCCCCACGGCACTTCGTCTTTGTCCGGGCTGATGCTCAAGATCTCGCCGACGTTGAAATTCTTGTAGACGCCGCGGTCCACGTAGAACGTGGTCTTGCCGCTGGCGAGCCATTGCCGGCTGACACCGAGTTGCACGTAGTAGAAGCGGGACTCGTCGGCGTTCACCGGCACCGACTGCGCCGCGTTGCGCCAGCCGCCGGCCGCCGACGCATAGAGGCCGGTCGCATCGTGGATCAGCGAAGCGGAGCCTCGCACATCCTCGAACCGGCGCACGTCGTCGCGCATGTACCCGAGGCCGCCGGCGAAGCGGAAGCCGCCGCCGCCGCTGAGATAGCGCAGCGCCGTATCCCACACGTCCTCGTTCCAGGCCGCCGACAGCAGGAAGCCGCCCAGAATGGGTGTGTCGTAGCGAACGAAGTTGCCGCGGAAGGAATCGACGTTGTGGGCGATCTGCCCCCAGGTGAGGGCCGTGACGATGGGTGGGTCCAGCAGGTCCAGGCGGACGCGGAACGCACTGTTGAAGTGAACGGCGGCGTCGTTCACCTGGCTGCCCAGGTTGATCAGGGTGATGTCATCGGTGGCGGGCGACTGGAAGCCGACCGACACGCGCCCGTGGTCCCTGGAGATGATGTCCCAGTAGCTCTGGCGGATGCGGACGGTGTCTCCGGGACGCCCCTGGGCTCCGCCCGGACCGTTGAACACCTCGTCCGACGACGGGAACGGCGTCTCGACCTCGAACCGGTAGCCGGCGGTCCAGCCCGGCCCGATCGCGGCCTGGCCGACGAATCCGAAGCGCGTGGACGAGGTATGGTTGTCCACGCTGTAGGTCCCGGAATCGAACCCGTCGTTCCAGAGCAGAATCGCGCGGTTGACCTGGCCGTAGATGTTGAGTTGGAGCGGTCGGCTGCCGCTGCGCGCCACGGTCTCCTCAAGCTCGGAGAGGCGCTCGTCGAGGCCAGCCCGATCCTCGGCCAGCGCCGATCGATGGTCTAAGGCAACCTGCAAGAGCAATCCGCCAAGGCAGCAAGCACACCACCGCGCGCTGGCCGCAACGAGTCTACGCATACCAGCAACCCCGCCCGAACCTAAAGCACAGGCATGCAAGACTCAGCCCCGTGAGCCGAGTCGCTTTCACAAAGTAGCGATCATCGTACAGCTGACGATGGTTGTCTGCAATTGGCCGCCCTTATCCGCGCCGAAACCTGTTGAAAGCCTGCGCCCGAGGCGCGCTGGGAAGCGGGTCTCCGCGCCCCGCTTGCCTCGCGGCCCCGACCGCACTATCTTGTTCGATAATCGTCAATCATAGAAGAACGGGCCGAAATGGTGCGCTCCTTGCGTGTCGCGACCGGCGCAAGCCCCGAAAAGAGGTGATCATGAGCGAGCTTCTAAAGCCCCTGGCGGTGGGGAGCCTGGAGCTGCCTAACCGCGTGGTGATGGCGCCCCTGACGCGCAACCGCGCCGCCATGCCGGGTCGCGTGCCCAATGGCCTGGTGCGCGAATACTACACCCAACGGACCATGGCCGGCATGATCCTGACGGAGGCCACGTCGGTGGAGCCCACCGGCGTCGGCTATCCCAGCACGCCCGGCATCTGGTCCACGGACCAGGTCGAGGGCTGGAAGGCCGTCACCAAGGCCGTGCACGAGAAGGGCGGGCGCATCCTCCTCCAGTTGTGGCACGTGGGCCGCATATCGCATTCCTCCTACCACAACGGCGCCCTGCCGGTGGCGCCCAGCGCCGTCGCCGCCTCGGGCCATGTCAGCCTGCTGCGGCCGCAGACCGCCTACGAGACGCCGCGCGCCCTCGAGTCCGGCGAGATTGCCGGCATCGTGGAGGCATTCCGCCGAGGCGCCGAGAACGCCAAGGCGGCGGACTTCGACGGCGTCGAGATCCACGGCGCCAACGGCTACCTGCTCGACCAGTTCCTGCAGGACGGCAGCAACAGGCGCACCGACGCCTATGGCGGCCCGGTTGAGAACCGCGCCCGGCTGCACCTGGAGGTGACGGACGCCGTCGTTTCGGTGTGGGGCGCCGGCCGGGTCGGCATGCACCTGGCGCCGCGCGCAGACGCCCACAGCATGGGCGATTCCGACCGCCTCGCCACCTTCACGCATCTGGTCCGCGAGCTCGGCCGGCGCCGCATCGCCTTCATCTGCGCCCGCGAGGCCCCCGGCGACGACAGCATCGGCCCGCAGCTCAGGAAGGCCTTCGGCGGCGTGTGGATCGCCAACGAGCGCTTCGACAAGGTCGCCGCCGAGGCCGCGCTCGCTGCCGGCAACGCCGATGCGGTCGCCTTCGGCAAGGCGTTCATCGCCAACCCGGACCTGCCGCGCCGCTTCGCCCTCAATGCGCCGCTCAACAAGTGGAACAGCGAGACGTTCTACTCGGCGGGCCCGGAGGGCTACACCGACTATCCCGCAGTTGCCTGAGGAATGGCGGCAGACCCGAAGGGTCTGACGCCGCCCCCGCGCAAATGCTAGAATCGTTGCGCTACCGGCGTGGCGCCGCGACGAGGAGGCATCTCATGGGCTGGTCGATCAAGCTGTTCAGCGTGTCCGGCACGGCTGTGCGCATCCACCTCACGTTCTTCCTGCTGCTCGCCTTCTACGCCGTCGCCGGCTGGCGGCTGGGCGGCGCGCCGGCGGCCGTCGACCTCGTCGCCTTCATCGTCCTTCTCTTCGTTTGCGTCGTGCTCCACGAGTTCGGCCACGTGTTCGCCGCGCGCGCCTACGGCATCCGCACCTCCGATGTCACCCTGCTCCCGATCGGCGGCGTCGCCTCACTGGAGCGCATGCCCGAGAAGCCTGCTCAGGAGATCGTGGTCGCGCTCGCCGGTCCGGCCGTGAACCTCGTCATCGCCGTGGCACTGGCCGTCGGCCTGGGCGCAGGCTTCGGCCTGACGGAGATGGCGCAGTTCGACGATGCCCGGGCCTCGCTTGTGGGCCGTATCGCCGCCGCCAACGTCGCCTTGTTCCTCTTCAACCTGATCCCGGCGTTCCCCATGGACGGCGGGCGGGTACTGCGGGCGCTCCTGGCCATCCGCCTCGGCTACACGCGGGCGACGCGGGTAGCGGCCACTATCGGCCAGGGCCTGGCGTTCGTGTTCGCCGTTCTGGGCCTGCTCGGCAACCCGATACTGATCCTGATCGCCGTCTTCATCTTCCTCGCCGCCAGCGGCGAGGCCGGCTACGTGCAGGCGCGCGACTACACCCGCGGCTACCTGGCCTCCCACGCCGTGATCACCGCCTATCAGACGCTGGGCCCCGGCTCCACCGTCGACGATGCCGCCGCGCTCCTGTTGCGTACCACCCAGCAGGAATTCCCCATCGTGGACGGCGCGGGCGTCATGCGCGGGGTGCTCACGCGCGACGCCCTGATCCGGGCGCTGCAGCAGAGCGGCGGCGCCACACCGGTCCTCGACATCATGGACCGCGACATCCCCACCGTTCCCGAGAATGCCTGCCTCGACAACGTGTTCGAGCGCGTGCAGCGGTCGGCGGCC
>Ga0070705_100000024_pt1 | contig 81144 bp, 90 predicted proteins | sample KBSK5253metaG_FD_65455 | JGI IMG/M metagenome (GOLD analysis project Ga0070705, IMG submission 65455) | Corn, switchgrass and miscanthus rhizosphere microbial communities from Kellogg Biological Station, Michigan, USA - KBS K5-25-3 metaG | ecosystem: Host-associated > Plants > Roots >... | reverse complement strand
CGGCGGATGCCTGACCTCGATCGCGCTCGGATTCATCGGCGCTTTGATTGGGACCTGGGCAGTCAAACAGTTCAATTTGCCTGAAGTCTATATTTTGAAGATCGGCCACACGAGCTTCCCAATCGTGTGGGCAATTATCGGAGCGGTGGTGCTCGTCGCCATCCTGGGATTGCTCAAAAGACGACGTGTTTTCTGAGCCGCGATTACGCATTCGTGGGGCTTGAGTCACACGAAAAGGAGTAAGTCATAATGTCAGCCAGAAGTGATAGCCGAGTTAGTCCTGCACGCACAAACAGAGTCGAGAGGATCGCGGCGATGCGAATACGCCGGCCATGCAACAGCAACCCGCGGAGAGTCGTTTCTTTGACGGTCACGCTGGCAGGCACGATCGCAATGCTTGCAATGTTCGCGGCCGGCACTCACGCGCAAAAGGATAAGATTGCGGAACGGATCAACGCCAACGCTCAGCAGATGGTAGATGAGGGCCGGCAGATATTTCGCTTCGATACTTTTGGCGATGAAGCCTTCTGGGGTGACACTCTCAAGTTGCATCAGGCCATTCAAGGCTTGAAGGCTGGAGGCGTCGGGCCGGGAGTAAGTCCCAAGACGGCGCTTGCAGTCGGCTTGAAGGTCGACGCCGATGCGCTTCCAAGCAAACTCTTGAGGCAACTGAAGAGGGGCGAGGTAGACCTCGACGATCCAGCCACCACGCTTGCTCTGCTAAAGCTCAATGCGGTAGTCGGACTGACGGGCTTTTTCAACTCGAGTGGAACGCTTCGCTCGATCGGCATTCAATGCGCGTTGTGCCATTCGACGGTCGATAACTCGGTCGCGCTGGGAATCGGCAGCCGCCTGGATGGCTGGGCAAATCGCGATTTGAATGTCGGCGCCATTGTCGGCCTCGCTCCCGAAATGAGCTCCGTCAAAGCGTTGCTCGGCGTCAGCGATGCAACATTGAAGGCCGTCCTCGCGAGTTGGGGACCCGGAAAATTCGATGCGCAAGTGTTCCTGGATGGGAAAGCATTCCGCAACGACGGCGGCTCCGCTGCGACATTGATTCCACCGGCGTTCGGGCTTGCGGGCGTGAACCTTGGAACCTCGACCGGCTTTGGATCAACGACATACTGGAATGCGTTCGTCGCAAACCTCGAGATGCACGGTCAGGGAACCTTCTTTGATCCGCGATTGAATGATGCGGTCAAGTTTCCCGTGGCCGCGAAGGCAGGCTCCGCGAATGTTCGAAGCGCTCCCGATTTGATTACGGCGAAGCTTGCGGCGCTTCACTTTTATCAACTCGCGATCCCCGCGCCCGCGGCGCCCGAGGGCAGCTTCGATCGTGTTGCCGCGGCTCGCGGCCAGGCAATCTTCAACGGAAAAGCGAAGTGCTCGACCTGTCACGTGCCCCCGCTGTTCACGGAGCCCGGCTGGAATATGCATACCGCCGAAGAGATTGGCATCGATGATTTTCAATCCTCGCGCTCACCGGATCTTCGTTATCGCACGGCGCCGCTCAAGGGACTGTTCTCACACACGAAGGGCGGGTTCTATCACGATGGCCGGTTTGCCACGCTCGCCGAGGTCGTCGAGCACTACAACGGCTTCCTGAAGTCGGGACTCGTGGCGCAGGAAAAAAACGATTTGATTGAATACCTGAAATCGCTATAGAGCGTCGCGATTCGATCAAGTGATACGCAAGGAGAGTTATGAGTGCAGGTGTCGACAAGACCAATGTGCTGTTAGACGAAGAGCGCAGGCTGGCTTCGCATCAGGAGGTCAAGGCCTCGATTGACGACGACGTGAACGCGCGCATCAAGCAAGAGTCCGCGCGAGTCGAGCCAAAGGAATCCGCGGAGGTGGCAGGCGTCGCCGGCGAACTAAAACAAAACGCTGTGCACGAAGCGGTGAGTACCGAGCGAGAACTGGGCCGCGGCAGAACCGCGGCCCGGGTCTCACAGATCGTCGATTACATCTTCTACCTTATCTATGGCCTGATCGCCCTGGAGTTCCTGTTGGGATTGATGGGCGCGCGCGCGGGCAATGGATTCGTTCAGTTCATCGGCGCACTCACTCGGCCGCTGCTTGCGCCCTTCGAACGCATCGTGGGGACTCCGTCGTCGGGAGCATTTCAAATTCGCGCGTCTTACTTGTTCGCGCTCGTCGTTTACATTTTGATTCATCTTGCAATCAACGGAGCGTTCCGCTTAGTCGCGCATCGCAAGGTGACCGTTTAACAAGTAATGCGATGGGCGTCCGTCGGCCCATCCAAAGAGAGGAACTTATGCGACCAAGATCAATCATCGCTGCCGTCGTTACGGTCCTGATCATCGCCGGCGTGGTCTACTATTTCTACGGCTATCGGAATCGTGACATCTCGTCGGACTTCAACTCGGCGAAGGAATACACCGAGGATGCGGCCACGACCAGCGCGGTCAAGAGCGCCCTTGCGTTAAACAAGCAGCTCTCCTCTTTCGACATCCACGTTGCCTCGGTCAACAATCCGGGGAATCGTGGCAACGACGTAACTCTAACGGGTCAAGTACCAACCGAAGATGACAAGCGGCTCGCGGAAGAGATAACGCGCGGCACCAAAGGCGTCGCCGCCGTTATCAACAATCTTGAAGTCGTCGCGAAAGCCCAGGCCGCAAATCCGGAGAAGCAATACGTCCCGGATCTCGAGATCAAAGCGGCCGTGTTGCAATCCATCCTCAATAAACCGAGCTTGATGACCCAGCAGATCAAAGTCGATGTTTACAACGGCGGAGTAACGCTGACGGGAAATGTGCATACCGCGGCGCAAAAGTCTGACGCCGAATCGGCGGCTCGAGCGATCATCAATGTCCGCGATGTCGATTCGAATGCGTTGGCGGTGTCGGGTACCGGTGCGGGACTACCATGAAAATACGATTGATCAAGCCTGGCATGTCACGCTCGAATGACAGAGGCAAACAACCACCCGTTGAGATTCCGATCATAGATACCGTTCGAGGATGGGTCCGTGAGTTCCAATCGAAACGAGCTGATAGAAACCGCCTGGACTTCGAGCGACTAAGCAATTCGGGGAAAAGATAACCTGAAGACCTGCCGATTCACATAAGCGACACCGGGTTACGATTCTAACTGGCCGCTGGTTCTCATCGGCCTGACACCATTCACACTGGTGCGTATCTAACCCGGCTCACCAGCTAAGGCATTCCCCCTCTGGGTGGTTTCGGTTGACGAACATCGCCCGGCGCATCGCCGTCATTCTATTGCTGTTGGCGGCGCAGGTCTACTCATCTGGCAACGCCCGCCGCCGTTCGAATAGTGATGCAGGGAGGGTTGGTGTTACTGCTGGACTGTTGGATTCCTCGACACGCTCAGTGTGAGCTGCGAACAATACGAAGTCGAATCGGGGCGTTTATTTTATTCAGCTCGTCTCTCAGCTCTTGAGAAGCTGCGAGTTGATCGTCGTCAATTTCCCACAGCGCCCGCCACTCAGTGGACATGAGCGGGTTGTTGACCTCGAAATGCCATATCATATGCTGTTCCATATTTCTATTCCCACCTGAAACGGATTCCATAATACAAAATCAGTCATAGCGAGTCTGTTCAATATTAGACACAACAGAAGAGAGTTAACCGAACCGCCGTCCTTCGCCTAGAACTCTTTCAAGCGTGTCGCGATCATTGATTCAACAATCGCCTTTGTTTTCTACTTTAGTGAGTCGATTGTTATGAAGGATATCTTTGGTTTATTTCCGCCGAATGGCAAAATCGAAATTGTCCAATATTGCACAGCGCCGCTTCGCTCGAAGGTATATACTGGGGTGGTCGATAAGCATTGGCTGCGGAAAGCCAATCGGCGGAACGGACCGAACGTATGATTACTCAGCAACCAACTCAGTCGGATCAATTCAAAGAGCAGATGCAGGGGTCATTGCTCAACGAAACCAAACATTCGAGCGCTATCAAGATCGGCAAGCATAACCATGTCTACACGGCTGGGGACGAACACGAGACCGTGTACTTCATCGAGAAGGGACAAATAAAGCTGGTCATGGTTTCGGAGGAAGGTAAGGAATGCATGCTCGCAATCCATGGCGCGGGAGATGTTTTCGGCGAGCTGTGCCTGTCCGGGCTCGGGGGCCGGCTGGAAACAGCAACCGCAATGGAAGAAACTTTCTTGAAAGAGATTCCGTGCGCCAGGTTTCTCGAGCGGCTGGCTAAAGACTCCCTGCTTGAAGGCTTCATCAAGTACCTTACGGTGCGAGTTGCCGACCAGCAGCAGGTCATTGCAAACCTGGTAACGGTTGATAGCGAGCAGCGTCTGGGAAAGACCTTGTTGCAGATCGCCAAAAAGCTGGGAAAGAAAGATCCGCGGAGCATCCGCATCGAGGTCAGGATTTCTCATGAAGAACTGGCGGCAATGGTAGGGACTACGCGGCCGAGGATCAGCGTATTCATGCAGCGATTCAGGAACCTCGACCTGATCGAGTACAACACGGAGCATCACCTGATTATCAAGGAGCACAAGCTCACTGCATACCTCGCGTCAATTCTTTAGGGTTTCGCCCAATCAACCTTTCACCGCAATTCACCCCAATTTTTTTGAAACTGTCCAATATTGAACAGAAACCTGTGGCAATGTGCGCTTACCATTCGACCCGAGGTGGTCACGGGAGGCGGAATCCATTTTACCAGAGTTATCCACCACGGAATGTGTTCGCTGTCTCCCGGACCACGGCTTATCAGATTGTGTAGATTTCGCGCCCACGCACCAGGTCCGAAGATCTCAATCGGCGAGACGATGAAAGCGAGCCAGGGTGAATGTTGTAAGCGTGATCGAGCAAAAATCAGAGAGGTACAGGAATGACTATGCCGCAGACGAAAGTCGCTCAAGAGAAGCCGGGCCGCACAGGTCACGAATCGTTGGCAGGGCACCTGACGGCGCCGCTGATGGATTTCAATCTGACTGAGGAGATCGCGCAGCTTCATGAAGAAGAGGCGTGGCTTCGAACGGGCAGGAACTCAAAGACACTGGTTAAGCAGCCGGATTTCAGGATAGTGCTGATCGCTTTGCAAAAGGGCGTTCACCTGGAGGAGCACAGCGCCGACGCGAGAATCTCGATCCATACGCTGAGCGGGCATGTGAAGCTGGAACTGCCCGAGCAGACGGTTGATCTGACGGGCGGGCATCTGCTGGTGCTGGATCGCGCGCTCGAGCACGACCTGGCGGCGCTCGAAGAGAGCGCGATCCTGATGACGATCTCCTGGCCGCATGCTTCAGAGACTGAGTGACCATCGCCTCGTTCACCATCACGACAAACCCTATCCGTCGAGCGAGATGTTAGCGGCAAGTGAGCCCTTAGCCCTTTTTGCCCAACTCGCGTACGAAACGCGAGTATGAACTGATGACTGCCGAACCGACGATACAGTTGACCTGCCTTCCTCGCCATTCAATACAACCCGGCAAATATTTAGCCCGCAGGATCGCGAATCGACGTCAGGTCCGAACGCACACTTCCCACGGCCCGAGGTAATGATGGCAGTCACATTTATCTCGTGATAGCTATCACCGCTTTTGCAGGAGCGCTCCTCATATAATCGGCACTCGGAGTAGCTTAATCATTTCTGCCTTTGAAGTCCGCGAGCTTTCCTCAGCCGGGTGCTTCGCGGGGCGGGACTAATCGATTCAAACTGCAGTCACAAAATGGAGATTGCCAGTGATCCAACAAACCCCTCAAGCTGAAATCATCCGGCGCCAATTATGTGATTCGCTTCGTAACGAGTGCCGAGATTCACGCATCGTCAAGTTTTCGAAGCACGAGAATATTTACTCTGGTGGAGGTGGTGTTGCCGCTTGCTCGATCTACGTAATTGAGAGCGGGCAAGTGAAACTCTCAACGCTGTCGAGGAAAGGTCAGGAGGAGTGCATCGTTGGGATCAACACCGCGGGAGATGTCTTCGGAGAGTTGTGCCTGTCAGGCAGCGGCGAACGCTTGGAAACAGCGACGGCCATGGAAGAGACTGAGTTGCGAGCGGTTCCCTGTGCTCTATTCTCGGAACTTGTACGCCGTGATTCCCTCCTGGCCCAGGGATTCGTCCGGTATTTGTCGGTCCGCGTTGCTGACCAACAACAAGCGATCGCGCACCTGGTGACCGACGATTGCGAACATCGTTTGGGGGCGACTCTGTTAACTCGCACGAAAACTCGGCACGAGAGACCGTGAGAGCCTCATCATCGAGCATCAGATTTCACAGAAAGAGCTGTCTCATATTGTCGGCACGACGCGCTCCAGGGTCAGCGAGTTTATGCGTAGATTCCGCAAACTCGGGCTGATTGAGAGGCGCGCATATGACCGCCTCCTAGTGAGAGACAAGGATCTGAGCGATTATCTAAACAAGCTTGCTTCGTGCTGACTGGCCGCGGCGTCGTCAATCAATCATGGAAACCGCCGCAGGACACTTCGAGAACACAGTGTGGACGGAACACCTATCCCGGGCTTTGCCCCGGCAAACTTTGCTGAATGAAAGGATCGTCATCATGAGCGAAACAGAGATCAACTTGAACAAGGCCATCGCGGGCGAGGCGAAAGCACGGCTCGATTACACCGCTTTCGCGATGCAAGCAATGCAGGAGGGCCGCCCTGAGATCGCGCAGTTATTCATGGAGGCCGCCGGCGCCGAGACCATTCACGGCATCAGCCATCTGCGCGTCGCGGGAGGCATTGGTTCGACTCTCGAAAACCTGGACCACTCGGCGAACGGCGAGGACGACGAGATTGAAGTTATGTATCCGGGCTTCATCCTGAAGGCCGAGGCGGAAGGCCGCAGCGACGCCGCGGCGAGCTTTCGGCTGGCTCTCGAACGCGAGAAGCATCATCGCGCAATGTTTAAGGAGGCCCTCAAGTCGTTCGAACAGATGAAAGCCACGGCATGATTGGTCAGCGCGACTGAGTTCCAGCGCGCACAATTACATCTTCATCTTCATGGCCTTCTTGTCATCGTGCATCTTCGACATTTCATCCAGATGCTTGATAAGCGTAGCGCTGTCCGCGGCGACTTGTTTGGAATCGGGTTGATCGGCGCGGACATCTTTCTCAAGAGCGCTGACCGCATCCTTGAGCATCGACCGGTGCATTTCCATGTCCTTCATCATCGGCGCCATATGCGCGCGCATCTCCTCGCTCATCATTTTCATATGCTCGCCGTGATGCTCTTCCATTTGATCCAGGCTCCGCTTTATTTCAGCAACCGCTGCGCGCGCAAACTTCGCATTGAGTGGGCTGGTACCTTCCGCCTGGTGGTGCAGCGCTTTTGCGAACGCGCCGAGGTTCTGCATATAAGCCATTGCGAGGGCATGGTGGGGCTCGTTCATCATGCCGGACATATCCATCTTGGACATGTCGTGTTGCATAGGCTTCTGTGCGCCATGTTGATGTTCTGTTTGCGCCAGCGCGCCCACTGCACTGAACAGCATCAGCGCGATGACCGCAAGAATCGTTGTGTAAGCTTTTGTCTTCATGATTGCTCTTTCCTTTAGGTTTCTCTGTTGTTAATTGAAAGCACTGCGGCGAGACTGCGAAGCCGCCCGCGTAGCGTCCTTCATGATCAGCCATCCTGAGCCAATCTGCTGTCCAATTTTGGACAACGTCGCAAACAAAGCGACGCTAACGCAATGAACCATCGGCTTAGATCAAAACGACTGGGCGGCGCGGCGACCTGAGGGGCCCTGGGAATTTCGAGAACACTGTCTCATATTGAACAGAAACCGATCCCGATTATGCGTAGGATTGGAGTTCAAGCTGGAGTCGAGTTGCGCGTCCGCGCGGCCCGACATTTACGTGAGCCGCTTCGCTTCAAGCGTCGGGTTTGGGTGACGTGCCGGATTGTCAGGGAGGTGTCTCATGAAGAACAACGGCGTTAAGCGGATGGTGGTGGCGCTTGTGGTTAGCGCGGTTATGTTGTGGGAGCGAGTCTGCCGACTCGCGCGCAACAACAACCGCCGCCAGAACAAAAGCAGGTAGACAAACAAAACCAGAAGAAGCAGCAAAAGGCTCAAAAGCAGCAAGAACAGCAACAACAGCAGCAGGACAAGCAGCAACAAAAGGCTCAGAAACAACAGCGGCAGCAAGAACAACAACAGCAGCAAAAGCCTCAGAAGCAGCAACAGCGACAGCAGGAACAACAGCAGCAGCAAAAAGCTCAGAAGCAACAACAACAGCAGCACCAACAGCAGGACAAGCAGCAACAAAAGGCGCAGAAGCAACAACGCCTTTCACAGGAGCAGCAGCAGCAGCGCATTAGTCAGCAACAACAACGGTCAGTGCAGTACGGTGAACATCTGGATCAGCAGCAGCGTGTCGCACAGCAGCACTCAGCACAGCTACAGCAGCAGAAGCGGATGGCGCAGTACCGTTTCCAACAACAGTATCTGCAGCGCCTGCGTCAGCAACAATTGAGTTTGCGAAACGCACGTAACTACAACTATGGCCGCGATCCGTACTTCGACACGCCTCCGAGCTATCGATACTCTCGTGGCGGCAGCTACTACGAGACGAATCAATATGGCGCGAATTTGTTACGGCAGGCGGTGAACTACGGTTATGAGGAGGGCTTCCGCGCCGGAGAGGCGGACCGGCAGGATCACTGGGGCTATAACTACGAAGACTCCTACGCCTATCGCGACGCCAACTATGGCTATGGTGGCTACTACGTCGAGCGTGACGACTACAACTACTATTTCCGCGAGGGCTTTCGTCGCGGCTACGAAGACGGCTACTACAGCCGCAATCAATATGGCCGCCGCTCGAATGGCAAGTACGTCATCCTGGGCGCGGTTGTGGGTACGATCCTCATCCTGGAGGCGCTACGTTGATGAGAGTGAGTGGAGCCGAGCGTCGCTCTCGCCGCGAGGCGAGAGCGGCGCGCAACATCCGTAAGGCGTCCGCAACCGTGGCGGAATCCTATCGGTATCAGGTAGACTGCATCAGGCAGTCGAGCTTGAGGAGACTGATGCGCTGGACAACGACAGCGGCGAAATTCTCACCCAGGTGATTGTTACCCGTTCAGTTTTGTCGGCTCCGCGCCGCGAGCATTTATCGTGCGTGCGCACGGAACTGCCGCCTTGTGCGGCAACCAGGGCACGCCCTTGATCACGATCTCGAAAGAACTACGACGACGGTGCTATGACAAACACACAAGAGATTCAATCGCAGGATGCGGTTCAGGCGGTATCCGCAGGATATCAACCAAGCTTGAAATTCGCCGGAAGCAGTGACTTCCAGGTCGAACTTCGGCGGCGCATCGATGAGTTTTTCCGAAGCACTGGGCGTCGTGAGCGTGACTGCCCGCAAATGTATTTGAAGACCGCGATCCTGGTTGCCTCTTTCGCGGGGTTGTACGCCTTGTTGGTTTTCATTGCGGAAACCTGGTGGCAAGCATTGCCGCTGGCGATCGCGCTCGGTTTGGTCACGGCGGCGATCGGGTTCAATGTTCAACACGACGGCAGCCATAACGCGTATTCGAACTATGATTGGGTCAACAAGATTATGGCGATGACCCTTGATGTCCTCGGGGGGAGTTCGCATCACTGGCATTGGAAGCACATCATTTATCATCACACCTACGTCAACATAACAGGACAGGACACTGATATCGATCTTGGGGGTCTGGGACGCCTGTCGCCGCACCGCAGACGGCTGTGGTTTTACCGGTGGCAACAATATTATCTCTGGCCTTTATACGGATTCATGGCGATCAATTGGCATTTGGTCGGCGACTTCCGAGACGTCATTCCCGGGCGAATAGGCGAGCATCGACTGCCGCGGCCCAAGGGCTGGGACCTCGTCGTGTTCGTCATCGGTAAGGTGAGTTTTTTCGCACTCGCCTTTGGAATCCCGTTGCTGTTTCACCCCGTGTGGGTCGTCGTGTCATTCTACGCCGCGGCGGCAATGGTGCTGGGCCTGGTGCTGAGCGTCGTGTTCCAGCTTGCGCACTGCGTGGAGGAAGCCGAGTTTCCGCTGCCTCGTCGTGACACCGGACGAATCGAAAATGCGTGGGCCATTCATCAGGTCGAAACTACCGTGGATTTTGCCCGGCATAGCCGCGTCGCTGCGTGGCTTCTGGGCGGCTTGAACTTTCAGATCGAACACCACCTTTTTCCTCGAATCTGCCACGTTCACTACCCGGCAATCTCAAAGTTGGTGGAGGAAACATGCAGGGAGTTGGGAGTGAAATACAGTGAGCATAGGACATTCTGGTCGGGAATCGCATCACACTTCCGCTGGCTCCGCCGGATGGGTATGGCCGAAGAGAGCCGGTGAGTTACACCCCAATTTGATGTGCCCCCCAATCATTGCGAGTACGTCTAATATTGGACGGAAGTAAATTCGGAAAAGGCGTACACTTAGTGTACCTTAAAGGAAGGGCACTTATGAGAATACCGAACAGTCAACTCAAACTTATCAGGAACCGTCCCGTGCCGGCGACGCATCTAACGGACACATCCGGCAACCCGAGCGAGAGCTATCACTGGAATCACATGGAGGCGGTACGCCGCGAGTGGCAGCACGAATTCTGGCTTCCATGCGTGAAGGCTTTCGAAATGACTCTATCCGAGGTTATGAGCATTGAACGGCATGTAAGAAAGGAGCTTTATCCATGAGCGCTGAATCCCACGAAGTAATCGCACCCGCACCTCGACTCGCGGGGCGAGCGATATTGGCGGCTGGAAACAAAGCCGTCTATCCAGGGCAGGGCCCCTGCAGAATTGTCCGCGTCGTCAATAAAGTCATCGACGGCGGCGCAATAATGTTCTACCAACTAACCGTCCTGGACGACAGCGGCGGTGAGTTGTTTATTCCTGTGGCAAAAGCGCACGCTATCGGCATTCGCTCGCTGATGAAGAAATCCGAGATCCCGGCGTTGATGGATCATCTGAAAAAAAGGGCCAAGGCCGCGGAGAACTGGAAGCAACGCGCAAACGATAACGCGCGGCTGCTGAACTCCGGCGGGCCGCTCGACCTCGCTGAAATCGTGGCATCGCTTACCGAGCTGAACGAGACTCGCTCGCTTACGCTTGGCGAAGCGCGGACTCTCGGCAAGGCGAGAAAGCTTCTGGTTTGCGAAATCTCCGAAGTGATCGGCGAAGAAAAAGAAGCAGTCGATCAGACAGTGGAGCAGACGCTCAAATCGAGAAAGCGATAAACCACAAAAGAGCAATCAATGACTGACGTGAATACGAATGACAAATCAGTCACCGATCGGCAAACGCCGATGTCCTGAGAAAATGAACGGCCGAATTCGAACGCGGGAGCAAAATGAACAAGACGATTAAGACTCACAAACTCGAAGACGCTCATCAAGCCTACTTAGAACAGAGGGCTCAGGATAAGTATGACGGCAAGGTTGAATCGCAGTTTCCGCTGACAGAGTTTCGCAAGTGTGCGGACTATCTGGCGGGAGTACTGCAGAACGCCACGCTCGACGCTGAAGATGTCGCGGATGTTGTGCGGGTGGCGCTTTCAAGACGCGGCAAAGCCGTTAGCGCTTGAGTCTCGCGATTCTCCTTGAATAGGAAACTATGCCGGCAGCCACCCTAGCAAAGAGATTTCAAACTGAACGATTCGATCTCCTCCCCGATGCGAGAGTTCGAGTTTCTGACTATCAGTTCGGACATAATAACCGAGGCGAGCGTGACGTTTGGATTGAACGCAGCGAGAAAGGCGAACGCTTTTTGAGCCAGATCAGCTTTGACGGCGACGCCTACGCCGTGCGTAAAGAAATTTACACAAAGCGCTGCTATATTCTGCGCGAAAAGTCAGCCGGTCACTTTTTCTTCCTGGATCAAAACGAGTGCGGCTTCTGGCTGCACAACGAATCGTTCTCGGGCGCGGAGACCTTTTTCGGCGATGAGGCGGTGAAGATCACGAAGTGGCTGACTGGTGACAACAGCGTCGCGGCGACTTTACTTTGACATTGCCTCCCGCAGCGTATAGTCTCATCATGTCTGCAATTAAGTAGAAAGCCATCCGGTCTGAGTGGTAGCCGGCTTGACTCCCTGGAATGCCACTTGCGGAGTTCTCTCGACGTCGGCTCAGCCGCCACCTCAACGAAAAGTGGGATCTCCTATCACCCCCGGCAAAACGTCGTGGCTTTGATGTCGCAACGGAAAGGCTCGTAGTTACAGCGACTCACTCCGTGAACAAGGTGCAGAAGTATGATGACGAGTTTGGTTGATATCGGCGACGCAAAGGGCCGCCTCGAATCGGGTGAGCTACCCTACGCGTTTGAGATGAGCGATCGCTCCACGATGGTCGGGCCCGCCTGTGGATTCGGAACCGATTACCTGGGCCATCTTCGCGAAGAAGGGCGCTACGCGGAGAGCTTCGAAGAGGCGAGCCTGATGGCCGGCGCACGCGGCGCCACCATTATCGGAATCTGGTTTGTAAAGGCATAAGCAAAGACGTGACAGAGAAACGGAATCAGGCTTTGAAATCGAAGCAATTAATAAATGAGCAGCCGTGGCTAAGACCCTGGTGGCAATACTCCGAGGGAAACGGCGCAGTGCTGTTGTACATCGTCGCTATTCATAGCCTCGCGCTTGCGGGACTTTTCTTGTTCCCGCTTCCGAGCCTGCGTGTCGCGGTCGTCGCGGTAGCAGTTGCCTGGATCGGCGGCGTTGGCACAACGGTGTGTTATCACCGATGCCTTTCGCATCGCGCGCTGCGGCTCAATCGAGCGATCGAAAGCATCCTCATCTTCTTTACTATTTTCAACGCGTCAGGCGAGCCGATGTCGTGGGTTGCGAATCACCGCCATCATCACGCGAAAGCGGACACCGAAGAAGACGTATCCAGTCCGCGGCACGGCGGATTCTGGTGGGCCCACATCAGGTGGGTCTATCAATGGTCGGGTTCGGAGGTTCGCCGCTGGTGTCCTGATATGGATAAGCCCCGGTACCGATTCTGGCGGCACGCGCAGATTCCGATCATTGCGCTGTCAATCTTCGGATGGCTCGCGATGGGGTGGGAGGCGTTCTTCTGGATCGGCGCAATCCGTCTGGTATATGCCCTGCACTTTCAGATGTTCGTCAACAGCCTGCTTCACATGACTCCAGGGCTGCCTGAGGGAGTTGATTCAAGCCGGAACATCTGGTGGCTGGGACCGCTTCAGTTCGGAGCGTGGGGAGAGAATTGGCATCGAAATCATCATGCGGACGCAAACGCCGCGCGATTCGGACGCAGGTGGTGGCAGATTGATCTTGGCTGGTTGGTGATAAAGGCGCTTGTAGCGCTGAGACTCGCAACGGACGTGAGACCGGTTAAAGAGATCCTCATCGACAACAGAAGAAAGGCGACATCGGCGAGTATCGCGCACTCGACCGGATATCTGGTTCACGAATCGGAATGAGCAAGCTCGATCAAGAACATGTTCGAATGCTATTGCAGGAGATAGCGAATCACCTTAGCCAGGGTGTCTTGCCTGTGCACAATGGACATCTCGAAGACCGCTCCGAAACGAGCGATGTGCTGCATGATCTGCTCGCCCTGAAGCAAGAAGGATTGATCAGCGGAGATGTAGTATCCAAAGGCGCCAAGGGCACGCCTTACAGAATGACTAACATTCGACTTACGTACCTGGGAATCCGGCTGCTGGGCTCCTAGTTCAAAGCACAATATTATGAATCAAAGAACCAATGCATTGATGGAGGATCGGCCAGTTCCGTATGGACAGGAACGAATGGCAACTCAGCGTGAACGCGACGACGTAAGACGGCACATAGACGGGCGCGTTTCGGATAAGCCTTCAGGCCAGCTCGGCCGTGCAACCAGCGGGCGCGAAGTGGGCGATCAAGTGAATCGCTTTCTGCTCTGCGCGCTTGTGAAGGAATCATCCAGACAGTTAAAAGCAAACGCCGGACGGGCGTTCCCGATGTCGGCGATTGTCAGAGGAGTGCTGCGCTCGTACCGCGCGGCCGCAACCGACATCGACGGTCCGTTAGCCGGAGCAACCATCGACGTGGAGCAACTCCGGCATCTTAACGAGCGCGTTCTCAGGGACGAAACACGACGTCTGGCTCTCGAGAGGGTTGGCCACAGTCAGGTAAGTCTCGCGCGCGCAGAACGCATGGGCGATGACACCCGAATCAAATTCGAAAGAACCGAGCTGGAACTTGCGATCGAGATCCGGGACGGGCTCCTGACTTCTCGTTAACTCTTCGTCGACATTCTCGCTCAGAGCAGGAACGAGTAGTCAACGATCTGGAGGATGGTATGAAACTTAAGACGGGTGATGTGATCGCCTACAAGGAAACCCAGTCCGCTGAGCGCTACGGCACGGGGGTAGTCAGCGCAATTACCAGCGATGAGTATGAAGTTCTCTGGTCGGGACGCGGGTCCACGAAGTACAGGCGCGCAATTCTCGACGATAAGCTCGAGCAGATCTTTCTTCGAGTCGAAAAGCAAACAGGTCTTCCGAAAGAGCGGCACTTACATCTGGGCGCATCCAAGACAGGAGTGGCGTTTAATGTGAACTATGACCGCACCCGTGTTGAAGCCCTTTGCGAGCAGCTCAAGTCATCAGGCGCGAAAAAGGCGAAAGAGGTGGCGGAGGGACTCGCGGCCGAGTTATTCACAAAGAAGCTAGCCTTGCGTGGCGCCGCTAAGAGTGTTTTGTTACAACTTGCCGAACTGTGTGGTGCAAAGACCGCCGCTGGCGGTGAGGAAGCTCGGGACATCTCTCGAGAACTGTTCTTTGGCTACGTGCTTCAGAAGTCTGACTTCGTCATCGTCGAAGTCGAGAAGTAATCGCGCACTTTTCAGGTCGCAACTACGACTCGCCAACCGCAAGCGTATCCGGGTATGCATTCGTTTCAACGGATGGAGCCTTCGTTCGATTCTCCGCCTCGCGTGCCGCGATAAGCTTCACCTTCTTCATCTCCGTTCCTTTTAGACCGAAGAACTTTGCCATCTGGATAATCTGCGCCGGGTTAACAAAGTCGTTAGGGTTGTCACAGAACTTCTCGATCCCGGGTTCGAAATCACGACAGCCCATTCCCTTGGGCAGATTCAAACCCAGCCCGCAGTCGCTGTTGTTTTGGAACTGTATACAAAACTCGCAAATCCTCATCCGCACTCTCCAATCAGATTAAGCGAGAAGCTTTCGCTCTACTAAAACCTCGCGTCAGCCTCTTCTCTTGATTCGGGTCCTGTAAGCATAGCACTCCGGACATCGAAGTGCACCTGATCGCGTTGGGCTACCCAATGACCCTAACACCTGCTCAACAAAAAGACTAATTGGCGCAGCGGCCGATATGGTTTGTCGCAAGCTCGATTCGATGGCAGTATTGAAACTTGCTCGATCAAAGTTGCGAAGGCTTCCGGTTTAGCCCAGAACCTGGAACCAATCGAGGCAACCAGCAGTTTGAACCTTCATCCAGTAGTGCAAACGCGAGGCGGCAACACCACATACCGGAGGATTCCCTTGGAAACCCTCTTGAAGGATTCCCGTTACGGGCTTCGTATGCTTTTAAAGAGCCCGGGCTTTACCGTCGTGGCTCTCTTGTCTCTCGCGTTGGGGGTTGGCCGCAAACACGGCAATCTTCAGCATGGTCGGCGCGTTTTTGTTTGCGCCCCTCCCGGTTGAGCGCGCCTCTCAATTCGTGTCCATCTTTACAATGGCGAAGAAGATCCGATTATCGCTCTTCGATATGGGTAGATGGTTCAGGGTTTGGGGTTCAGGGTTCAGAGTTTAGCCGTCCATCTGAATTGAATTAGTGCCCGAGAACTGAACGGTGAACCCCGAACCCGAAACCCTGAACTCTGAACCCTAAACCCGGAACCAATTCACGGAGGCATCAATGGAAACTGTTCTGCAGGATCTCAAATACGGAATTCGAATGCTCGTCAAGAACCCCGGCTTCACCGCCATCGCGGTGATTGCTCTGGCGCTCGGCATCGGCGCCACTACGGCGATCTTCAGTGTCGTCAACGCAGTCTTGCTGAAGCCGCTGCCCTTCGTCGAACCTTCGCGGCTGCTGATGGTCTACGAGACAAACCTTCAGCGCGGCTTTAATCGCGGAACGATGTCGTATCCGAATTTCGCCGACGTGCGCGATCAGAATCAGGTATTCGAGAAAATGTCTTCGTATCATTCCGGCGATTTCATTCTCACAGGCCGGGGTGAGCCTCTCAGATTGCAGGGCGCCGTGGTGAATGCCGACTTGTTTCCGTTGCTCGGTGTGTCGGCAAGTCTCGGGAGGACTTTTCTCCCCGACGAGGACAAACCCGGCAGCGGACGCGTGGTTGTTCTCAGCAATCGGTTGTGGCGAAATCATTTCAATTCCGATCCTGGTGTCGTCGGCAGCTCCCTCGTGTTTGACGGCAAGAACTTCACGGTCGTCGGCGTGATGCCTGAGGGATTTCAGTTTCCGGTGCAGAACGAACCTGTCGAGCTGTGGTCAACCGTAGCTGGTGATGCCAGCGGCGAAGACCCAATGACTTCGCATCGAGGAGCGCACTACATGAACGCGATCGCCCGGCTCAAACCGGGCGTGACAATCGAACAGGCGCGCGCGGACCTTGAAACAATCGCCGGCCGCCTCGAGCAGCAATATCCTGACACAAATTCGCACCGCGGGGTTTTCATCGAGTCCGCTCTCGAAGGCCTGGTCGCGGATGTCCGTCTGGCGCTTCTCGTAATACTTGGCGCCGTAGGATGTGTCCTGCTGATCGCCTGCGCCAACGTTGCAAACCTGTTACTCGCCCGCGCAACCAGCCGCCATAAGGAGATGGCCATTCGCGCTGCGCTGGGCGCAAGCCGCTTGCGTGTGGTGCGCCAGCTTCTGACGGAAAGCATCCTGCTCTCGATCGCGGGCGGTTCCATCGGGCTTCTCCTCGCGCTTTGGGGGACGACGCTGCTCGTGTCGATCATAGGCGATGATGTGCCGCGCTCGGCTGAGATAGGAATAGACGGCCGCGTGCTCGGATTCACATTGCTGGTGTCTTTATTGACCGGAGTAGTTTTTGGACTCGTGCCCGCGCTTCATTCATCAAAGACGGATCTCACGGAATCACTAAAAGAAGGCGGGCGAGGTTCCACTGAAGGATCGAGGCGCAACACCATGCGTGGCGCGCTGGTGATAATCGAAGTTGCAATCGCAGTCGTCTTGTTGGCGGGCGCGGGCTTGCTCATTCAAAGTTTGCTTCGCCTGCAGCACGTCAACCCGGGCTTCAATCCCAAAAATGTTCTGAGCTTCAGTCTGGGATTGCCCGAGGTGAAATACTCCACACAAAAACAAATTGATTTCTTCAACGAGATTGTGGCGCGGATCGAGTCGCTCCCCGGAGTGCAAGCCGCAAGCGCCGTGTTGCCGCTGCCGCTCGCCAGCGACCGGATTCGAATCACCTTCGAGACCGAAGGCAGATCAATCCCGCGAAGCGAATTGCCCGCAAGCGAGTATCGCGCTGTGGCGCTGAATTACTTCCGCACTATGGGTATTCCGCTTTTGAAGGGCCGCGACTTCGACGAGCGAGACACCCGCAAAGCAACTCCGGTGATTGTCGTCAACGAGGATTTCGCACAGAGATACTTTCCGGGCGAAGACCCGATCGGCAAGCACATAAAACCAGGCATGAGCAACGGCGAAGACAAGCCGGCCTGGCGCGAGATCGTGGGCATAGTCGGCAGCGTCCATCACCTCAGCCTCAGCTCGGAACCGACTCCCGAGTACTATGTTCCGCACACACAAATGCCATTCGATTCGATGACCATCGTCGCAAGAACCGAAGGCGATCCGCGAGCGCTGATCTCAGCGGTCCAACGCGAAGTGAGGGCTCTGGACAGCGAGTTGCCGGTCTACAACATCAAGACGCTCGAGGAATACGTCGCCGCTTCGGTCGCCCAACCACGCTTCAACACCGTGCTGTTGGCAATCTTCGCCGGCGTCGCTTTGGTGCTGACAGCGGTGGGCCTTTTTGGGGTGATGAGTTACACGGTGAGGCAGCGAACTCACGAGATAGGAATTCGAATGGCGCTCGGCGCCGCCGAGATCGATGTGTTGAAGATGGTCGTCAGGCAAGGCATGACGCTTGCGGGAATCGGGATGGCGGCAGGCCTCGCCGGCGCTTATTTCCTGACACGGCTAATGACCTCGATGCTTTTCGGAATTGGCGCAACGGATCCGCTGACGTTCGTAGCGATTTCGGTCGTGCTAGCCATTGTGGCTCTGGGAGCCTGTTTCGTGCCGGCGCGTCGAGCAACGAGAGTGGACCCGATGGTCGCGCTTCGGTATGAGTAACGGTTTAGGGTTCCGGGTTCAGGGTTCCGGGTTCAGGGTTTAGGGTTCAGCTCGGCTCGCCAGACTGGAATCAATTTCGACAGGGAACTCTGCCCTGAACTCGGAACCCTGAACCCTGAACCCTGAACCCTGAACCCTGAACCCTGAACCTCTTACGATTTCACCGCGTACACCCTGACGCTCGCGGCGTAGTCGTTGACGTTATAGCGGCTCAATAGCTCCGACAAATGATCTCGTCCCTGTTTGCTACTCGACGGTGCGCAGCAGCTCGTGCTGGCGACGGGGAGCTCAGTTCCAGACGCCGCGCAACTCGCCTGAGCGTCGAGCTTGTCGTAGACATTGAGGTCGCGCTTAGTGTCAACGATCTCGGCGTGCGCGAACCCGGCGTCGAGCAGCCCGTGCTTGTAATCGTCGATCAGCATCGCTCCAGCTACACATCCAACGTAGGCAAGCAGGTCGGTTGAAACCTCAACCGGGAGCTCTTCCTTCAGCGCGATGTCGCTGACCGCCAGCCGGCCGCCGGGCTTGAGCACTCGCGCGATCTCGCGAAACACAGCCTGCTTGTCGGGTGCGAGATTGATCACGCAGTTGCTGATCACGCAATCGACGGAGTTGTCCTCGAGCGGCAGCTTATCGATTTTAGCCAGGTGAAACTCGACGTTGGTGTAGCCGCCCTTATCGGCGTTTCTTCGAGCGCGTTCGATCATCTCGGGCGTCATGTCGATTCCAATCGCCCGGCCTTCGGGGCCGACCTTTGGCGAAGCAAGAAAAATATCGAGTCCGCCTCCGCAACCGAGATCGACTACGACCTCGCCCGGCTTGAGGTAAGCCGAGGCAGTCGGGTTGCCGCACGATAATCCCATATTCGCTTCGGCCGGTATGGACGATAATTCCTCGGGCGAATATCCAAACGCTTCGGCGACGGCTCGCACGCCCGCGTGTTCAGTCGAGAGCGCGCTCCCCGCGAATGATCCATAGCGATCGCGCACTGCTTCTTCAATTTGCTTTGACACAGTTGATCTCCTTTTAGTTCGGAGTGAGGGCAAGGATGCCGTCACTTTTCCGAGTGTTCGTGTTTCTTGTCTTTTTCGAGGATGTCTTTTGATAGCGGTTTCGTTTTGAAATCGAAACGTAATAGCTCCGCGGGCTGATCACCGGTGTTTTCGACCGACGATTGCTGAGTGGCGGCTAACCATCGAGTAGTTCCGGCGACAAGCTTGAATGCCGCGGGCTTGCCTTTGGCTTCGCGTAGCTTGAGATTCGAAGGCGCCAGTGCAACCAGCAAAGCGGGCGCAGCCGCCGTCGAGATCTCGATTTTCTTTCCCACCGCCCAGACGACACGGGTTATTCGCACCTGCTCATTTTCGAATTGCACCTTCTCGAAGCTCTCGCCGGCCGGATATGTCTCGCGAAAGAACCGCCCGCGAAGAGTTCTCTCGTTCACCGGTTCGGTTTTGAACTCGACACGAAGAAAGTCGCTGGGTAGCTCAGACAAATTTTCAACTTCGTGAATTTCCTTGAGCCCCTGGTAGAGGCGAAAGCTGCCGGCTTTGGTCGCGGGGCGCGTCACCGCGCCATAGGGGAGGTCGATGTGCTTAAAGACGACCGGCCCGCCATCATTAAGGTAAACATAAGCCGAACCGGTGAGAGTGTGTTGATGCGGGGGCAGCTTCTCGTGCGGCGCATAGTGTACGCGCGTCACCTTTACCCATTCATTTTCAAACTGCAACTTATACGCCTGCGGCAACGTCTTCAATGGATCTTGCGCAAAAGCCTGGCCCATCAACAAACAGATTGTGGCGACCGAGGAAGTTAACGTGAGGCGAAATCTCTTCTGATTGCGATCGATTGAATACACGAGTTGTTCTCCCAAAATTTGTTTTTGCTGGCCGCCTCAGCTTTGGATCGCATCGTGCGAATCCAAGTTATTGAAGTATTGGTGCGTCCGTATCTTCATACCGGTCTTGCTACTAACGTCATTCCCTTGTTTTCGTTCGCGAATTCTATCTTCGAGCTCTTGCCGAGGTGATCTTGACCGGCTCGACTGCGTTGCTGCGCGTGCAGCATTCGGCATAGAGAAACCCAAGCAGATCCTGCAACGCATCGGCATTCGCGGAATACCACAGCCACTGTTTGTCCTTGCGTACCGACACGAGCCCTTCCATTCTGAGTTTTTCCAGATGATGTGAGAGCGTCGAGTTCGGAATATCGAGTTCGGTCTGGAGATCGCCGACAATCAACCCGTCCGGATGGGCCGAAAGCAGCAGCCTGACGATCTGAAGTCTCGGCTCGGCCCCCAACGCCGCGAACATATCCGCGTATCTGGCAGTGTCCGCCGTTTTCATATTTCTAAAATACTAGAAATACCAACTCGGTGTCAAGAATTTTTTCGGCCTTATCTAGCAGCGCGTCGGCGGTGTGCAGCCCTGTCCCGCCGTCGATCAATTGACCAACAACTCTGGCGTGCCATATGATTGCCGCCTCAAGTTCAATGCCGGAGGCAATCAGAGATGGTCGAATTCGACCTGAGTCATATTCAATCCAAAGACATTCAACCGGGTACGCAGAAGACCGGCGAGTACCATTCGCTGCTGCCCGGCCAGACCGTCTGCACCGTCAAGAATGAGAAGGGTGAAAACTGCCAGGGCCACGTAAAGCAGTGGTTGACTGCGCCTCCCGATGTCGTTAAGAAAGCCGCGGCCGGAAATACTATTCATCGCTGCCAACGGTGTTTCACTATCTATGAAGGTCCGCCACAGGAATTTCTTCATCCGAAGGCAAAGAAGAAGTAGAACATCTAAGCTGCGCCCGAAAGAAAAGAGGATGCTTATGAAGAACCCATATCGCACAACAATGAACTGCTTGGCCGCCGCGGCGCTTACACTTGCGGTTGCGCTCGTCAGCGCCGATGCGGGTCAGCATAAACACGGGGACGCAGATGGAAAAGGGAAGGAAGCGAAGGCACCGATGCTCGAACACAAATACGCCGATGTAAACGGAGTCCGTCTTCATTACGTGACGGCCGGCAAGGGCAAGCTGATCATGTTCGTCCACGGCTTTCCTGAATTCTGGTACGAATGGAAGAATCAGCTCCTCGAGTTCGGGCAGAACTACCAGGCCGTGGCTCCGGACATGCGCGGGTACAACCTTTCGTCAAAGCCCGCCGAAGTCGATCAGTATCAGGTCAAGTACATGGTCGAAGATCTCCGCGCGCTCGCTGAAAAACTTGGCCACAAGAAGTTCATACTCGTGGCTCACGATTGGGGCGGCGCAATCGCCTGGGCATTCGGGATCGCGCACCCGGAGTGTCTCGAGAAGCTTGTCATCATCAATGCGCCCCATCCCGGAGTTTTTCAACGCGAGCTTCGCGACAACCCGGCTCAGCAAAAGGCGAGCGGCTATATGCTCATGTTCCGCAGCCCGCAAGCCGAGCAGACTCTTTCCGCTAACAACTACGCTATGCTCGTTCAGGTCGTACTGGGCGAGGGCTTGAAGAACGGCGTCTTCAACGAAGATGACAAGAAGGCTTACATTGAAGCTTGGTCGCAACCCGGCGCGTTGACCGGCGGCTTGAATTACTATCGCGCGGCGCGAGTCGGACCGCCCTCGGAAGGCGATAAGAGCGAGGGTTTCGCGACTGGTTTGCCATCGCTTGATGTGAAGGTTCCTACACTGGTTGTGTGGGGTGAGAAGGACACGGCGCTGCTCACCGGGAATCTCGAAGGCCTGGACAAGTACGTTCCGAATTTGACGATCAAGCGAATACCGGATGGCACCCACTGGGTGATTCACGAGAAGCCGGCTCTCGTGAACGGGTATATTCGTGAATTCATAGCGGGCAAGTAACAGCGCGACCCTCTTTTAGTCCGCGTGGCAATATCGAGTTTGATGATATTGCGGGGACTGCGCTTGGATTCGAAAAAGTCTCAACCCATCTCGTTTAAACGACGCTCATCAAAACTGCGTGGACGAGCCTTGCTGCGGCAACTGCTTTCGGAACGCAATCAATATCCGGAGCGCGCGCCGGAAATCGATCAGCATCTGCGTGAAGCATTCGCGAGAACGGTGGCGGTGCTTGTCCTGGATATGTGCGGATTCTCTCGGCTGACAGTCGAGCACGGAATCATTCACTACCTAGCGATGATTCACCAAATGCAAGAGGCGTCGCGGCCGGCGGTCACCGGCAACGGGGGACGGATAATCAAGTTCGATGCCGACAACCTCTTCGCCACTTTCGAGGACCCTGAAGATGCGCTCGAATCGGCGATCGACATCCTGCGAGCATTCGATGCCGTCAACATAGTCGCGCCGCTCGACCGCGACATTTATGGAAGCATCGGCATCGGCTACGGCGAAACTCTCGTCATCGAGGATCAGGATATGTTCGGGTCGGAGGTCAACATTGCGTGCAAGCTCGGAGAAGACCTCGCCTGCAAGAGTGAGATCCTGCTCACGCAAGCGGCTTTTAGCGGGCTTCCCGAGGGACGCTACATTTTCTCGCCCGCTACGTTCACCATAAGTGAACTCAGGATTGATTGCCACCGGTATGAACGGTCAGTCTTTCCCAGGGCTGAGAAGCTGCACCGAAGTTAATCGCCTGGATTCAGATTGTGCACGAGGTAGAGTGCGAGCAGGGTTGTAACCAACAGTGTGATCAATACGCCAATCACTGTTTGCATGGCGCGGCGGTGATCCAATGAATCGCTCGCGCCCGACCAGCCACGCCATCCGCAGTCGTAACATCGGTAGGTTCGGAACGAAGTGATTGCCTTCACCAGGCGTTCACTAAGTCCACGGGCTCGAGATCTGTGAATGTGGCTCCCGCATCGGGGGCAGTGCGTGTCGGCCACGAGTTAATCGCTCTCTTTGCTTAAGTCAAAGACACGACGCCCCGGCGCTTGATCGTGCCGGGGCGCTGCTAGTCTATGCTGAGTGCGCTGACATTCTATTGAAGCATTATTGTATCGGACTGCTCGGCTCCGCGTTGCCTTCGTTACCGCCAGCCGCTACGCCCGCGGCTATTGCTCCTCCAACCCCGACAAGCGCCAGGAGTCCCAACAGGCCGGGCCCGACGAACAGGCCGCCCGCGCGCTTGCTTCCTTCGCACTCGATTTTGACATCGAGGCCACCGGCTGAGGTCGCATTAAACGCGCCGTCATAAGTGTGTTCCTTGCCCGCGGCAAGCGTCTCTACTCTCGGCGTCTTGACTTCAAGCGTCCCGCGTCGAACCTCGGCTTCGGTTTTCGAGCAGTTGGATCGAATCTCGATCGAGCTTCCTATGCATATCAACGTGACCGCGGTGCTTTCACCCAACTCGACACGTCCGGCCGCGCCCAAATCGATGGCCGCCTTTCCTTTTGAGTCGGTTGATATCGAACTGCCGGTCAGCACCGTGGCTCCGGTCTGCGCCGCGTTCCCGTTTATGCTTACTCTTCCGGCGATCACCGTAAGTGTCCCGGTGCAGTCCTGCGCGAGGCTGGCCGCTTCCTCAACTTTTCCGAGGTCCGGCGATGCAAACGAGCGAATCGTGAAAACCGTGGCGACCGCGATTGTCAGTAGCGCGCTGATGAATGTCTTTGGATAGCTCGTTCTGGTCACCGTGTATTACCTCCGGAAAAACAGCCGTGGAAGTGATTGGCAGCCTCAGAATATGAGACCGACTTCTCTATGTCAACAGCTTTATCGCAACGTTATTCGAATCGCCTCATCAATGCAGACCGTAAGACGCTAGCGGTAAATCCCACGTTGAGCGGTGCCCATCCCGAGCGCCTTCAGTATCGAATTGCCAACGGTCTTGGCACGGCTATTCGAAACTATCACCATGTCATTCGCGAGAATAGGAACGTCATCCTTGCGTCCCTTCATCACCGCCCCGATGTCCACGTTTATTTCAATGCGCTTCCCCGTCGCGAGATCCTGGCGAAAAATGACACCGTTTCCAAGCGCCGCGTTGAGCGTAGTTCCCTGTGACAACGCAATCGCCTGTCGCAGTGTGGTTCCTTCGGTCAACGGAAAGGAGCCGGGCGCATTCACTTCGCCGGCCACAAAGAAGACATCGGCTCTCGGTATGTGGACTATGTCACCGGGCTCGAGGTACGAATTCGGATCGACCAACCCGATGCCTTTGAACATACCTGCAATGTTCAAGGTTCGCACCTCAAACTCAGGTTCGGCGTTCTGATCGCCAGTTTTTGCCGCGGCGTCTGCGGATGACGCGGGAGCTTTTTTGATTTCGTGGATGATGAAGGCGACCGATCCGTAGTTGTCAGCGGGTCCGCCGGCAAGAGTGATAAGCCTGAGCAGCGAAGCCTTGCCCTCGATCTGATAAACGCCCGGTGATTTCACGGCGCCCAAAACGAAAATCGACTTGCTGCTGAATTGTTTTACCGCAACCATCACGTTGGGATCTTTCAAATAGCGGCCCCTAATCCGATCGGCAATCTCTCTCGCAAGCTCCTCTGGAGTCTTGCCCTCGGCCTTTACGCGTTTCAGGTAAGGCATCAGGAAAGTTCCGTCGGCATTTACCGGAACAGTTATTGAAAGCTCGGGCGCATCATCAACCTTGATCTCGATCACATCGCGCGCGCCGATCTTGTAGTCTTCCGAAGGCGAAACCAGAATGGCAGGCGCGGCAGTTGATTCGACGCCGGTTTGCACGGGCGTCTGGACCTTGGATGTTTGGCGCGTTTGAGCTTCGGAGCCGAACGCCAGACCCGACATCAGTGCTCCAATCAAAACCAACCGCGCCGTTACTGATTCCTTCAGCATGTCTGTACTCCTGTTTACTCTGAAGCGGACTTTGATCGATCAGCAAACCGTGGGGAGTGAGATTATACACCCGGCTGTTGTTAGTGACTACACTTGCTTCATTGAGAAGTCGTCGAACCACACCGTACCCAGCGTCGGCTCATCATAGCTGAACTTCGGCTTGCGCTTTATCGAGATGACCACCGCGCCCTTTTGCGGCGCGACGAATTCGAGTGAAAGACGCCGCCAGTCACTCGACCCGGCCGGCACGGGCTCAGACGCGGCAATCCAAGTCGAAGCATCATCGGTCACGACGATGCGTGGACCCTCAGGCCCCTCGAAGCCTTCTGTTCTGAAATAGCATTCGAGCACGTATCGAGCGCCCGGTGTCACCGCAACCAATTGCCTGATCTCGTTGTCGAGCGAAGTCGTGTCGCGCCCCACGAATTCAATCTTGAGCGAATGAGAGCCGCTGTGAGGTGACGCCGGATCGATTGACAGTCTGGCGTACTCGCTTCGATTGAAGGACCAGTCGAACTGCGAGAAACTCCTTTGAATATCTGACTCAAATCCGCCGTTCCAAATCAATGAGGCCCCGCGATCGACGCCCACCAAATCACTCCAGAGATCACGCGCCGTTTCCAATTTGCCCGCGGCAATCAACCCGTTCAGAAACGCAGAGCTGTCCGTCGCCGCGGACACAAGCGATGCCCGATCGATGCTATTGAATACTTCGGCGGCTTCAACTGGCTTTGACTTGACGAGCAAAAATTGCGCGAGTGCAAGCTTGGCCTTCGGGTTGTCCTCACACACCGAGCGGACGGCGTTCACGTTCTCTCTTGAGGCCTGCCAAACCAGATCGAGCGCGCCTGGAGTCAGGGTGACATTTGCGGCGATGGCTTTTCGGAATTCCTCAAGCGATTCAGTCACCTTCCCTTCCCGGACAAGCAGGTTCCCAAGCCTGTAGTGAACGCTCCAGTAATTTGGGGCGAGTTCACTTGCCGTTCGCAGCGCTTCTTCCGCGGCTCGCCGATCTCCGGTGGCCTCTTCGATCGAAGCCATCGTCAACCAGACTCGATGATCGAACGGCGACAGCTTGACCGCACGCTCTGCATAAACCTTCGCGCTTGCGAGATCGCGGTCACCTTCCGAAAACTCCGCCGCGGCCAATCGCGCGTTCAGTCGAGCCGAACCCGGCAGGTACTCAACCGGAACCTTTAGCGTCCCGCGCGTCACCTGAAGCCGGCGATCGGCTAGCGTACCAATGACGAACCTCGACACGATTAACAGGGCCAGCAACGCACACGCCGCAACCGTGAGCAGGCCGAGCAGCACTCGCGCGCCTGGTTTTGTGAGATTCAATTCCATTACAAGCCGAGTTTCCTGAATATGAAATCGACAACCTGATCGGTTTCGCCTCTGGTTCCCTTGAAAACCGCCGCGCGCGAGACAACGGGACGAATCGCTTCGAGCATAGCTTCGGGCCGCCGGCGCGCGGACACGGTGTTTGCCATCAATTCGAGCGCGGCTTCGCCGTCCGAAAGTTGACGCGGCCGCCATCGCGCGCCTTCTCGATACTTGCTGACGACAACCATCGCAACCGGCAATGGTTTGACTCCGCGTCGTCCGCCAAGCGCCTCGACTTCATATCGCTTGGTCTTTCCATTCCCCTTCTGTCTAATACCAAGTCTCCTGGTGTACTTGTGGACACGCCCTCTTTCATCGAGTACGGCATACTCGTCTGAGTAATAGATCGCACCGGCCTTAACCAGCGCGGCAACGAGACTAGTCTTCCCGGCGAAGCTTCGTCCCGGGATCACGATTGCTTTATCTCCGAACGCGACGACTCCCGCGTGCACAAAGACTCGATGCGGCGCTGTTTCGGCTACGAAGAGCTGCACGTCCGATTCAAGGGCATCGATAGCGTGGATCAGCTTCGGAGTTCTCGTGATCTGATCACCATCGGCGTAGACCATCTTGAATCGACTGAGCCCGGAATCTCCTTTTCCCCGGACAAGCACTGAGTACACGCGATCGACATTGCGTGACCGCGAAGGCTTCCAGCCCGGCGGTAAGAAGGGCTCAATTCGATTGAGCACGCCCGTCCGATCCACACGTACGCCAACTCTTACGCCAAAGGAATTGAAGCGTATGCTCTCAACCCATTGAAGTCGATCAAGATCGCTCAATGATATTACATCAGACGAAGGCGGCTCTTTTTCCGGCACCCAGGCGCTCCGATCATCAACGCGGCCGATAGCCGTCCGCGTAGTGCAAGTGTACGTTTTGCTCCGTCGTTATTTCCACGCTGCGAAAGCTCCGGCCTATGCCCGAGCTTCGATAAGTCACCAACCATTGCAGGCCAAGCACGTCATTCAGCTCTTTGAAGTACGGATCAAATGTGACGAAGTCCGTGCCGCTCATAAACGCCTCGCCGCCCGTTTCATCCGCGAGCCTGATCAGCGAACCCTGGCCGAAGTTTACTTCCATACCTCGCACACGCGCCAATCCAACTGTCGGCGCGTACATACTGAAAACAGAAACTCCGCGCCGTTGGGCTTCGGCAATCGCGCGATCAAGATCCGGTGAATGCATCGGGCTCGCACCCCGAAATCCATGCGAGGTATCCAGCCCGTCCGAGATAAGCAGGATCAAGCGCCGCCCTGCCGGCTGCGTATCGAATCGGCGAAGCGCCTCGACCACTTCGACGTAAGGATTGTAGGGAGATCCGGATTCGTTGCTTCGCACCACCCGCAGCGACGCCGCGGCCCGCTCGCGGTCGGTGGTGAAGTCCTGTGAAACTTGTAGTGTTCCGCTTGTGACGTAGGCGGTTATCACTCGCGAGCCATCCGGCATCCGTCGTATGAATTCCTTGATGGTATTCAGCTCGTTGTTGACTCGCGAAACCAGATCGTCCTGAATCAACACGGCCAGGATTGTCGGCGCTTCGGATGCGCGTTTGACTGAGATTATCTGCTGAGGCCGCTTGTCCTCGCGAACTGCGAAATCGTCCGCTCTGAGTTTCATCGCGGCGTCGCGCATTCGATCATTGTGAGGATGAGCGGTCACCAGAATCGTTACGTCTCGCTCGGATGTCGACGGATCACTCTGTTTGCGTTGCCCAATAATGCTCGCGGCCAGGAAACAAAGAAGCGCGACGCTAACCAATATCTGCCATCTGTTTCGTGCGGATCTGAAGTTCATATCTGCTCCCTCCTTCTAACGCGGAGGCTCTCGGTCCGTTTTCACTTTCGTCCTTGGTTTAATCTTAGCAAAAGCGATTTTGAGGGTGCCAACGGCGATCTTTAACCGTCGGCGGATCGTGAGGATTCACTCTCGATGAGCGCAAACCGGCGATGGCTGCTTAGATTGACAATAGTTTTCACGGCATGCTAAAAGCATCTCTCTATAAACGAGTTGAGTTTGCCGGCAGCACTTCTTCTTTAAGCAGTCACAGACGCATCATTCTTGAGTGCAGGGCGCGGCGTAAGTCTGTTTGGTGAATATGGCAGACGATACCACCGAGAAACCGAACCAGGGCGAAGGCAAGGAGCCTTCCACCGAAAAAGCAGAACCGGCGGCGCCGGATTCAAAACCCGTGATCGCGGGCGCGGAAGGTCAGGAGACGCCTCAGCCGCCCGCCGAAGCCGCCAAGCCGTTTCCTCCATCGGCCGAAAAGCCAGCTCCCCCGAAAGCGGCTCCTGCAGCCGGTCACAAGCCCGCGCCGCCCGCGAAAAAAGGACCGACAATAACCTTTGATATCACCGGTGACGCGCTGATTGACCGTATCCGCGAGCGATTCGGTGAGGCGATCACCGAAGCAGTCGCGACGCTCGGCCAGCAAATCATTCGAGTAAAGAAAGCCTCGTTCGTCGAGTTGTGTAACTTTTTGCACGATGACGACGAAGCTCTCTTCGATATGTGCACGGACCTGACTGCAATTCATTGGCCCCAGCGCGCGGGCGAAGAGTTCGAAGTCGTTATACTCCTATATTCAGTGCCGAAGAATCGCCGGCTGCGTGTGAAGGTTTCATTGGCCGACGGCGAAGCTTGTCCAACCGTCACTCATATCTGGGCGGGCGCAAACTGGATGGAACGCGAAGTCTTTGACATGTTTGGAATCGTGTTTGAAGGACACCCGGACCTTCGGCGGATATTGCTTCCCGAAGATTGGCCGGGGTTTCCGCTTAGAAAAGAATATCCGATCGAATATCGAGACAACGCATGGACCGATAAGCATCTCGACTATCGCGAAATCGATTACGACACAAGCTTGATTGATGTGAAGTACGCGGAAAGACGATAGGGGATAGGTGTTGGGGGTTAGGGGCTGGTTCCAGCCCCCATCCCCTAACCCCCATTCCCCACCACGATATGCAAGAGCAGCCGGTTACAAACGCACAAGAAACTCTCTTCGACACCGAGGAGATGGTGCTCAATATGGGCCCGCAGCATCCGTCCACCCACGGAGTACTGCGAGTGATCCTTAAGCTCGACGGCGAGACGGTCACCGATCTCGATTGCGACATTGGGTTCCTGCATCGTGGCGTTGAAAAAATCGGCGAGCACGACACCTACGCGATGATCACGCCGTACTGGGATCGCCTCGATTATGTAGCGGCGGTTTCAAACGACCTGTGTTATGTCGAAGGCGTCGAGAAGATGCTCCAGGTAGAAGTACCGAAGCGCGCCGAGTACATTCGAGTCATCCTCACCGAACTGCAACGCATCGCGTCGCATCTGCTGTGGCTGGGCACGCACGCGATGGACATTGGCGCGGTGACCGTGCTGCTCTACTGTTTTCGCGAACGCGAAGAGATTCTAAAGATCTTTGAAGATTTCATTGGGGCGAGGCTCACCGCGCACGCGTTTCGAATCGGAGGACTGTGGTGGGATGCGTATCCTGAATTTGAAACGCGAGTGCGCGATTTCCTCAAGATACTTCCGGGGCGCGTCGAAGAATACGAAACGCTGTTGAATGCCAATCGAATCTGGCTTCAGCGAACGGTCGGCATCGGCATTCTGCCCGCCGAGGAAGCTATCAACCTGAGTTTGACGGGTCCGGCGCTTCGCGGCTCAGGCGTGAAATACGACGTTCGCAAAGCGCAGCCTTACTCGGCGTACGCGGATTTCAATTTCGAGATACCGATCGGTGAGAACGGCGACACATACGATCGCTACCTCGTCCGCATGGAAGAGATCAAGCAATCGGCGGTTATTGTCGAACAAGCGCTTGATGGTTTGCCCGAAGGTCCAGTGATGGCCAAGGTACCGAAGATCATCAAGCCGCCGGTCGGCGAGGTCTATCATTCGATCGAAGCCCCAAAGGGCGAGATCGGCGTGTACCTGGTGAGCGACGGAACGGGCAAGCCTTATCGCATGCGAATTCGTCCGCCGTCATTCATCAATTTGCAGTCGCTGAAGCGAATGTCGATTGGGCATCTCGTTGCTGACGTCGTTGCGTTGATAGGAACGCTCGACATCGTGCTGGGCGAAGTAGATAGATAAGCTTCAGAGTAAGCGGGCGTTCAGAGTAAGCGGGCGTTCAGAGTAAGCGGGCGTTCACAGTAAGCGGGCGTTCAGAGTACCGACTTTAGTCGGGTAGTTTCCTGCGAGTTCTCTGAATTTGGTCTGCACTACCCGACTAAAGTCGGTACTCTGAACACTCGCATTTAACTTATGCAATCGATTCTAACAACACTGCTATTCGTCGCGCCCGACTGGGTTCTCAGCGTGACCCGTGAGCGCCGGCCCAACGCGTTCTGGGCGGAATATATTCTGTGGCCGGCTATCCAAATAATCATTGTGTTATTCATCGTCCTGACACTGGTCGCGTACTTAGTCTATCTCGAGCGCAAGGTGTCGGCTTTCATGCAAGCGCGGCTCGGGCCGATGCGAGTCGGACCGTGGGGTTTGCTTCAGCCGCTCGCCGATGGACTCAAGCTGCTGCTCAAGGAAGACATCATCCCAATCAAGGCTGATCGCGCGGTATTCATCATCGCGCCCATCGTCTCGGTCGTGGCGGCGCTCGTCGTACTCGCTGTCGTGCCGTGGGGCGCGGCCTGGGCGACGATCGCGAACGTCAACATTGGGCTGCTGTTCATACTCGCCGTTTCGTCGGTTGGAGTTTTGGGACTTGTGCTTGCGGGTTGGGGATCGAACTCAAAGTATTCGCTGCTCGGCGCGCTTCGTTCGTCGGCTCAGATGGTGAGCTACGAAATTGGAATGGGACTTTCAATCATCGGAGCACTGATGTTCGCGCGCACGCTGTCGATGTCGGGAATAATCGACGGCCAGCGATTAGACGGCATCTGGTACGTCTTCGTTCAACCACTCGGGTTCCTCGTCTATGCGGTCAGCGCATTGGGCGAAACCAATCGAGCGCCCTTCGATCTGCCCGAGGCGGAATCGGAATTGGTCGCGGGATATCACACCGAATATTCCGGCTTCCGATGGGCGTTGTTTTTCATGGCTGAGTATTCGGCGATGATCGTCACATCAGCGGTCGCGGTGACTGTCTTCCTGGGTGGGTGGATGTTCCCTGGAATCACCGGCACATCGCTGTTTGGTTATGGGCCGATTTCGAATCCGACTTTGCACACCTTCGCGAGCATCATTGTTTTCGCGGCGAAAATCATGGCGTTGATCTACGCTTACATGTGGTTTCGCTGGACGTGGCCGCGATATCGCTACGATCAATTGATGGAGCTCGGATGGAAGTGGATGATTCCTGCCGGACTCGCGAACATCGTGCTGACCGGAATCTGGTACGTGCTTGCGCTGCCAAAAGCGCAGGGCGGCGTCTTCGGTTTCATGCGAGACGTGAATTCGCGTCTTGTGCCGACCGGGAAGGGACTCATTTATTTCATCGGCACCGCGTTCGTCATTACGATACCGATAGTGTGGGGCATGCTGGTCACGATCAACCGGCGGTCGCGCGATTTCAATTTGCACGAACAACGTCAGCTTCAATCGCAGCTTCGACGCGAGCGACTGGAGAAAATGCTTCAGGAACAACCGCGGCCGGCGGAGACGGCTGGTCAATAATTTCAAACGAGTAATTATGGCAGCACCAAAAACACCAGCAGCAAAACGGACGATCGGCGAATTGCTCAGACGGCTTTTACTGCTCGATCTGTTCAAAGGACTGATGGTCACCTTCAGATACAACGCGCGAGCGCTCTACGAACCGCGAGACGGCGGCAACCCGAATCAGGCGATCTACACCGAGCAATATCCGCTCGAGGCTGCTCGGGTCTCAGAACGATTTCGCGGGGCGCCCCGTTTGAATCTCGATCCGGAGAACGGTAGCACCCTGTGCATCGCCTGCGATTTGTGCGCGCTTGCGTGCCCGGTTGATTGCATTGAGGTGGGCTCGATACGCCGCGAGGTTCGCGAGGGCGAGAAGGTCAATAAGAAAAAAGTGCTGACGACTTTCACGTTCGATACGTCGCGCTGCATGTTTTGCAATTTGTGTTCGGAGGCGTGCCCGACCGATTGTCTCGAGCTGACGCAGAGTTTTGAGCTTGCGGTTTATCATCGCGCGGGCTTTCGCTGGGACCGCGAGATGCTCGAAAAGGGCATTAATTATGTGCGATATGCCAAATAGGGGATAGGGGTTGGGGGTTAGGGGTTGGACCGACCCCCGGCCCCCAACACCCAACCCCCGCCGAAGGGCTTATGCAACTTCACGGCTTGGAAGCAGCCTTATTTTACGTGCTCGCGATCATGACATTGTTCATGGCCGTGTTCGTCGTGACCGCGCGCGTCGCGGTTCACTCGGCGTTGTTTCTGATCTCGACACTGGTCAACGTAGCTCTGCTGTTCATCCTGCTGCGCGCGGAGTTCGTAGCCGGAGTTCAGATACTGGTATACGTCGGCGGCGTGATGGTGCTTTTCCTGTTTGTCATCATGCTGGTCCAGACTCGCGCTGAAGAAGAATCGCGAGTGCGGCTCTACACCGGACAAACGTGGCCGGCGGTGATCATCGCTTTGCTGCTTGCGGTGTCGTTTTACTTCGCGATGAATCCGGCGCAGGCGGCGTTCAGGCCGCCCGAGGGACCTTCGGTGACCGTTGCTGAAAGCTCCGAGCGAGCGAGCGCGGGCGCCGGGTCGAACATATCAAAGGATACTCAGGCCGTCGGCGAGCAGCTCTATCGCCAGGCCGCGTTGCCTTTTGAAATCGCCTCGCTGTTGTTGCTTGTCGCGATGGTCGGAGCGGTGTTGCTCGCTCGCGGAACGAAACAAGAGAAGTACTATGAATAGGGAATTGAGGATTTCGGATTGCGAATTGCGGATTTGCACCAAACCCCGCGCGTTTTCACTCCGAAATCCGCAATCCACAATCCGCAATTTTTGAGGGGGGCTTCGTGATCAGTTTCATCATGGGCGCGCTCGCCTATGTATCACCGCTGCTGATGCAGGCTCAGGGACCGCTGCTCAAGCGATTCGAGCCGACGCTCATCAACTTTTTGATGCTGAGCTTCTTGCTCTTCGTCGTTGGAGTCGCGGGAGTTCTTTCGCGGCGCAACATAATTATCATATTCATGTCGATTGAGCTGATCCTGAACGCGGTCAATCTGAACCTGATCGCCTTCTCGCGCTATTTGGAACTGAACAAGGACGTGCTCACGGCCAAGGGTCTGGCGGTCAATCCGTTGTCCGGACCCGTCTTCACTGTCTTCATAATCGTAGTTGCCGCGGCCGAAGCAGCGGTTGGTCTCGGTATCGTGATCGCGATGTTCCGCAATCGCGAAACAGTCGCAATCGATGAGATTGATTTACTGAAATGGTGAGAAACACGGTTCGGGGTTTAGGGTTCCGGGTTTGAACCCAGAACCCCGAACCCTGAACCCTGAACTTCTTTTTATGCTCAAACTCGTCTGGCTCATTCCGGTTCTTCCGCTCGTTGGGTTCCTGCTTAACTTCCTTTTGGGCCGCCGGCTGCGGCTCAGCGAACGCGCCGTCTCGATCGTCGGGTGCGGCGTGATACTCGCTTCGATGCTGCTCACGCTCGGCGCCTTTTACGAATATCACTGGAGCTACAACCCCGCGAATGAAGACAAGCCATACATCACCACCAACGACGGGTTCCCGAATTCGTTTACGTGGCTTCCGGGAGGCGCCGCACAAAAATCGCTTGGCAACGAGAAGAGCGCGCTTTCGAATTTCAATATTCCGTGGAGCTATCAGATCGATCAACTCTCGCTGGTGATGATGTTCATCGTCACCTTCGTCGGTTTCTGGATTCACGTCTTCGCCACCGGGTACATGCACGGCGACAAGGGCTACTATCGGTTCTTCGCCTATCTGAATCTGTTCATGTTCATGATGCTGCTGCTGGTGATGGGCTCGAACTTCATGATCATGTTTATCGGGTGGGAAGGCGTTGGGCTCTGCTCTTATCTGCTCATCGGCTATTACTTCGACCGGCAGGAAGCTGGAGACGCGTCGAAGAAGGCATTCGTTGTGAATCGCATTGGCGATTTCGGAATGGTGCTCGCGATCTCCGGAGTGTTCGCGACGTTCGGCACGCTTCAGTTTCACGACATCGCGAATTTGTCGGCCGCGTATCCAAAAGAACACCTCTGGCAATTCGGATTGATGTCGTGGCTTGCGCTTGGTCTGTTCATCGGCGCAACCGGCAAGTCCGCACAGATTCCATTGTACATCTGGCTGCCTGATGCAATGGCCGGGCCCACTCCAGTGTCCGCCCTTATTCATGCCGCGACGATGGTGACCGCGGGCGTGTTCATGGTCACGCGCACTAATTTCATCTTCCAGCGCTCGGTCACGATGATGATGATCGTCGCACTGGTCGGGTGCTTGACGGCATTCATCGCGGCCACGATCGGCATCACGCAAACTGATATCAAGAAGGTGCTGGCTTATTCGACGGTCTCGCAACTCGGCTACATGTTTTTGGGCGCGGGTGTCGGCGCGTTCATCGGTGCGATTTTTCACGTGTTCACGCACGCGTTCTTCAAAGCGCTGCTCTTCCTCGGATCGGGCTCGGTCATTCACGGCATGCATCACGAACAGGAAATGCCGAGAATGGGCGGGCTGAAGAAGTATCTGCCAACTACTTATAAGACGATGCTGTTTGGGTGGCTCGCGATCTGCGGGATCATTCCATTCGCGGGCTTCTTCTCCAAAGACGAGATTCTGTGGAAGACGTTTTCGACAAGCGTCTTTGGCGGGAGCAAGATTCTGTGGTTTGTCGGATTCATCACCGCCGGAATGACCGCGTTCTACATGACGCGCTTGATGGGACTGACGTTTTGGGGCGACGAACGTTTTCGCAAAAGACACGGAGGCGGCGAAGCGGACGAAGCACACGCCGCGGCTCACGATAAGGACCTAAAGCCTCACGATGCCGCGATGGCTTCGGCAGGCGATCGCCCCCATCATCAGCCGGGCGAGCACGTCGGCGCTCACGATACGACAGACCGGCTAGATGCTCTCGGCGTGGCACATTCGCATTTCGAGCCGCACGAATCACCTAGAAGCATGACCCTTCCGCTGATAGTGCTTGCCGCCGGCTCGCTTGTTGTCGGATGGTTCGGCATTCCGCACGCGCTGACCGGTGGAGCGAATATCAACTTCTTCGAGCGCTGGCTCGAACCGGTTATTGTCAAAGTTCACGATCCCATCACCATCCAGCACGCGATCTCAGAAGAGGCTTCTGGAGCCGCGTCTGGGGAGCAGCCTCAAGTGAGGCTGCTTCAGCGCCAAGAGGCCCACGAGGAAACCGCACACGAAACGACCAACCCGCTTGAATACCTACTGATGCTTTTGTCGCTCGCAATCGCCGCCGGGGGCATCTACCTCGGCCGCGTCTTCTATGTGAAACGTCCCGATCTTCCTCGCGTTTGGGCGGCGAAGCTTCGACCGCTGTACACGCTCAGCTTCAACAAGTGGTATTGGGACTGGCTGCTGGATGTGAAGGGCGTCGAAGCCGGCAAGGCTCTCAATGATGGGCTGTTCCAGGTCGATCAGGAATTCGTGGACGGCGGAGTGAACGGCGCAGGCTCGGTCACTCGATTTTGGGCGAAGGTCAGCGGTTGGTGGGACAAGTGGGTGATCGACCTGGCCGTCAACGCGACCGGATGGATTACGCGCGCGGGATCTTTTGTGCTGCGCACTGTGCAAACAGGTTTCTGGCAGAACTACGCGCTGCTATTCGCGCTCGGGCTGTTCGTCATTCTGATTTATTACGTGTACCCGGCGATCTCGACAACGATCAAAGGATTCACCGGGAAGTAGCTGGCTGTTGAATCTCAGATTTCAAATTTCAAATTTGAGATTTGGGAGGATTTGAGAGTTGAGATTTATTTGAGATTTCAAATTTCAGATTTGAGATTTCAGATTCAAAACTGAACGGAGACTCTGGCAATGCCTGGTCATATCGAGTTATTCAAGATCGGCCTCCTGTCGTGGGTGACTTGGCTCCCGGCGGTTGGTGCGATCTTTATCCTGTTCTTCAATCGCAATCGCAACAACGGCATTCGCTGGTTCGCGAATATGTGGATCGGGCTGTGCTTCCTGATCTCGATCCCACTCGTGACCGGACTCGGTGGCCGCGGGCCGGGTTACGATCGAGCCTATGGCGGATTGCAATTCATCGAAGACCACGAATGGATCCCGCTGATCGGCGCGCGTTATCAGCTTGGCGTCGACGGACTCGCTCTCGTGCTGGTGATGCTGACGACGCTGCTCGGAGTCATCGCGGTCGTGTGCTCGTGGGCCTACATACGCGAGAAAGGCCGCGAAAAAGAATACTACATTATGATGCTGCTGCTTCAGAGCGGCATGATCGGCGCGTTCGTCGCCGCAGACATGTTCCTGTTCTTTATCTTCTGGGAAGTGATGCTGGTGCCGATGTACTTTTTGATCGGCATCTGGGGAGGCAAGAACCGGCTCTATTCCGCAATCAAGTTTTTCCTGTACACGCTCGTCGGGTCAGTCGTAATGCTGCTGGCCGTGCTGAAGCTGTTCTTCATCTTCCCCGATGTTGTGAAAGCTCAACGGCCTGCGGTTGAAGCGACCGCACGCCAGATTTCAGCGAGCAGCATCGCAGATCCTGAAAGGCGCGGGCAGGTGAATGAGCAAATGCTCAACATGGCGCTCGATGCGATGAAACGCGTCGACGGAATCGATCCGCAGACAAAGAGCCCGTTGCCATCCGGCTACGCTCACAGCTCATTCAATATCACCGCGCTCACGGCGATGGGCCCGCACATCAAAACTGTTTTTGGACTCGGACTGGTCATCTGGTTGTTCATCGGCTTCGGACTTTCATTCGCCATCAAGGTGCCGATGTTCCCGTTTCACACGTGGCTGCCGGATGCGCACTACGACGCGCCGACCGCGGGCTCTGTGATACTGGCCGGCGTGCTGCTGAAGATGGGCACGTATGGATTCATGCGATTCTCGCTGCCCATCTTTCCCGACGCGGCAAAAGATCCACGAGTGCGAATGTGGATGGTGGTGCTCGCGATCATCGGAATCATCTATGGCGCGCTTGTGGCGATGGCGCAAAAGGACGTCAAGAAGCTGGTAGCGTATTCATCGGTGTCGCACCTTGGCTTCGTGATGCTGGGACTGTTTGCGTTCAACCCGAACGGCATCAACGGCGCGGTGATGCAGATGATCAATCACGGTATCTCTACCGGCGCACTGTTCATGCTGGCGGGCATTCTGTACGAGCGCAGACACACATACGAGATCGCGGAGTTCGGCGGGCTCGCGCACGTGATGCCGACGTTCTCGACGATTTTCTTAATCGTCACGCTTTCATCACTGGGCCTTCCACTGATGAACAATTTTATTGGCGAGTTCCTCACGATCAGAGGAGCGTTCGAAGCAAGAGTAACGTGGGGCGCGTTCGCCGCTGTGGGAATCATTCTCGGCGCGGCTTATATGTTGTGGCTGTATCAGCGAGTGTTCTTCGGACAAATCACCAACAAAGCGAACGAAGGTTTGAAAGATCTGGATGCGCGCGAGGCCTGGCAGTTCGCGCCACTGATCTTTTTGATTTTCTGGATCGGCGTTTATCCGAAGCCGCTGCTTTCCTATATCGAGCCGCAAACAAACGTGGTAGTCGCGCAAGTGGAGCCGGACTACTTCAAGAACGTGCCTGCAACCGAGCCACGGCAAGTCGCAGAAGACAAAGAGCGATGATGGTTCAGGGTTTAGAGTTCCGGGTTGACAGCCGTCGATCCCAGACTCGGAACCCGGAACCCGGAACCCGGAACCCGGAACTGATTTATGCAAACCGATTTCTCATCGATCGTCCAACAGGCGACCCAGTTCCTGATGCCTGAAGGCATCCTCACTCTAGTCGCCTGCGCCGCGCTTGTGCTGGATGTGATGCTTCCGCGCAATCGCAAAAAAGTCGTCTCTGTTGTATGCCTGGGCGGGCTGGCGCTTTCATTCGCATCGCTGCTCATTCTTTATTTCACAATCGTAAGCAAGGGCGCGGCGCGCACCGCATTTTTCGACATGATCGTGCTCGATAGCTACGCCGTCGTCTTCAAGATGATCTTCTTAATCGGCGCGGCGCTGTCGATCATGCTGTCGATGAAGTATCTCGACATCGAAGGCGAACAGCGTGGCGAATACTACTCACTGATCTTGTTCTCAGTCATCGGAATGATGTTCATGGCTTCGAGCGTCGATCTGTTGTCGCTGTTCATCTCGCTCGAGCTGATGGCGGTGTCGGTCTACATTCTCGTCGGTTATTTCAGACGCGATAAGAAATCGAACGAAGCTTCGATGAAGTACTTTCTCCTGGGTGCGTTTTCATCGGGCGTTTTGTTGTACGGCATCTCGATGATCTACGGCCTGACGGGCACGACGAATCTGGCGAAGATCGCGGCGGCGCTGCCGATTGTTTCATCGTCGGCATTCAATCCGTTCGGAGCGCAAGCCCCGCCAGACATGCGATACCTGCTGTTGATGTCGATGGTGCTGATGGCGGCGGGAATGTTCTTCAAGGTCGCGGCCGTTCCGTTTCATATGTGGGCGCCCGACGCTTACGAAGGCGCGCCGACGTCGATCACGGCTTTCATGTCGGTCGGTGTCAAAGCCGCAAGCTTCGCGATGTTCGGGCGATTGTTTCTCTACGGTCTTCCCGATCTGCGAGCCTCGATCGCCGGCGACGCCGCTTCGAACACGCAGGCGCTTCCGGGGTGGGCCGTCTTGCTGGGAGTAGTGTCAGCGATAACGATCGTATGGGGAAACCTTGGCGCGCTGACTCAGAACAACACCAAGAGGCTGCTCGCGTACTCGTCGATTTCGCACGCGGGATACACGCTGTTGGGACTGATCGCGGGCAATCAAACCGGCTACACCGGATTTGTGATTTACCTGTTCATCTATACGATCATGAATCTGGGCGTATTCGGTTGCATCATCGCGCTTCGCCGCAAGGGCATCGTCGGCGATCGAATGGAAGACTTCAACGGCTTGATGAAGAAAGCGCCGCTCCTGACGGTGATGATGACGATCTTCCTGCTGTCGCTTGGAGGCATACCCCCGACCGCCGGGTTCATAGGCAAGTTCTATTTGTTCGCGGGTCTGATCGAAACGGGCAATCCGTGGCTGGTGCGATTGGCTATTCTGGCGGTGTTGATGAGCGCAGTGTCTCTGTATTATTACATCCGGTTCATTCGAGCGATGTACATCGAAGGGGAGACCGAGCCCGAACCTATCGCGCTCACGCCCTCGCTGCGAATCGCGTTGGTCGCGGCGATGGTCCTTGTACTTTACATCGGCGTGTTCCCGCAACGATTGATCGACCTCACTCAAAAAGCTGCGATGTCGCAAGGACTGAAGACGTATTCTTACCAGGAAGGCCCAAAGAAACCTGCGGCCCCGGCCGCCGTGCCTGGCGGAATGCCAGGCGAATCCGAAGAGAACGAGCCAGGCCCTCCTCGCCGCTGATTTTCATGCCTGCGGAAGACGACAAACCCGGCGACCTCCGAGAAGTCAACAAACGTGATGGCGGCATAAGCTGGCGTCAGGCGATGGGAACCGTGGGTTTAGCGCTCGCGATCCCGTGGATGATCGGAGTGCCCGCGCTGATCGGCTGGTGGCTTGATAAGAAGTACGCGACCTCGCCGTTGTGGATCATCGTCGGGCTTGCGTTGGGATTGTTGAGCACGGCGGTAGACATTTTCAAACTGCTGAAGCGCTTCGGCCAGTTCAAGTGAAGCATCCTGCCAAAGAGCCCGTGACTCAGTCCGCGTAGTGAAATCCAACTTTCTTGCTATGTCAGATGTGACGTACTATGTCTTGCTCGTTGAAGCGAGAGGGTAGGATTATGCACGCGGCAAAGAGAAAGCGACTTGAAGCAGCCGGATGGCGCATCGGCTCCGCCGAGGAGTTCTTGGGGCTTACGAAAGAAGAAGCGGCGCTGCTTGAAATGAAGCTGGCGCTTGCTGGGAAGGTCAAGGCGCTGAGAGTCAAGCATCGAATCTCGCAGGCTACGCTTGCTGAGCGGATAGGATCGAGTCAGTCACGCGTTGCCAAGATCGAGGCCGGCGATCCATCGGTGTCCCTTGATCTATTGGTCCGCGCGGCGCTGGCAGCAGGCGGCTCGAAACGTGAAGTGGCCAAAGCGCTCGGGTAGCCCTCACTGCACGCGTGGGATATGATTAGCCTTCGAGAAAAAACCACTGAGACGGATCGTTATGTCAACAACCACCACTGGCTACGAACACATCACAGTCCGCGAGGATGGCGTTGCCGTCATCAATGGGGTTCGCACAAGAGTCTCGCAGCTAGTTTCGGAAGTGATGGCCTACGGGTGGAGTCCTGAAGAACTACATTTCCAGCATCCTCACCTTTCCATGAGCCAGATACACTCCGCGCTCGCGTATTACTGGGAGCACCGAGAGGAGATCGAGCAGCAAATCGAAGCAGACCTGCGGTACGCGGACGAGATGCGACAGAGGGCCGGAGAGTCGCCACTAACCGCTCGAGCAGACGGCTAGCAAATCACGAGACTCATTTTGGTAGAGAGGGTTTGAAGATCGCTTCCAACTGGCGTTCAATTCGATCTAGTCGTTGATCAGTCGAATCCAATCGCTGGTCAAGACGTTTTTCCAGCGAATCTATTCGTTGATCGAGCCGCTGGCCTAATTGTTCGATGAGCTTTTCGGTGTTGCGTTGGTTGAGCCACGACGCGCCAAAAATAGACAGCACCAGCGCGAACACTGTGACTGCGGCTGAAAGAATTGCAATGCTCGGGCTCATGGGTTACGCCAATATACCACGCCCCATCGTTCAAGTCACATCGGTCAATACTCGACAATATCACCACCCTGCCATAGCTCGCGTTCGCGGCGCGCCGATTCTTCCTCGTAGTGTTAGGTAATTTGCGCAGCCTGATCCGCGAGTATTCGACGCCGCTCTTCAATGGAAGTTTCATGAATTCGCGAATCTCAATGAGGGACTCTGGTATCTCGACCGCAATGTACTTAGTGATCATTCAATGTGCTCGTTTTTCGCGAGTTTACGACAAGGGACCAGATGTAGCCAAGTGAGCTTTGAACAAAACGAACGGCAACGGGCTATTATCGAGCGTATCGATAAAGTCGCGGATTCGCATCCGGGCGCCGTACTATGCGGTCAGCTCGGCGCAAGAGTGCCAAAGTAATTTCCCAGACTTGTCGTGGGCTCGTTTTGCAAGGCATCCTGATACGTTGAGGTACTGGCAATGACAATACAAGATGCGAGCAGCTTCGCGGAGGGAACGTATCGTGGAGCAATCGTGGTATCGGAATACATGGATAACATCAGTCGGAATGTGTTGAGCACTTTGATAAATCCAACGCTGCGCGAAAACACATTGAAGGGGATGTCCTTACGGGCCACGAGGATGGATGCGGACTTTACGTAAGCTTAACGACCCAACCGATGTCCAGGCCATCGTTGTATGCAATAGATCTCTACTTGAGATAGCGGTGGATACTGTCCTGCTTCACAGCGACGCGAGCGAGTCCCTCTCTTGGAAGGTGCACTGGTGGGAGCAGTCAGCAAAGCTTAAGTCGGCAAAGGCAGTTGTGGCGTACTATGCTGAAGAAAGGAATTTCCGTTCCTGACTCATATTCAGAACAGGCCAGCTTCGCAATGAAAGAGGAAGCAGCAATAGTGAGAATGAGAACCTTGCTATGGCCGCAGTTTCATGGTGGGCACCCAAATCGGTGGACCGGAAGAAGCCTAGACCGTGACGTGATTGCTGCGGATAACTCATGGGGTGATGAGATCGCGAGGGAGTTCGGAGAGAGTCTTACAGAGTTTTATGAGACTGAATATCGAAGGATGAACTGGAACGTCCACGGTTCTGGGCTCGCAGGAATCCGAGATCTCTCCCCTGATGGGATTCATGCTCTATGCGGGCTTGGATTCAAGTGGTGTGCAGACTTGGCAATGTTGTGTACAAAGGCTGTCTTGGTTGACTTCCGTTTCGCTACTCACCTACCGGACTTCGCAAGAACATGGGAAGAGGTAAGGCGGCGACGCTTGCTGGTCCACGCGGACGCCGTCGGATTCCTAGCTAACGCCGAACTTGATACGGAGCAAACTGCGATAAAGATCTGACCGGGCGGAATATGAGCACCACAGAACCTATTGGCAGGGTCCTCGCAAATGCCCATAACTGGAAGCAACTCGAGAGATGGAACGGCGAGGGCTTCTACGAATTGCGCACCGAAGACACACGCGATGTGCCGGTGAGGATGTTCCTTACGCCGCGACTTCTGGCTGACGCCGAGGACATTCTCTATCGTCAGATTGTCAACGCGACTCGGTTTCGTGGCGTCAAGCTGGTCGTCATCACGCCCGATGTTCACTACGGCTACGGCGTGCCCGTGGGCTGCGTGATCTTGACCGATCACGACGAGGGCGCAATCGCGATGGGACCCGTTGGCTACGACATCGGCTGCGGAATGGTCAGTGCCAAGAGCGAGGTTCCGGCAAGTGCCGCGACGCACGATCGCAAACTCGCATTCAATCGCGAGGTGATGAAGCGAGTGGACTTGGGCGCCGGTGGCAAGAGCATCAAGCTTGGCACCGTCGATCGAAGCGAATTCGATAACCTGATTCACGGTGGAGCCGAGTACTACGTCGAGAAGTACGGTGCGACGTTCGATCGCTCGCGAGCCGAGCGGCATCGCTTGCCGGTTGATGATGACTGGCAGCCGCCGCTTGGTAGAAGAGGCAAGCCCGAGCGCGGATTCGCGCAGCTTGGCTCGCTCGGCGGAGGCAACCACTTCATCGAGCTTCAGCGATGCGAAGAGACGGGCACGCTGTTTGTGCAAGCACACACCGGTTCGCGAGGTTGGGGTCACGGGCTGGCGACCAACTATTTCGATCTCGCTCGCGCGGAGAAGCCTGACGTAATCACGGATCTCGATCTTGGGTACTTCACGCCGGAGTCGAATCACTATCGCGAGTACCTGAACGCGGTGGCCGCCGGAGGGAACTTCGCGATCATCAACCGCCTGATCATCTTCGAGCAGATCGCCGAAGCATTCGAGAAGGTTTTCGGCGGCGAGCTGGAGCTGATCTACGAGATTTCTCACAATCTCGTCCAGAAGGAATGGCATCCGCAGTTTGGCGATGTGTGGGTGCATCGCAAGGGTGCGACTCGGGCTTTGCCCGCGGGGCATCCGGCGCTTCGAGGAACGATGTGGGAGGAGACAGGTCATCCGGTGTTGATACCAGGCTCGAACAAAGATTGGAGCTATGTCTTGAGACCGGCTCCTGGAGCCGTTTCCAGCGGCTACTCGGTAAATCACGGCGCTGGCCGGCGAATGTCGCGCGGCGAGGCTGCGAGGAGCCTCAGCCAGCGAAAGATTGATGATGAGTACGCGGCCGCCGGAATCCTGGTGAACGTGGATGGCCACGTGCCGATCGATGAGTCGTCGGCGTGCTACAAGCGCTCTAAAGAAGTAGTCGGCGCGGTTGTTGGCGCGGGACTCGCGACGGTGGAGTACACACTGTGGCCGCTCGCGTCGTTGAAGGGAACGGAAGGCACGGGCGGAAGAAGAGGCAAGCGCTCGAACAGAAAGTCGAGCAACCACCACTAGGCCGGTTCGCCTAAGGGAGAGGCCGTCGTATAATGGGGTCACTATGAAACTGAAAGTCATCGTGCATGAAGCAGAAGAAGGCGGCTATTGGGCTGAAGTCCCTTCGATACCCGGATGCGCCACTCAAGGCGAGACCTTCGAGGAGCTCTTGCAGAACCTGTATGAAGCGGTAGAGGGTTGTCTGTCTGTGGACGTTTCCGGGGCAGAGACCACTCCAACTGACCGGGTCCTCGAGATTGCTGTATGAGATCCGTCTCGGGCAAAGAGTCGGCGAAGGCTCTCGAACGTCACGGCTGGTCGTTGCTTCGTGTGCAAAGCAGTCATCACATTTACGGCAAGCAAGGCAGCAATGTGAGACTTTCAGTTCCAGTTCATGGCCAACAAGCGTTGAAACGCGGGCTCCTCAAGCACCTATTGAAACTGGCGGGGATCTCTGAGAGTGATTTGTGAGATGGCCGGCGGTCGAGAGCGGCTTTTGTAAGCTGGTCCCTCTGTGATTTCTCATCAGTGCGATAGCGATGATCACAATTGACGGATCATTTGGAGAAGGAGGCGGGCAGATTCTGCGCACGGCGTTGGCGCTCTCGCTGGTGACGGGCAAACCGTTCCGCATCGAGCGCATTCGCGCGGGTCGCAAGAATCCCGGACTCTTAAGACAACACCTCACCGCGGTGAACGCTGCGGCTGAGATCTCGCGGGCCGAGGTCACGGGTGCGGCCATCGGCTCTCGCGAGCTGACGTTCGCACCCGGCAGCGTTGTTTCGGGCAACTACGCGTTCGCGGTTGGGACTGCGGGAAGCACGACGCTCGTATTGCAGACGGTGCTGCCGGCGCTGCTGATCGCAGGCGGTAAGAGCAAGTTGATTCTCGAAGGCGGCACGCACAACCCGTTCGCTCCGCCGTTTGATTTTCTCGAGAAGGCTTTTCTGCCGCTGGTGAATCGAATGCGACCGAGAGTCGCGGCTGAACTCGATCGCCCGGGCTTCTACCCGGCAGGCGGAGGCCGGATGAGTGTGACCATCGAGCCGGCGGCTGAGTTGGTTCGCCTGGATATTCCGGCTCGCGGAGAAGTAAAAGCGAGACGAGCCAAGGCGGTAGTCGCAAATCTTCCGATCAGCATCGCCGAGCGCGAGTTGAATGTGATTGCGCGGAAGCTGTCCTGGCAGCACGACTGGATGAAAGCCGAATCCGTTGAACGCTCGCCGGGCCCAGGGAACGTCGTGACTATCGAGATCGAATGCGAGCACGTGACTGAAGTCTTCACCGGGTTTGGTGAGCGCGGTGTTCGTTCTGAAGCGGTCGCGGAGAAGGCTGTGCAGCAGGCGCGGCGCTACATTGGTTCCGAAGCGGCAGCCGGTGAATATTTGGCAGACCAGTTGTTGATTCCGATGGCGATGGCCGGCGGCGGGAGTTTCACAACGTTGCCGCTATCACGGCACGCGACGACGAACATCGAAGTGATCGGCAAGTTTCTGGATGTTTCCATCGAAGCTTCGCAGCTCGGAGATCGTGTCTGGAAGGCTGATATGCGTGCGTGAAGCGAGATGGGGTTGTGATTAGTCGTGATGATTCTTGATTGAATTTTATTTACAGCCTGGCTGCGCAGTGCCGGCCGAAATGTAACTAGTGAATCCTATCAGGCTTGAGCGCATGGAACTTATCGCGACGACGAGCGTAAGACATACTTCGCAAAAAAAGTTGTAGGAGATTTTGCAAGACTCGTTTATATTGTTCATTCTCGCTGAGGAAAAATTAGTTCTATGATGTTCAAAGGACAAAACTCAAGAAGCATCACACGCGTCGCGACGTGGCGGCGTTGTGCGTCCTTTGGGCTCGCCTGCCCGAGCGCGCCATCCTTAGGCGTCAATTTGCTCGGTTACGTGAATACCATAGGCAGCACGAAATCGGCGGAACATCGCTTCTCCGATTGTTCACGTCGCCTGAGTTGACCCAGCGGGAGCGGATTCCCGCTCCCAAAATCTCAAAACAGCAGTTCGATAAAAAGAGACAAAAGGAGCGGGCCGTTTCTGCGCTTTGAGTGCGGAAGGACTCGCTCCTTTGTTGTTTGACAATTGAATTCCGTGTTTGGCCGGCGTCGCATAGCGGCAATTGCACTTGGCTGTAGACCAGGCGGCCCTTTGAGGCCTTCAGAAGTTCGAGTCTTCCCGCCGGCATTCGGGAGAGTTCGTTAATGGCAAGCGGCAGGTCTCCAAAACCTGTGCTCTGAGTTCAAGTCTCAGCTCTCCCGCTTACGGCGAGTGACTGGCATGGACGAAGACACCGGTTTGAAGCCGGCTGCCCTTGATGGGTCGCGCGTTCGATTCGCGCACTCGCCGCTTTCGGAGACGTCGCCTAATTGGCATGGCACTGCGTTGGAATCGCAGCGGGCCCAGTCCTGTGTAGGTTCGAATCCTATCGTCTCCGCTGATGGAGAGGTGGCCGAACGGCTAAGGCAACTGGTTGCTAACCAGTCGGGGTAACACCCGTGCAGGTTCGACTCCTGTCCTCTCCGCCATTCGGAAGGCGTCCGGCCGGACGAGGAGCCTCGTTCGAAGCGAGGTAGCGGTAGCCATTCCGTTGCGGGTTCGAGTCCCGCGCCTTCCTCTTGTGTGGCTCAACCGGCTGAGGTCGCAGTCTCTGAGATTTCAGATTGAAATTTGAGATTTCAGATTATTTCCAATTTGAGATTTGAGAGTTCAGATAGTTCAGATTCGAGATGTCAGATTACTTCAAATCTCAAATCTCAAATTTCAGATTTCAAATTTCAAATAATTTCAAATTTGAGATTTGTGATGCGCAAACGCGTGAGTGTGCGGCTGGGCAGTCATCGAAAAGCGGGCCGCACAGACAAAGACTTATGCCCTCGTAGACCAACTGGTAGGAGTCGCCAGTCTTAGAAACTGGACAGTGGTGAGTTCGAATCTCCCCGAGGGTACTGGAATGAATAGTGAAACGTGATGCGTGGAAAAGGAGGTGAGGCTAATGGGAATGTACGACACATTGATCCTGCTTGGAAAAACGCCCGACCTGGCACCGTGCGCGCACGGGCACGCTCAAGTCGATCTGCAGACGAAGAGTCTCGAGGGCTCGCTCGATGAGTACTACGTTTTTGAGCGCGTTCTCTATCGCAAGACTCGAAACGATCAGCGTATTCCGCGCGCGCGGCAGTACGAAGACGACAAGCTGGCCCTGCGATTCGATAGTGAAGCGTTGCACGTCACTCACACCGGCGCAGTAGTCGCTTACACGCACTGCGAAGAATGCGATCCGATCGTGTACGAGGATTGGGGTTCGTTCAGCGGCGGCGTCGGCGATCGAAGGATATGGGTCGAGTACGAATTCGATTTTCGCGATGGGAGATTGGTAACGGCGACACCGCTGTCGATCAGGACTCGCGAAGAGACGCGCGAGCAGATGCTTCGAGACGGAGTCGCGGTGCTTTCCGACGATGATCGGGTCGCGCATCGTCACATCGAAATGTACCGCGAGAAAGCAGCTTCGAGAAACGCTTTGTGAAAGCGTGCTGGCGTAGCCCAACCGGCAGAGGCAACTGGCTCAAACCCAGTTTCGTGAAGGTTCGACTCCTTCCGCCAGCACCAGAGCTTCCATTGAGTCTTGAATCTCAAATTTGAGATTTGAGATTTGAGATATTTGAGATTTGAAATTCGCAGGCGCTTCGTTGGTCTAGGGGGATGACGCTGCGTTGCCAGCGCGGAAGCGCGGGTTCGAGTCCCGCACGAAGCTCCAGGAATTTGGCACGCGTAGCCAAGTTGGTTAAGGCGCCGGTCCGCAAAACCGGAAATCGTGAGTTCGAATCTCACCGCGTGCTCTTGATGCGGAGATGGAGCAGGAACCAGGCTCGGCTGGCTCATAACCAGCAAATCATCCGGTGCGACTCCGGACTCCGCCACCAGTTCGTGAAGCGTGAAACGTGATGCGTGATCAGGCGGGAGTGATGCAACAGGCAGACATCGCTCGCTTAAAACGAGCGTCCTGGGAGTTCGATTCTCCTCTCCCGCATCGAGAGTGTCCGACAAACTTCAGTTTGTCGTTGCTTGCTGAATGCTCGCGGTAGCGAAGTCGGCGACAAACTAAAGTTTGCCGGACTGAAACGGGGATGAATGCAAAGCGGTCGCGCGACAGGTTTTTCAAGCCTGGTTTAGAGAGTTCGAGTCTCTCCATCCCTGCTGTTGATGGCGAACGTGGCTGAAAGGATCAGGCGCGAGATTGTGGCTCTCGTCAATGCAGGTTCGAGTCCTGTCGTTCGCCCTTTGTTCCGAGATGGTGTAACTGGCAACACGCTGGGCTCTGAACTCAGAAACTGGAAGTTCGAATCTTCCTCTCGGAGCCAGTTCTTTTGAAACAAAGATGTAGCGCACGGCGCCGGCTCGCGCTCACTAGCGATCGGGCGAAAGAACGCCAGCTGGCAGCTTGCGCTACATTTGCCGGCTTGGTGTAACTGGCAGCACGCTTGCCCGATTAGCGAGTAGTCCGGGTTCAACTCCTGGAGCCGGTACTGATGGCGACGAATGCAAAGAGTCGAGCGCCTGGGTTCTCAACTCAGTCATAGCGAGTTCAAGTCTCGTCGTCGCCGTTCGGGGTCGTGGCCGAGAGGCTCAGGCACTTGATTGTCGATCAAGATTACGCGAGTTCGAATCTCGTCGATCCCGCTTGATGTTTTGAGTGCTGGCGTGGCCGAGCGGAATGAGGCGCTGCTCTTCTAAAGCAGTCAACGCGGGTTCGAATCCTGCCGCCAGCGCTTTGCGCTTGAAGCTTTGATGGCGAAGCACAGGTCTCTTAAACCTGGGAGGAGGGTTCGAGTCCCTACGGGCGCACTGCGGAATCTCAAATTTCAAATTTCAGATTTGAGATTCAGATTTGAGATTCAGATTTGAGATTCAGATTTGAGATTTGAGATTTGAGATTTGAGATTTGAGATTTGAGACGTTTGAGATTGAACGCTCCGGTAGCTCAATTGGCAGAGCGGCAGGCTTATACCCTGCAAGCACCGGATTAGTGCGCGATCCGAGTTCGAGTCTCGGCCGGAGCATGAAGAATTGCGGATTGTGGATTGCAGATTGCGGATTGGTTCTCTCATCAAATCCGCAATCTGCAATCCGAAATCCGCAATCAGGTGGCCCGCGAAGCTCAGATTGGCGGAGTACTCGATTGGTAATCGAGAGGTGGCGAGTTCGATTCTCGCCGCGGGCTCTGGAGGTGAAAAGTTATGGCGAAGATTCTGCCGATCATCACAGAGACGAATCGCCAGCGCTACGCGGCTTGGCGCAAGAGAGCACTGGTGCGCAAGCTCACGATGATCAGGCGGGGCACTCGTCGCGGCTCGATAGCTCAGACGGCAGAGCGCCGATCTCATAAGTCGGTCGCCGGCGGTTCGATTCCGCCTCGAGCCATTGGAGGTGAGCAATGAAGGAAGGCGCGCGATTCAGAATAATCGATTTGAGGACTGCGCGGCGGTGGGATGTCGAGGCGATTCATCCGCGGCGCCAACACCGACCGAGTTCGGGGATTCCCTGCGCGAGCGGTGCGACGGCGCGATTACCGAAAGCGAGTCGCGGATAAGCGAGAAGACGCACCGAAACGTGCGATATGTCTCCAATCCGTCGGAAGTAGAAATTTGAGTTCATTCGGGCGTAGCTCAGTGGCAGAGCATCCGGCTGTTAACCGGACTTGCGGAGGTTCGAGTCCTCCCGCCCGAGCTTTTCGGGGTCAAGGCTTGATGGAAAGCCGCCTGCCTTGGGAGCAGGAGAGTCCGAGTTCGACTCTCGGGACCCCGACTTGAGAATGGGGACTAGATGTTGTTGGCGGCATGCGGGTCCTGCAAACCCGATGGATGGGTTCGAGCCCCATAGTCTCCACCATATTGCTGCCGTGGCCGAATGGAGCAGGCGCGAGTTTCCTAAACTCGTCGATGCAGGTTCGACTCCTGCCGGCAGCTTTGGAAGAGCCCGCGTAGCTCAAGGGAAGAGCGGCACCCGCGGTGAGGGTCTTATGCGAGTTCAAATCTCGTCGCGGGCTCCATGATCGGAGGTCAGAAGTCAGAGGTCAGAGGTCAGCGCGGGACGAGGAGAGAAGTCATGGAAAAGAGCACTCACAAAGTTGAAGTCGTGCGAGTTGTTCTCGAGCCACACCCAAACGCCGACAGCCTCTCTGTCGTGCGGGTCTTCGGGGGCTACACCGTGTGTGTTCGCACTGAGGATTGGAGCGGCGTCGAGCTGGGCGCTTACGTTCCGCCAGATTCGGTTGTAGACAGTGCGCGGCACGAGTTCGCCTTTCTGGCCGGCCACGAACGCATTCGCGTCAAGCGGTTGCGTGGCGTTGTGTCGATGGGTCTGTTGATACCGGCGCCTGACGGCGCACAGCTCGGCGAAGATGTCGCGAGTTTGCTCGGCGTGTCGCACTACGAGCAGCCGCTGCCTCTGATGGCGCGCGGCGACGAAGAGGGTGCGCCCGCCGGATTCCATCCGAGCTACGACGTAGACTCGCTGCGGCGATTCGCTCACCTGTTCGCGGAGGGGGAGCCGGTTTGGGTCACCGAGAAGATTCACGGCGCGAGTGCGCGGTTCTGTTACGTTGACGGCCGCATGCGCGCCGGCAGCCGGGGCACTTGGAAGAAGTACGACGCAAACAACCTCTGGTGGAAAGCTCTGGACCAGTGTCCGGAGATCGCCGGCTTCTGTGAACGGAATCCGGAGATGACGGTTTACGGTGAGGTCTACGGCAGCGTGCAGAGTCTGAAGTACGGCACGAAGCCCGGCGAGATCAAGTTGGCGGTATTCGACATTCTCGATGGCGCCGAGTGGGTCGATGCTGAAGCGGCACTCGATCTGGCGCCCGCCTTGCCGTGGGTTCCGCGAGTCGCGACTCACATCCCGTTCGAGGCGGAGCGCGTGTTTGCGCTTGCGGAAGGAGCCAGCCTGATTCCGGGCGCTCAACACTTTCGCGAAGGGATTGTGGTCAAGCCTTTGCGGGAACGGACCGAGCTTGAAATCGGGCGTGTCTGTTTGAAGGTCGTATCAAACGCGTACCTGGAGAAGGATCGAGGATAGAAGAAGAAGAATGGAGGATGGAAGATAGAGGATGGAAGATAGAAGATCGAGGGACTGACCCGATATCCATGTTCGATCGTCCATGCTCAATCCTCGAATCCCGGTTAGAAAGCTCACTCGCGGAAGGGAGGTGCAGCGATGAACTTAGAAAACAGAAAACCGCTCGGCGGTAAGAGCTACGGTCACATCGCGCATCTTCCCGGCTCGCGAATGGGACCGGGCGATCACAAGTGCCACGAGGGTCAGAAGCGTATCGCGACTGAGGAAGACTCGTGACCGTCACGACGTGGTCATCGTTCAAGAGAAGCTGGATGGATCGAACGTCGCGGTTGCGAGGCTTGATGGAATGCTTTACCCGCTGTCGCGCGCGGGCTACGTGGCGGACACTTCGCCCTACGAACAGCATTGGAGATTTGCTGAGTGGGTCTACGCGAATCAGGACCGCTTCATGCTCGTGCTGCAAGACGGCGAGCGTCTGTGCGGGGAGTGGTTGATGCAAGCACACGGAACTCGGTACGCGTTGAAGCACGAGCCATTCGTCGCGTTTGACTTGATGACCGGAACTCGCCGCGCGATCTATGACGAACTGATGTCGCGCGTCGATTCCGCCGGGTTTATCACACCGGCGGTGATTCATCGGGGAGGGCCGTTGAGCATCGAGAAGGCCCTGCTGTTACTCGGTGAGTTCGGGTTTCACGGCGCGCTGGACAAGGTGGAAGGCGCTGTGTGGCGCATCGAGCGTAATCGGCTGCTGGCTGAAGGCTGCGGAAGCGAGCGCCGCGGTGAAGTGGACTTCCTGGCGAAGTTCGTCCGTCCCGACAAGGTGGATGGAGTTTACTTGCCGGAGATGTCCGGCAGCGACGCCGTGTGGAACTGGCGACCGTGACTGGAAGATTGAGGAGAGGATAGAGAATTGAGGATCGAAGATTCGATGACCGATGATTGAGGCTAGAACTGAGAGGCTTGATTTCCATCCTCGATCCTCAATCCTCAATCCTCGAATCAGGGTTGGGAAGCTCATCTGGAAGAGCGCTGGTGTGAAGCTCCAGAGGAAGTGAGTTCGACTCTCACCCCAACCACCATTGCGAAGTGGTGTAATTGGCAACATGCTCGGCTTTGACCCGAGAGACTCCAGGTTCGAAGCCTGGCTTCGCAGCTTGCGGACGTGGCCGAATGGATTTAGGCGCTTGTCTTCGGAACAAGTCTATGCGGGTTCGAGTCCTGCCGTCCGCGCTCTTTGAACATGGCCCTGTAGCTCAGATGGACGAGAGCGCCTGTCTACGAAACAGGAGGTCGCAGGTTCGAGTCCTGCCTGGGTCACTGAAAGAATTTTGGATTGCGGATTTTGGATTGCGGATTATGTGATTTCCCCGCGCAGATTTGGGATAGGCAATGTGAGATCCGAGATTCTTTCGCTTCGTTGGTCTAGCTGGCATGACTCCGGTCCTGTAAACCGGCAGCGCTGGTTCGAATCCAGCACGAAGCTCTTTGAGAAGTTCAGAGTACAGCCTTAAGGCTGCGGGCAAGCTAAAGCTTGTACTCTGAACCGTACGCCTCGTTGGTCTAGCGGCTATGACTTCGGTCTTCCAAACCGACGGCGTGAGTTCGACTCTCACACGAGGCTCTTTTGTTACTTGCTCTTCGCCGCGTCGCCGAGTCCACGCGTCGCCGCGTCGAAGTCTCAACGGTCGGGTAGCCTAATGGTAGGGCGCCGGTCCTACAAACCGGATGTTGAAGGTTCGATTCCTTCCCCGACTACTGTGGTGGCGGATCCTGCCAGATCGCGAATCGGACTCTCGCAGTTTGGCAGCATGCGCTACAATGCCGGCGTAGCTCAATGGGCAGAGCAACTGTCTCGTAAGCAGTAGGCGCCAGTTCGAATCTGGCCGCCGGCTTAGAGGATTGAGGATCGAGGATAGAGAATTGAGGATCGAGGATAGAGGATAGACGATCGAAGATAGTTCACAATTTTGAGACTCATCGATTCTCAATCCTCGATTCTCAATCCTCGACCCTCAATCCTCGACCTTCAGGTGTTCCGATGACACTAACTCGAAAAGTCTTGTTGTTGAATGCGTCGTACGAAGCGCTTGGCATCGTCAACATTCCACGCGCGGTGCGGCTGGTGTGGAAGGGCTCGGCTGAAGTCGTTGAGCTTGATGGCGAGCGGGTGCTCCGCTCGCAGCACTTCGTGTTTCCACAGCCTTCGGTCATTCGATTGATCGAATACATCGACGTGCGTGGAAGACAGGGGCGCTCGAGCACCAAGCGCTCCCGCATTCTTGCGCGCGATGGTTATCGCTGCCAGTACTGCGGGACGAGGGGTGGTTTGTTCGATCTTACAATCGACCACATCATTCCAAGTTCGCGAGGCGGGCGAACGGCCGCCGAGAACTTATGCGCGGCATGCTTCTCGTGCAACCAGCGCAAAGGCGATCGCACGCCCGAAGAAGCTCGAATGCCGTTGCTGTCGAATCCATCCGCGCTGACTTACGGCATGGATCGCGCTGTGATGCGTCACGCCGCGGAGTCGCGTCCCGAGTGGCGCAAGTATCTTTTCATGGAAGACGCTCAGTTGGTCGTCGCTTAGGTTCAGAGTACCGTCGTCTGAAGGACGGTACTCTGAGCTATCTCTTTTCGGCCTTGCGTGCATTATGCCGGGTGAGGGGTGTAACATGGCTCCGTTGGACGCACCTCAATCGACAGGTTGAGAAAAAGACTCATCCCTCCCAGGAGGGACCATGGCAACGATCAATCATCCCCCGCATTCGATTAGACCTCGTGACCAATGGACCATTAACTACTCACAAGGCGACGTCGACTCTATCCGAGAGCAGATCGAACAGACTGAATCAGCGAAGCGGCATTGGCTGGTGCTGGCGTTCATCATCGCGCTTGCGGTGCTCGCCGGAGCTATCGCATTGATGTCGACTAACTACGCGTTGTACAACTCGAGCGAGAAAGAGAAGAAGCGTCTCGTCGATGAGAACGCGGCGCTTAAAGCGCGAGTGGACCAGACTCAACAGCAGCTTGACGCCAAAACAGCGCAAGAAACCAAAGACGCGCAGATCCGCGATGAAGCGCAATCGCGGCTCGGTAAGCTTATGCCTGCGGTTCGGAGCGGGAAGGCCAATGGAAGCGAGATGGCCAGCTTCGCTCGAATGGTTTACTACCTCCCGAACAGCCGGGTCGAACTCGCCGAGCGGCCTCAAAATGAGCTGTTTCGCAATTGGAAAGTCACCACTGGCTCGACGACCGAAGTATTCACGATGGTGGGCGGATTCGTGGACGGAAAGTGGGTAGTGTACTCGAACCTTGTCGCGCGAAAGTGACACTCGACGCGGCGACTCATTTACCGCGTAGGCTGAGCGATGCGAGTCGTACCCTGGAGGGCTTACTCGCATCGGTCCACGCGAAGATAATCTCGTCACCGGCGCGCGTCATTCGTGGGAATCCGGTTGCGCGTGCGACTCCGGCCATTGCGACGCCGAGCGCCTGATCTCGCGAGCCATCGGGCCGAACGCGTCGCACTTTGATTTCTCCCCCCCTGGCCGTTCGCTCGAGCCAGCACACCAACGCTGACCCATCGCCAAGCATCTGCACCTCGACGCGGCCGACCGGGCTGCCCTCATCCACTTGCACCGCTTGCGCGAAGCTCGCGCCCGCATCGGTTGAGAAAGCTATGTTGACTCGTTGGGATTCCCGCGCCGCGGTGAACCACGAAACAGCGACGCGTTTCCCATCAGCAGCGATCGATGGGCCGTTAACCGGGCATCCTTCGATGCGCCAACCATCATTGTGAATGGTTCGCGGTTCGGTCCATCGTCCTTTCACAAGTCGGATGACAGAAATATCGCGTATCTCTTCCGGCGATCGGTCGCGATAGACCACGACTGGTCCTTCCGAAGTAACTGCAGCCGACGTCTGACAACAATCACAGACCCGTGCGTCGAGCACGGCCTCTTCGCTGAGGACCCCCGTCTTATCGATCGCCGCCCACCGCATCGTCATCTCATTCGCAAGAGGACCATGTCCATCGTGTCCTTCGTTGCCAGCCGCCTTTGCGAATTGGCGGCCGTCCAGCCAAACGGCTCCCACTCGCGCTCCGCGAAGCGGCAACATCGAAACGAATCCATGCTCGGTCGCGGTGTTGTCGCGGTGAAGCGTGAATGGTTTACTCCAGGTCGCGCCTCCATCGGTTGATCTCGCAATGTTGATGTCATAGGCGTGGCCACCCGAGGGCGCTTTTACAAGCCAGTGCGCGACGAGCGATCCGTCGGCCGCCATTGTGAGAGAAGGAAAGTCCGCCCAGTTGACCAGGAGATTATCGGCTTCAATGATCGAGCGAGGACTGGACCATTTGCCGCTCTCACGAACCGCGAAACGAAGCGCGTGCCCACCATTGGTGATCGCTTCGATCCAACTCAGAAACACGCGTCCATCTTTCGCGGTAAACAGGTTCGGCTCGCCGCTTGAAGCGCCCGCCGGCGAGTCAATCTCGCGGACAGTCGATTGAGCAACGGCGTTGTTTTGATTGAACGCCATCATTGCAAAGAGCGACAACGAGCAGAAGGTTGTTGAGAGTCTGTGCACTCGGTTATGCCTTTGGCGCCTCGCTAACCACCTTTTGTTTGCGTTCGTCGAAGTACAACACACGGCCTTCACGATACGACTGCACGCTCATTCCGATGGTTGTCATCGCTTTGTAAGCGGTCAATGCATCGAGCACCGGCTTTTCGCGAGTGCGCACGCACCGCAGGAAATTCTCCATGTGCGACTCCCGAGGCTCGCAGTTGAGCTTCACTTCGGTGGCGCCGTACTTACTCTGGAATTGATCTTTTGCGATACGCGAAGGAGTGACGGTTATGGAATCGACTTTGCCTTCGAATTTTCCTTCCGGGACCATCATGATAGTTCCCTCGTGCCCGCGAATCAGCCCAGGGATGTGCGTCTCGTTAGCCATCGACGAACTGAGCACCAGCGAATGACCCTGCGCGTAGTCGGCTACCAGATTGAACGTGTCGGGGACCTCGCGCTCGTCTTTGAAGATGTAGATTCCGCCACTCGCCATCACGCGATATGGAAACTGAGCCTCGCCCCAGCAAATGTTCAGCGGCGCCATCACGTGATAGAACAAGTCGGTTGCGATGCCGCCCGAGTAGTCCCAGTACTTTCTGAAGCGGAAGAAACGGTCCGCGTCATACTTGCGCTTGGGCGCGTCGCCAAGCCACATCTTCCAGTCGATAAAGTCCTCGCCTTTTTGGTCAGGTCCGGCCGCCGGGTCGATCTTCCAATTCCATTCACCACCGGTCGAGTTGCGATGATAAGAGCCCTGACTCATGATCAGCTTGCCGATCATCCCATCCTGAATCGCCTTGCGCGCCTTCCACCATTGATCCGAACTGGTGGTCTGCGATCCAACCTGAAGGATGCGGCCGCTTTCTCTCACTTTCTCGTAGACTCGTTTTGCCTCTTCAACGGTGTGAGTCATCGGCTTTTCGAGATAGACGTCTTTGCCTTTGTCCATCGCTTCGATTGCGATGCGCGCGTGCCAGTGATCGGGAGTCGCGATGATCACTGCATCGACATCCTTGCGGTCGAGAATCTCGCGATAGTCCAGCGAGCCTTCGCACTTCGCGGTCTCTTTTGCCTTGTTCAGCCGTTTGGCATAGACATCACACACCGCCACAACGCGCGCGGGCGTGCTTGGCTGCTCGCCGGTTTTCATAACCCAGCCGAGCAAGTCATTTCCGCGTCCGCCTACCCCAATCAACGCGACATTGATGTTGCCATTTGCGCCCAGCACGTTGCCTGACACTGCGGGCGCGCGCCCCAAAAGCGACACGGCGGCGCTGGCCCCGACAGCGGACTTAACAAAGTCTCGGCGATTCAGTTTATCGTTCGGCATACTCATCTCCTGTTTGTCAGTAAAGAAGCGTTCGGGTTTCTTGATGTCGGATCCTTGAAATCTCGCGACGAATATATGACACATCGGCAAATCGACTTCAAGGCGTCAGGCGCAGCGGTCGAATGCGAGTCGATGCTGTTTGTGTTTGAATGAGCCCTGAGGTACACTGGCGCTTGAAACGACCCCCGTTTGCGCCGTTCGCGACGCATGGCGGGGGTTTCGTCATTTGGGTTTTTGATTTGACGGCATCGCTGCCTTGGAAGTCATTTTCAGCCGAGGGCCTGGGAAAGATAGCGCCCGCGCCGCCCCTTCAGCGGGTGCGCTTCGAGCGAGCAGGATCTGGGTTCGGTTTCGAACAAGGTTTGTTATGACCACGAAGTTTGAAGAGCGACCCGATGAAGTAAGCCGTTTCAGCGTCAGTACCAGCACCGAGGTCACGATACAAATAGCCGAGCGCGATGGCCATCAGTTCATCGTCATAAAGGAGCAGCACCCGGCGGGAAGGATCGCGACCACCGAACAGACGATCGAGATCCCGGCGGCGTTGCTGCCCGAGCTCAAGCGAGCCGTCGCGGTTCTCGAGGAGAATTTCGGCGATGACGACGAGCCTGAAGTTCCGGCTCGTCATCCGATCAGCTTCGCTCACGAGTCCGAAGCGGAGTTTGCTCGAATACTCGACTTCTATCACATCGAGTGGCAATACGAGCCACGCACGTTTGCGGTCGAATGGGACGAAGAAGGGAACGTCGCGAGCAGCTTCACGCCGGATTTCTTTCTGCCCGGTCATGATCTCTTCGTCGAATTGACCACCGCGCGGCAACCGCTGGTCACCAGAAAAAACCGCAAGATTAGAAGGCTTCGAGACCTCTACCCGGAGATTAATATCAAAGTGTTATATGCTTCGGACTATCGGAAGTTGATCGAGAAGTTCGCGGGCAGCGGCAGCTTTCCCGAAGATGGGGTGACTGAGTGATGGGTTGCGCCGGGGGTTCGGCCTTCACGCTGCGCTCGGCCTCACGCGGCAGAATTCCGGGCATGAAAATAACGATCCCGAGTGATCTCCGTTTCCATCCTCAGGCCCTCAGCGTTAATGTTGGGAACCCTTGCGGATTCCCGTCGCCGAGATCCAAAGGACCCCAGCGCGCGAAACCCTTTCGGGCTTCTGCCATCACACTGAAGTTCCGCGTACCATCTCCACTTCTTGCGAAGCTTCAACGAGCACGCGAACTAGAGAATTTCAACTTCAACCTCTCGGGATCGGACCCGGTTGTTGCCAACCGAGCGGGTGTGATAGTACCACAGCAAAGTTTTTTGTCAACAAAAAAATGGGGGATTGTGTCTTTGACACACCCAAGTATTTTTGAAGGTGAAAAATGCGCATTGTTGACAAAGAAAGAGACAGTCAGAGGCGGCGTTTACCGCTTCGGTTTTACGTGTTCCTGCTCTTGGGTTGGCTTTACTGGCTCGTACTGCTTCATCATATCCTGAAGCTCGCGCACAGCCTTTGATAGCTGTGCCTGATTGAGTTTCTCTTGTTTGTCATGGTCGATGAGCGTCGGAAGCCAGAAAAGAAAGGTTAGGTAGCCTTCGGCTCCAAGAAGTATGAGGACCGCGATATTGATAATCCGAAATGACTCGTCGTCGTCCGCATAGGACTTAGCAAACGCGCCGATGCGTGTATCAGGATTTTCCTCTGCGAGCTTCCGTAAAGATCGGGTGCTGCTCCGTACCGAACCGTAGTTAACGCTGATCGCTTGCAGTCCAAACATTCCAATGGCAATCATCAAACATGGACCGACGATCTTGTAGGCAAAGGGGTGTCTATAAGCTAAATACGTTAGGCCTGACCCGACCGCTAAGACTAGGCTGACAATAAGAGCGTCCATTATGAAACTCTGTTGACAGATGCCTTTTTACTTGCCGTTCGGCGGGCTTTGGTTTTCTGGCGTGGCCTTCCGCCCTTGCTCGGTTCAAACTTCTCAACCTCATCTCTGAATACGAGCCGTCTTCCAAGAACCTCAACTGACTTGAGGCTCCCGCGTTGAACGAGTCGGTTGATCGCTTGCGGCGTAACTCCGCGAATCTTTGCTGCTTCTTTCTGTGTAATCAACCTACTTAAATCAATCCGCATTATATCACAAAACGGGTTGCGCGAACGAACCGCGTTTGGTAATAATGACCATGCCCGGAAGTAATAGCGACAACAGCCGGGCCTTTGGCAAAAATGCCGAAGCGATCAAGGGATTGAGACTGCGTCTATCCTCGCGGGAAACCTCGCAGTCTCAATCCTCACTATAAGTCTGACACTCTAACCCAAGGCGTGGTAGACACGCCAGACCGTTTCTCCTTAGCGGCTTTGCATCGCGATGCACGCTTGAGAGAGAACGCCGATGGCTACGCCCTTTATCATCCCAGAGAGGGCCGGGCTGGAAGCGTTCTCTCTCATTTTTCTAACCCCGCCATCTTTCGGGTCTTCGTCTTAATCGGAGTCCTTCTCCGCTTCGGTCGTTTCGCCTTTGCTTTCGCGTTCGGCGGTTTCACTTGTAACAGACTGACCACTGCGTCCTTGAACTTCAACGGCGAAAGACTAATAGGTTTTTGAGCGGGCATTTTCATCCTACCTCCGGCCCGATTCTATCATATTCTTGATCTATTATATGAATACTCTAGCCGTGATACACTATTAGTGCAGCACGGTACAGCCATAATTCCTTGCTGCGTACAGTACGAATTCAGTAGACACAGGGCAAGCGAATCGAGTAAACTGATCGTGCCACGGAGGTAAATTGCTATGAAAGAGCTAGACGACGCTATTGCCGCGCTGGATAAAGAGATTACGCGCCTGACGGCAGAACGGGACCTGCTGCGCCACGCGAAAAGCCAAGTAAGGGATATACTCGAACGTCTCGCGCCTACGGTTCAAACAAAAGGGCTAGACGAACCAGCGCTGATTCCAGAGGTTGCCGCCAGAAATACTCCCGGTTGGCTTGGCGATGAAATATCAATTCCTGATGCGGCTGAAGTGGTTCTCGGCGGGATTGGCCGTGCAGTGCACGTCAATGCTCTTCACCGTCACTTTGTTTCAAGGGGGAAAAATGTCACGAAGCAGAGTATAGTCTCGGCGCTGCTTCGATATCCGCATCGATTCCGAGCGCACGGAAAGAACGTTTACGGCTTGACGAAGTGGGAGGCTCCCGCGCGTGAAGTTGCTGCTTAGAAAGTCGTTCCGCTTTACTTGGGCGAAGTTCTCCGGCCCAGGACAGGTTTCCACTTCGGTAAAGTGGAAAGCCTCAGACCATGTGGCCTGAGGCTATTCTAAAAAGGAGAACCTAAAATGATAATTACTGTTCATTATCGCGGTCGAAAAATCGTTGTAACCGTTCCTAGCGGTGACGACGAGATCGCGATAGATGTGTCATCGGCGAAGCAAGAGAATCTTGTAGTTCTCTCTTAAATCGCCCTCTGTCAATCAACACTGTCAATCGGCTGGTAGAAATTAGAGGACTCTACCAGCCTCAACTTTTACTTAACGTAGCATGCTACTGTCAACGCTATTGTGTGATGCGGAATTATGGCACTTGGCAGCATTCTAGCTACCGCTTCTTGAGTCCCGCAGCATCAACCGCTTTCCCTTTGTACCCTTGATAGCTAATTCCGCCCGCTCGCCGTCAGAGACCGTCCGGGCATTGTATCTAAAATCAAACTCGCTCAAGTAACGGTGAAGATGTTGTTTCCCAACATGATGATAGACGCCATCTAGCCCACGCTTCAGGTTGGCGAAGTAGCCCTCTACCGCGTTCGTCGTGATACACACGCCATCTTCATAGCGAACGTACTCATTGGCCGTATGGTTCACCTTGTCATGCTTGTGAAACCTTCCGGCGCTTGCGAGTACCGTAGATGTATCGGTCATCAAGTGCGCGGATTCATCGCACATCTGTTCAACAATTGGCCGTAGATTCTCAGCCGTCACGCGCTCGACGTGGCGAGACTGTACGCGACCATTTCGCTGAAGCACCGATACGACGGGCGCTTTGTTCGCAGACCATGCAAGGCGATCCTTCGGGCGCTCGCCCGGTTTGACCGCTTGGCTTCCAGTTCGGAGCTTGCCGCCGATATAGGTTTCATCGACTTCGATTGTGCCTTTGAGTTTTAATGATAACGGCTCTTCGGCCATCGCGTATCGAATCCGATGCGCCATGAACCATGCGCTCTTATAAGTGACACCGAGCATTCTATGGAGCTGATGGGCGCTCATGCCCTTCTTGGACGCGCAGAGAAGATGAACAGCGAACAGCCACTTATGAAGCGGTATATGGCTATCCTCGAAGATCGTCCCGACCGTGACGGTGAATTGCTCGCGACAGCCCGCGCACTTCCAGAGTCCCTTGCGGGTCTTTCGGATGCGCTTTTTGGCTTTCTTTAGTTCCGCGATTTCTTCTGGCGTCTTCTCGGTTAGGGTGAGTTTGTAGGCTTCACCGACCAGACCACAGTGCGGACAAATCACACCTTCGGGCCATCGCTGCTTTTCGAGGTATTCCCTTGCCTCGTCTTCGCTGCTAAAATGTTGCGCTAAATCGACTAGGTTCATGATCATTCTCCAATGAACCTAGTCTACTAGAAATAGGTGGGTGTGTCAAGTACATAATCCCCAAAAAATGCACTCATGCGCGAAAAAAAAACATGAAAAATTTTTCGACCGCTGAATTCGAGCCTGGAAAGGTGCTAATACCTCAGGATCGGCTCCAGGAGCGGGTTTCAGGGCTTGGCCTCGAAATCTCACAAGCGTTTGCCGGCAAAGAGCTGGCTGTAATTGCGATACTGAAAGGGTCATTCGTCTTCGCCGCGGATTTGCTTCGCGAGCTGACGATTCCGTGCTCAATCGACTTCATGGGAATCTCCAGTTACGCGAGCCAAACGGGCTCAGGAGTCGTGCGCATAACCAAGGATCTCGACGAGAGCATCGCCGGCCGCTCGGTGTTGTTGATCGAAGACATAATCGATACCGGACTGACCGCGAATTATCTGGTGAACACCCTCAAGCGACGCGATCCGGCGTCCGTTGACATATGCGCGTTGCTGGATAAAACCGCTCGCCGATTGATCGACCTGCCGATCGCTTATCGCGGATTTGAGATCCCCGACGTCTTCGTCGTCGGGTATGGCATGGACTATCAACAGAAGTATCGCAACCTGCCATATGTCGCGATAGCCCGACAGAGCCCGGCTAGCTCCCCTATGGAAAAAAAATGAGCTTAAGTCCGGCGATCGTCAGCACGACGGCCAACATTTTCTTTATGAAGTTCGGAGAGAACTGACGGCTTCCCAGATACGACCCCGCCGCCCCACCGGCAACGGCGGCCACCACCATGGGCAATGCGAACAGCGGAAGCTCTCGAGTGCTACTGATGTTGCCGAGCAAACCAGAGATCGAATTCACGAGGATGAACATTGCCGAAACCGCCGACGCGGTCTTTGTCCTGGCCCACCGCATGAAGATCAAAAGAGGTGTCAGAAATATGCCGCCGCCGGTTCCCGTCAGGCCTGACAGAAGTCCGAGCCCCGCGCCGGTCGTGAGCGCTATCGGTTTTGAAGGCTCGTGAGGCTCGGCGTCAGGGCCCGCTTGGATAAAGAATCGCACAGCCGAATAAAGCAAAACCGCTCCCACCAGTATTTTGAAAAAGTGGGTTGGCAGATTAATGTACCCCCCGAGAAAGGCAAAGGGAACAGACAGCACGCCAAACGGCCAGAACAGCCGCCACGAAAAATGCCCGGCCCGCCAGAACTGCCATACCGTCAGGCTTGCCACAAGAATGTTCAAGAGGAGGGCGGCTGGTTTGATGACCGTCGCGCCGAGGCCAAACAGCGTCATTACTGCGATGTAACCCGATGCTCCCGCGTGACCCACCGATGAATAAAGGAAAGCGATCACGAGAATCCCGAGACATATCGGCAGGATGTGATCGGTCGTCATCGTTGCCCTCTAGTACGTGAAGAATCCTTCAGTGTTGCTTCCTCTGGATCAGTACGCGAAAGCTATCGCTGATTCCGCCGGGCACAAACAGATTCTTTACGGCCAGCCTCTGTTTCAAATCATCGAGCGTCTCATCAGGCTGATAACTCGCAGCGATTCTTTCGATCAACCCCATTCGCATCAAGAAGGCCGGCTGCCTTTCGAAGCTCATAGGCTCAAATCCGAACTCGCGGCCATATTCGATCAACGCAGTGAAGTTCGCGCTCGCCGTTATGTCCTGTTCACCTATTCGTTCGAGCGGCGAATCGATCAGCCTGTGATTGTGAAATGATCGCAGCGTTCCTCGGAGCCGGCCGGGCGTCCACAGCGCTTCGCAAAGATCGCCATAATCGATCGTCATCAGGAATCCCGACTCGAGAGCGCGAGTCATTCGAGAAAGCCAATCCATGGCATCCAGATTGATCTCGACGATTTGATCCTCTCGAAGCTGAACCCTCATTCGATCGACATATTCGGCCAGGCGATCCGTGGACGGATTGCTCCAAACCTCAGCGAGCGTCCCGGGCCCTTCGCTTCGAGCAGGCGACGTTACGTAACTCTCTTCGATCGAACCCGACTGGTAGCGCACGCGATGAACCGGCAGCGCGTCCACGAATTCATTCGAAAACGCAATGCCTCGCACCGGAGCGCGCTCGAATGCCTCGAGTTCAGTCCAACGAATGCGATCAGCGAATGCCGACAACTTTTCATGATGTCTGTCGCGCATCGCCGGGCTTGTTTCGACAATGAGATATGTCAGTGTCTCGAACACTCGAGGATGCTCGTCGCGCATTGCCGCGAGCACATCGAAAGCGAGCTGCCCCGTCCCGGCGCCGAACTCAATAATCGTCAACGCATCGGATGAGTCGCTCCACATCCCGGCAAACGCGCGAGCCAATACTGCTCCGAACGCCGGATGAACATTGCTCGAAGTGAAGTAGTCGCCCTCGGGCCCAATCTTCCCTCGTTCGCTGTTGTAATAGCCGAGTTCCGGATCGTACAGCGCAGCCTGCATGAAATCGCGAAAGGTAATCGGACCTTCGGTCTTTATGCGTTTGATCAGTTTCGCTTCGAGCGGTGTTGATACAGATATCATCGCCGGTTCTGAAATGAAAAGGCGCAGGCAAGCGATCTCCTGCGCCTCTTATCTATCGTAATGTGTGAGTGCTATGCCGCGGCGTTCTCACCCTCAGCGGTGGCGGCGGCGCCTTCAACGTCTTCCTGGCTGACATTGCCGCGTCCGAAAACGAAGCGCGTCGGTTGCTCTTGCATGATCTTGTCCTGAAGCCGCATCAGACCGTACAGCAACGCTTCGGGACGGGGAGGGCAACCGGGGATATAAACGTCTACCGGAACGATTCGATCGACGCCCTGCAGCGTCGAGTAGGTTGGGAACGGCCCGCCGGTCGAAGCGCACGCGCCCATCGCGATGCACCATTTAGGCTCGGGCATCTGATCCCACACCCGCTTGATGATTGGCGCCATCTTCAGCGTGGGAGTGCCGGCCACGATCATCAAGTCCGATTGACGCGGGCTCGGACGAAAGACTCCCGCGCCAAAGCGATCCATATCGAACCGCGATGCGCCGGTGGCCATCATCTCGATCGCGCAGCACGCCAAACCGAACGTCATCGGCCAAAGCGCCGACTTTCGCGCCCAGTTGAAAACGAAATCAACCGTCGTTGTGATGATGCCGCTCGATGACTCTACGATTTCTTCTCTCTCTTTTGCCATTATCTAACTTTCCCGGTTTCAATCCTCAATCCGAAATCCTCATTTCCTCTACGCCCACTCGAGCGCTCCCTTCCGCCAGGCGTAGTAGTAGCCCACAACGAGTATGCCGATGAACATCAACATCTCGACCAGCCCGAACACTGCGAGCCGATCATATATCACCGCCCAGGGGAACAGGAAAATGGTCTCGACGTCGAAGATCAGAAACAACATCGCGACGATATAGAAGCGGACGGAGAAACGATCACGCGCGTCGCCGATCGGATCAACACCGCACTCGTAAGGCAGTAGCTTTTCGCGCTCGTATACTCGCCGTTGAACCAGTCGTGACAAGCCCAGCAGCGCCACCGGCAGCAACACCGCGATCAAAAAGAAAATTATGATCGGAATGTAGCCGTAGATTGGAGGCGCCGACCCGCTCGCCGACGGAGCGGGGCTGGTTCTGGGTGGAGCCTGCAGAAAAAGCGTCAAGAGATCAGTCATCTGCTCACCTGCGGAGAATGGGAATTGAATTCCAACAGAAGCTCATCTTAGTTAGCGCCATTGGGTGTGTCAAGGAATCACACCTACACGCTACAGTTTCAGCTTACCAGTGACCGTCTTGCCGACTCGCGGGCCGAGATTGTCTCGAGCCGGCGCGTGATCCAAATTCGCCGCGCGCGCCCCGATCTCATAGGCGTATTGCCCGATTCGAGCCATCTTCTCGTAGTTGATCTTCTCTACGCTGTCGGTGTTGTGATGATAATCCTGATGAAGCCCGGTAGTCAGGAACACGATCGGCACTCCCTTCGCCGCGTAGCTGTAATGATCGCTGCGATAATAAACCTGCTCGAGGTCCGTCGGATCGTTCATCTCGTAATCGAGCTTCAAAGGTTTCGCGAGCGCGCCGTTCGCATCAACCGTCATGTTGTGAAACTCTGTGCTGATCCGATCCGAACCGACGATGTAAACGGTGTTTGCTTCTTCGGCCTTGTTGTCGCGATTGCGTCCAACCATGTCCATATTCACCTGAGCCACGAGCTTGTCCATCGAGACCACCGGATAATCGGCGAAGTAGCGCGAGCCCCACAGCCCGCGCTCCTCACCCGTATGCCAGACGAAGATGACCGAGCGTCGAGGCTTTGAGCCGGTCGCGAATGCCTTGGCGATTCCCATCATCGTGACCGTGCCCGAGCCGTCGTCATCCGCGCCGTTCCAGATTCGATCTTCCACCGCGCCTTCGGTGACCGGGCCTCGCGCGCCGCTGCGCATCGGGCCGTTCGCGCCCTTGATCACTTCGCCTTCAGCGTAACCGACGTGATCGTAATGCGCGCCAAACGCAACGTAGGTGTCTTTGAGTTTCGCATCCGAACCTTCGACTATTCCGACAACGTTGCGAGTGTACTGCGTGCGGACGACTTGATAATCAGCATCGACGTTGAAAGTGATTCGCACATTCTTCAACGCGAACGCGGGGAGCGGCTCGCCTTTCGAGGCTTTATCTTTCAGCTCCGAGTACTTCACGTCCGCGCCGCTGAACAGAAATTCGAAGAACTCATCTTGCGCGGTGATTGCCGGCGGAATCGGGCTGTCGAGCCGCTGGACCGTTGTGAAGTCCGCGCCATCAGATGACGCGCCATACTGATTTCCCGCCAGGGGACCACCCTGACCGGATCGTTGACCTCCTTCACCTTGCGCGCCTTGTGCTTGACCTTGCCCACCCTGGCCGCCTCTGCGAAAGCCGCCGCCCACACCTATGCTTGCGATCGCGCCTTCCTGTTCAGTCGCATATCTTGCGCGGCCGCCGAGCGTGCGAAAGTATTGCCGGCCGTCCATTCCTTTTGGCGGCGTGCTGCCGAGCCACACCACCGTCTTCCCTTTCACGTTCCGGCCCGCATAGTCGTTGTGATTCGCAAGCGGAGCATTCAGTCCGTAGCCGACGAACTCGATTTGATCTGATGTGACCGAGCGCTTGCCGCCGGAGTTCGAAGGAAACGTGACGCCCTCCTTGTTTTTGAACGTGCGAGTCTGCCCGTTAGCTTCGACGGTGACGGTCGATTTGTTATCGCTCTTGATGCCGAGCACCGGGACTCGCTGAAAGTAAGAACCGTTCGGGCCTCCGGGTTTGACGCCCCACGAGCGCAAATGTTCGGCGATGTAAGCGGCCGCCAGGCCCATGCCTTCAGTAAAAGTAGCTCGACCCTCGAGCTCATCGGACGCCAGATACGCAAGCCATTCTTTGAGGTCTGGCTGGGTGATCGCATCCCGGCCGTTGCTCGCCAGAATATTCGATAACGTGAAAGTGGCTATCAGAGCCAGTTGCGTGACGACGGCGGTCAGCTTATGAATACGAGGCATCGCGTTCCTCCTGGTGTGAATGCAGATTAGTTTGTGAGTGTCTTATATCAGATTGTCTAGTACGGTTCACTGAGGCTTCGGGATACGGGATTATTACGTGATGACTGGTGGTTGCGGCACGCGCGACAGCGCCGGCCAGGCGTTCGAGCGCAGCGAAACATCGAGAGTGATTCTTTAGCAGTCTCTCGGTTAGCCGTTTGTTCTTTCGAATTCCTTCATGAACGCGACTAGCGATTCGACTCCCGCTTTCGGGAACGCATTGTAGATCGAAGCTCGGATGCCTCCGACTGAACGATGGCCCTTCAATCCATCCAAACCGGCTTTCGTAGCCTCGCTGACGAATTGCTTTTCCAGATCCTCGCTTGGAAGACGAAACGTCACGTTCATCAGCGAGCGGCAATCCGGTTGAGCGTGCCCGCGATAGAAACCGCTTCCATCGATCGCATCGTAAATCAGACCAGCCTTTTCTTTGTTTCGGCCCTCGGCTGCTTCGAGGCCCCCGTTTTCGAGAAGCCACTTCATCACAAGCCGCATCACGTAAATCGTAAACACCGGAGGCGTGTTGTAGAGCGACTTGTTCTTCGCATGAGTGTTGTAGTCCAGCATCGTGTGCATGCCTTGGGGACTGCGAGCCAGCATGTCATCGCGTATGAACACCAGCGTTACTCCCGCGGGCGCCAGGTTCTTCTGCGCACCGGCGTAGATCAACGCGTACTTGCTCACATTGATCGGGCGCCCGAAGATGTCCGACGAAGCGTCCGCCACCAAAGGCACGCCGCCGGTATCCGGATCGTACTTCCACTCGACTCCGTGAATCGTTTCGTTGGTCGTGATGTGAACGTACGCGGCTTCGGGATCGAGTTTGAGCTCATCCTGTTTCGGGACTCGCGTGAAGTTGTCCGATTCAGTTGAAGCAGCAATCTTCACTTGCGAGACCTTTTGGGCTTCCTTGACTGCCTTCTTCGACCATGAGCCCGTTACGACGTAATCCGCGCTTCCACCCGGCCTTTCGGGTTCTTGAGTACGCGTCAGATTTTGAAAGTGGCCGGACTCTACGTAATGTTTCGGGCTTGCTGCCGCAAGAAGATTCATCGGCACCATCGAGAACTGCATCGACGCGCCGCCTTGAAGAAAGAGCACGTGATAGTTGTCGGGGATACCGCCGAGCTTGCGGATGTCGGCTTCGCATCCAAGGATGATTTCATCGAACGCCTTCGATCGATGACTGATCTCCAGGATCGACATGCCAACGCCGGGTAGCGTCACGAGATCGCGCTGCGCTTCTTCGAGAACCGCGAGCGGCAACACGGCCGGCCCCGCTGAAAAGTTATAGATTCGTTCTGTCATTGGTTCCCTCTCCATTTTGGATTTTGGATTTTAGATTTTGGATTGGAGAGATTTTCCAATCGGCGCAGGCGCTTCAATCTAAAATCCAAAATCCAAAATCCAAAATTCTCAGAGCTTCAACAAGCTCAATTCAATTATGTCTTGCGAGTTCGTCTTGATCGCGTTGAGCACCTCATCGGACGGCGCTGAATCGAGATGAATGCGAGCAACAGCCGCAGCCGCGCCGTCGAATACAATGTTTTCAGTTTCTTCGACGTTGATGCCCGCGGTCTTCAATTGATCGAACACGCTCGCGAGCACGCCCACGCGGTCGAAGTGCCGAACGACAAGCAGGTGAGTCGCCGCCGTTTTCTTCGCGAGATTGACTACGTTCGGAGCGCGCCCCGTTTCCTTGTACTCGCGGATTATGCGAACTGTTTCCTCGGCGATGGCCTGCTGAGCCTGATCAGTAGATGCTCCGATGTGATGTGTTCCAATCACGCCGTCAAGTTTGAAGATGTCGTCTTCGACCGTTCCCACACCGCCCGAGGGCTCTCCCGCGAACACGTCGAGTCCCACTCGCAAACCTTTTTCCTTGACCGCGCTTGCGAGCGCCGTTTGATCCACGACTTCCGCACGCGAGGTGTTGATGAAGTACGAACCGGGCCGCATCGCGCCAAAGAATTTCTCGTCGATAAGATTGCGCGTGTCGCTGTTCATTGCCACGTGAACGCTAACGATGTCGGCGGCTGACGCGGCTTCAAGCGGCGACTGCTTCATCTCGATGCCCAACGACTCGGCGCGTTCGAGAGTCAGCGAGCGGCTCCACGCGACAACTGGCATGCCGAACGCCTTTGCACGAGTAATCATCTCGCGGCCGATCTTTCCGACTCCTATCAGCCCAAGCGTCCGGCCAAAGATCCCGCGAGCCTTGCTGTACTCCTTCTTGTTCCAGCGCCCTTGTTTCAGATCGACCGCCGCGTCGGGGATTCGGCGGTCGAGCGCGAGCATCAATCCGAAAGCGAGTTCGGCGACCGCAATTGAATTCTTGCCGGGGCAGTTTGTGACATAGATGCCACGCGCGGAAGCGGTCTTCACGTCGATAGTGTTGTAGCCCGCGCCGGCCCTAATAACCAGAGACAGACGCGCGGCTTCGAGCATCTCGGCAGTGACTTTGGTGCTACGGACGACCAGAACATCGGCAGCGCTCGACTTGATCGCGGCCGTCAGCGAGTCATCCTTCGCGTCCGGATCGTAAATGACTTCGAGGCCCGCTTGCTTCAGGTCAGCCTGTCCGCTTTCAGGAAACTTGTCCGCGATGAGTATTCTCATCTTCTCTCCTTAAAGGAAAGCAACCACAGATGAACACCGATAGACATAGATAATATCAAACAAGTCAGGCTTGTGTTCTCAATTTTGCGATCCGACAGATGAACAGCATCCACAGATGAACACAGATAGACACAGATAATATCAACCCAGGTCAGGCTTGCGTTCTCAATTCTGCGTTCATCTGCGCAATCTGTGGATTCCTTTCAGTACTTCTCTTCTCAAATCTGTGTTCATCTGTGTCCATCTGTGGTTGCTCTCAGTACCTTTGCGGCGCGCCTCGAAGCGAGCGAACGGTGTCGCGCGCGATCAACAGTTCCTCGTCCGTCGGAATCGTGTATGCGGCGAGCTTCGATCCATCGGCGCTGATCAAGCCTTCGCAGCCGCTCGTGCAATTCGCGTTGCGCTCTTTATCCAGTTCGAGCCCCGCGAAGGTGAGCCCTTCACAGATTGACGCGCGCACCTCGGGAGAGTTCTCGCCGATCCCTCCCGTGAACACGATCGCGTCCGCGCCGCCCATCGCGGCGAGATAACTGCCGATGTATTTGCGAGCGCGATAGCAGAAAATCTCGACTGACAAGAGAGCGCGCCGGTCATTGTTCTCGTGAGCCTCTTCGAGCAACTCGCGCATATCGTTGGTCAATCCGGAGATTCCTATCAGACCCGACTGCTTATTCAAGAGGCTCTCGATCTGATGGACGCTCAAGCCTTCCTTGATCGCGAGATAATCGATGATCGCCGGATCAAGGTCGCCGGATCGCGTTCCCATCACGAGCCCTTCAAGCGGAGTCATCCCCATCGAGGTGTCGATCGATTCGCCTTCGCGAATCGCCGCCGCCGAGCATCCATTGCCCAGATGCAATGTGATGATGTTGGTCTGTTCGCGGGTTATGTTTCGAATTTGACGATAGCGATACGCGACGTAGCGATGCGAAGTGCCGTGGAATCCATATCGCCGAATCTTGTATCGCCGATAGAACTGATAGGGGATCGCGTACAGATAAGCACGCTCGGGCAGCGTCTGATGAAACGCTGTATCGAACACCGCGACCTGCGGGAGGCCCGGCCCGAAGAGTTCGCGCGCGGCGTGAATGCCTTTTATGTTCGCGGGGTTGTGCAGCGGCGCAAGCTCGATGCAGTCCTCGATGCCGCGCAAGACTCCGTCATCGATCAAAACCGAGTGAGTGAATCGCTCGCCTCCGTGAACCACGCGGTGACCGACGGCGTGAATGTCGGCGATGCTATGGATGCCCTCGATGCCGGCCGCTTCGGAAGTCGCCCATCGAATGATGAAGTCAACAGCCGCTCGCATGTCTCGCAGTGATTCGGTGAGGCGTCGCTGCTCGCGGCCTTCGGCCTGCAACGTGATGATGGCTTCGCCGCCGACGCGCTCGATCGAGCCTCGAGCGAGTCTCCTGTCCTGATTATCGGCGAAGGCCTCAAGGTCGGTCGTTATCAGTTGAAACTTGACCGTCGAGCTTCCGCAATTGAGGACTAGAACGTTCATAAGGTAGGTGATAGGGGACAGGTTACAGGGAATAGGGAATAGGGAACAGGTTACAGGTGAAGAGAGGCTGTTTGCCGTCCGCTGTCCGCTGTCACCCGTAACCTGTCCCCTGTCACCTGTTCCCTGTCACCTGTTCCCTGTTCCCTAAATCAAATGACTCAGCAGGCCGTCGCGAAGCTTCGGCTCAAACCACGTCGACTTAGGGGGCATGATTTCGTTTGCGTCGGCGATTGCCATCAACTGCTCGACGGTCACCGGGTACATAGAAAACGCCACGGCCGCCTCGCCGTCATTCACCATCTGCTCGAGCGCCGCCGTCCCGCGTATGCCTCCAACGAAATCGATTCGCTTGTCGGTGCGAACGTCCGTGATTCCAAGCAGCGGATCGAGCAAGCGTTCGCCGAGAATGCTCACGTCTAGCGAGGAGATCGGATCGATCGGGTTCGTCGTTCCCGCGGGAAGCGTAAGGCTATGCCATCGCCCGGCGATATACATGCAAATCTCGGCTTTCTGTAGGGGCGAGGGCGACGCCGCGTCTTTGACTTCGAATTGCGAAGAGACCGTGTTGAGAAACTGCTCCGGCGTCTTGCCGTTCAGGTCCTTGACCACGCGATTGTAAGGCAGAATTCGCAACTGCTCGGCCGGAAAGAGCACGGTGAGAAAGAAGTTGTATTCCTCCTCTCCACTGTGATTGGGATTTGAGGATTTGAGTTCCTCGCGCGCGCGGCTCGCGCTTGCGGCGCGATGATGCCCGTCGGCGATGTAAACAAGCGGGACAGCCGCGAACTCTTCGATGACCCGCGTTGCTTCGACGTCGCCGACTCGCCAGATCGCGTGGCCGACTCCGTCGGGCGCGGTGAAATCATAAAGCGGGTCTTCGGTCTGCGCGCGCGCGACGATTTCGTCGATCTGTCTTCGCCCGCGATACGTCAAAAAAACCGGACCCGTTTGCGCTCGAAGCGAAATCATATGACGCGTCCGGTCGTCCTCTTTGTCTTTGCGGGTGCGCTCGTGCCTGCGAACGATGTCCGCGTCGTACTCATCGACCGAGCAACAGCCGGCGATGCCGGTCTGTTGTTGCTCGCCCATGCGCAGGCGATAGACGTACAGGCTTGGCGAGTCTTCGATAAACAGCGGCGCTTCCGCTTTCAGCTTTTCGAAATTCTCCGCGGCCTTTTCATAGACCTCGTCGGAGTGAATGTCGGTGCCTTCGGGCAAGTCGATCTCGGGCCGCGAGACGTGAAGAAAGTTCAATGGGTTGCCGGCGGCAAGCTCCCGCGCTTCAGCGGTGTTGACTACGTCGTAGGGAACCGCGGACACCGCCGCCGCTTTCTCCGGTGTTGGCCGAAGCGCTCGAAAGGCGCGAATAGTTGCCATCTCATCTCCGTTAGGGCGAACAGGGCCCCCGCTGTGTTTTGTCGAGTCGTGTCGAAATGAGAATGCTAGGATGCGAAGTTGGGCGTGTCAACACAGCGCAAGATCACGTGGTGTCCTAATCTGTGTTGCTGCCAATAAGTCTTGGTTCCGCTCGCCAAACTCCATAAGGCACGACAAAACCGCGTAGCGGTGTCCTCTCGATAGTTTGGGTGTTGCCGGACCTCTGGGACCGCGTGAGCCCTAACTACGCGAGCTATCGAGAGGATACCGCTACGCGGTTGGAACTTCGGAGCGTCCTGGAGTTTCAATCACGGCAACACACCTTAGCACGGCGCCCAGGATCATGCCTGGAGCGCGGCGGCTAGCAGATCGATTTATCGAGATGTACGATAGCGTGCTTGCGACAGACAACAATAAGGAGCCATAAATAAATGACCACATCAATGCCCGAACCCCTGGTGCTCACTGAGCGCGACGGCGCTGTCCTGACCCTAACTCTCAATCGGCCGCACAAGAGCAATACGCTTCACCCTGATCTGGTGAAGGAATTGTCGAGCGCTTTGAACGCAGCCGAAGCGGACGCGGGAATCAGCGCCGTGGTACTCACGGGCAGCGGCTCGACCTTTTGCGCGGGTCTGGATTTGGAATTGTTGCTTCAGTGGTCAGTCGACGAGAAGCTGGCGTATCTGGCAACGGTGGTGAAAATCTTTCGTGGAATCTGGTCGATGCCCCAGCCGGTGATTGCCGCGGTCAACGGACCGGCGATCGCCGGCGGATTCGACCTTGCCGCGTTCTGTGATATTCGCCTCGCCGCTACGGAAGCGATATTCGGGCAGGCTGAAATCAATATCGGTCTCACTCAGATCATTCATCCGCTTTACAAATCAATCGGGCTGGCGCGCGCGAAAGAACTCGCGCTCACCGGGCAAAATATTTCCGCCGATGAAGCCTTTCGAATCGGGCTGGTCAATCATGTTTATCAACGCGAGGAATTAATGCCGAGGACGATGGAAATGGCTCGGGTGTTTGCGTCGAAACCCCGCACGGCCTTATTTGAAACCAAGAGACTCACGCGCGTGCTGATAGATATGGGAACCGAAGAGGCTCTCGAAGAGATTGGTGAGACATTCAAACGGTGTCTCGCCTCCGAAGAACATACTAAGCGAGTCGCCGAAGTGTTTGAGAGATTGAAGAAGAGATAGTTCCTCACCAAACATCGCGGCAGTGCCCGGCCCAATGGACCGGACACTCGCGGCGATATGAGTTCGTTATTGTCTCGACTGGAATCTGGTTGTTAGCAAGTCTCGTCCTGCGACCACGTGTGTAACTCGCCAGCCGTAATCACCCGGCACGTTCCAGCCTTCAAGAACCGGAGTGGTTAGCGATGATGACTCATCGGTATCCAGCAGAATGCGCGTTTTTTGCGGGTAGCGATTTCCGACGTAGTGAATCGGCGCCGTTTGGATCATCGCAATCGGCGGATGCGTCATGTTTTCGCTGTACAGCGCAAACAAATGCCGATCGTTCTGCAAGATTCGATAGAGCACGTAGTTTCCCGGCGGTATCACAACATCCGTCCCCTTCAACTCGAGCGGAGTGGTTGTCGTAAAGTTGATCCTTGTTTGAAGCGGCCCCTGCGCAAGCGCGGGAGCGATTGCCGCGCTTATCAGAAATGCTGCCGCAAGCGCGATTCGTTTCATTGTCATTGTGTCGTCACCTCCTATTTAGAAATGCGGTCTCCGCGAAAACAAAATTCCGTGGGACTCGCTTTAGTTATGCGAAGAGCGCGCCACTTGCCCGCGAAGATCGATGCGTCACACCCATGGTGCAAGCAAAAGGTTTTAGGACTACACTATTTATGCACGCACACTGATCGATGATGGCACGCAGCTTGAAACCATTATTCGATTTGGCGAGTGCCGTGTTAGCGGACGCTTGTTTAGTTCACACCAAACAGAAGTCACTGCCATGATTTCATTCAGTAGGGAGGAATAAATGACCGCAACACAATCGTACAAGCCGCGCGAGTTCAACCTGAGCGGACTCAACGGCATCTCGGACAAGACGCTCGAGATGCATTTCAAACTCTACGAAGGCTACGTGAAGGAGACGAACAACCTCGAGGAGCGGATCGCGGAATTCCTGGCGGACGGCAAAGTGGATCAGGACGAGATGCCGTTATATTCGGAGCTCAAGCGGCGATTGGGATTCGAGTACAACGGAATGGTGCTTCACGAATATTACTTCGAGAACATGAAGCAAGGCGGCGGCGATGATCCGGCGAACACGTCCGCTTTTTATCGAGCCGCGGAGTCGAGCTTCGGGAGTTACGAGATATGGAAAACAGATTTCGTGGGAGTCGGCAAGATGCGAGGCGTGGGATGGGCGATGTGTTATGAAAATCCCAGCAACGGAAGGCTGTCAAATCATTGGATCAGCCTGCATCAAACGGGCGAGGTCGCGGGCTTCAATCCGGTGCTGGTGATGGACGTATGGGAGCACGCTTTTCTTCTGGACTACGCGCCCGCCGACCGTCCGAAATACATCGAAGCGTTCTTGTCGAACGTCGATTGGGTTGCGGTCGAAACGCGGCTCAAGCATGTGAAGAGCGACAACGCGCGAACATCGCGATGAGACTTTGCGATCGCGAGATGCGCTCTCGCCATCTTTAGATCTAAACGACGTGTCTTTCGCTGCGAATGATATGAGCCGGGGTTTTGACTGCGAGTTACTGCGCGTCGACTTGCAATTCAAACGCCTGCTCTGAAGAGAGGCCGTCTAAAGGAATGCGCATCAATGAGGACGCCGTACGTTTTCATCACATATTGTGATGCACAGCGTGTTCGGATGACCCTCGAATCATCGGGCAGACTAACCCAGGACTTCGCAGGGCCAAGCGAAAACGGTGCTCGATGCTGGTTTGTATAACTGACTCAATTAAGAGGTGGAGCAACGCAGTCTCCCGGGAGACTGTCCCCGATTTACCGGTTACTAACGGTGTTCATCTCAGGGATGATTCGAAACAGAGAATCATTTGATACGACCCATCCGTTTTTGTTATCAAGAAAAAATAGGTCTTCAAACTGCACATTCATATTAAGATTGCGCCAGGTTGCCCCACCATCATTGGTTTCCTGGAGAGAGCCGTCACCACCCAATCCCCAGCCGTCCTTGGAATTGGTGAAATGAATCTTAGCAAAGAACGTCTGCCAGTTAGGAATGGACCATACAGTTCTTGGATCAACAAGGTCGCACCAGCTTCGCCCCCCGTCCGTGCTCTTCGCCAAATAACCATTTTCGAAGCTTAACCAGCCTTGATTGGTGTCCGAAAAATATATTGCTACCGGCGCGTAAGCATCTCCTTCATGGGAGTCCCACTGCGTCGTTTTCAACAGCATGCGATTAGGACACGTACCTTTGGAATAATTGACGCGTTTCCATTTTTGGCTGCTGCCTTCAAAGTAAAAGAATTCTCCGTCGCTACTCGCCCACACATGATCTGGATCGAGAGAGAATAAATGTAGGAGCCTTCCCTCGGAGCTCGGAAGTGGTTGATAGGCCCAGCTGATTCCCCCGTCCTCTGTGTGAAAGAGAGCCGGATAGAGAACCTTCTTACCATCGGTAGACACTAGCTGACTTCGAACTCCCGCATCGCGGGGAGAAATCGGACGATACATTTCTCCAGCGATCCATGCTCGCTTGCCATCCTTCAGCACGTGAATTGAACGAACGACGATGTCAGGGGTGTTGAGCCGCGTCCAAACGACCCCAGCGTTGTCAGTCGTGTAGATGAACCCCGGTGAAACTAGCATCCAACCGGTTTGTGAATTGATGAACTCTAGTTGGCTTATGGAATCTAGTATGTGCAACGAGCGTTCCCCTGAAAAGGCAAGAGACCAAGTCTTACCTCCATCGCCGGTTCGCCAGACCTCTTTACGATTTGCTAGCCAGCCTTCGTGCTGGTTAATGAACTGCAAATTGTGCCAATCGTTCCGCTGCGGTAAACGAGCGATTCTTCGTACCCTCACCTCATCCTCCAGGGGCCTCGAGGCGGTGGCGCGCAAAGTACACGCAAATCCAGCTACGACAGCAAGAGCGATACAAAATACAGTCGTGACCTTAATGAATTTGTTATTTGACATCACTGGCCTCGCTGTCTTTAAAAGAAGTCTGTATCGCCGATGCGTGTTCGGCCGTTCTGATCGTTGACGAATCTGTGACGCCCACGTCCTTGAACTACAGCTCGCCAATTGAAGACGTTACTATCGGTTGGCCCATTCTGAGACACAAAATTGGCAGCTTCGACCGCCCGCCGTAGTCTCTCGCACTCAGGGCTTCCATTGTTGCCAAATTGGTTGTTTTTTAGCGTCGCGGCACCATTGGCATAGCCGCGGAATCCGCCGCTCGTGGACACATCGCTCCAGGTGCTGCCACCAAATCCTCCCGCCCTCGCTCGGTTTGCAATGACGCTTACCATCTCGACCATCTCGGCGTACAGGATATCTCCCGTAATTGCTATATCTCCAGTTGGATGATCAGGCTTATCGCCATCCTGATATTGCTTTTGGCCTATACGGTATTCGGATGTGCCCTCCCCTAACAAGACGGCGACGGCTGCCAATAGGTTCGCATCGGTCGGAATGTGTACGTTGCAAGGGCCGGGACCACCGCTCCCGCGTTCGGGTGGTCGGCCCGAAGGATCCTGGAATGTGCCCCAACACATGTAAGCAAGTCCTCCCGGTACATCAGCGCGCCACCACATGCAAAATTGGAAAAGGCCAAGTGGATCAACAAGGTTAATAGGGTCGTTCTTTACGTAATCATAACGGTTGAAGCTCTGTGAATTCTCGGGCTCGTAGCTGCCAGCGTGTGGATCAACCCTATTGAATCTCCCCGTGCTCGGCCAGTATTGTCTATTGAGGGCATAATCAGAGCCGTCCTCTCCACTGCGCTCATAACTCGTGAAGTGATGCTTATCCTGAGTACCGCTCTCTCCGAAGTCCTCCGCAAAAGGCAAGTGTCCCTGACGGCCTACCACGTTCCCGCTTGAGTCCAACGGCAATCGCACGCTTAACATATCGCTCAGGAAATACTGCGTGCTCCCACTTGCTACTGTCGCAATCATACGGCTCCCTGAGTAGACGTAATCAATCAGCACTGCGCCCGTGCTCCCATTGTGCTCGGCGATCACCTGCGACCCTTCCCAGATATAATGTGTCACCGTCGAGCCAATCGTCTTCTTGTAACGCCGGTTCTGGTTGTCGTAGGCATAACTCGCGGTCGAGGCCCCGTCAATACTAACGATTCGGTTCTCGCTGTCGTACGTGTAAGTGTGTACGCCGTCGCTGGTCAAATCGCCTGCCGCATCGTACGAATAGTTCACCGTCGAGCCGCTGGTCACGCTGGTGATTCGATTCGTTGGCACGCCTCCCGACTGCTGAAGCGTGATCGATTGAATCTGATTGCCCCCGCTCACCGCGTCCCACATCCCAGTCCGGTTGCCCCAGCGATCGTAGACGAACCGGCGCTGAGCCGATGATCCGTTTGAAGCTTGATTCGACGTCACAAGGCGAGTGAGATTGTCGTATGTGTACGCCGCGCTTTCAGCTACTCCGCCAATCGTTCCGCTGATCGACATCAACTGACCGGCGTTCCCCGCAGTCGAGCCCGAGCCCATCTGTCCTGTAGATGCTTGATAACTGTAAGTCAGGTTCATCAGTCCGTTTGCAGCCCCTCCGGTTTGAGTCGCAGTCTGTGACGTCAACTGCATTCGATTTGTGCTGTAGCCGTAGGTCTCGGTTACTCCGTTGCCCAAGCTCGTGCCCGTCAATTGCCCGATCGCATTGTAGCTCACGCTGCTGAGAAAAGAACCGACTGACGTGATTCGTCCTTTGTTGTCGTGGCCCAGATCGATGACTCGACCCGATGGATAAGTCATCTGCGTTAGCTGATTCGCCGCGTTGGATTGGTAACCGGTCACGTAGCTACGTCCGTCAATCACTCGGGTCACCGACGCGAGGGTCACTTTGTTGCCGCCATTCCCACCGTTGCCATATCCCACGTTGTAAGCGTACGTCTCAGAGTACCCGCTCCCAACCGAAAGCGACAACAGTAAACCTTTTGTCGCGCTGCCCACCGTGTTGTCGTAGTTGTAACTCACCGCCGGCGCTGTCGTAACTCCAGACACCGTGTTGTAGCTGAGCGAGATCAATCGATGAAGCGTGTCATACCCAATGGTCGTGATCACTCCGCGCGCGTCCTGCTTCGTTGCCACCGCGCCCCAGTCCGTGTAGATGTACTTTGAAGTCCATAACATTCCAGTGCCATCGTTGATCGTAGCCGTCTGTTCTGGGATTCTCTCGAACAACAAACGACCTTCTGAGTCGTACCTGAATGCGCGAGTCTGATTTCCTTGATTCACTCCGATCAAGCGATCCGCGAGGTCATACGTGTATGTCGTCTCCTGCGTCAGCGCGCCGGTCGCCACGTCTTGCTCGGTGACTTTGATTAAGCGCCCAAGCCCGTCCGTCTCACGTTTTATTTTGCGATTCACTTGATCCGTCACGGTCACGATCGCGCTGTTTGTAAACGTCGTTTGAACTGTGTTGCCTCCCGGCAAGGTCACAACTGTGTTTCGTCCGAGCAGATCGTACGTGTAAGTCGTCACCGGCCCCGGCGTGCCTCCCTGCGGAAACGGATTCGTTCGAGTGATCATCCGGCCCATATTGTTATAGGTGAAATTCGTCTGCGCTCCATTCGCATCAACAGACGAAGTCATCTGTCGCCACGCATCGTAGACCGCTGTCTGAGTGATGGTCTTGTTTGTTCCTCCGTCGTTATAAGTAACGCTTGAGGAAGTCCGCTCTCCCCACGCGTTATAAACAGTCGAGCCCGTTGCGCCAGTCGGCGAGGTGAATCCGCTCGGCCGCTGCGCCGCGTCGTAGCTGTAGCTGGCTATCTGACCATCAGGATCGATCGCGCTGGTCGCGGCCAGCATGTTGAAGTCGTAACCCTCGCTCGAGGTCAGATAGATTCCCGACATATTACCGCTGGTCGTCTGCGAAGGCTTAGCCCAATACGTCGCCTGCGTCATCGTGAAGCTCTTCTCATCGCAGCACGACACCTGGGCTTTCGTTGTGTTGCCGAAGATATCCACTTTGGTGTTGTGAGTGACCGAAGCACCGCCTACGACATCCGTGTACTCGGTGACCCCGGTGACGTTGCCGCGCGTAGTGAAACCCGTTCCATAGCTCGACAGATGCCCCGGGGGATTGGCCGCGCCTCCGTAGCCTTCCATCCCTCCCCACGAATTGTCGTATCCATACATACTCTTGCCGATCAACACGTCATCAGCGTCATTCGTGTTCTGAAGCGCATCATACACATCGGTCTCAGTCACTCGATTGCGAATGTAGGAGCTGAGGTACGGCTCCCAGTTGATGTAGTTGTAATGAGTCCGACGGCGCGCCTGCCACACCCCACTGATCTTGAAGCCGTACTCTCGTTGGTTGACTACGTTGCCATACTGATCGTAATCGAAATCGACTTTCGTCTGTTGCCCTGTTTCATCAGTCGCGATCGCTGACTGCACGACAGTCGAGCCGCCCGCATCAGTAGTGAATGCGTATTCGGTCTTCGACAGCGTTTGGCCGGAGCTGTTCTTCAATTGGCGAACCGTGCTCGAAAGAGCCAGCACGGTTCCATCGGGCCGGGTGACATCCCCCCAACTTGCATAGCTGTACGTCGCATTCGGGCTCTCGGTGCGTTGGGTAAATGTCGGCCCTCCGAACAGATCCTCTCCGCCCATCGGATAGTTGTAAGTGACCGAAGCCGTGCCGCCCTGGCTCGCGACCGACGTGTTGTAAGTCATCCCGTAGCCCGAATAGCTGAAGCTATAAGTCGGCCGCGCTGGAATTGCGATGCTGGTGACCGCGTAGAAACTCGCGGGCGCGTTTTCGACCGCCACCGCCGTTGGGAAGCTGTAGTTCATGGTCACTGACTGGTAGCCAAACGTGATCGTGCCTGCTGGCGTCGTGATCGAACTCAGGCTCGTGCTGGTTGGTGCGGGCCACTGGCCATAGTTGAACTGAATCACTCGCCCAAGCGTGTCCACGATGTAGTTAATCGCGATGCCGGGAAAGTTAGTCTCCCACTTGTAAGCAACTTGAATGTAATTGCCATTCGCGTCGGTGATCTGAGTCGGCAATAAGCGATTGTTCACTTTTCCAATCGTCGCCGCAGTCCCGTCGTTGTAATAAAGCGTCCCACCGGTCGCTGCATTCCCGACATACGTGATGTGACTCCCGTCGGTTGTTTGAAGCGTGTTTGTTCCGTAATCAGTGCCGGTTCCAAGATTATGCCGGGTGCCGTTTGGCTCGATCAGCATGAAGCTGTGCCACGAAACCTGATTCGCATCGGTGTA
>Ga0070705_100000023_pt1 | contig 82331 bp, 70 predicted proteins | sample KBSK5253metaG_FD_65455 | JGI IMG/M metagenome (GOLD analysis project Ga0070705, IMG submission 65455) | Corn, switchgrass and miscanthus rhizosphere microbial communities from Kellogg Biological Station, Michigan, USA - KBS K5-25-3 metaG | ecosystem: Host-associated > Plants > Roots >... | reverse complement strand
GAGGCCAGGTTGGCAATTGAGGCGTTGAACCGTAGTTCAAAGAGGCGGTATGTGGACTCCGTTTACATCGCATTGATCCATGCGGCTCTCGGAGAAACGGAAAATGCATTCGCCTGTCTTGAGACTGGATTTATGCAACGTAGCCTGGACTTGGCTCTCGTGGGAGTGGACCCGCGACTCGATGGTCTGCGGTCGGATCCGAGGTTTGTTGATTTGTTGCGGCGGGTTGGACTTCCCGATGCGACCAACCGCCGGATGCTGGAAGCAGCCCCGGTCGGTCGGCCTTGATTGACCTTGCACTCTTCGTGCGAGGGCCGGCCCGGATCCCAGCATTCTACGAGCCGGATGAGGTTGGCCTAAAGACGAGGGGCGATCACTTCCTCGATTTGAATCTCGTCGAAGATCACGCCCATCTCAAGGTTGAGTTTCTTAGCCATCGTAGTCTCCTTTTTTTGGGGCCGCCAACAATGCTGTCTCCGTTGATTGGCATCATGCGCGCCCCGGCTTCTACGAAGTCCCTATTGAGAAGCCTCAAAGAATTCCGAGGTCTCCTGGGAGTACGTCGGTAATTAGTCACCAAGAACAACGCCGTCGCACTTCACATCACCGAGAACAACGCCGTCGCATTTCACATCACCGAGGACAACGCCGTCGCATTTCACATCACCAAACAGATTTCCTTTACACATGGCAATCTCCTTTTTCATTCTTTGTTTGATTGAGCAGTTACTGCTCTTTGCTTTCTGCTTGTTACGTCTGGATCTAGGGCAAGGTGCGTACCACTGTGTATGCGACGTTGCGAACGCCGGCGCCGACGTACTCTCATCACTTAGCGCCCGGCCACGAAGCTAGATTCAGATTGAAGAATGGGAAGCAGCTACACACAGTTAGGGTGGGGCATTATAAATACTGGCATTGAATAACTTGCGAGATATGTGTAGCTGCTTCACACCTGTGAACCAGCTACACATCCAATCTTGCTACTCACATCGCAGAGCAATCATCGGATCAATGCGCGTAGCTCTCCGGGCCGGAATGTAACAAGCAGCCAAAGCTACAAGCGCAAGTACCAAAGGGACGATAACGAATATGAAGAGATCCCGAACGCCGACTCCGAAGAGGAGAGTCTCCATTGCCTGCGCGAGAACGAACGCAGCCACAACTCCAAGGGCCAACGCCGCCATCACTCCAATCGTAGTTCCAATCAGCGTTAGTAACATTGCCTTTCCGACAATCATACGAAGGATGTGGCCGCGCTCGGCGCCGAGCGCCATGCGAATCCCAATCTCGTGAGCGCGCTGGCTTACGGAATAACTCATCACTCCGTAGATTCCAACCGCCGCCAAGACAACAGCCAGGCCCGCGAATATCCCGAAAAGCGATGAATACAGGCGCGGCTGTGACATCGAATCACTCACCACCTGCTGCATCGTCCTGGTTCCGTAGACAGGTTGATTGCTATCTACGGATAGAATGGACTCGCGCACAGCGCCGGTCATCTGTAAGGGTTCTGAGGTTGTTCGAACCAAGACAGTCATTAGAGGGAATGGTTTCTGCAAGCAGGGCACATAAACCTCGACGCCCGATTCCGTATCGAGGCTTGAATGCTTGACATCGGCGACCACTCCGACCACCTCACGAGGGGCGGTCCCCATCGACGGTATGATCAGCCGCCTGCCGATCGGATTCTCGCCGGGCCAATGACGAGTGGCCATCGTCTGATTGATGATTACCACTGGGACGGAGTCAGCGCGGTCGCGCTCCGTGAAGTAACGTCCATCCACAAGCGAGATTCTCATCGTTTCGAAATAGCCGTCACTGATTCTGCGAATGTTCGCGCGCGGCACCTCGGATGGGCTGGGCGGCGGATGCCCTTCAACGGTGAAGCGAAGTCGCTCAATGACAGTAGTAGTGAGCGGCAAGCTTGAAATGACCGCCGCTGCCTTTACCCCGGGAAGCGACTTTATTCGGTCCAGCGCTTGCTCATAAAAGGACCTGATCTCCCTGTCGCCGGAATACTTCACGGTTGGCAGATTGACCAGCATCGTCAAAGTGTTTTCCGGGTTGAATCCGGGGTTCACCCGTTGAAGCGAATAGAAACTCTTGAGCATCAACCCGGCGGCGATCAACAGGAGCACCGTCAGAGCGACTTCGGTTACGACCAGCGTGCTGCGAATGCGACGACGTCCAATTCCTCCCGTCGATCCGCGCGAGCCTTCTTTCAATGTCTCGTTCAGGTCTGGCTTCGAGGCCTCCATCGCCGGCGCGAGCCCAAAAATTATCCCGGTCATGATTGCGATCAGATAAGTGAAGGCAAGCACGCGGCTATCTACATTAATCTCCGTCAGGCGAGGAATGTTGGGTGGATTCAGTGAGACGAGAAGCCTGATGCCGCCGTAGGCCATGAGCAATCCAAGCGTTCCGCCGACGAGAGACAAGAGCACACTCTCGGTCAGCAACTGTCTAATCAGACGAAGCCTGCCTGCACCAAGGGCCGCACGGATGCTCATTTCCTTGCGCCGACTCGATCCTCGCGCCAGGAGTAGATTCGCCACGTTTGCGCAAGCGATCAGAAGCACGCATCCAACGGAAGCCAAAAGAATGAAGAGAGCCGGCTCGATGTTTCCGAGGAGGTGTTTGCGAACGGGTATCACTGCCGCGCCCACGCTCGTGTTTGTGTCCTTATACTGTTCCTGCAGACGGCTGGAAATGGTATCAAGATCCGCTTGCGTCTCGGATGGCGTAACCCCCGGCCGCAGGCGCGCAGCCAGTTTCAGGAAGCGGCCTCGCCGGTTGTGCAGCAGTTCCGGGTTTGTCGATGATGGAATGCGCAATCGGTCTCCGCCATCGAATGAGATGGGAATCCATACCTGGGGGTTCTCGTCTGGAACCGGAGATTGAAAATCCCGTGAGGCTATTCCTACAACAGTGAAGCTGCCCCCGTTGAGCGTTATCGTTTGCCCTACTATCTTCGGATCCGCGCCGAAACGGCGCTTCCAAAGGCCATCACTAATAATGGCTACGCGCGGCGCGCCCGGCTGGTCTTCGTCGGATTGAAACCCACGCCCCGTGGCGATTGGCGCACCTAAGGTCGAGAAATAGTTCGCGGAGGTCATCAAGCCTTCCAGATGGTCGGGCTCATCCGCCATTCCAAGAATAAAATCGTCATACGCGAACGCGCACACCTTTTCGAATACCTGATTCTGATCGCGATAGTCCTGGAAATCTGGCACGGACAACGAGTCTCGGGCGCTTGTTGCATTTCGCCCCCAGACGAGCACGAGCCGGTCAGGATCTACGTAGGGCAGCGGTCGAAGCAGCACTGTGTTTACGACGCTGAAGATCGCTGTGTTTGCGCCGGTGCCCAGAGCAAGCGCCATGATCGCGACGATGCTGAACGCCGGAGTTTTGATCAGTGAGCGGCATCCGACGCGAAGATCCTGCAGCAGATTTTCCATTAAGCTCTCCGGCCCAGATCAAGTCTTCATGAGAAACAGAGATGATTCGGCCTCGCGTTTATCAGCTCGGGATCCGTCGTGCTGTTCAACAATCGAGACTCGATTACATAGCTAACGCAAACCAGATCGCGGAGTTTATCGTCAGCTTACGCTGGATTCAACCTCGACGCGTCATGAAGGCGAATCCTGCGGCCGGCTAGGCAATTGCGCGAAGCGTGCGTCTCATCAGAGACAGCGAAATGGCGATCAGCATCAAGGCGCCGCTTCCGACAAAAAGTGCCGTCAAACTCTTATCAGCTATTACCCCGGCTAAGGCGTAGGACAGTGACTCGACCAGGGTTGATCCGAACATCAGCAAGCCCATCACGCGACCCAACATCCGGCGGTCGGTTTCGGCTTGAAGCAAGGATAGAATGGTGATGTTAGCCAGCCCGCCGCCTATCCCTATGAATGTGAGAGTTACTCCCGCCCATAACAGCTCGTGCGCAAAACCAAGCAACAGCAGGCCGAAACCAAGGAGAAGCGTGGCGCCAATTATCAGCTTCCCGCGGCCGCGATCGATCTTCATTGAGCCGGCGACGACCATCCCAATCAACATGCCGGCGCCAAAAGCTGAGAGCATCCATCCCAGTGCGCTCGCGCCCCACTCGGTCTCGAATCGAGTCTTGGCCAATGTTGCGAGGCCCACCGAGGATGGTCCGACAAAACAGAATTCGATAATCGCAATGAAGAACAAGAGGTATTTCACTAATGAATGTTGCCAGGCATACTTGAGACCCTCAACGATCGATCCCAGCAGTCGATTCGAGCCGGCTTCCGATGCTTTTCCTTCGTCTCCTTCCTCAGACGCACCCGCGCCGCTTTGCTTTCTCATCAACCAAATCATGATCGCCGCGAAAACAAACGTTAAAGTGTCGATCGCGAACGCCGACCCCAGGCTACGATGAAAAACGACGAGGCCTGCAATCGCGGGTCCCGACAGAGCCATGAGTCGATTTGTACCGCGGAGCAATCCATTTGCTGAGGTCAGATACTCTTTTACAACGAGTTTTGGGACAACGGAAACGGATGCAGGAAAGAAAAAGGCGTCGACGACGCCAAAGACAACTGATAGCGCATACAGTTGCCAGAGCTCAACAATCCCGCCCATGACGAGAACCGTTATGGTTGCAGTTGCCGCTGCACGAACAAGGTTCGAGATCAACATCAACGAGCGTGCGGAAAATCGATCGCTGAGTGCCCCGCCCAGAAGCTGAAAGACGGCGCGAGCCCCTCCTGCGACCATCAGTACGCTGCCAAGCGCCAGGCCTGACCCTGTCAACTGGAGAGTCAGCCAGGGCAACGCGACCAGGTAGAACTGATCGCCAAACAGCGAGACCCCCTGAGCCAGCCACAGGAGACGGAAGTCGCGAGTCCGTAGCGGCCTCAACAAACGGAACTCGCGGACACGCCTAATTGTAGTGGGTTTTACCGCCAAGCAATCTCCACCCAAAAGCTTCGGAATCTAAACCGATGAAAAACTCAGTTCGTCTCTCGAACTCCCAGGTTCCAGTTCGTACTGCGATGAGATTCAGTGGGGCAACGTCTGGCGTATACGACGATAGGGGCCAGGACCGGCTCAGTCAAGTAGAAAGCCACGATCAAAAGGTACGCGGGACAGTTGAAGTGACAATCCAGGGTACACACCGGCCGGCGACGGCCAGGCGCCTCTAAGCGTTAAAGTTAAGGCGGTCCATTTTTAGATAGAGACCCTTGCGCGATAGACCGAGTTCTTTGGCTGCGCGTGCGATGTTGCCCGACGAACGCCGCAGTGCGTCCTGTATCATACGCCGCTCCAGCTCCTCGATCGCTTCCGACAAAGATTCGGCCTCGTCGCTCATCAGCGCGCTGTGACTGCGGATTCGCTGCTCAGATGGAACCGAGTCGAGATCGCGCGCGGCTCGCGCAATCTCCGATGACAACGCTTCCGGAGTGACGATGGTTCCCGTTTCGCTGTACGTAACGATCCGGCGCACCTCGTTGCATAATTGCCTGACGTTGCCGGGCCAGTCATAAACAACCATCAGGTCAACTGCTTCCTCCGAGAGCCTTATGTCTCGCTTCGCTGAATCCTGCTGATACTGATTCAGATAATGATTGACCAGCGCGGGAATTTCCTCCCGTCGCTGTCGAAGCGGTGGCACTTGAATTCTTATGACATTGATTCGGTGAAAGAGATCCTCGCGAAATCGTCCCTCGCTCACGGCTCGCTCCAGTTCAGAGTTAGTCGCCGCGATCACACGAACATCGACGTGCAGCGGCTGACTGTCTCCAATCGGATGAACCTCGCCCTCCTGAAGAAACCGAAGAAGCTTTGGTTGAAGCGTGAGCGGCAAATCACCAATCTCATCCAGAAACAAAGTCCCGTGCTCGGCTCCGCGGATTATGCCTTCGCTGTTTGCGACCGCGCCCGTGAACGCGCCTTTTCTGAATCCAAAAAGCTGACTCTCTATCATGTCGTGGGGCGCGGCCGAGCAATTGAAAGGCAGGAATACGTTCATGCGGCGCGAGCTTCCCGCGTGAACGGCTCGCGCAATCAACTCCTTACCGGTGCCGGACTCGCCCGTAATGAGAACGGTGACATCAGACGATCGAATCTTGTGGATCTGTTCGAGCACCTGGCTCATAGCGCGGCTTGCGCAAATGAATCCCGGAAGCTCGACTTGCGCCAGCAAACGCGCCGGATCAAAAACCAATGCTCGCCGGTTCTTGTTGCGCAGCACTTGAGTCTCGAGCCCCTGCTCGACGATGTACAGGATCGGCTTTACATTGATCGTGTGGTTAAGATAGCGCTGAGCGGTCGGGTCAATTATTCGAAACAGGTACTTGGTCTTTTGATTGTCACTGAGCGTATAAACGAATCGCTCGGCGTGTTGTTCGTGAGGGAGTGATTGAAGAAGCGTAAGCTCCTGGGCGCGTTCCTGATCACTTAACCCGATCGCGGCCGCGATCTTTAACCTCACGGCCTCCTTCGCGCTGCTTTCGTCGGTGAGAATCTCCGCCACCAGGGCTCCGCGGCTTCCCGCCTGCTCGCTCACGATGGAGACAAGCTCGTGTAAAAGCAGATCGCGCGACGCGGATGCCTGGACCAACCGCTGCGCGGTAAACCCATCGAGCGAGGATGCCAAACCGTCGGTGATTGTGCGATACGACTCTTGAATCTGGCGCCCGGCTCCGGAGACTCCCCCTGGGATTGCGTCGGCCAGTTGCCGCGCTTTCAATGTTTCGAGATAAGTTGCGGATGTACGCGCGTCGATTGAGGCGCCGAGTTGACGAAAGACATCAAGTGCGGCTTCGACTTCTCGGATCGCCCGTTCGATCTCGCCCTGCCTCTGAAGCATCTCCGCCAGAATAATCTGATTGATTGCGCGGTAGTAGGGACTTCGTCTGAGTGTGTAAATCGAAGTGCTTTGCGCCAGCGACTGGATTGCTGCGGCAAGATAACCATCTGCGGCTTCGATTTTCGAGACCATCCGCATCATGAATCCCCACACCAGCAGATTGGGCGATTCGCGAAGGTAAGAGCGCACATCTTCGACGATTTCTCGAGCCTCTTCCAGGCGGTCGTTTTGAAGCAGGGCCTCCGCCAGCCAAAGTCTCGCTTCGGGAAGTTCGTGCAGTTCGCCACGACGCGACGTGATTTCGACGGCGCGTTCCAACGGAGCGAGCGCCAGTTCGGGCTGCCCCTTGATCAGGTAGCTTCGGCCCATGGTGGTGCGCGTACTGGCTTCCACCCACTCGCCGTTCTTGATCGACGACAGAATCTCCAGAGACTTTTCCAACAAGCTATCCGATTCGTCCAATCGCCCCATTAACAGGTAGAGCTGCGCGAGTGTGTCGTGCGCGCCGCCGTAGCTCGAGATGCTGTTCAACTGCCCCAGCACGTGCATCGCGTCTCTCACAAGCGCCTCGGCCCGCTGCCATTCACCCAACCGGATCAATTGCATCGCGTAGTTGTTCTGGTTGACCGCAACCTCGCGCGGGCTTCCGGCCTGTCGAAACCCCTCTACGCATTTTTCCCACGATGAAATCGACTTGTCGATTTCACCGAGATTGTCGTAGATGATCGCCAGATACCAGTGCGCGCGTCCCTGTAGACCAGGATTCTGACGGTTTCCGACGATCGTCAACGATTGCTTCACCGCGTATAGGGCATTTCGAAAATCGCCTTCGCGCGCGTTGATGTAGCCGATACTGATGTACGACTCGGCCAGCTTCTCCCAATTGCCCACTTGCCTGAAGTGCTCGAGCGCCGATGTGTAGTGGTCTCGCGCGATTCGAGGCTCCGAAAAAACGCGATATGCGCGGCCCATGCCGAAATAACATTCACCGATTTGGGAGTTGTCGCCGGCCTCGCGAGCCATATGCAACGCCTGATTGAAAAGCGCAATCGCTCGCGGAATGTCGTTGTTGTGGGTGTAGCCGCATCCGAACCGAATCAGCACCGATATCTGCGACGCTTGAGACAGCCTGCCGAACTCGACGGGCTTTTCGTATTTTGAGATCACCTCGAGCTGCTCGCGAGCCAGAGAGAGCTGTTCGAGCGCGAGACTCAAGTTGCATCGAATTTCCGCCTCCTCATCAATCGAACGCGGTCCCATCCTGAGAGCGGCGCGAAAAAGATTCGCCGCTTCCTCGTGGCGGCTTTCTTCGAGCGCGGCTTTGCCCGATGCAAACGGAGCTTCGACGCGATGGCTGTCGGATGCTTCTCTAGTGGCCATCAATAATCCTCTTTACAGGAGGCTTTTGATTCCCGCAGATTATTTTCAATAAGGAAATGGGCTGTCCGTAGCTCACTTTAATCAAAGGACCCCGCCGAAGGCAAGTGCATTCTCCTCGAACCGGCCAGTTTGTCGGCGTTTGTAGTCTGCCCCTCAACGGCCAGTCCGGTTCTCGCTTAGCGAAAAGAGTCGATTGACGATATTATCCACGCATGAGCTGGCTGACGCCGAACCGGATCTATGAGGAAGAACTGCTGGACGCGGGCGATGGGTCAGACGAAGACGTCGCCGAAAGCCTCGCCGACCTGAGGCGAATAAACCGCTTCCTCGGTGGAAGAAGAGTCGTCCTTGATGCTATTCGCGGTTGTCTTGCCGCAGCCCGCGAGAAGGAAGTTTCTGTGCTCGACGTTGGCACAGGTTCCGCGGACATTCCGATGGCTGTCGCCGATCAATGCAGAAACCTGGGGCTTTCGACCTTTGTCGCGGCCGCTGATATCAGCGAGCGCAACCTGCGAGTTGCCCGTGCGATGTTGGGAGTTAGCCCTGAAATTCAGTTCGTGCGTGCCGACTCAATGAATCTGCCATTCGCGGACGACAGTTTTGACTTTGTGACAGCATCGTTGTTCCTTCACCATTTTCGCGATGAAGACGTAGTGCATTTATTGTCGCACTTTGCTCGAATCGCGAGGCGCGCGGTCATCGTCAACGATCTTGTGAGAAATCTCGTACCCTACTACTTCACTAAGCTTGCGGGTCCGTTCCTGGCCGCCAGCTTTCTGACCAGGAACGATGCGCCGGTATCTGTGCTTCGCGGGTTTACTCGCCGGGAGCTCGGCGATCTCGCGAGACGTGCAGGACTTCACGATCTTGAAGTCAAGAGACGTTTCCCATATCGGTTGTCACTTGTGGCATACGTCCGTAGTCCATAGTCCATAGTCAGTAGTCAGTAGTCAGTAGCGACGCGCCACGGATACTGAGGGATAGCGCAACTGACTACGGACTACGGACTACGGACTACGGACGAATTCTTATGCCTGATTACGACGCGATTATCATCGGAGGCGGGCCGGCGGGTTCATCGGCCGCGATATCGCTGGTTAATCGTGGTGCGCGGGTGCTCCTGCTGGAAGCCACCAGCATGCCGCGAGGGAAACTTTGCGGCGAGTTCATCACCCCCGAATCTTTTCCTACGCTCGAAAGACTCGGAGTGATGCAGCGCATGATGTCCGACGGCGCTCACAGAATCACTCGAGCGAGTCTTGTCGCCTCAAACGGCAATTCGGTTCAAACTCGCCTTTCAGAGATTTCCGCGAATGCGCCTTGGGCTATGAGCCTAAGCCGGTCGCGATTCGATCAGAAGCTGTTTGATCGAGCACGTGAGGCGGGCGTTGAATGCCGCGAGGGCGTGGCAGTGAAAAGCTGTATACGAGGGCGCGGACTCTCGCATGAGGTTGAAGCCTTATCGCTTGCTAAAGGCTCGAAGGTCGTCTTTCGGGCCACTGTGATCGTTGACGCCTCGGGCCGAAACTCGCGAATGATGTTGCGCCGGCAGGAACGCGCGTCCGGCCGGAGAGGGTCCAGGCTTTATGCCTTGAAAGCACACTTTGAAGGCGTTCATGGAATCGATGATCAGGTTGAGCTTCATTTTTTCCCCCAGGGTTATGGAGGCTTCTCTCGGATCGAAGGCGGTCTGGTGAACCTTTGCTTTATTGTCGATGAGACAACATTGAGAAACGCGGGGGGCGATCCCGCCCGCGTCCTCGATCGCAGTGTGATGAGCAATGAGATTGCACGCGAACGATTGCGAGATGCAGTGGTGGTTGGAAAGTGGCACAGCGCCGGCCCACTCACCTTTGGGCACAGGCGTCTCACGAGGGACGGGGTCATTGCCGTGGGCGATGCGTCAGGAATGATCGATCCGTTCACCGGTACGGGAATCCAAATGGCTTTGCGAACCGGCGAAATGGCCGCGGAGGTGATCGCTGATGTCATCGGCTCGACTGCGAAGAAGCCGGTCGATGAAGCCGGGTCATCGATCCTCGATATGGTGCTTAAGAAGTATTCGATCCGCTACAACAGTGAATTTAGAAATCGATTGAATGCAGCCGGTCTCCTGCGCGCGCTTGCCTTTTCACCTCGCGTTGCGCCGATTGTGGCGAGCGTTTTGACCCACGCGCCGTGGCTTACGAGGGTCGTACTGCAAGCAACGCGAAGCACACGCGGGCCGTCGCGATAGATTCAGCAATAGATGCGGGAAGTTTTGGGAACTTTTCGAGCGCCGGAGCGTGCTCAAAGGACGAAATCGCACTTCATTTGTCGTTTGTTGGGAGGGATGAAATGGTCAAACGGATTTCGTTATTGTTTGCGCTGATCGCTGTTCTGAGCGCTGGCGTAGTTATCGCTGGCGACGCCGCTCAGAAGGAAAAATCAAAGACCAGGGACAAAGTTGCCACGACCGAAGAGCAGAAGGAAAAAGAAAAAGCCCTGACGTATGCTTCTCCGGGTTTGTTTGCGCTCGATCTTGGCGGTGAAGGCGGATATCTGGGGGTCTATCTGGAAGAGGTCACGCCGGAGCGAACAAAGGAACTCGGATTGAATGAAGAGCGCGGGGCGGTGGTGATGAAGGTTGTTGCCGGGAGTCCCGCTGAAAAAGCCGGTTTGAAAGAGAACGATGTCGTGGTTTCGTTCAACGGCCGCCGAGTCGACAGCGTCCGCGAAGCGCAGCGACTGCTTAGCGAAACGCCGGCCGACCGCACTGTCCCGATCGAAGTGATGCGCGGCGGGTCCAGGCAGACGGTTACCGCAACGCTGGCTAAGCGCACGGCCCAGAACTACAAAATGCTCGGCGGGCTGGATGACGGAAAGTTCATGCGGCCCAATGAAGAAGCGATGAAGCAGATGGAGGAGTCGCTCAAGAAGTCGCAGGAAGACTTCAGAAGAGCGCAGGGGGAGTGGAAGGAAAAGATGAAGGACATGCCGCGGGACTTCGGTGATTTCGCGTTTGTGAATCCGGGTGAGTTTTCGTTCTTTGGCGGCACTCGGATGGGAATCAGCGCTGAGTCGTTGACCGATCAGCTTGCGGAATTCTTCGGCGTAAAAGAGAGCAAAGGCGCGCTGGTGGTTTCCGTTGAAGACAACGGCGCGGCGGCGAAGGCGGGGCTCAAAGCCGGAGACGTGATCATCGCTATTGGAGATGAAAAGGTCGACAGCGTCAGATCGTTGGTGAAAGCGCTCTCGGGAAAAACTGAAGGAACGGTCGCGGTGAAAATCATCCGAAATCGCGTCGAACAAACCGTCAACGTCATCCTCGAAAAGCGCGATGTCCCGGCGCCGCATAGGCGAGCGTTCTCGTTGTTGAATCGATCATCCGCCGTTTGAGCACATTCACGAATTGATCTTCGTTAGAAAGGAGGCCGAGTGATTCGCGCCTCCTTTCTCTTATGGGCGTCCACGGGTGTGATTAAAAATGGGATCAGCACAACAAATTCACCGCTGATTTACGCTGCCTTCGGTCCGCTGATTTCTCAGATCAGCGGCCATCTGCGGAGCGAAGGCCGCAAATCAGCGGTGAAGCGAGACAACAGGTCCACTTTTAATGACACCCGGCGTCCCCCTATCTTCAGCCCGTTTCTTGCCTGAAACACACGGCGACGATAACATACAGCTTCGCCGCCGGTTATGCCGCCGAAAACTAAATTTCAAATTGCAATCACCGCGATCATAGTGCTGGTCGCGTTTGGCACGCTGGGATTCAAGCTTATTCTCCCCGCGCTCCCCTGGTTTGATGGCTTCTACTTCACTCTGATTACGATTACCTCGATTGGGTACAGCGAGCCGCCGGGCATGACGGAGGGGGCTCGCTACTTCACCGCGGTGCTGATCATTATGGGCGTCGGGACGCTCGCGTACGCACTGTCATCGGCCGCGCAAGCCGTGATAGAGTCCGAACTGCTATCAACATTTGGCAAGCGAAAAATGTATAAGGACATCAATAAGCTGACCGATCATTACGTCATCTGTGGCGCGGGCCGCATAGGCGCGGGCGTGATCCGCGACGTCGCGCGCAGCGGGCAGGAGTTCGTCGTGATCGAAGGCGATGAAGCGATTGCGGATCGATTGCTGGCTCAGGGACACCTGGTGTTGATGGGCGACGCGACAAACGACGAGATATTGAAGGCGGCCGGCATCGAGCGCGCCCGCGGCATCGTCTGCGCGGTATCTTCCGATCCCGATAATTTGTACATCACGCTTACGGCGCGTGACCTCAACAAGACCGCTCGGATTGTCGCCCGGGCAAATGAGGAATCGGCAATCGGGAGGCTCGTGAAGGCGGGCGCCGACAAGGTGGTGTCCCCCGCGATAACAGGCTCAACGCGAATGTCGCAAATGCTACTGAGACCTGCCGTGGCCGATTTCATCGAGCTTGCGACAATGACCGAACGGCTGGAGCTCGAGATCGAGCAGATCGAGATGGGACCGAATTCGCCTTTTGTCGGAAGCGCTCTCAAGGATACCAGTATTCGTTCCGATCACGGCGTGATCGTGATCGCGATTCGCCGGGCGGGCGGTGAAATGATCTTCAATCCATCCGCGGAGACGATAATCGAAGAACGAGATGCGCTGGTGACAATTGGAAGCCACACCAGCCTGGAATCTCTCGAACGAATGGCCAATCCCGGCGAAGCCTCCGAGTTGGCCCGCCACCGCCACTAAAGTGACACCCGGCGTCAGCATTGTTATTCCGACCTGGAACGGGCTCGACCTGCTGAAACGGTTCCTGCCGTCGGTCATGGGCTCGGCTCGTCATTATCATCAACGCTCACAAAGCCCGGCGGAAATCATCGTTGTTGACGATGGAAGTAGCGATCAGACCATCGAATGGCTTCGCTTAGAGGGATTCGTTGACCAGGCGGCCGGAGAAGATACGAACGGGTTGGATCTAAAATTCGTGAGCAGTGAAAGGAATCGAGGATTCGGCGAAGCATGCAATCTCGGTTTCGCCTCGGCGAGCCATCCGCTTGTGTTTCTCATCAACAATGATGCGGAGCCGGCACTCGACGCAATCAGGCCCCTGGTCGAGAACTTCGAAGACGAGACGGTGTTCGCCGCGCATTGCCGCGTGTTTGATTTGGACACTCGAGACGAATGCGGGACTGGTAAAATCGGAAACTTTGCGCGCGGGTTCATTCGAGTTCACAAGAGCTACATTCCCGCCGCGACGAGTTTCAATCATCGCGAGGCACTATATTCAATGTTCGCAGGCGGCGGCGCGGCGATGTTTGACCGGAAAAAGTTTCTCGAGATGGGCGGCTTCGAATCGCTGCTCTCGCCGTTCTACTGGGAAGACGTCGAGCTGAGTTATCGAGCATGGAAACGCGGCTATGCGATTCTCTATGAGCCGCGCTCCGTCGTGTATCATCGGTTCTCGTCAACTATCGGGAAGTTGAATCAACGCAATGTGCGCAAGATCGATCAGCGCAACCGGCTTGTTTATCATTGGATCGATCTTCATGATGGACCAATGCTTGCCTCGCACGCGATGTGGGTTCTGTTACTGGCGATTTCAGCCCCCCTGCGGCTCAAGCCCGAGTTCGTTTCATCGTGCTTCGCGGCTTTGAAGCTGCTGCCTCGGATTCTCAAACGCAGAAGAGAAGAGAAGCGGCTTGCGCGCCGCAGCGATCGGGAGCTATTCGCATTGTTCACTGAGGTCGAAAAACGCAGGGACTTATTCGCGTTCGACCGCCGCTGGGACTTGTAAAGCGACACCAGATATTCCAGTCATCGGCAAATCGGAGGAGCGATTATGACAAAGACTTTAAGAGTAGCGATTGCACTGTGCTTAGTCGCCGGCGTGATCTTTCTCGTAGGAGAGACGCGCAACATTTCCGCCGCGTCGCGAGCCGAGAAAGACATTCGCGATGTGCTCGATCGCCAGGTTCAGGCGTGGAATCGCCGCGATCTCGAAGGCTTCATGCGCGGCTACTGGCATTCATCTCATCTCACCTTTTATTCGGGTGGCACGATGGTGTCGGGTTGGGAAGAGACGCTCACTCGTTACCGCAATCGGTATCAGAGCGCGGGCAACGAAATGGGCACGCTGGAGTTTCGGGACATGAAGATAGAGTTACTCGGTCCTCGCGCCGCCTTTGTTCGCGGGCGATTTCATCTGAAGATGTCCAGCACGGAGCCGAGCGGGATATTCACTTTGACGTTTCGAAAATTCGCCGACGGATGGAAGATCATTCACGATCATACATCGACCGCAACCGGCTAAAACTCATAATCAACCGAGCCCACCGCGTCCGATATCTCACGGATCTTCATTACTACGGCAACGTGATCGTCGTGGCGAGTGTAGACGTCGAGCGCTGCAAGATCGTCGTAGGTCGCAATCAGCGCCGCGTCCCACGAGCGGGGCAGCTTCAAGATGTCCTCGCCAACTTCGTAGGACCTGATCACATCGATTTTGTCGGGCAAGGCTCGTAGGTCGTTCAGTACTTCCGCGCGCTGGGCTGCGCTGGCTTCGGGTTTGAATTTGAAGAACACAATGTGTCTGATCATCGCGTGTCAGTGATATCAGACCGGAGCGAGTTGGAGCAAGCAAGAACCAAGGGGGAGCCGCAGAAGAAGGAAACAACCGACGGTCGGTCCCCCTGACGAGTTCATTAACGCCGTTAGTGAGAACCGCGTCCTCCGACAAACCGCTTGCCAGCTTAACGCACTAAGGTCAAAGTAATCAGAGGTTAAATAATTTATGCCTGTGAGATTAAGCGATCTACGACCGCAGAAGGAGAATTCGCGAGCCCACACCGAAAGTTTCGGAGACGTTGAGTTAAGGTGCCTGACGTATGCCGATGCCACCTTTGCGCACAAGCTTCTACGACGGATCCGTAATTGTAGGGAATTTACTGCTCGTCTTCTTCACCATCAGTTAGTGAATTCAGAGCTATCCTTTGAGGAGTTTTCCAGCGTTCCAGATGACGAGTTGAAAGAAATAGCACGCGCGTATTCATAAGCAATGAACCGGATGAATTCAAACATTTTATGAGAACCAGCGATGTGGCATTCTTTGAGGATTTCAAAAGAGCGCTTGAACAACGCTGGGTAGAGCTCATTGACTCGGTGCAGATATCCCTGAGGCCCTTTGAAAAGGGCGCATTCGCCGCAATGAGCGCAATCGCAGAAGCAAGCATTAAGTCTGTTGAGGCACTTCCAAGAGTTATTCAACAAATGAACGTGGTTGAAAAGAACATCGCCGGTACTGTAGCGCGGGCATTCGAATCGCTTCGGGTGCCGCTGCTGCAATTTGAAGCCCTTCGTTCGGCAATCCCCTCGGCTCTCCTTTCGATCAACAGAGAACAAGTGCATGCGTTCGCGGAAATCGTCGCGAGTCTTCAGAAGAGTGTTCCCCGGACGGACTTCTTTGACGATCTTACGCGGCTGGCCTCATATTGCCTCTATTCAGACGGAGGCGGCGCAAGCTTCCCTTGGTAGTCACCTCGCGGAAGCCATTACCCGAGCGCTCGACTGCGCCAAGGCTGGTGCGAATACCTCGGAATTGGTCGAGAGCCTCGTAGAAGAAGAGTTCGAGACGCTACCAAAAGACCGAGTCTCCTTAGAAGCGTTGATGAATCTTGTGGCTGTGATCACGATGTTGCTGGCGTTCTACAGCGCTTGGTTGCAATTTCAACAGTTGGAGGAGTCGCGTGCTTCTTCAGAGCTCCAGCAACGAAGTGTCCAACAGCTAGAGCTACAGACTGAGGTTCTAAGACAGCTCCGTGAATCAACCGCCAGGATCGCCTCTAGGATAGAGCAACTATTGCCAACGCAAGACGCCAATACTTACTATGTGGTTGAGAGAGCCACAGACTTAAGGGTTAGGCCAGTGACCAAATCCACATCGATTGTAAAACTATATCCTGAGCGGACAGTGAAATTGGTCCACAGAAAGCACGAGTGGATATATGTAGAGTGCTTCGAATACGAAAAAGGCCACCCCATATTCGGATGGCTTCTGAAGAAGAAGTGCAGAATGCTCCAACATTGAGGAACTCCATATTGGTGTGTGCGGAAGTTCCCACCTCTCGGTGACCAAACCTATAGACTATGCGGCGCCCAGTAGTCATTCACTCCTGCCTACGCTAGTATTTCACCGCCCATGTCCAGGATAAAAGTACTCCCCGATTCCTTAGCCAATAAGATCGCCGCCGGCGAGGTCGTCGAGCGCCCCTCATCCGTCGTCAAAGAACTGCTCGAGAACGCTCTCGATGCGGGCGCGCGTGCGATCAACATCGAAGTCGAAGCCGGCGGCAAGAAGTTGATTCGCGTGCTCGATGACGGCGAAGGGATGACTCGCGACGATGCGATTCTGGCCTTCGAGCGGCACGCTACTTCGAAGCTACGCTCGGCCGAAGATCTCGAGGCCATCAGTACGCTTGGCTTTCGCGGCGAAGCCTTGCCTTCGATTGCCGCCGTTGCGCGACTCTTTCTGCGCACCCGGACTGGTAACGACAATGAAGGCACCGAAGTCGAATTCAACGGCGGAAAACTCATCGCCGTGCGAGACATCGCGTGGCCCGGCGGCGCCGAACTAGAAGTGCGCGATCTGTTCTTTAACATTCCGGCGCGGCGCAAATTTTTGAAGAGCGACTCTACTGAGAGTTATCACATCGCCAATCTTGTTCAACACTACGCGCTAGCGAATCCCACGCTGTCGTTTCTGCTGATCAACAACGGGCGCGACGTGATTCGCGTGACGCCTGCCCAGTCGCTAAAGGAGCGGGCTTACCAGGTTCTTGGAGGCGCGCTCCTCGACAAACTGGTCGAGGTTCGGGCGGAAGCGAATGGGCTTTACTTGACCGGCTTCGTGTCGAATCCGCAGGAGCAGCGCTCGTCTCGTGACGCGCAGTATCTGTTCGTGAATCGGCGATTCGTGCGCGATCAGCTCATAGGTCGCGCGCTCAGCGAAGCTTATCGCTCGATGATGCCATCGGGGACTTACCCGGCCGCGGTGCTGTTCATCGAAGCTCCTTCAACCGAAGTTGATGTCAACGTTCATCCGGCGAAGACCGAGGTGCGATTCCTTCACGAGGGTGCGGTGCTCGCCTTCGTCCGCGATTCGGTCGCGGACGCGTTGCGTGCTACGCGGCCGATTACACAGGTGCCGCGCGCGGCGCGAACGACAGAGCAACAGCGCGGGTTGGCAGTCGATCGTCAATACACCGCGAAACCGATCGCGCCTCGCGAGTCTGATGCTGCTCGAAAGGAAATTGAACCGCGTTTCGACATGTCGCGATCACCCATCGCGGCCGATGACGATCGGAAGGAAACAGAACAACCCATTCCGGCAAAACCTTTCACCTCCAATTCCACCGAACGAGATCTTGAATCGTGCGCGGCGGCGCCGATCGACTCGGTGCGATTCGATGGCGATGCAAAGCCTATTGAGCCGGTCTCACTTCCGGGATTTGGACACGGCATAAAACCGCTCGGGCAGATTCGCGATAGCTACATCGTTGCGACGGATGAAGAGGGATTGCTGCTGGTCGATCAGCACGTCGCGCACGAGCGCGTTTTGTTCGAACAGTATCGTGACGATCGCCTGGCGCGAGCCGCCGGACTGCAGCCGTTGCTGATACCGGTGACGCTTGATCTCACACCCGCGGAAATCGAAGCGTTCGGTATTGTTCAAGGTGAGCTGGAAAAGATGGGCATAGAAACAATGCAGCTTTCAGGTCGCACGGTAGCGATAAAGACAACCCCGGCCGGGATCGGATCGGCGGACGTGTTGTCAGTAGTGCGAGAGGTGCTCGCCGTCGTTGAGCGCGAGCGGCGCAGCTCGACTCTCGAGCGAGTTCGCGACGGCATCGCGGCAGAGCTCGCATGCAAGGCGGCGATCAAGGTGAACATGCCGCTCACCAGCGAGAAGATGCAGTGGTTGATAGACGAGCTTATGAAGACACAGAATCCGATGACCTGTCCGCACGGAAGGCCGATCATTATGCGAATGGGGTTGCGAGAGATCGAGCGCGGATTCAAGCGCCCGGTTTGAACGTCGCTGCGGAGTCAACGCAAGCTCTCAACACTTTGGCTTCAATTGCGGCTCGACAACCGATTCGTAACAAGCCGGACAAATGCTGTGGCTGAACAAGACCTCTGAGTGCTTAGTAATGTAAGTATCCACTTGCTCCCAGTAATCATGATCTGAGCGAATCTTCTTGCAGTACGAGCAGATCGGCAACAACCCTTGAAGTTGCTTGACTCGTGAGAGCGCGTTTTCGAGTTCGCCGATCCGGGCCGCCAGGCTCTTTTGCAGCTCGCCTATCCTCAACCCGACTTCAATTCGCGCGCGGAGCTCCTGCCTGCTAAAAGGTTTTGTAATGTAGTCGTCGGCGCCCGCCTCGAGGCCCGCGACCACGTCTTCTTTCTCACTCTTCGCCGTCAACAGAATCAGATATGGCGCGAAGGGTGTCTCCAGGGACCGGATTCTGCGGCACAATTCGGCGCCATCGAGGCCGGGCATCATCCAGTCCAGAATTGCTATCGGCGGCGACTCTCGCTGAAATACTTCCCAGGCCTCATTTCCGTCGCAGGTCGAGATTACTTCGTAGTCCCACTTGGACAGCGCGACTTCCAGAAAGCAACGCGATACCGGATCGTCTTCGGCAATTAAGATTTTCATAACACCTCTCTGCTGGTCATTTCGTCCAGCGCCTGAGTGAGCCGCGCGATTTCGACCCTCAACGTTTCAAGAGTGGGATTTGCGTGCGATAGATCACGGCTGCCGCCGATTTGTTCGAGCATCGCCGCCGCGGTAAGGGCTGCCCGAGCGTGTAACGTTGCAACTGATCCCTTGATCGCGTGTGCGCTTCGCTCAAGCGCCTCCGGGTCGTTGCGCGCAATTGCGAGATCGATTTCGGACAATTGAGTGGCGGCGGAGGTTTCGAATAGTTTAGCAAGGACTCGCAACAACTCGACGTCACCGTCGAGGTTCAGCATTAGCGCGTCTGCCTCGAGTGCGCGGCCGGACGGCGGGCGGTTAATGATTGACTTAATGCCGCCGGCGGTTGCAGCCTCGATCGTGGCGAATAGTTTATCGGCTTGAACCGGCTTCGAAATGTAATCATCCATTCCGGCACTGATGCATTTTTCACGATCACCCTTCAGCGCGTGAGCGGTAAGCGCAATGATCGGCATGTGCGTCTGAGTCTCGCGCTCCCTGGTTCGAATTGCGGCCGTTGCCTCCAAGCCGTTGACCTCGGGCATTTGAACATCCATAAGCACAACGTCGAAGCTCTCGGTCTCCAACAGCGAAAGAGCCTCCTTACCATTGTTGGCGATAACGACCGAGTGGCCCCATTTTGTGAGGAGACGCCTTATGAGTTCCTGATTCAGCGTGTTGTCTTCCGCGACCAGTACTCGCGAAGGATGTGTGCTGTTGATTGTTTCCGTGCGGCTGGATTCATTTTGCGGAATGGCCGCCATGCCCAGAACCGACCGAATAACCCCGAGGAGATGCGAAGCCTTAACCGGTTTCGGAAGAGAAGCATCAACGCCAATGTCTTGCTTGCCGTAACTCTCGCGAGGATCCGACGACATCATGATTATCTTGACTCCGGCGGCTTCGGGCGTTTGCCGGATTCGCGAGGCAAGCTCCGCTCCATTCACGCTAGGCATGTGCAAATCTGTCAGAACGACTTTGATGGGCGCGTTGCCGCCAGCGGCGTGACGAATCGCTTCGAGCGCATCCTCTGCGGTGGCGGCCGTGACAGGTTTCATCTCCCAGCCAGCGAGTCGCCCTTCCAGGATGCGGCGGTTCGTGGTGTTGTCGTCTACCACAAGAACGGGGAGTCCTCTCAACATCGAGATTTCGCCCGGTATGGTTTGCACCGCCGCAGTCCTCGGGAGGTCAAAGAGAGCCGTGAAATGGAATATGCTGCCCGCGCCGCACAACGCGCATGCCGGATCAGGAACTCCTGAGAAGGATCCACAACTTTCAAACTCACAAACCGCATTCGATGATTCGCAATGTGCGGGACTCTCAACCCATATCTGCCCATTCATCGCGCGCACGAAATTGCTCGAGATCGCCAGCCCCAATCCGGTGCCCCCATACTTGGGCGTAGTAGAACCGTCGGCTTGAGTGAACGACTCGAATATGACGGCCTGTTTTTCGATGGGCACGCCAATTCCAGTGTCGTGCACGCAGAAGTGCAACATCACCTGATCGTCGGTTCGAGACTCAACTTCAATTCTGACAATTACCTCGCCGGCCTCGGTAAACTTGATGGCGTTGCCGACAAGGTTCAGGAGAATCTGCCGGAGCCGCCCGGCATCACCGACGAGTTGTTCCGGGACGCCGGGTCGAACGTCGTAAGCCAACTCGAGCCCCTTCTGATCGGCGCGCACAGCGAGTGATTTCATGGCGTCATCTACGGTATCCTCCAAGCTGAATTCCGCATGGTCGAGCTCAAGCTTGCGTGCTTCGATCTTCGAGAAGTCGAGTATGTCGTTTATGACCGTGAGCAGTGAGTCGGCAGAGAGCTTGACCAGTTTCAGATACTCGCGCTGGTCATCTGGTTCCTCGGTATCAAGCGCCAGCTCGGTCATGCCCACAATTCCGTTCATTGGCGTGCGTATTTCGTGACTCATGTTCGCCAGGAACTCGCTCTTGGCGCGGCTGGCTGCTTCGGCCGCTTCCTTCGCCGTCCGCAGTTCTTCGATCGATCGCTTGCGTTCGGTGATATCCTGCGAGACACCGATGAGCGCAACGCAGTGACCGTTTTCGTCCCGAATATCGGAAGCAGACAGGTAGATGGGGAATTCGGTTCCATCCTTTCGCTGGCTGAGCAGTTCACCTTCCCATCGGTCCGCCCTGACTGAATTGAGAACGTGATCGACGAACTCTGGCGTGTTGCGCGTCGAATGTAAAACCGTTACGTTCTTGCCGATTGCCTCGTCGGGTTCGTACCCAAACATTTTCGCGGCCGCGGCGTTGACAAAAATGATGTTGCCTTCCGGGTCGGTCACAACAACGGACTCGTCAATGCTTCGAACTGCCTGGGCCAGCATCGTGACTTCTTTTTCCATCTTCCTGCGTTCGGTGATGTCGCGAACAATGCTGATCCAGCATGGCCGTCCTTGATATACGGTCTCATCCGCGAGTATTTCTACGTCGATTCTGCTGCCGTCTTTTGCAACATGGGTATAGGTGTTGGGAGCGTTAGGCTCTCTCAGGTCGACGTAGCGATCGAGCGTTGGAATCTCCTCGGGGGGGTGAAGATCAAGCACGGACATGTCCCGCAGTTCTTCCACCGAGTAACCGTAATTTCGCTGGACGGATTCATTGCAGTCTACAAAGCGCCTTGTCGCTTTATCGACAATGAAAACGGGATCAGCTATGCAGTTGAACAAGGTTCGGTACTTGAGTTCGCTGTCTTGCAACTCTTTGATCGCCCGCTTCCGTTCAGTGATGTCGTGAGCGAATCCTGTTGTTCCAATTGCATTCCCCAGATCATCAAGAACCGGGACTTTGTATGTTTCAAACCAGGTCGTAGTTCCGTTATCAACGACGGGTTCTTCCACGACGCGGGTAGCCTTGTCCTGAATGACCAGGGCATCATCCGCTCTGTATTTTTCCGCGATCTCTCTTGGCCAGGAATCGAAATCTGTCTTTCCTATCATTTCATCAGGTGTGGTTTTCCCGCAGGATAGAGCAAAGGCTCTGTTGACCGCCAGAAAGCGGCTCTCCGCATCCTTTAACCAAACCAGACCTGGCTGATTTTCAATAATCGCCGTCAGATAGGTTTCGCGCAGTTTGAGTGCATCCGCCATTCGCTTACGTTCAGTAATGTCGCGTGAGTTCACGATCGCACGTTCCGCTCCCGCTTCGTCACGCACGATCCTGCCCAGTACTTCCAGCGTGCGCCACGAGCCGTCCCTGTGCTTAAAACGGAACTCCAGCGGTCCAACAACACAAGAGTCACGCAAAGCTTCTCGCATCAGGTCGCGTCCAAGTTGGACGTCGTCCACATGGCTCAACGACGTCACGTCAGTTCCTATGAGTTCATCGGGTGTGTAACCGAGGACGCGTTCCACGGACGGGCTCTCGTACAGGATGGTTCCGTTTATGTCGAGGATCGTTATGATGTCCGACGCATTCTCGATGAGCGATCGGAAGTGTTCTTCGCTGTGCCGCAGCACGTCTTCGATACGTTTGCGCTCGGTGTTCTCCTCCTGAAGTTCCTTTGTGCGTTCCTCAACTCTTTGCTCCAACTCGTCGCGCGCCCTTTGAAGCTTGGCGTCACGTTCCTGGATTTGATCGAGCATTTCATTGAAAGCGTCGATCAGTTGTCCCATCTCATCGTTACCGCGTCGGACCGCGCGTGTCGCGTAGTCTTTCTCGACTGAAACAGCCCGCGCGGTCTGGGCAAGATGCTTGATCGGGACAGCGATAACGCGTTGGAGCCTTGACGAAAGTACCGATACGAAAATCACTGAACCAACCAATACGAGCGCTACGACGCCAGCGTACCGAGTCAGGCGCTCGCGAGCGGATTTCAGGTCAGAGGTCACGCAAATAATCCCGATTTGATTGCCGTCGAGCGACACCGGAGCGCACGCCTTCGCGTATTCACCGGTAACCAGAATCTCGCGATCGCTTTCTTCGTGTCTGAGTTCCGGAGTTATGCTTTCGTCACGCGCAAAAGAAGCCAACAGAGCGCCTTCCAGCGAATAAAGACCGGCACTAGCGATGTTTTGATTTGCGCTGATCGCCGTCAAAATCTTCTCCGCTGACTCGCGGTCGCCAGATGCGAGCGACGCACTTGCGTTCGTTCCGATGATGCTGGCAAGCGTCGATAGGTCGCGGGCCATCTCTCTGCGGCTCGCAACCTGATCGTAAGTCATCATCACTAGGCTCGCGAGTAGCAGCATAACGCTGGTGGTGACCAATGTGACCACCTTGAGTTTGCTGCTGATGGATAAATCGCGTAATGGATGCATGAACCTTCCTGAACTAACGTTTGCTCACGGTCAATAAGCCGCACACAGCAAATTTGCGGAAGATTGCTGCTGGCAACACATATGCCGACCGCAGGCCGCCGCTTCTGGAGTGGAAGCCTTCATGAACAGCGAGTTAGGCCGTGCTTCAGTCCGGTTGAATTTTGGCGTCGTGGATACGCGCTACAGGTTCGACGATCTGATTGGGGATGATCGGGGCGACCTTGACGGTAAATGTGGGGATTGTGCCGTGTCACGATGCCCGAGAGACTTCGACTTCCGTGTTGAAGTCGGGGATTCCGCACTCGGAATCGACAACGCCTCGTTCGATCAACACGTTTCCCTCGGGCCAATGAACCTGCAGATTGCCTGGAGCGATGGGCGCAATCAAGCAGCGTCCTCGCAGTTGCCCGGCTGAGCTTGTCAGCAGAATCTCATCACCATCCGCGATACCAAGTTTCTCGGCGTCTGCTCTGCTGATCAACACGTCGTCACGTCGCGCGCCGGTCAGCGGATCGCGGACGTTGTGAATCATGCTGTTGAACTGCTTCCCGCGGCGCGTCGAAAGTTTCAGCTTGTTTGAAGATCCGCGCTCAGCTATCTCGATAACCGAGAACATCGCGCGTCCATCCTCAGCCGGAAACTGCGTGACCACGTTACCTTCCTCGGTAGTCACTTCACACAAGCGCTCGCCGCCCCATTGAACCTGGTCTCCGGTTTTCTTCAGGTATTGAATACCGTCGTAAGCCGGAACCGCTTTTGCAATTTCATCGCGTATTGATTGTCCGTCTTCGAAATGAATGAGGTGAGCCAGCGCCGGCCGCACGCGCTCGGCGATTCTCATCGGGATTTCCCATTCGGGCAGCGACTCGCCAATTCTGCGTCCGGGAATTTCCGGGCTGAAGAGTATGCGTCGCTCGGTCGACGTTTCGGTTCCGCCGCCGCGTTGCTCGTACCGGGTCTGAGCCGGAAGCAACACAACTACGTCCGCGGGCTCAACCATCATCTGCGGATTGAGCACGATGTCCTGGTGTGCGCGAATGGGGATTCGCTCGACGGCCTCGCGAACATACGCCGGATCAGGAAGTGTCTCCAGGAAGTTCCCACCGATCTGATAAAGGAAGTCGATGTTTTGATCGTGCGCGGCGTCGATCATCTCGACAGCGTTCAGTCCGCGCCAGTCGGGAACTTCGAATCCCCACAGTTTCGAAAAGCTCGCCGCGCCTTGCGCATCAACAGGCACGCCCCCGGGAAATTGATTTGGAACTGCTCCGACTTCGGCGCCGCCTTGTACGCCGGAGTGTCCTCGAATCGCCATCAGGCCGCACTTCTCGCGGCCAACGAAGCCCTGAGTCAACGCCAGGTCAACGATGGCGCGAACGTTAGCCACGCCGTCGCGATGTTGCGTGATGCCCATCGACCATACAAACACTGCAGTCTTCGCCTGGCCGATCATTCTCGCGAAACGAAGCATTTCATCTCGCGATGCTCCTGACGCTGATTCCAGCAGTTCCCAGGAACTGGCTTCCAGAGCCGTTTTCAAGTTATCGAAGCCGGAGGTCTTGTCGGAGATGAAATCCCGATTCAACCATCCGCGTTCGATCAGGTGCTTGATCACTCCCGCAATGAAGGCTTTGTCGCCGCCCGTGTGGACTTGAAAGAACTCATCTGCGATTTTCGTCCCAAACAGCGCGCTCTCGACGACCGATGGAATCCAATATCGTTCGAGACCCGGCTCGCGATAGGGATTCACAACGGCTACACGCGTCCCCTGCTGCTTCGCGTTGTAAATGTATTTGGTTGTCACCGGCTGATTGTTGGGAGTGTTGCTGCCGAAAAGCACAAGCAGATCGGTGCCGATCCAATCTTTGTATGAACAGGTCGATGCGGAGACTCCGAGCGTCTGCTTCAGGGCGACCGTCGAAGGGGCGTGACAAATTCGGGACGAGTTATCGACGTTGTTTGTGCCGAGGAACCGCGCGACTTTTTGCGCGACATAATAAGGTTCATTTGTCAGTCCGCGAGAAGTCAGATAAAACGCGAGGCGATGGGAATCAGTCTTCTTGAGGCGTTCGGCAACCAGATCGAACGCCTCGTCCCACGTAGCTCGACTGAACCCGGCGTCACCACGTTTCCGAATCATCGGATAAGGCAGGCGACCCAGCTCACGCAGCTCCGCAGCCGACATTCTAGCGAGTTGATTTGCGTCTTCGAGGACTTTCACATCAAGCGCCGGCATCGTGTTCAAGCGCATCAGGTCCAGCCGGACCATGCAGAGGTGCACGCCGTCCATTGTGAAGTCTCGAACGCCTGAGGTTCCCAGAGCGCAACCGTCGCAGACGCCGCGCGTCAGTATTCGCCACGCGAAAGATAACTCACTCTTGTTACGCCACAGCGTCTTGCCGATTTCAAGATAGTGATTCGGTTTGATGTGCCCTATGCCGTTCGGCGCAAGGCTTACCCAGGTGTCTTTGTTCCAGCGGGACTTGGCCATCGGTGCTCACTCAAAAGTCGGAGTCATTTGATATCAATCGAGTGACGAAAGCAAGTCAGGCGTTCAGCAACTCGATGACATTCGTCATTCAATGTGACCGATTGATTGAATAGATGAATCGAAGGCAAGACGGCATCTAGTTCTCCAAGTCACTCACGTTCGCCATTTAGTGGTCGTGGGTTTTGTGTGGGCACTGTTGGCACTTAGATTGCCCTTACGAACAGCGGCATCATGGCAACCCTTTCCTCCGCCCGCCTTTCGGCGGGCCTTTTTTTGGCCAATGTCTTTTGTTGTGCGAAGGCGGGATTTGAGCGACAATCGAGACTCGCCGGTAACCAAACCCAGCCAATCTCGGATAGAGGAGAGCCGACCATGAGAATATCGGCCGTTCTTTGCGCGGTGCTCGTTTGTGTTTTAATCAACAATTCAAAAGTCAGTTCGCGAACTGAACCATTCGCGCGTGCGCAGAGTGCCGCGGGAGAATACGACAATCTCGAAGCTTTGCTTGAGACGTCGAGTGGACCGATCGTGATCGAGTTCTTCGCTAAGGACGCCCCGCGTCACGTTGAGAACTTCGTCAAGAACGCTCGCGAAGGAGCGTACGACGGGACAACTTTCCACCGGCTCGTCAAGTACGCGCTGATTCAGGGCGGCGACCCGCTGTCTAAGAATCCAAGAGATCGCGCGCGATACGGCACGGGCGGGCTGAACACAGGATTGCCGGACGAGATCAATAAGAACAAGCACATCGGGGGCGCGGTGTCTTCAGTGCTGCAGGCCGTGCGGCCTGGAGCGACCGACGTCAAACCGGGCACCTCAGGCGCGCAGTTCTTCATCGTGTTGAACGCGGGAACCGCTCAAGCCAATCTCGATTCGACATTCACTGTCTTCGGCCACGTTGTCGAAGGCATGGATGCCGTGACTAACATATCACTCGCTCCAGCGAGCGCCGCGGGTGTGGCCAGCGAACGAATCGAAATCAAGAAGGTGACGATTCGCGAGAAGACCCCGACGCTCGATCAGATGAAGACAATGCGAGCGACTATCGAGACTTCGCTCGGTACGTTCAAGCTTCAACTTCAGCCGGAGGCGGCTCCCAATGCCGCGCGCGCGTTCGTTCGTTACGCGCGATCGGGGTTGTATGACGGGATCACGTTCTTTCGCGTCTCGGCGAAGTACTTCATCGAAGCGGGTTACGTCGGCGACTGGCCGGCGGACAGTCCCAATAAGAAGCGCATATTCAGCTATTGGTATTCGCCTGGCGACAAGAGCGCCGTGAAACAAGAGCGCGGGACCGTGTCGATGCGTTTGGCTGACGACGGAACGATCGGCTGGTATTTCTTCATTATCTCGAAGGATAACCCGGCGCTCGATGGTAAACACGTTCCGTTTGCAAAGGTCGTAGACGGACTTGATGTCGTGGATAAGATTGCCGACGCTGAAGTGGCAGGGGACAAGCCAACGCAACGCATCGAGATTAAGAAGATCACGCTGCAATAGTCAGTAGTCAGTAGTCAGTAGTCCGTAGTCCGTAGTCCGGAGTCCGTAGCCAGTTGCTCTTAGCCGGGCGCCTGGGGATACTAACTATTCAGGTACACTACTGACTACTGACTACTGACTAATCGCAATGATTTTGGTAATCGACAACTACGACTCTTTTACTTACAACCTTGTTCAGTACATCGGCGAGTTGGGGGCTGAGCCTCGGGTCTATCGCAACGACGCAATAACGATCGAGCAAATACGCGATCTGAAACCCGAGCGAATAGTCATCTCGCCCGGCCCGGGCGTGCCGAAGGACGCGGGGATTACGCTCGATGTGATCCGCGAGTTCGCGGGAAAAATGCCGATACTGGGTGTGTGCCTTGGGAGTCAGGCGATTGGCGAAGCGTTTGGAGGCCGAGTAGTTCGCGCGCCCTATCTGATGCACGGCAAAACGAGTGAGATATGCCACGATTCCGCGACGATCTTTCGGGGACTGCCTTATAGGTTCAAGGCGACGAGGTATCACTCGCTGATGGTCGAGAAGGAAGATCTGCCCGATGCGCTTGAAGTCTCGGCGACTACGACTGATGGTCTGATCATGGGCTTGCGACATAAGCAATATCCGGTCGAAGGAGTTCAGTTTCACCCTGAGTCGGTAATGACGGAACACGGCAAAAAACTGCTGCAGAATTTCCTGGCTCTCTAACGATGACAAAGGCGTCAACAACGTCAATCACCGGAGTCCGGGCGTCGGGCGGGATCCTGGATAAGATTGTCCGAGCGAAGGTGCAGCGCCTTGAAGAAGCGATGCGTGGCACGCCCATTGAAGAATTCGCCCGCGATGCGGCCGCCTGCGCGTCGTCGCGTGCAGTTAGATCAATGGCTCTCGCTCTGAGAAGCAATGAACGCGTGAACATCATCGCTGAGATCAAGCGACGCTCACCGTCAAAAGGAATTATTCGCGGCGACTTCGATCCGGAGTGGATTGCCGAGCGGTATGCGGCGTCAGGCGCGGCCGTGATTTCGGTGCTGACCGAAGAAGATTTCTTTGACGGCTCCCTTGAACATCTGCGCGCCGTTCGATCTCGCGTCGAGCTGCCTCTGCTTAGAAAAGACTTTGTATTCGACGAGTATCAACTTCACGAAGCAATGAACGCGGGCGCGGATGCTGTACTCCTGATTGTTGCGATACTAGAGGATGTTCTGCTCGCGCGGTTGATCACAGGTACGCGCGAGTTGGGACTCGACGCGCTTGTCGAAGTTCACTCGGCCGATGAAATGCAGCGAGCCGTGGACGCGGGGGCCTCGATCTTTGGAATCAACAATCGCGATCTGACTACGTTCAATGTTGATCTGAAGACTTCGATTGAGCTTGCTCGCCTTGCTCCTCGAGATGCGATTCTGGTGAGTGAGAGCGGCATCAACACCGGAGAGGACATTCGGCGGCTGCGCGAAGCGGGGTTCAGCGCGTTTCTTGTCGGCGAGCACCTGATGCGCGCCGATGATCCAGGCGAGGCGCTGCGGCGACTGCTTGAAGAGGCAAACGCTCAAAAGTGAACGCGCGGCAGTTCAAAATAGATGACTCGGGTTAAAGTAAAGATCTGCGGAATCCGCAGCCTCGAAGAAGCCGTGGCCGCTCTCGATGAGGGAGCAGACGCGCTTGGCTTTAACTTCTGGCCGAAGAGTCCGCGATACATTAGGCCGAGATCCGCGAGCGAGATAATCGCCCGGCTCTCGCCGATGGCTTCAACGGTAGGAGTCTTTGTGAATGAAGACGCCGGCCGCATACTCGAGATTGCGACTGAGCTTGAGCTTAGCGCGGTGCAATTACACGGTGACGAGTCTCCTGAATTCTGCGCGCGACTGACGTCGATCAAAACGATAAAGGCGATTCGCGTCGGCCAGGATTTTGATTTGAGCGTGATCGAAGAATACTCAGTCGCGATGGTGTTGTTGGATTCGGAAATCAGGGGAAGCTACGGGGGCACCGGCCGGAGATTCGATTGGCGAATCGCGGTTGAGGCGAAGCGGTTTGCGCCGATCATTCTTGCCGGCGGGCTGAATACCGAGAATGTTTGGGACGCAATCACGCACGTCAGGCCGGCGGCGATTGACGTCTGCAGCGGCGTGGAAGCCGAGCCGGGACGAAAAGACTTAAGCAAACTGCGAAGCTTCATGGCCGTTGTCGCGCGGGCTAACGCCCTGATCGCGCCCGAGGCAAACGAAGCGTCGCTGGTTCAAAGAGGGTTTCTTCCGTGAGCAAAGTGGAAAGCGAAGAGTCATACGAGCAGCCCGATGCGCGAGGACACTTTGGTCCGTATGGCGGGCGGTACGTTCCCGAAACGCTGATGCATCCGCTTCAGGAATTGACCGCGGCTTACGAAGCATCGAAGCGTGATCCCGAGTTTCATCGCGAACTGGATCATCTTCTAGCCAATTACGTCGGGCGGCCCACACCATTGTTTTTCGCCGAGCGATTAACAAATCATCTTGGAGGCGCGCGAATCTACCTCAAGCGCGAGGACCTGTGTCACACCGGCGCGCACAAGATCAACAATGCGGTTGGCCAGGCATTGCTTGCAAATAAGATGGGTAAGACTCGAATCATTGCCGAAACCGGCGCGGGCCAGCACGGCGTTGCAAGCGCTACCGTATGCGCGCTGATGAACTTGAAGTGCGTAGTTTACATGGGCACCGAAGACATGCGCCGGCAGGAGCTGAACGTCTTTCGTATGCGATTGCTGGGCGCGGAAGTAATCGGCGTCGAATCGGGCAGCCGCACGCTCAAAGACGCGATCAATGAAGCGCTGCGCGATTGGGTGACGAATGTTGCGGACACCTATTATCTCTTGGGCTCGGTGATGGGACCGCATCCGTACCCGGTGATGGTCCGGGACTTTCAATCTGTTATCGGCCGCGAAGCTCGCGCGCAGATACTCGAGGCCGAGGGCCGCCTGCCTGATTTGTTGATCGCTTGCGTTGGCGGCGGCAGCAACTCGATAGGGTTGTTCCACGAGTTCATCGCGGACGAGAATGTGAGAATGATCGGTGTCGAAGCCGGCGGGCGCGGCGACGAGTTAGGCGAGCACGCGGCGCGTTTCAGCGGAGGCACACCCGGCGTGCTGCAAGGGACTCACAGCTACATTCTCCAGGATGAGCACGGCCAAATATCTACCACACATTCGGTGTCGGCTGGATTGGATTACTCTGCCATCGGTCCCGAGCACGCCTATCTGCACGACATCGGGCGAATCAGTTATTCGAGAGCAAGCGACGCCGAAGCACTCGAGGCGTTCGAATTGCTGGCGGGGCTTGAAGGAATAATCCCCGCTCTCGAGAGCGCTCACGCGGTCGCTGAGGTCGTGAAAGTGGCGCCCTCGATGACCAGCGACCGGATTATCCTGGTTAATCTCTCAGGTCGCGGAGACAAGGATGTAAACACCGTCGCCGAGTCCTGGCCCGTTGGATCGAGCATCTGAATGAAGACCCAGGTCGAGCTGGGTTTCGAGATCTTGGTCAAGTAACTGAGCGCGCTTAACTATGAAACATCTAGATCCAAGCCGCATGTATAACCTGCTTCGAAGCCGACAGCTTGAATCAACTCAATCTGAAGATCCCTATGTCGGAGCATGGATAGTCACGTCGATGCGCATTCTGCGAGGATGGGGAAGCCCTTCAGAATCCGCCACGCCCTATTATGCTGAGCGTTGGCCTCCACTGGAACCCCCGGGGATGGATGACCTGGCCAGGCAATACCGCGTACAGGCATATCAACGCGTTAGGAACACGATTGAGTGCAAGCGGGCGATTGCCTCGGGGCATCTGGTTTATGCCCAGTTCGATTGTGGTAAGGAATGGTTTTGGGAAATGGAAGGCCTGAGAGAAGTTCCGGAATCAGCGCCAGAAAGAGTCAGCCTTATGATGATGGGCTATAACGATCACACTAGCCTCTTTACTATTCGGAATCGCTGGGCTGCTGATCTGGGAGATCGAAGTCTTGGATATTTCTCCTATGATTTCTTTGAAAAGTACTTCCTTGAATCGTGGGCAACCAATGGTTTGGACAGGGAACCACGGTCTTCGGATCAAAGCGGACTTTTGGAAATGCGGTGGAACACAGAGGAGATCTTGGGAGGTTCGTTGCGCGCCGTGGAGCTGTACGATTCAACACAGGATGAATGCATCGGATGGGCGTTCACGGTTTGTCGCGATGGCTTCCTGGATATCGAGGAGCTGTTCGTGCGACCCGCTTTCAGAGGCAACAAGCACGGCAACAGACTTGTTGACATGTTGAGGGATTTGTCGGCTCAGGAAAGGTTGCCCTTGCGCCTCTGGGTTGCGCATGCGGACCTGGGTCAAGGTAATCTCCCAACAGTTGAGCGAATAGCGAATCGCCTTTCTTTGCACCTGCAACCAAGCGATGTTCAGTGGGCGGGTCTAAAAGGAGCCGCCTAGAGAAGTCGAAAGACGCTCTATCCGTGGGCCTGTTGCTGGCGCGCTGGCCGCGCTGATGTTCACCTGCAAACTCAGCGTATTCGCCGGATCATCTCAGCGGGAGTCTCAAAAACCATTTGTCCGATCAAAGGATGGCCGAGGAGATAGTTAATCGTTTGATCCATACTAGAAAGGCGATCGGGGTGTGTGGGAATATCAGACCTCCCGACGATAGCTAAGTACGGGCGGTGGGAACCGGTCAACAGACTGTCTACGATTCTACACATACTCCATGGGTTAAACGCCAGGTCCAATGTCAGGCTCTTCGAACCATTCGCCTCGTCACATATGAGTTCCCTTGGAGAGTTGCTCAAGCGGACATTGGTCCCGGCTATCTTCACGTTGATTGAATGTGGCTTTCCATCCTTTAGCCAGGTGGGCACGGGTACGTTAAAGGAATGACGACCGGCACCCTTCCCGGCGGCTAGCAGGTCCTGCCTGAACGTTGCGGCGACGGCTGTCGTTAGTCGCCGGCCACCTTCACATATGTCTACCTCGATTCGCATCTCATGCCGGCTCTTATCATACGCCCAACCTGAAATGAACTCGCAATCAGCTCGATCAAGATAACCTTCATAAGATTCGTCTGACGGATCAGGGTTGGAGGCAGAAACCTGCGACTCAGCTTCGTTTGACGACATTGGAGCCCAATCCTCCGGGCCGGCGCTCAAGGGAATAGTCCATAGTTTTCGCGGGTACGAGCCAGGTTTTCTAAAATCGGTTCTGGAAGAAATATAGGGGCGTCGTGGAACTTGCGAATAGTCGAGAAAGTCGCCGGTGAAGGGTTCGGCAACGTGCCCGCCGGTCTGTCCCGGCTCAAGGGTCAAGTCAAAGCGTGCTCCAAGCTTTTCTATCAGTCTTGAGGTCGCATTGTTCATCCAGTGATCGCCGAAACGGAAGTACCAGCAAGTTTCACTCAGCGATTGTTGGAAGGCCTCAAAGCCCACACCTAAGCAATGGTTTATCCAGTCCTGATCCCCAAGATCCACAATCCATTTGTCCCGGGTCTCATTCAACCTCCACGGATGCGCGTGCAAACCAATAGCGTCGCCCGCACGTCTGATTTCTCTTACAAATGACTCGTACCGCGTCGCGGCCCACGAAGCTGATCCATAGGTGATAGCTATCTGAGGGTCCATCCGAAAGAACCACGAAAAATGCACCGGCGATCCCGTTGCGGCCTCGATCCGAGGTCTAAGCTTGCTGAAGATTTCAAAGGTCGATTCAAAGCCGATCCAATCCTTTGGCATACTCGGATTAATCAGACGATCATCCGGCTCAACGTCGATGCACAGTACAACCGGTATCTTCATACAGTTCACGAGCCTGCATCCGCCACTCGGGCGACGAATGCTCTAAGAGTAAAGGCTTCCGACCTATATCATTCTGACGTTCGACCGCTCAACCCAGGCGGACCTTTGCTCTGAAACTGCGGTATAGTGAAAGCGTGACCGTGAACTAAACTGCTTCTGGCTGGCTTGCGCGCACGGCGTTGCTTGATGAACGACACAAGAGACGATGAGCCGAATCCAAACAATGTATGCTGATCTCGAGCACGAAGGGCGCAAGGGTTTTATTCCTTACATCACCGCCGGCGATCCTTCCCTCGAAGCCACTGAACAAATCATTCTCGAACTCGAACACAGCGGGGCTGACATAATCGAACTCGGCGTTCCGTTCTCTGATCCGATGGCTGATGGGCCTGTCATTCAACGCGCTTCCGAACGCGCGCTTCGAAACAACGTCAGTGCGCGAGATTGCCTGGAGATTGTGCGGCGAGTTCGGCAAAGAAGCGAAGTCCCAATCGTGCTGTTTAGTTATCTGAATCCGCTTCTGGCGCTCGGACTCGAAACGCTCGGCGAGCAGCTTCGAGATGCCGGCGTCGACGGAGTGCTGGTCACCGATCTGGTCCCGGAAGAAGCCGGCGAATTCATCAGTCGAGTTCGCCCCGCGGGGATCGATACGATATTCCTGGTTGCTCCGACCAGCACCGGTGAACGCATCAAACTCGTGGCCGAAGCGAGCACCGGATTCGTGTATGCCGTTTCGCGCACAGGGGTCACGGGCATTCAGCAGAACTTATCGGCCGCCGCGGCTAATCTGGTCGAGAGTGTTAAGCGTTTCACCGATCTTCCAGTGGCGGTCGGTTTCGGAGTATCAACGCCCGAACATGTCGCCGAAGTCTGGCGGCATGCAGACGCGGCGGTGGTTGGCAGTCGCATCGTGGCCGAGATCGAGAATAACGCCGATGACCCGAATCTTGTAGAAAAGGTCGGCGCTTTGGTGCGGTTGTTGGTTTCTGGTCGAGTGAATCATTGATCCTCCTCACGTTTCGATCTTCAAATCTCGCGTTATCATTGCTGCTTTCGGCTCACGCGCATAAACTAGAAGCTCTGTGTTTGGTGAGTCTGAATGGACATTGACGATTGGCGAGACGAAATCGATCGGTTGGATGAGCAGTTGGTCAAACTGCTCAATGCTCGCTCCGAGTGCGCCATCGAACTCGGGAGAATAAAACGCGAGCTGGGGCTTGCGATCTACTCGCCCGATCGCGAGAGAGAAGTCATCGCGCACGTTACCGGTATCAATCACGGGCCGCTCGATCGATTCGCGGTGCGGAGGTTGTTCGAGAGAATCATCGACGAGTCCCGGCGAATTGAACGCGTGACTATTGAGAAGGAAACGAAAGATGGCAATGTTGTTTCGCGCAAAGTCGCGAAGAATCGCAAAGGCGCAAAGAAGCGCTAAGGAGAGACACAACGAATGGTAATCGTGATGGACGAGACTGCAACCGAAGAGCAGATCTCGGGAGTAATAGATAAGCTGGTACGGTTCGGGTTCGATATACATCGCTCGACTGGCGTCAGGCACACTATCCTTGGAGCGGTTGGCGACAAGGTTATCGACTGGCGCGACATCGAGTTACTCGACGGCGTGAAAGAAGTTCTTCGAATCACCGCGCCGTATAAGCTTGCAAGCCGGGGGTTCAAACCCGAAGGCACTAAGATCAAGGTCAAAGACGTCACCTTCGGCGGGCGCGAAGTCGTGATGATGGCCGGGCCATGCACTGTCGAGAGCCGCGATCAGGTGAACGCCATTGCCGATCTCGTCGCGCGAAACGGAGCCAAGGTACTGAGAGGCGGTGCGTTCAAACCGCGCACGTCGCCATATTCGTTTCAGGGACTCGGCGAAGAAGGTCTCAAGTATCTGAGGCAGGCGGCGGACCGGAACAATCTGCTCGTCGTCTCGGAAGTCATGGAGCCGTCGCAAATACCATTATTCATCCGGTACGTGGACATCCTCCAAATCGGCGCGCGAAACATGCAGAACTTCAATCTGCTTCGCGAGGTCGGACGAATCAACAAGCCGGTCTTATTAAAGCGAGGTCCGGCGGCAACGATCGAAGAGACTTTGCTGGCGGCCGAATACATAATGTCCGCGGGCAATCACGAAGTCATTCTGTGTGAGCGGGGAATCCGCACATTCGAACCTTACCTGAGAAACACATTCGATATCGCGGCGATTCCGGTGTTTAAGAAACTGTCTCATCTTCCTGTGGCCGCCGATCCGAGCCACGCAACCGGACGTCGCGATAAGGTTCCGCCGGTGGCGCAAGCGGCGGTTGCCGCGGGAGCTGACGCGCTGCTAATCGAGGTTCATCACGATCCGGAGAATGCATTGTGCGACGGCGCTCAATCATTGCTCCCCGATCAGTTCGAGAGATTGATGGAGCGACTGCGATTGATTGCCAAGGCGGTGGATCGCGAGATAGTTCCGCGAGCGGCTGAAACGGTGGCGCGCTAAACGTCTGAGTTACGCGCGACTGCGGCCCGCGGCTCTGCGTTTGGAATAAAGAGAGTCCCTGGCTGATTGGATTTGAGTTCTGTTGGATCAAAACAATGTCCAGTTGAACGTTGTGGCGGCACATGTACTTCAAGCAACTAACAGTCGTAGGAGTTGGATTGATCGGCGGGTCGTTCGCGCTCGCGGCGCGTCGTGCGGGCATTGCGGAGCGGATCGCCGGCTGCGATACGCGAGAGGTGCTTGATCGAGCGATCGCGCTCGGAGTAATTGACGGCCCCGATGATTCGTTTGACCTGGGCCGCACGAGCGAAGCCAGCCTCGTATACCTGGCGGCGCCGGTCGGATCGATTATCAGTTTTCTACGGTCTCGTGCTAAGTTGTTGAAGCCTGGAACGCTCGTTACCGACGCTGGCAGCACCAAACGAGAGATCTGCCGCGCCGCGCGCGAAAGCTTACCCGTGAATGTTTCATTTGTCGGTGGACATCCAATAGCCGGAAGCGAGAAGACGGGTATTGAATTCGCCAGCGCGGAACTTTTTAGCGGCTCGCCATATACGCTTGTTGTGAGCAGTGACGTTGACTCTAATGCCGGAAGTGTCGTCAGAGAAATCGTTTCGAAATTGGGAGCAATACCGCTGGAGATGACTGCTGAAGAGCACGATCGCATTGTGGCGCGGATTAGTCATACGCCGCAGATGATATCGACGGCGCTCGCGTTGGCCGCGCGGCGGGCCGGAAACGCTCGGATGCTTTCGGCCGCGGGACGCGGCTTCGTAGATATGACTCGCCTCGCTCGCAGCCGTTGGTCAGTGTGGGAGGACGTGTGTAAAACGAACGGCGATGAGATCGTGGCCGCATTGGATGAAACAATTTCGGAGATCGAATCGGTGCGCGCAGCGATTTCAAGCGGAGAGTTTTCAGATCTCGGCGAAATGTTTCAGACCGCCAATGAATTGATGAGGCGCTTCGATGATGGCGGCAACAAGGTTTAGTATGCTGCTCGACCGTAAGGACTAGTTGATGGGAACCTACGTCATAGGCGACATTCACGGAAGACTCGCGTTGCTGGAACGGCTCTTACAGAACGTCCCGTGGGATGTGGCTCACGACAAAATAGTCTTCCTTGGTGATCTGATCGATCGCGGCGCTGATGCCCGCGGAGTGATTGAAAGAGTGATCGCGCTGGCTAAGGCTAATCCGAATGTTGTTGTGCTGCGCGGCAATCACGAACAAATGCTCCTGGACTGTTTGGATTACGGCGATCTTCAGTGGCTGATACCGGAAAACGGCGGACTGGCGACGCTGTCGGCTTACGGATTCCAGCTCGATCAGTTGAGAGATGTATCGGACATAAAGATTCCACCCGAACACGTCGAGTTTTTGCGGACCCTGCCTTTCTTCCACGAAGATGAGCAGGCGATTTATGTTCACGCCGGACTCATTCCCGGCGAGCATCCTTCGGAAACCGATTCCGATGTGCTGGTGTGGACCCGCGATCTGGATTTCTTCAAGGACTACAATGGCAAACTGTGTTTCTTTGGCCATACTCCTACCGCATACCTTCCTCGCGAGGGCCGCACGCGACGGTGGGGGATATACATAAACCGCCACTGCGTGGGCATCGACACGAGCGGGGAGGAGGAGAGCCCGCTTTCGTGCATTCAAGTCGAGACATTCACTCTCTACCAGGCTTTCCCGTCCGGCGTTACCGAGGTCGAAAGGCTGCGTAATCGCAAACCCGCAAGCGCTACGGTTGAGGCAACCTCCTGACGCGCGGAATTAAATCCAGAATCACAATGCTTGCCAACGTTCGGATTCGTCGTCGCGCTGTTCTGCTCATTACCGTTACTTCTCTTTTCAATTTCGCCTGCGGCAACAGAGTCCTTCTGGACGAACGATTCCACGATCCACGGTTGATCAACTGGACTGTCGTCGACGATGCGGACACTTTGGAAGGACCTTCGGATTGGCGCGTCGAGCAGGATGGATGGCTTCATCAAACCAGCAACATCTGGGGACGCCGCGGCGATTTCATCGGGCGTTGGTACGGCACGTATCTGATCGCGGGCAGTGCCGATTGGACTGATTACACGTTCTCGGCAAGGGGGAAGCCCTCGGACGATGATGGCTTCGGCGTAGTGTTTCGCTATCAGGACGCTGAGCATTTTTATCGCTTGCTTTTTCTCCAGGACGGAATGAGCGGAGGACCCATCACCAGGTTAGACAAGCGAGATGGCGCCGATTACACTGAGCTTTGGTCGGAGCCGAAGGGCTATCGTCCGTCGAGCGAAATGCTGATAGAGATCGATGTTGATGGTGATGTGATCAGCGCGACTACGGACGGTAAGCGGTTGTGCGAGGTGAAGGACGGTTCGTACAGCCGCGGTAAACTCGGGCTTTTCTGCTACGCGCAGAAGGGCCAGGCGTTTGATGATGTGAGAGTAATCAGCCATTAGCGGTTTGCCAGTTGGTTGTTTCAGATTCGAGGACACTATGTCGAAGGCAGTAATAGTAAGCGGCGCGAGAACAGCGATCGGTTCATTCGGGGGCTCACTCAAAGATGTTCCCGCGACGGAAATTGGTCGCGTTGCCATCGAAGCAGCGATTCAACGTGCCGGAATAGATCGCACTGATATTGACGAAGTGATAATGGGTAACGTCTTGCAAGCGGGCGTCGGTATGAACGCCGCGCGTCAGTCAGCCATCGCCGCCGGAATTCCCGACAGCGTTCCCTCGTTCACCGTCAACAAGGTTTGCGGATCAGGCCTGAAGGCTGTGGCGCTCGCTGCTCAGGCGATCGCGGCTGACGATGCCGACTTGATTGTCGCGGGCGGAATGGAATCGATGAGCCGGGCTCCATACCTGCTTACATCAGCTCGTTGGGGTTACCGGATGGGGAGCGATCAGATAATCGATTCGATGCTCAGCGAGGGACTTACTTGCGCGATGGCGCAGTGCCACATGGGAGTGACTGCCGAGAACGTCGCGGAACTGTCCGCCATATCACGCGAGGCTCAGGATGAGTTTTCCGCCGAAAGCCAGACGCGCGCTCTGGCTGCGATTGAGGATGGACGTTTCAATGAGGAAATCGTTCCGGTCATGATCGCGCAGAAGAAAGGAGATCCTTTAGCATTCAAGATTGACGAGTATCCGCGCAAAGAAACGACCGCCGAGAAGCTTGCCGCGCTCAAGCCCGCGTTTCAGAAAGAGGGATCGGTGACGGCGGGTAACGCGTCGGGCATCAACGATGGGGCGGCCGCGCTGGTGATTGCGAGCGAGGAGCGCACTCGGCTTATGGAACTCGCGCCGATGGCTCGGATTCTTTCTTACGCGAGCGCGGGCGTTGATCCGCGATACATGGGTCTCGGACCCGTGCCCGCGATCGAGCGTGCGCTCGAGAAAGCCGGCCTCTCGATCAAAGACATCGACTTGTTCGAGCTCAACGAAGCGTTTGCGGCGCAAAGTCTGGCCGTAGTTGCAAAGCTTGGTCTCGACTCATCCAAAGTGAATGTCAACGGTGGGGCAATCGCGCTTGGCCATCCGATCGGCGCAAGCGGCGCGCGAATCCTGGTCACATTGCTTTACGAAATGAAGCGGCGCGATGTGCGTCGCGGCCTCGCTGCGCTTTGCATCGGTGGAGGGCAGGGAATCGCGATGATCGTCGAGAGGTAATCATCTGTCAGTTGTCATTTGCGATTTGTTAGTTTGGAGGCAATGACAAATCACAAATGGAAAATGGAAAATGGAAAATGAAATGGGCGAGATTGATAATTCAAGGAAAGCAATCGAGCCGGGCACGCCCGTAATCATCAACCTTCACAGCCCGCGCGAGAAGGTGTGGGGCATCATGCGTGAACTGAACGCCGCCGGCGTCTTCGTGCGCGGGATAGATCTAAACACGTTTGATGATTGGGTCAAGATGATCGTTCGGGGCGAGAGAAACATGGGACTCACGCATGTATTCTTCCCAATGTGGCGGATCGAGCGCGTTTCATTGGATGAATCAATCGACGACATTGCCTCGCTCGCCGATCAGTTTTATGCGCGTGTGGGATTGACCGTCGAGGAGTACTTGGATAGGGACTGAGTTGGTTCGCCGGTTACCTACTCCTGAAGATGCTGGAAGATTTCGGGCTCGAGCTTGGCGGAATAAGTCGCGCTGGTCACCTTGACCTCCTGCACGAACTTTCCATCTTGTTTCATTTCTCGTCGCACTGGCAACAGCGTGTTCTGAACTACGGCATTGCTGAACGGTGTGTAGTAATAGTCCAGTCGGTACTTCGTGGGCGGCTGTCCCTCGGCGAGCTTCAGCTCATACTCACAATGAAGAATTCGAAACGTCTTCGTGCTCAGCCAATAGCGGGTCTTTTCACCATCCGGCGTTGTTAGCTCCACGACATTCGTATCGACACCCACCACTTTCTCAGGGCCGACAACTTCCAGTTTTGAGCCGTCTTCCTTGTAGCGAAGCAGCGTCATATATTCGTGAGTCAACTGGGCGCGAAAAGCAACATCGGCGCCCGCGCGCGGGCTCACGTACTGGCCGTTCTGCGCGGACCAAACGCTTGCGCCGTTAAAGCCGATCACGTATTTGATCGGGGGTGTGTTTTGACTTTGGGAATCGGCGGCCGATAATTCGAGATCCACTCGAAGCAAATCCAGCCAGGACTTTTCTTTCCTGATCGAACGCAGGAGATAGTTTCCGGTAAGATCACCCTGATCTGTCGCGAGTCTTATCGTGCCTGTCTCTTGAATCGCGGCGCGCGCAGTTTCGATCTGCTTGCGGCCGCCATAAGCGATAATGGCATATTCCGCGATTACCTCCGCCGGACTCAGCTTCGCCTGCGCTGCTCTTACTTCTTCCTGCTTCTTTGCTTTTTCAAGTTCCTTTCCCGTTGGGACTTTTCCATCATCTCGCCGCGAAGGCTCTTGTGCGGCGGGTTTCTTCTTGTCCTTTTGTTCCTGGGCCACTGACTGGAGCACCACCGAAAGCAGTAGCGCAGTTGATATCACCAACGTCACGGCGACGCGGCGGAAAACAAGTGCGCGAATTCTGCATAAGGAATCTGACAGACTCGAATTGCTCAACAAGATGGTGATCCTCCGTAGATTCTTTGACCCGCGATTTGAGACTGAAACAACCCGATACTAAGGCAGCCAGACAGAAACGACAGTTTAGCATAACCACGATTGGAGCCGCATCCGAGGCCCCAACGCTGAGGTGGTGCTACCCGGCTTTGAGAATTGTAACGTCCTTACCGGTGGTTGTTACTTCCAGGACCCTGGTAACCGGGTTCCATCTCATCTCACCCCCGCTGATTGATTTCGGTTCCCACGCGCCGAGCTTGAAGCGTTCTCGCGACTGCGCATCGAATTTTGTATAGGTGATTGTGTCCGGGCCATAGCTAATGTGCTTGATGGTAGATGAAGATCGAAGCAGATGATTCTGGTCATCCGGCGCCAGCTCCGGAGCAGCAGCCATTGACCGGAGGTAATGCCGAACATAGTCGCCGTATCCATCAGTCAGCCATATGTCGTTCTCCGGATAGCGATTTCGCCCGCCTTCATCCACCATGTAGGTTGCCCAATTCAATCGCCTGATGGCTTTTGCCTTGCGCGAGTTGTCACCAGCCTTCTCGCCAAACATTAACTCGACAGATGCGTGCCGCGACGTATGACTGTTTCCGGGTACCATAAACTGCGTCTGCTCGTTGATGGGTACAACGCCGTACCTCGTCCAACCGTGGTGGGCAAACGTTTCAAACGACCAGGCCAGTATTGATTCGACCTGTTGCTTCCAGTCCGGATTCGAATCGCTATGCTCGATGATATAGGTTGCCAGCGTATCAGCATTGATCTCGGTGTCCGAGTAGCGATGCGTGGCGACATCTTCAAAGAAAGGACCCCAGCGATTCGTCGTCATTGGATACTCAACGATCCAATCAAAGAGCAGGGTACGAGAACGCTTGTACGCTGCGACGGAGCCTTCATTCAGGGCGATCAAATCATCGTAGAGCCGCAACGCAGCAGCCCAATTGGCCGTGTACGTTGCTGAGTGTGTGACGCCTCTCTTTACGACATCGTGGATCGCACCTGTTTCCGCGTTGACGCGATAGGGCCACGGTGAATTTTCGGCATCACCGGCCGTGATTTTGTTGGACAACGTGTCGGCAATTTTGACCGCAACATCCAGATACCTCCGCGATCCGGTAATCTTGTAGAGGACAACCATTTCAGCGGCAAATGACGCGGCCTTGTCTGGCTGGAAAAACTTCTTTCCGGCCTGCATGTCTCCGTCATAAACGCCCGAATGGACATCGGTGTTGTAAGGGTACGGGACATTGGGCCAGGAGTCGCCGCGATTGCTGAATGCGTGATCGATGTAGTAGTCCGCGATTTGGGTCATGTTCGCTCGCACCGCTTCGTCCCCCAGATACTGATGCAGAAGGTTCCACGAAGACAGCGCCATGCTCAACTGATCTCCGCCCAATCCACGAGGGTCATCCACGCGCTTTTTCCAAACCTGATGCTGCAGGTAGTACTTGACCCCGTTCGGACACGATCGCATGTTGTTCCAGAAGCTCCAAACTAGCCGGATGTTGTGATCATAGGCCTGCCCGAGGTTCGCGGAATACCAGGGGATAATTTGACCGTCCGCATCGGTCCTGATCTCGTGATAGACAAGTTCTTCCTGGAATCTTGCGGACACCATCGGGGATAGACCCAAGCTCGCGAGCATCAAAATCAATGCGACAGGAACTCCCGGCGTCTTCATGTCAATTAACCAATCCATTCACCAGATTCGAGCGTGTTCATAGAACGCCTATGATCGATTTTACAGGCGGCGCGTGCGCGGACGATCGATGCTGCATTCGGGACACGGCTGTTCGCCCTGTGGGAAGTGCCTATAAGATTAGGGTGGCTATGACTTTCAACGTCACAACGGGTGTATATGCTTCGCACCTTCACAGGTGTCGCAGATGCGCTCGCAAACTGCGCTCACTGCTGCAGTCCGTTCAAGCGGCTTCCGGTTTTCGGTGAACGCGACTGCGTATGAACTCGATGATATCTTCCATTCTGGCGCCGGGTGTAAAAACCTCGGTGACGCCAATCTCTTTCAATCGAGGAATGTCTTCGTCGGGTACGATTCCGCCACCGAAGATGATTACGTCGTCCAGTCCCTGTTCGCGCGCGAGTTCAACTACGCGCGGAAACAAAGTCATATGCGCACCCGACAGGATTGAAAGGCCGATGACATCGACATCTTCCTGGACCGCTGCGGCAACAACCTGCTCGGGCGTCTGGCGCAGGCCCGTATAGATGACTTCCATCCCGGCGTCACGCAGCGCCCGCGCGATGACTTTGACACCGCGGTCGTGTCCGTCCAACCCGGGCTTTGCAAGCAAGACTCGTATTCTTTCTTCAGACATAATGACGAATTAGCTACTGTCCTCCGCTCAATGATTTTACCGGCTTGCCTTCAGTGTCGTAAATTTCGACTGTTCCGTACTGCCTTAGGACGTCCGCTATCTTGCTGGCGTCACCGACTGCCACGATCTGCAAGCGGCTGAGATCGAGATACTTCTTCGCAACGCGCTGAACATCATCAGGCGTTATCGCCGCGATCTTTTGCGTGTAGGTATCCCAGTAGTCGGCCGGCAGCCCATAGAGCTTCTGAGTAATGATGTTGCTCAACAGCGTCTGCGGCGATTCGAGCTGCAACGCGAAGCCTCCGATAATCGTTCGCTTCGCTCGATCGAATTCCTCTTGCGGGACCCTTTCATCGCGAATCCGCTTCAACTCGTACATGAGCTCGTCCATCGAGCCTTTTGTTACTTCGGTTCGCACTTCGGTGCTTGCTCTGAACGTCCCTCGATACTTGCTCGAAGAGAACAAGCTGTATGCGCCGTAGGTGTACCCTTTGTCTTCTCGGAGGTTTAGAAAAAGTCGAGCGCTGGCTCCACCACCAACGATCTGATTCATCACGACGAGCGCAAAATAGTCTGGATCAGTGCGCTCGATCGTCAAGTTGCCGAGCATCAGATTCGTCTGAACCGACGGAACGCGATTGATGAGGTAAATCTTTGCGGGACCGGTTTCATTTGTTTTGGGAATGTCTAACGCCTGCGCATCGCCGCGTTGCCACGAGCCAAAAGCCTTTTCGAGTTTGGCCACGATCTCGGCGGGTTTAACGTCGCCGACAATCGCAAAGATGGCGTTATTGGGTTTGTAGTGCGCGGCATGAAACTTCCGAAGCATCTCCGGCGTGATGCGCTGAATTTCGTCAGCGCTGAGCGAGATGCGCGAAGCGGGATGCGAACCATACATCACCTTCTGGAACATCTCGGTTACCAGAAAGTTCGGCTGTGCCCGCTGCAATCGAACCTGCGACAGCGAGCGCGTTTTCAACTTGTTAAGTTCGTCCGCAGGGAAGCTCGGATTCAATGTCACATCCGAAAACAACTCCAGGATCTGGTCAAAGTTGTCGGTTAAACCCGATCCGGTGATGCTGCTGAACAACGACGATAAACCTGATCCGGCGTTTAAGGAGGCGCCAATCGAATCAACTTGCTCGGCTATCTGTTTGCTGTTGCGCGTAGTTGTTCCTTCGCGCAAAAGTGAAGCGGTAAACTGCGCGGCGCCAGGTTGATCGGCCGGATCAGAGAGCCCGCCGCTCAGCAAGACCATCTGCATGGAAAAGGTCGGCAGCTTGTGTTGCTCCAGTACAATCACCTGCAAGCCGTTGGTCAGTTTCGTTTCGTACGCCTTTGGCAGATTCACCTTCAATACTTCTTTGCTGATCGGCGCTTTCCCCTTGATGACCAGACCCTTCGATGACTTTTGCTGTTGAGGCGCCTGGGCCAGAGCAAGCATCACAAACATCGTGGACGCAACTGTCACCGCCAGAAGTCGATTGGCTCTTGAGATCACATTCTTCATCGCTTCGAGTCTCCTTTCACGCAAGCCCGCCGCGGCGGTGTTAATTAGTCGAGGCCGGGGCCGCTCCCGCCTTTGCCGGCATCGTGATTCCGACAGTGCGGTTCGTCGCCTTGAAATACTTGTTGGCTACGCGCTGAACGTCCGCTTTTGTAACCGCGTCGATCTTCTCGAATTGAGTGTTCACCAGATTCGGATCGCCATAAAAAATCGCGAGCTGAGTCAGGCTGTTTGCGATGCCTAACGAGCTCTGGAGGCTCTGAATTGAGGCGCGGCGATAAGCGTTCTTGGCTTTTGCCAGTTCCCAGTCGGCGATCGGTTCGCGTTGGAGCCGGGTTATCTCTTCGTTTACGGCTGCTTCGACGTCCTCGATCTTTTTTCCGGGAGCCGCCGTCACAGTCAGGTCATAGTAGCCGATGCCTCGCACCGCGCTGAGGAACCCCCTTGGAGGGCCGGCCAGCAATTCTTTTTCTTTGACGAGTTTTTGGTACAGCCGCGAACTTTGTCCCGACGCAAGGGTCTGGCTAAGGACCTGTATTGCGTCGGCGTCCTTTGAATTCGGAACGATTCCCTTGTATCCATAGATTATTTGCGGAAGGCGCGCCAGCGGATCCTGAACAGTAAACCGGCGTTCGGCCGTTTGCTCCGGTTCCGAAGCATCGACCGGCGGCGGAGCCGGCTGCGAGGGAATCGACTCGAAATACTTCTTTATTCGCGCAAGCGTGTCGTCGGCTTTGATGTCGCCGACCACCGCCATCGCCGCGTTGTTCGGGGCGTAATAGATTCTGAAGAAATCCTTCACATCCTGCAGGCTGGCCGCGTTGAGATCTTCCATCGATCCGATTATCGAGTGTTTGTAAGCAAAGTTATCGTATAGCGTCTCCTGAAATTGCTCGCCGGTCTTGCCGTAGGCCTGGTTGTCAAGACCCCGACGGCGCTCCTCCTGAACCGCGTTGCGCTGGTTGTCCAGACTCTCCTGAGTCACATCCAGAGCGCGCATCCGATCGGCCTCGAGAAACAGAACCATGTCAAGTTGATTTGCCGGTACTACGGCGAAATACAGAGTTCGCTCTTCGTTGGTGGTCGCATTATTGCCGCCGCCGTTGGTGTCGATGAGCAGGGAGTATTCGTTTTTGCCAACGTTCTCGGAACCGGTAAACATCAGGTGTTCAAAAAGGTGAGCGAACCCGGTGCGGCCCTGTCGCTCGTTCCGCGAGCCTACGTCGTAGGTGATTGCAACTGAGACAACGGGCGCGCTATGGTCTTCGACCAACAGCACTCGCAAGCCGTTTTTGAGTTTCACATCCTTAAAATCTACCTTAATCTTCCTCGCCTGCTGTGCGCTGGCTGAAGCGAGCAGAACGCATGAAAGAGAAATCACCAGGAGCGCTCTAAAAGTTCTCATTACGAAACTCCTTTCCGGAGGATTGCGATGGCCACTCTTGATTTCTGACTGGCTGACGTGGAGTGCCGCAAGCCCAGGTTATGCGGCACTCAACGGTTCTTCAAAATGCAGGTTCCTGATACTCACCGAAAACAGGTCTGAGCGCGTCGCACATCTCGCCCAGCGTCGCGTATGCTCGAACGCAATCGATCAAAAGCGGCATCGTGTTGTCCGAGCATCGCGCTCCGTTTACCAGGTTCCTTAGTGATGCTTCGACTCGTGCATTGTCACGCTCGGCGCGGAGCTTCCGGAGCCGCTCGGCTTGAAGCTCAGCTACTGACTCGTCGATCTGAAGAATGTTCACACGCGCTGATTCTTCATCCATCACGTAGTCGTTCACTCCGACTATGATCTTTTCGCGGGACTCGACGGCTTTCTGAAACTCGTAGGATGACTCCTGAATCTCGCGCTGAGGGAAGCCGGCGTCGATGGCTTCGATCATTCCGCCGAAGTCGTCTATTTTGCGGAAGTATTCGAACGCGCCTTCCTCCATATCGCGCGTGAGCTTTTCAACGAAGTATGATCCGCCCATCGGGTCGACTGTGTTGATCACGCCCGATTCGTGCGCGATGATTTGCTGCGTGCGTAGCCCTATCAACGCGGCTTCATCCGAGGGCAATGCCAGCGCTTCATCGTAAGCGTCGGTGTGCAGCGATTGAGTTCCGCCCAGCACCCCCGCCAAGGCCTGAATCGCAACCCGCACGATGTTGTTGAGCGGTTGTTGCGCCGTCAAAGATACGCCCGCCGTCTGTGTGTGAAATCGAAGCGTCCATGAACGCGGGCTGCGCGCATTGAACCGATCGCGCATCACCTTGTACCAGATTCGCCGAGCCGCGCGATACTTCGCGATCTCTTCGAAGAAATCGTTGTGCGAATTAAAGAAGAAGCTCAGACGCGGCGCGAAGTCGTCGACGTCCATTCCGTGATCGATTGCGTATTGCACGTATTCGATTCCGTCGCGCAAGGTGAACGCGAGTTCCTGGAGCGCCGTTGAACCGGCTTCTCGAATGTGATAACCCGAGATCGAAACCGGATTGAATCGCGGCACTTCTTTGGTGCAGAACTCGATTGTGTCTACGATCAATCGCATTGCCTGGCGTGGCGGATAGATCCATTCCTTCTGCGCGATGTACTCCTTCAGAATATCGTTCTGGATCGTGCCGCCGATCTTTCTCCAATCAGTGCCCTGTTTTTCGGCGACGCCGAGGAACATCGCGAAGATCATCGACGCCGGCGCGTTGATCGTCATCGACGTCGTCACTTGTTCGAGCGGTATGCCGTCAAACAACACTTCCATGTCGGCGAGGCTCGAGATCGCGACTCCACACTTTCCCACTTCACCCTCGCTGAACGGATGGTCCGAGTCATAACCCATTAACGTCGGAAGGTCGAAGGCGACGGACAGTCCAGTCTGCCCATTTTCGAGGAGATACTTGAATCGCTGATTGGTATCGAACGCTGAACCGAACCCCGCAAACTGTCGCATCGTCCAGAGACGACCTCGATAACCAGTTGCGTGAATGCCTCTCGTGTATGGCGGCTCACCGGGGAAGCCCAGTTCGGTCTCGGGATCGAAATCGGGCAAGCTGTTTGGCGTATACAGACGTTCAACCGGCGTGAGCGAAACCGTCGTGAACGCGTCCTTTGTTTCGGGCGACTTTGTCAACGCGGGCCTGAGGGTACGTTCCTCCCAGGCTTGTTGTCCTTCATCCAATTCGTTGATCAGTTCGGTAGTGCTCATCGGAGTCTCCACGCAAAAAATAGCACGTCACAGCGGCTGATATCGGATTCAGTTAGTAAGCGTGATGATAGTTTAGCAACATTCAGAGTGTCAACGTTCGAGGCTTTGGTCCTCGATCTACACGCCAGCGTAACACTGTCCCCCGGCGCCAACTCAGTCAAATGCTTATTGGGCGGTGTCCTAATTTCAAATCTCAAATTGCGTTCTGTGAGCTTTGTTTTGAGCGCGACACTCGCGATAGAGTCTGGTGTAACCGATCACGTTTGAATCTTGGCGGAACTGCTTATGACCTGAACCAAACATCAGTAAAAAGCGAGGTTGATGAAATGGCACAAGAAGAGACAGAGCAGCCCACGGAAAAGAAGACAAACCAAAAACGCAAAAGAGCCCCCAAACAGCGGTTGACCCAAGCACTCTCCGCGTCCGATTTTTTTCGATGATTTAATTGACGAACCAGTTCGAAGATTTCCCGGCGAGTCTTTAATCGAGATCGTGGACTTAATAGATCGAAGTGGGGAGCCATAACAGAAGTAGGATAAGCGAGCTATCGACGGGACGGCTGCTGGCGTGATAGTTGAGTGACGTGGTTTCTTTGCCCCAATCCGCGTAACAGACAGCACGGGCCCGGAAGCCGCCTTTGCTCCCCGTTGGCCCGAAGCGATTGAAAATGTGAGATTTGAAATTAGGACACCACCGCTCATTGCTAAACACAGCGAGCGACTTGCGGCCGGGCGTGAAGGTTGGCCGGACCGTGGCCGGTTAGGTCTGGTCGATTGCGACGGAGATTTGTACCTGAGTGTAACAACGACTAGTTGTAAACCTTGGGACCACACGAAAGCGGCGCAGTACGGTGCGCGCAACCACGGTGATGCGCATAGACTGATCACGGATTACTACTCGTAGTCGATCTTGAAATAGGAACTGGCGTCGCCGACGACGAACACAAACTTCTTTCCACCAATCTCGACGTGAGTCACACCCTCCGGTTTCATCCTTGCATCCAGATCCGACTTTCGCTGCAGAGCACCCTCGGCCAGCGGTTGATCCACGCTGCCGTCCCATTCCCATAACGTGAAGGCGACTTTCTCATGATGCTCCGGCGCGCCCGCGATGATCAGAAACACGTTCAACTCAGAATCGTATTGAATGTCACGAATGCCCAGTCCACCGAGCGGCAACGCAATCGCGTGAGGCTCGGCGAGTTGCAGGTTGTCCGCTGAAAACGGGCCGGTCTTGTTTTTGAGGGTGATTGCGACCACAAGAGCCTGGCTGTCTTTGGTGAGCGGCGAACGAAGACCCAGCAGCCAGCGGCCTCGCTTGAAATCAAATGCGATCCCTTCGATGTTTAACGCGCCTTCGGTGCCCTTTTTCTCCCCTTCGCCTTTTAGCTCGGGAACATTGTTGATCAGAAAGTCGCGCAGGTTGGTGAGCGTCTCCGACTTTTGAACAATCTGCGTCGCGGGATCGAATGCGAAGCGGACCAGCGCGTTGCGGTCGCCAGCGCCGGGCTTGGATTGAGAGCCGATGACATAGAAGTACGTTCCGTCAGAAGTGATGCCTTCGGGATCCTCCACGACCCCTCCCGTCGATACCGGCTTCACCGAACCAACTTGCTTACCCGATTCGTCGAGCTGCATCCAGAACACCTCGGTCTGGTTGTTGTCGTCAACGAACATGACGCCGCGCGTTCCCGGGACAAAGGTAACCGCGGATGCTTCGAAGGTTCCGTCGGCGAATGGAATACCGCCTCCTGAAACTGGAGGCTTCACTTTGATCTTGCCTTTCGAGGTAGTTTCGATGCCCGCTTTCTCACCGCCAGAACGCATCGAGTTGCCCACATAAATTGCGAGCCCAACGCCGAGTACGACCGCGATCACCTGAGCGAGTATGCGACTGAGCCCGCTGATATACGCCGCCTTCAAGCGTTCATCTTTTCCTTTTTTCTTTTTCTTCTTCTTTTTCTTATCTTCCGCGTCGGCCGCTTCTGTTGTGGATGGTTCGGCGATCGCGCCGTCGGAAGCCGCCGGTACGAGGGGCACTGCGACCACTGGCGATGGCGGCGCGGCCTCGATCCTTTCCGGTTCCGGCGGGCTGATTTCCGCGCGCTTCCTCACCGCTTCAACGGCCTCGCTTGAGAGCACGGTGGTGACGTTTGCGGCGGTTTCTCCGGGGTTTCTGAACGTGAGGATGGTTTGACCGAGTTGGACTTTGTCGCCGTGCCGAAGCGTGTGAGCATCGGAGCCCAATCGATCAGAATTGACGAAGGTTCCGTTACGGCTCCCCAGGTCGACGATGCTGTAGCCGTCCGCTTTCGCGAGCACGATTGCGTGAGTGTTACTGACGGTCGGATCGGTGAGCACGATGTGATTGTGCGTGGCCTTGCCGATTTCCACTTCGTGTTTGTCGATGGGATACTCGAGCTTTTCACCGGAGGGGAGTACGCCGATGAGCCTCGGCGCGTAATGCTTGTTGATTTGTTCGCGAATCCCGGATGCGGTCGCGAGCCGCACACTGATCGCCTTCCGAAGCTCGTGTTTTGCCAACTCGACCGCCGCCGTGTCGGTAGGATCCGCGACCGCAAGCACGACCTGCTCGCCTTCTTTGGCACATGCGAAGACGTTGTGTTCATTAGCCAGCTTCGGCGGAAACTCAGCCGCCACTGCCTTATCAATCGTGAAGGTCTTGAGATCGATGACCGGAATCTGAAAAATCCGGCTCATCAAATCGCGCAACGCTCCTTCGTCAGCGAGATGCTCTTCGACGAGTGCAGCGTAGAGCCTGCGCGTCGATATGCCGGCTTGCAGACGATCGACATCGGGCTTCTTTGCCAACCCGGCTTCTACGACTGCAGACGCAAGTGAATCTTGAGTTAGTGGGGGCGGCCCGGCCGGTTTCGCGGCCACGATTTGAGCGGCCGGCATTGCTCCGGTTTCGCTATAGTCTGCGAGGCGAAACGTGAGCTTGGATAGTCCCACACCGATCACGTCGCCGTGCTTGAGCGCGCGCGAACCTTCTACGCGCTCGCCGTTGACGACGGTTCCGTTGCGGCTGCCCATATCGCTGATCGTGTAGCCGCCGTTCTCAACGCGTATCGTGGCGTGCGCGGACGACACAGCCGGGTCGGCGATGACGATATCGTTCCGCGGTCCCTTGCCGATTTGAGTTTCGGTGTCGCTGATCTCTCGATCGAAGACATCGCCGGTCGGAAGCAGAATCTTCAAGGCTGCCTTTGGATTGGCTTTCTGCGGCTCGGCGACCGGGGTGTCAAAGGCGGTGGCGTCGAGCACTACTGTACTCGAGGGGATCTTCGGAGCCGGTGGCGGCGCCGGTTCGTTTGTGTCTGCACTGCCGTCGCCGGGTTTTGGAGAAGCAGAAGGCTGGAGGTCAGCCACATTTATTTTTAACGAGTCGTAGTAAGCGTTGAGTTCGTGGCCGCAGCGATAGCAGAAGCGCTGACCTTCGCGCGCGACCGGGGATTTGCATTTAGGACATTCAAACGGCATGCGCGAGTATTATACCTTCACAGTCCGCGTACGGAGCAAAGCATCTGGTTTCTTTGAGGCTTCCTGATAGATTTCTAAAAGCGCCGCGGCGGTTAATCCGTCACGAGTGCCTGGCCTGAAAATGCGCGGGTATGATAGCGGCTGAGAATATCAAAAGCAAGAAATCGACTGGCGCGGCAGAATAGTGCTGATGAGATTCGATAAAGCCCGAAGAGCTCAGGGCATTATGTTTGACAGGCTTGGGCACCGGGTCTAGAATCGCAGCATCCGAATTCACCGCTAAGGAGCAAAACATGGCTGGTCTTGGAATGCCCGAGTTACTGATCATCGTTGTCATCATCGTAATCCTTTTTGGCGCAAGGCGAATACCGGAGGTCGCCAAAGGTCTTGGTGAAGGCATCCGACACTTCAAGACGGGAATGCGGGGCGACGATCGCGAACTGGAAGAGCGCAAATATCGCGATGACGACCGCAAGTACCGCGATGAGCCGGTGAGGAAAGAAGAACCGCGCCCGTCGGCTTAACTGTTTGCGCCCTCTCCCCCCGGTTTCTGTCTATTCCATTGCAAAAAGAATGTGGGTACTGGCTGGGTTGAGGTGTGCCCGCTTGAAGTACGCACCGCGAGGCTTGGGTTACTCAAATTCATCCGTAAGCGGTTGCCGTCCTGCGAATCCGGCATCCGTTTCGTGCCACCAGCTTATCTCGTCCTCGTCCGGTCTCCAGCACAAATAAACTATGCGGCCGTCGCGATCATACGGGAAATCAACGAGCCCCGTGCGAAGGTCTTTCACATGCACGCCCGTGTATTCGATTTCCTGGATCGCTTCGCTGAACGCAATCAGATGAGCCAGGTAAGCCGGACCCATCGGGCTTCCGCCTCCGCCGGCATCGGCCTTCTCACGAGCAAGATCGATCTCAACGCGCATATCGAGGAGCGCTTCGCGTTCCTTGAGGACGCGAGTGAGGAGCTTGCGCAGCCGGGGCATCATCCCGCGCGCCTCGCTCAGGGTAAAGACCCGGGTGTCGGCGGCTTCTTCGTCGAGCATATCGCTTCAATGCTGCATCGTGTGATTTAGATCGTCAAGACGACGCGCGTCACCTTCGAGGCCGCTGTCGTGTGGATTGGTTGAACTCGGGGAATTTTGATCCGGCGCCCATCTGTGAAATCGCATCGCGTGTTTCCTGGATCAATTTGCGCTGGACTTTGGATCGAAGCCGCTCGCTTCTTCCTTCGGCAAGGTGATCGATCAACAACACCATGCGATGCCAACTCGATTCAAGCTCATCGGCTATTCGCGATATCTGAGTTATGTCATAAGGTATCGCGATAGTTTGGCAGCCGACACGCGCGAACACCGACAGGTAGCGGGCGGTCGCAAGATCGGGACAAAGCAACCGTCGATTGCCGATCTTCAATTCGATTCCGAGCAAAGTATGAAGCACCTCGACCGTTGATCTTTTAGCAGGGGCTCGCAACTCATACTGGCGAGTGCGTTGGCTTCGGATCTTGTCACGATAGATCGCGCTGATCGACATTGCGCCAAGTTGGCGCGAAACCTCGGAGGCGAGGTCTTCGGCTTTGATCGCGCGAACGCGACGCGACCGATGAACATCGATTGATTCGATCTTGTCAGGTTGCGTGCTCATCGTATCGGTTCACTTCAGCGGTTGAATTATCGAATCGCGCGCTCGTTCGAGCTTGTCCAGGACTCGCCCGGGCAGAATCCCGAGATAGAGCGTTCCAAGAATAGTGAGCAACAACGCCGCAGCCATCGAGCGGGCGATCACCGGCGGCTTGAATCCAGCCACCGGTTCGGCGAAGAACATCGCGACGATCACGCGAAGATAGTAGTACCACGAGATCGCGCTGTTGATCACCGCGATCACAACCAGCACGTGAAATCCCGCCGCCCATGCCGATTTGAATACGAGCAGCTTTGCCATGAAGCCGCCGGTCAATGGAATTCCGGCGAGACTCAAGAGGAAGAGCGAGAGTGTGCTCGAAAGACCGAGCGCCTGGAATCCGATTCCGGCGTAATCCGAAATCTCAACTCGTTTGTCGCCTCGCCGGGCAATTAGTCCGATCACTCCAAACGCGCCGAGGTTGATCAGGACGTAGCTGAGCAGATAGAACGCAACGGCTCGCCAATCGTTCGCGACCATTCCCACAAGCGCATAACCTGCGTGCGCGATAGATGAGTAGGCAAGCATGCGCTTGATGTTGCTTTGAACGATCGCAACAAGATTTCCGATGGTCATCGTGAGAATTGCCATTATCACCAGCGCATCGGTGACCGAAGATTGAAGCGAGCGCATCGCCTCCGAAGTCAGTCCGATCGACGTGACCGCGAACGTCAAGATGAACACGCGTGAGAATGACGCGAACGCCGCCGCCTTCGAACCTGTCGACAGAAGCGCAGTCACCGGCGTCGGTGCGCCTTCGTACACGTCGGGAGACCAGATATGAAACGGCGCTGTTGCCACCTTGAATCCGAAACCGACGATCATCATCGCCGCGCCAGCCATTAGCATCTCGGGAGAGTAGAGTGCGCCCGAGGCTATTCGTTCCTTAATCAACGTGAGATTGGTGGTCGCGACCGGATGCGCCGTGGGATTGGCCGTCGCTCCGTAGACGAACGCCATGCCGTAGAGTAGGAAAGCGGTTGAGAACGAACCGAGTATGAAGTACTTCATCGCCGATTCATTCGAGCGCAGATCGCGGCGGCGATAACCGCACAACACATATGTCGATATCGAGGTGATCTCGAGTCCGAGGAAGATCATCACCAGATCGTTCGCGGCGGACATCAAGAGCATCCCGGTCGCCGCGAACATCAGCAGCGCAAAGTATTCGCCAACTGGAAGCCCCTCGTCCTCGACCCAGCGAAGCGAGATCAGCACGGTCAGAAACGTCACGATCAAGAAGATCATCGCGAAGAATAATCTGAAATCATCGGTGATGATCATGCCCCTGAATGACGTCTCGCCGGCGCGGCCCCAAAGGCTTACGACGGCTGCCGCGGCCCCTGCCAGTCCCAACAGCGAAACAACTCCCGCGACTCGGCGCTCGATCTTGCGAGCGAGCGCGTCGATCATCATTATGAGCACCGCGACCAACGCCGTGATCGTCTCGGGCAGAATCGCGTGATAGTTGATTCCGATCGTTTCCATTAGCGTTCTTGGATCGTGTTGCTGGTTCTCTCAACGACAGCTTGGGTCGTGGTGCTCAGTCTAGCCTTGATCGCGGCGATTGATTGCGCGCTGCGCGACAGGAACAGGCTCGGAAAAACTCCCATCGCAAGGATCAGGATCGCGATTGGCGTCAGCACCAATTTCTCTCTGAGGTTCAAATCGGCGAGCTTCAGATTGCTTGAATTGCGGACCTCGCCAAAGATCACCCGCTGATACATCCAAAGCATGTAAACCGCCGACAGAATCATTCCAAGCGCGGCGAGCGAGGCAAACAGCTTCGCGTAGGGAAGCAAAGTCGAGGTGAACGTGCCGATGAGAATCAGGAATTCGCCTACGAAGCCATTCAGAAGCGGCAACGCAATCGACGACAGGGTGACGATCATGAAAAACGTCGAAAAGACCGGCATCACGTTCGCCAGTCCACCGAACTCGGCTATCAATCGAGTGTGCCGCCGGTCGTAGACCATGCCAACGATGATGAACAGCGCGCCGGTCGAGACTCCGTGATTGAGCATTTGATACAGCGCGCCCTGCATTCCCTGATCGGTGAATGAAAAAATTCCAAGCACCACGAAACCGAGATGGCTCACCGAAGAATAAGCGACGAGTTTCTTCAGATCAGGTTGCACCATCGCGACCAGCGCGCCATAAATAATTCCAATCACCGCAAGCGTCGAGATCAGCACTGCCCATTGATGCGACGCATCGGGGAAGATCGGCAGATTGAATCGCATCAAACCGTATGTGCCCATCTTGAGCAGCACGCCGGCCAGCAAAACCGAACCCGCGGTCGGAGCTTCAACGTGAGCGTCGGGCAGCCATGTGTGAAATGGGAAGACGGGCACCTTGATCAGAAAAGCAATCGCGAACGCCCAGAACAGCCAACTCTGAGTCGCCGGATCGAGGATGAATGCGCCCGTTCTTACATCGTTGGTAATAGTCGCGATATCAAAAGTGTAATTCCCGAGCGTCGCGTTGCCGTGCAGATAGTAGAGCGCGATGATGCCCGAAAGCATCAACAGAGAACCGACTACCGTGTAGATCACGAACTTGATCGCCGCGTAGATTCTTCGTTCGCCGCCCCACACGCCGATAAGGAAATACATCGGCACCAGCATCACTTCCCAGAATAGATAAAACAAAAACATATCCATCGCGACGAACACGCCAAGCATTCCGGTTTCAAGTGCGAGCATCGCGACAAGGAACTCACGCAGCCGTTTGTGAATCGAGTTCCACGACGACAGCAGCGCAAGCGGGACGAGAAGCGTCGTGAGGATGACCAACCACAGGCTCAATCCGTCTATTGCGACGTGATAGCGAACGCCGAGATTGAACGCCTTGATCCATTCGACGTTGGTTTCGAATTGAAGACCGGCGATGCGATTGAAACCAATCGGCAGCGCCAGCGAGACAACAAACGTCGCGAGAGAGAAGAGAAGCGCGGTCCACTTCAGCGCGTTCTCGTTTGGCTTCTGGCCGCGCCCCACGAAAAAGAGCGCGATCGCTCCAGCGAGCGGTAAGAGCGTTATGATTGTGAGAAGGTACTCGTTCATCTTATCTTGTACGGGCGGCCCTCTGTGGCCGCCCCTCAGTCACGCCACCGGTGCTGATCAGTGAGGGGCGGCCACGGAGGGCCGCCCGTACATGTTCACTTGATCACGAAGTAACCGATAATCAACAAAGCACCCAGCACCAAAACCGCGACATAGCTTCGAGCGAGGCCCGATTGCAGATAACGCATTCCTGTACCGAGCAGGCCTGCAAGAACACCGGCGCCGTTTACCGCACTGTCAATGATGCGGACATCGATGAATTTCCACAGCACGCCTCGCGAAGCTTGCTTGATTGGTTGCACGACCGCCGCATCGTACGCTTCGTCAACGTAGTATTTGTTCTCGAGCAACTGCGGCGGCGTCCACAGCGGCTGCCGCTTGAACCAAACCCAACCGATTCCAATTCCAAGCAGCGCGATGACCGATGATGTAATGGTCAAGGCTATCTCGGCGCCGTGACTCTCAGAAGAAGACCCTTCCGAGCGCCCGATCGTTTGAGGTTGATGTAACGAGCTCAACGGAGCGTACGCGGTCCACTCCTTCGGTTCAGTTGATTCGGTTGAAGGCTCAAGCAGTCGTTCAAAGTAGTTCGGAATCCTTCCTCCGGAGAGGCCCGCGGGAACGCCGACGTAGCCAACGACGACTGCGCCTATCGCGAGCACTATTAACGGCACAGTCATTGAGCGCGGAGACTCGTGCGGCGTACCGCTGTGATGCTCGTGCGCTCCGGCGGTGGAATGGGCTCCCGAAGCCGGTTCCGAGTCGCGGAATCTTTCACTCCCCCAGAAGGTCATCACCATCAACCGAGTCATGTAAATAGCCGTGAGCAGAGCCGTCGCTGCGCCGACAAACCACAAAATCTTCGCCCACGAATCGGGCAACCCCTGTGCGGTGAATGAGCGATACAGAATCTCGTCCTTGCTGACGAAACCAGACAAGAAAGGCACACCCGAAATCGCGAGCCATCCGACGAACATCGTCGCGAAGGTCGCCGGCATGTATTTCTTCAAGCCGCCCATTCGCCTCATGTCCTGCTCGTGATGCATGCCGAGGATCACCGAACCTGATCCGAGAAAGAGAAGCGCTTTGAAGAAGGCGTGTGTGAACACGTGAAAGATTCCCGCTGCGAACGCGCCAACACCGCAGGCGAGAAACATATAGCCGAGCTGTGAGATGGTCGAATACGCAAGCACCTTTTTGATGTCCGACTGCGCGAGTCCAATCGTCGCCGCGAACAGCGCAGTCGCGGCCCCGATGATGGCCACGATCAGCATTGCCGTTGGTGCGTGCGTGTAGATCGAGTTCGCGCGCGCGACCATATACACGCCCGCAGTCACCATCGTCGCCGCGTGGATCAATGCGCTAACGGGAGTGGGTCCGGCCATCGCGTCGGGCAGCCAGACATAGAGTGGCAATTGGGCGCTCTTGCCAGTCGCGCCAACAAACAGCAGCACCGCGATCGTGGTTATTCCGCCTGCGAAGATCGCCGACCACGCAATCGGATCAGTCGATTGCTCCATCGCCCAGTTGAACGCGCCGTGAATGCCTCGCGCCGGATCATCGAAGTAAAAGATCGTCCCGGCCTTGAAAAACAACAGCATCACTCCGAGCGCAAATCCAAAGTCGCCGATTCGATTGACGACGAACGCCTTCTTGGCGGCGTCGTTCGCGAAGTCCTTTGTGAAGTAATAACCGATCAGCAGATAAGAGCAGAGCCCGACTCCCTCCCATCCGACGAACATCAGCAAGAAGTTATCCGCTAGAACCAGTGTCAGCATCGAAAACATGAACAGGTTCATGTAGGCGAAGAAGCGCCAGTAACCCTTGTCGCCTCGCATGTAGCCGGTTGCGAATACATGAATCCAAAATGCGACGAAGGTTATGAACAGAATGTAGATCCCGGACAGAGAATCGAGCAGCAGCGAGAAATCAGCGCGAAACGCGCCGACACTGATCCACGTGAAGAGGTATTCGTGGATCCTGTCACCGTGCTCAAGCGCGGACGCGTGCCCGAAGAACATGTAAAACGAAAGAATCGCAGACACGCCAACGGTCGAGCAGGCGATGATGCCGATCGCGCGCTCGCTCATTCGCTTGCCAAAGAGTCCGAGCACTGCGGCGCCGATCAGCGGCGCGAGAATTATGTTGGCTAACGGATGTTTCATCAGGCTATAGCTTGAGCGTATCGACCTCGTCGACGTTCAGCGATTCGCGATTGCGGAAAATGGAAATGATGATCGCAAGCCCGACGGCCGCTTCCGCCGCGGCGACCGTCATCACGATAAAGACAAACAATTGGCCCCCGACATCGCCGAAGAATCCGGACAGCGACACCAGCGTCAGGTTGACCGCGTTCAGCATCAGCTCGATGCACAGAAAGATCGCGATGGCGTTGCGTTTGATGAAAACGCCGACCGCTCCAATCGTGAAGAGCAGCGCCGAGACGGCCAGATACCAGGACAATGGAACCATTTTTGAATTGCGGATTGCGGATTGCGGATTGCGAATTGCGGACTTGCAAATCCGCAATCCGAAATCCACAATCCGACATTCCTAATCTCCTTCTCGTCTAGCCAAGACCATCGCTCCAACAACGGCCATCAATATCAAAACCGAGGTGACTTCGAACGGCAGCAGATAGTCGGTGAACAAACTGGTGCCGATGCTCCACGTAGTGCCGACGGCCTGGGCTTCGGTTCCTACGGGTACCGAAGGCATCGTGCGCTTCCCGATCGAGAGCACCACGTAAAAGGTTTCGGCGATCAGAATTCCAGCAAATGGAATCGCGAGATATCGCAGTCCTTTCTGCTTTTCGATCTGTGGCTGCACCGCCGGTACGTTTAGAAGCATGATGACGAATATGAACAACACCATAATCGCGCCCGCGTAAACGACGATCTGAATCACCGCGATGAACTCGGCGTGAAGCGTGAGATAGAGCGCTGACAGCGAAAGCAGAGTCACGATCAATGAAAGCGCGCTGTACAGCGGGTTTCTCTGCAACAGAATGTTCAGCGCGCTCAGAACCGCCGCGGCGGCAAAGACGATAAAAATAATGGTCGAAGCTTTTTCCATTTCAACCGGCTACGGGAAAAGCAGAATAACAGTGGCGGTGATGATGATGTTGATGATCGCGATCGGAAGCATCGTCGTCCATCCGAATCGCATAAGCTGATCGTAGCGAAAGCGCGGAACGGTGTAACGTATCCACATCGCGGTGACGATCAGAGCCAGCGCCTTAATCGCAAAATAGACCGGCCCGAGAATCGGCAGCCGCCCCACGAACGGACCATTCCATCCACCCAGGAACAACGCGGTCGCGATCGAAGATGAGGTTATCAGGTTCAAGTATTCGGCCATCTGAAACATCACGAACTTCATCGATGAGTACTCGGTGTGATAACCGGCCACGAGTTCTGAATCCGCTTCGGGTAGATCGAAAGGAGTGCGATTGGTTTCGGCGAGCGACGCGATGTAGAAAATGATGAACACAAACATCAGCGGGAAGCGGAAAACATTCCATCCGGTGTGCCCGAGCCATCCCCCCTGCTTGTTTACGATCTCAACCAGGTCGAGCGAACCGGAGTACAGCAACACGCTGACAATCGAGAGGCCCAACGCTAGCTCATAGCTGATCATCTGTGCGCTCGATCGCAGCCCGCCCATCAGCGAGTACTTGTTATTCGACGACCAACCGGCCAGCACGATTCCGTAAACGCCGACTGACGTGAGCGCGAAAATATAAAGCAGCCCGACGTTCATCCGTGTCACGTGAAGTTCGATCGTGCGCCCAAACAGCGTGATCTCACTGCCGTAAGGAATCACGATGAACGTCATCAATGCGGGTACGAGCGACAGGGCAGGCGCCAGAATATACAGCCATTTATTTGACTGAGATGGAATGATGTCCTCTTTGAAGATCATTTTCAGACCGTCGGCCAACGGCTGAAGCAATCCCAACGGCCCTACGCGATTGGGACCAACGCGCAGTTGAATCCAACCCATGACCTTGCGCTCGAGGAAAGTAAGATATGCGACGGCGGTGACCAGGATCAGAAGGATTACGACGGTCTTTATCACCCATTCGACAAGGATGTTGGTCATAGCATGAATAAGGCGCGGCGTCTCACCTGTTCCACTCGAGGATGCCCTTGCGCCAGACGTACACCAGTCCGGCGAACAACACCACCATAAACACCATCATCTCGCCGTAGAAGACCCATTTGAGATTTCGGTAGGTTTCGGATTCCAGCACTCCGCGAAACACTACCGCCCAGGGGATGAGGAAGACCGCTTCGATATCGAACAGGAGGAATGCCATCGCCACCAAATAGAATTTGACTGACTGGCGTTCGCGCGAGGTCCCAACGGGTTCGACGCCGCATTCGTATGGCATCAGCTTCTCGCGAGTCGGCCGATTCTTGACCGCAAATCGCGAGAGCACGAGGATAACCGTTGCCACGCCGGTTGCGAGGAACAGGATCAGAAGGACGGGAACGTAGTTGACCATTATCCGGCTTGTCCGTAGATTGGCGCGATTGATCGATGCGAGCGTCCACAGTCGAGAAATCCCGCTTGATTCAAGACTAGGCATCTTATCGCCCGCCGAAATTTAGTGTCAAGGAATTGCGTCGCCGCGTGATTCACAAACTGGCTCCAAATAAGTACGAACGCTGCAAGAAAAGTATTGTCGCGCTGGATCGACCCGCTTAACATTCGCGAAGGCGGAGGCATATGAACGATAGCAAGTGCGAGTACTGTAACAGCGTGGTTAGCCGTACCAATTCAAGGTGTGAAAGCTGTGGCGCGCCCGTGACCCTTGAAGGCGCGGCGGCGGATTTTCGAACGTGCCCGTTTTGCCGCCGGAAGCTTATCGCCCTGGGCAGCCCGGCGTGCAACTATTGCGGAAGGCGGTTGCCCGATGAATACATCAAGACTCGCGAGGCTGATCTAAACAGGTTGAACGAAGTGGAAAGTGGCGGGGAAGTAAAGCAGGCGGACTCTAGGATTCAGGAGTTCCTTCAACAAGCTTCTAGGCGGCACCGGCCTTCGTCCGCGGGTCTGGTCGATGTCTCGATTCTGATAGATCTCTTACATTAAGGCCGGCCCTGGCCGACATACCGAAGCGGATCAACCGACTGATCATTCTCGCGGACTTCGTAGTGTACGTGTGGTCCGGTCGATCGGCCGGTGCTTCCCGCGTTTCCGATTTGATCGCCACGCTTGATTCGTTGTCCGGGTTCCACGGCGATCCGCGACATGTGCCCGTAACGAGTCGTGATTCCGTTGCTGTGATAAATAGTCACCAGATTGCCATAACCGGCGTGCGGCGCAGCATAGATTACGAGGCCGTCGGCGGTTGCCGTTACAGGCGTCCCGAAGTCAACGGCGATGTCGAGCCCCTCGTGGACTTCGCTGCCTTCGCCGTTAAATGGATTTCGCCGCATACCGAAACCGTCGGTCACGTAACCATTAACTGGCAAGCCGCGGGGAATCGACGCAAGCCTGAGAATATCGGAACGCAGCCGGTCGTTGATGTGACGAACTTCGCGTTCGAGATGATCGGCCGCTTTATCAAGCGCCGTAACCGTCTCGGGTCCGCCGATGCCCACCAATTCGTCGGTCTCAGGCGAGTGCTCCATGCGCGCCTTGCGCGCCAGCTCCTTTGACATATCTTCGACGTAGGAGATTTGTCCTTTGAGCCTGGCGTAGGAATTCTCATAAGCGTCGTTGCTTTGCTTGAGACTTTCGTTCTCAGCCTTAACAGCGACGTACTTAAGATTGAGCGCCTCGTGCTGAGTGAGACGAATCGCGCCGTATACGATCAACGCGAGTACCACGGCCAAGGTGGTAACGGCTGCGCGAAGTGAATTTCGATGAATGCTTAGCTGTCTGACTTTGGATGTGCGGCTTGGTGCAATTAAGAAGGTATAAACGCGATTGTCGTTCGACATTCAGAGGACTCCCTGAGCTATCTTTTAGAATAAAGAGGGGCCGGTCGCGACTGTCCCACAGTTATTCCCGAAACGCTATTTGCTACTTTGTGAGGAAGGTGTTTCCGCTCAAAACGAAGCGCGAGAGTATCACACGGAATGACAGGCTGCAACAGAGTGACTACGATTGCAGGAAGACGCAAGAAAATTGCAACAAAAGGGAGTCAGGGTCTACGAAACGGTGAGCAGAGGAGTGCCGTTACCGGCACCCCTCGCTTTTTCAGCGGCTTCTACTCGTTCTCAAGCCTGTTGAGGACTGCGAGGTGAGATCATTCTGTAGATCAACCACGCCACCAGTGCGATGACCCCAAGCACGATCGCGATCCAGATCAGCTTCAGCGCGAAACCAATGATGGTTAGAATTATCGCGACCAGTTTGATGGCGATCACGAAAGCCACCAGTCCAAGTACGAATCTTAAGAATCCCATAGCCTACCTCCTGACAGATGTCCGGCAAACCTCAGTTTGCCGCTTCGAATTCCCGGATGGCTGACGCTGACGACAAAGTTTGCCGGACAGCGAGCCGTTCAGTTGACGAGTGCGCTCGTTTGCGTCTGACGAGAACCGCTAGCCTGAATAACGATATTCTTGTATGAAGTCCTCAACTTAATTGTCGGGCCATCCGAGCCTGTCGTAGCGTTCAAATTTTCGCGCACTTTCTTCTCGAACTGATTGAAGCCCATCGGTAATATCTGCCCGTTTTCACTTTGCGCGTCGAGATGGAATTGACTGGACGGCGGCAGAATGAGCTTTATCTGACCGTGATTATTCTGGACTTCGATATCATCGGCAGGCTCGTCTGCCGAGATCAACGTCACGTCACGATAGCTTGTCGAAACCCGAACGCCTTCGTAGAAATTCTTGATTGTTACGTCGCCGTGCGAAGTCTCGATTTCGGCGCTGCTTCGGACATCTTCGACGTTCACTGAACACTGTTCGCCCTTGACCACCAATTCGCCACTAATCGAAACGAGTTGAATATTACTATTCGATGATTGTATCTGAACATCTCCGTTGGCGTTCTTAACACGAACATCTGAGTGCGGCGCCTCAATCACAAGATCAGCGGAGCGATTGACGTCGACGCTCGAGTGTTCGGTCTTCAGATCGGCGCCTTGATCCAGACCCTGAGCGACAATGCGAGAGAAAGGGGCGTTGACTCTAACCGGACCGGAAATTTCGCGCAGATCAACCAAGCCGTTGTTTGCGGCCACATCAAGACCGCCCGCGATGTTTGAAATGCGCGCTCGCTTAGCTCCAGTGATCGTCAGATCCCCGTCAATGTTCGACGCCGTAACATCAGAGTAGCTCAACGATAGATTTACAGCGCCTCTTATTCCGCTCACCTCTGTTTGACCATAGCTCGCCTTGGCAATTAAACCCTGAATTCCAGCAGCGGACACCGACCCGTAGCTGTCGATAACTGAGACGGTGGCAAACGAAGGCACTTCGATCTGAATGTCAGTGGTGAATTGTTCGTTTACCTCATCGCGATTAGTGCTGATGGTCACGCCGGCGTTCGTTTGATTCATCACCAAATGAATTCGATCGGCAATTTTGCGGGCTTCGTCTTCGCTCCAGCCTCGCACGCCCTTCACGAGTGTCGCCTTTACAGTGGGGCTCCCGCCGTTAACTTTCACACTGCCATAACTATTGTTGACCGACACCGTCATCCCCGGGTTGAGGTTCGAGGTGATCACTGGTTGGTCGGTGAAGGCATACGCATTTCCAACTACCGAATCTCGCAGTCCGCTGAGAAATGCTGGCAGCCGAAGTGCCGACAGGGCCGAAGGCCGATTCGCGGCTCTGTTGGCAAACACGCCTGAGACAACGATCAGCAAAACTATGACGATTCGCATCGGCGTGAACACGCGCGGTGGCGGTCCTTCAGTGTGGCGATGCGAGTAATATCGTACGAGTTCCACTCCTGCGAATATGATCAGGAGCAACACCCAATATCGGCCGTAGACCTGAAGCGCGTTTAACCCTGGTTGAAAGCGAGCGACTAGGAACAGAACTCCGACCAGAATCAATAGCATTCCGCCAACTGGAGATCGTGGCTTGCGCTCGACGGCGTAGCCCATCACTCGAACTACTCCGGCACAAATCAAAAACACTGGCCACAATTGCATTAGCCAGCCGGCAAAGCCTGATCGCGCAGGCGCGAAGACGAGCAACAAGCCGACGCCCACCAGCAGCAGGCCGAGCAGCAGAGTTCCTCGTTTGTTGTTGCGACCCGCGACCACTTAAGACCTACCTTCGACCGGCTCTATTTGAGAACCTGCCGGTCTCGGACGAACTCTCACTGAAGCGGCCGGGAACCAGCGAGTACGGCTGAAGCTGTTCACCGGCGCCCTCGTCGCGCGATCGCTTGAAGTATCGGGTCAGAAGATAGCCGCCGAGAAAAATCAACGCGACCGGGAAGAATCGAATAAGGGTTACGAGAGGGAAGGGTCGCATGAGCTGAAAGAGGAGGAGCACGCCGGCGCTTAACAAAAAGATTCCAATCAATGGCGCGCGCTTCACGAGAGAGCGTTTGAATCGTTCTTCATTCGCCGCGGGGCTCTCGCCCATCGCAATGAGGTTCGCGGTGCGATAGGCGTCAACGATCGAGTAGAAATAACAGGCGAGTCCGGCAAGCGCGAATAGCCCGGCGGCAAAACGAATCTTTGTGAGTTGAAACAGCCCAACGATCGTTACGAAGTGAACAACGCCCTTGATGTTCTGCCGGTTAAAGACTGCGCCCATGCCCGGGAACAGCGCGAATAACGCAGCCAGCCGCGCTCGTCCTCGCGGCCGTGGATTATGGTAATTCTGTGAGAGCGACTCGACTCCCATCACGATGCAATCCTGGCAATAAGCGTATCCTTTTATTCTATGATCGCAGGCTCGGCAAAGTGGCCGCCTGCAACTCGAACACTGGACTTTGGCAACGCTCGATGTGTGATATGAACAATACATAAATTAAGACTCTCACTCTTGCTGCTTTATTCGTCTCCTATGGCCTCAAACGTATCAGCACTACGATCGGTTCATCGAATTGCAAACGCTCTTTAGTTCTTTTCAATAGGTCTGTTTGAATTGGGATTTGTCTGCCGCTGCTCTCGAGTGCTGCTGTCTTGTTTGGTTTCGCCTCCCAGGGTATCCCAGATTTCGCCAATCCCTCGACCAACGCGCTCTACGCGTGCGACGACCTTATCGGTCTCGGAGTATAAGTCCGTACCTTCAGAGTAAATCTCCGAAGCCTTGACGTGAGCCTGTCTGTAGACGCCGCCAAACGTTCCATCATCCGAAAACCCGAACAGCAAAAACGCGAATGTCGCCAGCGCAAGCGAAGCCGCCGTTCCGAAGGTCCATCTCGCGGTTTGAGGAGCACGCGGGATCAATCGCTCAACACCCGCTCTCACCGCATCTGCAAACCTGCGTGCGAAGGGCTTAGTGCGCGACGGCATAATCGCGATGGCTCCGGTTACAAGCGCCGCGGGAACTTCGACCTCTTCAAATGTGTGAACCGAATGGCAAGCCGCAACTGCGTAGACGACGCCTGTCAGCAGGGTCGAGCATGGTTCACAATTCTCGGAATGTTCTTCGAAGGAGTGATAGGTCTGGGCGGGGACGAATCCGTCGAGGAATTCGGTTATTAGCTCCTCGAACTCCACGCATCGCAGCAAAGGATTCTCGGCCGGTATACCGGCAAGGCTGAAATGGAGTAGAGCGGAGGGGTCCAACTCGTCTTGCTCTTTGCAGGCAGCCATGTTCGCCTTCACTTCATCCATCAAGCCGCGGCATTCCCGGCACTGAAGCGCGTGTCCGCGAAACAGGGTGGTCTCTTTGGCCTCCAGTAAGCCATCAAAATAATCGCTGATCTCTTCTTCAAATCTGTTGCAATTCATTCTGTTCAACCAGCGGAGCCTGGGCTCCGCGCCTCCTGTTTACACACACCCAGCCCGACTCCGGTGAGCTGTAGCGCCTTCTTTGTTATCCTCGTACGCAATGCGACAGCCATTGAGCGCTGATCGTCGGGCCTCTGACTTCGGGCTACTGATCGCTGGCCGTCCTAGTCAGGGTTCACTTTCATTCTGCGCAACACCTTGGCCAATTCTATCCGGCCCCGGTTTATGCGGCTCTTAACAGTGCCTTCCGGTATCTTCAGAAGATCCACAATCTCCTGATACGTCAGCTCCTCGATGTCTCGAAGGATGACGCACTCCTTCAAATCAGGCGAGAGCTTGTTGATCGCAGCCAGAACTTGAAGCCGCCGTTCGTGGCGCTCCAGCGATCGCTGAGGACTATCGCTTGCCGAGGGCAAGTGGTACTCGTGAGCCGCCAGGTCATCGCCCGAGTCGGTCGGCGTTCGTTGCCTCTTGCGATAGTCATCGATCACCAGATTCCGCGCCAGGCGCATCAGCCAGTTCGATAAATCGCCAAGCGCGGGATCATATTGACCGAGCGAGCGGTAGACCCTGATGAATACTTCCTGCGTCAGGTCTTCCGCGGCGCTGTGACTCGAGGTGAACCGATAAGCCAGGTTATAGATGCGCCTCGAGTACTGGCGAACGATCTCCGCCCAGGCCTGCTGGTCGCCTTCCACGCAACGCTGAACCAATTCAGCATCGGTCGATGTCAACGCGAGTTGTGCTCCCAATTGTCGCCTTCTCGCAAGCTACTCGTTTAGCTTCCCTGCAATGATGGTGAAGTCTTCCAAACTCGCTAAACGAGAGGGTGACTTGAAATGTTTCAACCTGAATACAGCCGCTCCGCCTAGAACAGTGATTGCTGTGCGGAGCCTCCAGATTTTGTGCTAGAATCTCCGCTCGCCACAGTCCGTAGCGGCTGCGCTTCAGATGGAAAGAGATCGAGGGCTAAGAACCCGCCCAGGATTTCGAGCAGAGTATATCACGAGGACCTTCACACTGAGCGGCAGAGTAAAAACAATCCTCAGCCTTTTGTTGGGCGCGCTGTTTGTCTATTGGTTCGTTCACAAACTCAACTGGCTTGATGTGTGGGCCGAAGTGCGCAAAGCAAACTGGGCGCAGTTAGGGCTCGCTCTCGCGCTGCTCGTCGGCACTTACTTCGTGCGCGTGCTCAGATGGCGCGCGCTGCTTGCTCCGTTGGCTCGCCCGACCCTCGGTGCGCTATTCCAGGCCACGATGATCGGATTCACCGCGCTATTCCTTGCGGGGCGCGCTGCTGAGATGATCGTCAGACCCGCGGCTCTGTCCGTGCGAGAGCGAGTGCATCCCTCCGCGAGCTATGCCACCGTGATGATCGAACGCGTCTTTGACATGGTCATGGTTGTGGTCTTCTTTGCGGTGAACCTGATCTTCTTCGAATACATCGCGCGAGACGCGGATGCGATGAAGATGTTCACATTGATCAAGCTCATCGGCGGATTTTTGTTGCTGGTTGCGTCGGCCGGGATTTACGGGTTGTCCGTTTTCCGGCGGCGGCGTGAAAGCGCTCTAACGTATCTGGAAGCGAGGTTCAACCGATCCGGCAGGGTCTCCTCGGCTGTCATGAGTTTGCTCAGGCACATCTCCGAAGGGCTTGCGGTGTTGCACGACGCGCGGAGCCTCACGATCACAGTTTCATACACCATTCTGCTTTGGATGATGGTCGCCGTTGCGCACCTTTTGGTAGTTCGCGCATTCGGGATTCCTTATGCCGATGTGCCGTTCACCGGCGCGGTGTTTGTGATGGGACTCTCGATGCTGGGCTCGGTAGTTCCGACGCCGGGCGGTGCGACTGGACCGTTTCATACGGCGACCGCGGCGGCACTCGCGTTCCTGGGCGTCGATCAGAATAAGGCCGCCTCGATCGCAATCATTTTGCACATAGTGATATTCACACCAGCCACGGTCTTTGGACTCTATTACCTGGCGAAGGACGGGTTGTCGCTTGCGCGTTTGAGAAACACTCGCGAGCCGTGGCCGGGCGATGATCGTGTCGACAAATTGACGCCGCCGCCCAGACAGGAAAACAACGAAGTGGTAGCCGCGCAAGGTTGAAGAAATTACAGCCAAGAGAGAGAACTTATGAACTGTCCGTTCTGTGGGAATCTTGAAGACCGGGTCGTCGATTCACGCGAGTCGCGCGAAGGCGATGTGATCCGGCGCCGACGTGAGTGCATGAAATGCGAACGTCGCTTCACGAGCTACGAACGAATCGATGAGATACCTTACATGGTCGTCAAGAAGGACGGCACTCGCGCGCCGTTCTCGCGCGAGAAAGTGCTTGCGGGAATCATGAAGGCGTGCGAGAAGCGCCCGATTCCCATGGCCAAGATCGAAGCGCTGGTGAATCAAGTCGAGAAATACGTTCAGGAGTCACGCGAGCGGGAGCGATCAACCGAAAAGATCGGCGAGCAGATCATGCGGCGGCTCAAAGAACTGGACAAAGTGGCTTACGTGCGGTTCGCGTCAGTGTACTTGGATTTCAAGGATGTGTCGGAATTCATGAGCGAGCTTCGGTCGTTGGTTCGAACCGGGCGCGTCAAATAACTAGGTGAATTGTTCCAAACGGAACGCTAGAAACATTCGCGACGTGTTTCGTTGCCGTTGCAAATCGACTTTGTTAGCTTCTTAGTAGTGCGAGTAGTTTGAGGAGTGGAAACATGATCTTAGCGGAAATCCAATATGTGGCAGATGAGGATGGCAACACTGTTGCCGCGATAGTCCCAATTGAACTTTGGCATGAGATCGAATCCGAAAGGGAAACGGCATATCTGCTCAAGAGCGAGAACATGAAGCGACGGCTTTTGGAAGCGAAGAATCGTGACGAGGGAATCAGCTTTGACGAAGCCCGCGAGAAGCTTGGAATTTGATACCGCTGCGTTTGAGGACTTAGCGTGGTGGGTTGAGAGGGATCGCGACAAAGCATTGCGCATAATCAGATTGATCAGGGACGTTCAACGAGACCCTTTTCATGGGCTCGGAAAACCAGAACCCCTCAAACGTGACTTCGCCGGTTGTTGGTCTCGCCGAATCGATGGCGAACATCGCCTCGTCTATCAAGTTTCGGAAACTAAGATTAGGATTCTTGCCTGTAGATATCATTACTAGAATTGTAAACCAACTATGTCATCACTCATCGAACCAGAAGAACTTCAAATCGAGCAGAGCGGGGAACAGGTCAAGCTGCCTGATTCGCTTCCCGTGTTGCCGCTTCGCGACATCGTCATTTTCCCTTACATGATCGTGCCGCTATTCGTTCAACGCGAGCGCTCGATTCGCGCCGTCGAACAAGCCCTCGCCGAGAATCGCATGATCATGCTCGTCGCTCAGCGCGATCTCGAAAAAGAAGAACCCGTCGGCCACGATCTCTACAACTACGGCACCGCCGCTTCGATCATGCGCATGCTCAAGATGCCCGACGGGCGCATCCGCATACTCGTGCAGGGACTCGCGCGCGCAAGCGTCACGCGATTCGACGAGAATCTTCCACACTTGCTCGCGCACATTATTCCGCTCTCCGATGTGGAACCCGACTCCGACGAGCTCGAGATGGAAGCCCTGATCCGCAATGTAAGAGCCTCACTCGAACGCGCGATTACTCTCGGCAAGAACATCTCGGGTGAAGTCATGGCGATCGTCGCTAATCTTGAAGACCCCGGGCGATTGGCGGATGTCGCTGCGTCGAATCTCGAACTCAAAGTCGTCGATGCGCAGAGCGTGCTCGAGAAACTCAATCCAGCCGAGCGACTCCATCGTGTGAACGAACTCCTCGCTCGCGAGATCAACGTCCTGATGGTTCAACAGGAGATCAACACTCAAGCCAAAGGCGAGATCGATCGCAGCCAGCGCGAGTTTTATCTGCGCCAACAACTCAAGGCGATTCAAACCGAACTCGGAGAAGGCAACGAACTGGGTGAGGAGATCGCACAGTATCGCGAGAAGATGCTTCAGGCCAGGATGCCCGAAGCGGTAGACGAAGAAGTTGACCGCCAGATCAAGAAGCTCGAACGCATGCATCCCGATGCCGCCGAAGCCGCGACGCTGCGCAACTATCTCGACGTGATGGTCGCGTTGCCGTGGTCCACCTCTTCTGAAGAGAACCTCGACCTCAAGCGAGCGCAGACGATCCTCGATGAAGATCACTACGGTCTCGAAAAGGTCAAAGAGCGGATCATCGAAACGCTTGCCGTTCGCAAACTAAAAGACAAGGTCAAGGGTCAGATTTTGTGTCTAGTCGGGCCTCCGGGCGTTGGGAAGACCAGTCTGGGCCGCTCGATCGCGCGTGCCTTGAATCGCAAGTTCCAGCGGCTCAGCCTCGGTGGCTTGCACGATGAAGCCGAGATTCGCGGGCATCGGCGCACGTACATTGGAGCGATGCCCGGACGCATCATTCAATCGATCCAGCAAGCGGGAACTAATAACCCGCTCATCATGCTCGACGAAATCGACAAGGTGGGCGCTGATTTTCGAGGCGATCCGTCTTCGGCGCTGCTCGAGGTGCTGGACCCCGAGCAGAATTTTTCTTTTCGCGACAATTATCTTGGCGTCCCATTCGATCTATCGAATGCCATGTTCATGACAACCGCGAACATGCTCGATACGGTTCATCCCGCGTTGCGAGATCGAATGGAAGTCATCCGGCTGGCCGGCTATACCGAAGAAGAGAAGGCCGAGATTGCGCGCCGTCACATAATACCGAAGCAGATGGAAGGGCACGGCATAACTGCCAAACACGTCGCCATCGGCCGGTCCGCGCTCAAGTCGATCATCCTTCAATACACCCACGAAGCCGGGCTGCGTCAATTTGAACGCGAGATCGCAAGCATCTGCCGCAAGGTCGCGCGCCGAGTAGCGGACGGGAACGATGCGCTAGTTCGTGTAACCGCAAATCGGCTTCACGAGTTTCTCGGCATCCCTCACGTTTACCCGGACGAGGTGCTCAAGAAGGATCAGGTCGGGGTTGCAACCGGACTCGCGTGGACACCGGCGGGTGGCGACGTGCTGTTCATCGAAGTTCTGCTGACCGCGGGCAAGGGCACTCTGGTGCTGACCGGTCAGTTGGGCGATGTGATGAAGGAATCCGCGCAGGCGGCGTTGTCGTGGGCGAAGTCGCGCGCTGAAGAGCTGAACATCGAACAAAGCAGATTCGAAAAGTTCGACATTCACATTCACGTGCCCGAAGGCGCGATACCAAAGGACGGTCCCTCAGCAGGAGTCACGCTCGCGGCCGCGATGGTTTCCGCGTTGTCAGGCCGAGCTGTGAGGCGATCCGTGGCGATGACGGGCGAAATAACTCTTCGAGGAAACGTGCTTCCGGTTGGAGGGGTAAAAGAAAAAGTTCTTGCGGCGCGGCGCGCTCGCGTGAACACGATCGTGTTGCCTCAGCAGAATCGGCGCGACCTCGAAGAGGTGCCCAAGGAACTGCAAAAAGAAATCACGTTTGTGTTTGTTGAATCGGTTCGTCAGGTGCTGAAGGCCGCGCTGTTGTGACTCGATCGGCGCCTACATCGTTCCCGAGAGTTCTCGGAAGCTGTTCTCAAACACCGAGAGTCGGCCCACGCCGGCCCAGCCCTTGATCACTCCAGTGCCCAGGCGCGTGAACACAGCCGCTCTCATCTTTTCTTCGACGCGATGAAGGATGCGCGTTGTTTGCGATTTGTGAACACCGAACCTTCGCGCGATCTCAACCGCCGTAAGCCCGTCTCGAACGTACAAGGCCAGCACGAGCATCTCTCGCTCGGTCAGGGTCTCGAGCGCGGCGCTCAAGGACTCAGCTATCGCCTTGCCGTATTCGTCGTCCACGAGCGCGGTTTCGATGTCGCGGCCCGATGAAGAGGGCGGCGCGTGGCGCAGAGTGTCGAGCGGCAGCGACTCATACGATTTCAACTGGCGGTGATTCAATGCCAGGTGTTTGATTATCATCGCCAGCCAGAAGGAGAGCGGTCCGCGGCCTTGATAGCTCGCGATGCGTTTTTGGCCGTGGCGGTCGTGGAGGAAGAGATGGGAAAGCATGTTATTGGCTATGTCGAGGGCTTCGGTGTGAACGGGGCAAACGGAACGGGCGACGGTGTTGATGTAGTTGCGGTAAAGCATCTCTAACCTTTGCCACGCGGCATTGCTGTTGGTAAGGGCGCACGCGGAGGCGAGGTAGAGGTCTTCGGTGTGAAGCTTAGCCAGTTCCGCCACCGGATCGATTTGTTGTTCGAGGTTCTTTTTGAGACCGCCTTCTGATCTCTGACCTCCGACTTCTGATTTCCGGCCTCTGCCTTCTGATTTCTTACCTCTGCCTTCTGATTTCCGACCACTGGGTTCAGCTATGATCCGATTGACGTGAGCGGCGAACGCTTCCAGAGAAAGTTCGATATCGCCGTGGACGGCAAACCCTCGGGAGTAAGCCTGGGCGATCAGAGATTCCAAACTTTGATTGCTGACTTCTGACCTCCGACTTCTGACTTCTGATTTCCGACTCCTGACTCCGGACTCCAGACTCCCGACTTCCTGAGGGCTTTTCATTGTATCCTCCTGCGATGTGTGAAAGAGTACAATCCGATTCGAACCGCGACGTGCAGGGTCGAGAGTGACTCTTTTCCCGCAAGTTGTCGTAGCCATAACCAGTGCTTACGGTAATACGGTTCGTCGTCTGGTTAAACAGCGTCGCCGTGTCGCATCTGTAATTTCATGCCCGCGCGCTCGAAAGCATCAGTGTATCTACGTTCTGAGTCGCAGCGAACGTCAGATCTTTTGACGCGGTAAAGGAACTATAAAGGAACTATGTTGTCCAACCCGTCCGAGGCGTATCCAAAAACCTCTAACTGAGCTCGAATCAAGTCCAATGTGTCATAGTAAGCAATATTTGCTCACTGAATTTGCTCCCTGACTGAACGCGTCCGTATTATTTTCGCTGCCTCTAGAGGGTTTCATTGTACTTTTCCTTGAGTAACGCAACGAGTAACGCAACCAAGTCGCCTATGAAGTTCCTGAGTTCCTCGTTCACAGGTGCCGCTCCTTGAGTATGTCGTCGAGAATAGCCTTTCGCTCTTGTTGACGAGCAATGTCTCCGGGCCATTTTGATGTCTTCAACGCCTCTTGAAATCTCGGATCAAGTTGTTTGAACTCTGGGATGTATTTTTTGGGATTCGCAATCTTGTCTTGATGTACAGCAATTTGCTTATCAATCGAACGAATGCCCTTTTCGATCTCCGCGTCACTCCTGCCGGCTTAGTTCCTATAGAGGCCTGGATGTTTGCCACCATATTTCACCTCGCTAACGTTGGTGGTTCGAGGCTTAGATTATCCGCTGGTTTGCTCGCCGCCGATTGGGGTTTTGCGTGCATCTGAATGCGACAGTTGCCATTGATAACCGGGTCCGGCTCCCGCTACGGTATCTCTAACTCGTATCTGCCAGTTACCATCAAAGCTAGGATCCCCCGGTATGTGATCGCAGAACACCCGAAGGGCCAAGTCCTTTGAAAAGGAGATACATAAATCGCCCGCGGGTGGAAGCGCCACCACTTCTAGAATCTCTTGCCCAACTAGAACCTTCAAGGCGCGCGCAAGGACGTCGGGGCTCTCATCACTGCTTGTAACGGGTGAAGTAGGACTATCTAAGCGCCACGTGCACCAAACGAGAATACTAGCTTCTCCCTCAAACTCTCCGTACTCATCACCTTCCGGTGCCATCTTAAGCGGAACCTGCCTGGGCAGTTTCTTTCCGAAAGCCAAATGGAACGACGAACCAGTGCCCTTGCCTGCGCCCAAATGCCAGCACCGCATACCTACTAGTAAGTTTAGGTGTTGCCGAATTTCTTCAACTTGTAGATCTGTCATTGGCCACCTTACTTGTTTGGATAGTCTTTGACTACCTGTTTTGCTAAATCGATTATCTCTTCCTTTGTTATTTGTCCTCCCATCCGTGTGATTGCGTTAATCTCCTCGTGCAGAAGCTCTCTCTGAACTAAGCTCAAGCCCTCTTTCTTCACAATCCAATTTATGAGCTTGATATCCGCCTTAGCTCCTATGCTGGGGTTAAGAATTGCGTTGCTAATGTAGTAGTCGGCATAACCCACATACTTAGCATCCTGATAAGGTATCCGTCTTGTGCCATTGATCCACTTGCTTAGAGGAGCCTGCGTAGGGTCAGGGACGGTCCCTTGATCATCTATCCGGCTTGCAATCCACTCTGCGAGCGGCCTTAACTTTAAGTCATCATTTGTCAGAGGACCTGCGTCGGTGGATACACTGTCTCCGGTTTCGGCATTGAAGAATCTCCCTACAGAACCGTCCTTAAATCTTATGGTTCTGCCATCTTCAGAATAGGAGTCTATTGTGTTCGTGTCCAGATCGCTCAACTCGGCGTCCGTAACCCGCCGAACCAGCTTGCCGTCTTTGTCATAGATGTCGTAGTCATTCCCAGTTCGATCCACATAGAGCAGAGGATTGTTTCTGGTATACGTATAGAGATTCCAGCTTTGGGCATCTCTCCGATAAATATTGACAATGCCTAGGTCCGCGCTCGTGAATCTTCCTTGCGCCGATGAGTAGTACCTCGCAAGGAAGTAATCCAACCCAGACTCACTATCTCTCTCTTTTTGGGTGAACTTCTGCTTCGTCGAGTCCGTTCCGGCGTAGCCAACCACCGTCGAACGATTGCCGATGTTCGCTCCTATCTCTTCGCCAAACGGCAAGTAATCATACCGAGCCTTCACATTCCCACCCGAATCAGTCACCAACCGAGTGCTGCCCAAGTGATCAGTTGTCAAATAACTTGTGTCGCCAGCCGCCGGAGTCGCACTCGTGTACTCGGCTATCAACTGGCCGGCCACATTATACACAAACACTGTTGTATCGTTGCCAACAATCCTCTTCACTCGCCGGCCGTCGCCATCGTAGAAATAATTCTGTGTCGCCGAGTTAAACTTGATCTGGCGATTCTCCGCATCGTAACTCATCGTGTCGGCGGCGGAGGCTTGCACCTTGTTGGGCATCGAAGTGAGATTGCCCGCGTTGTCGTAGCCATAATCAGTGCTTGCGGTAATACGGTTCGTCGTCTGGTTGAAGAGTATCGCCAGATCAGCCGCTGAATTTGAAACAGGCGTCTGGCGGGGGTTGGGTATGTATGTGGACGAGGGCGTGTTTCGAACCGCGCGGTTTCCCCACCGGTCGTAATCGTATGTCTGCTTCCATTGACTGGCCGTTGTGATCAGTTCTTCAGCGGTGCTCAGCCGGTTCAGCGCATCGTAGGTATAATTCTGCGCCAGCACCAGATTGCCGCCCGCGGGTTTCGGAGCTGTGATTGTCTGAGACAGGACGTTGCCGTTGTTGGTCGTCGTGCCGTAGCCGTAGTCCAACTGCAATGTATTCGATCCGACAGTATTCGAGTCGAGCGAGATCTGCGTCGGCTGCAAGCGGCTGTTGAAAGTCGTGCGTTCAATCCGGCCGTTGCCCAACCGCATCGACGCCACCGCTCCATGCGCTGCGTACTGCATCGCACCTGAACCCACAGGGCCGCCCGCATAATACGTTCCATTCACCTGTCGCTTTACTCCGGCGATTCTTCCGGCGGCGTCATACTCGGTCTCGATCACCTTGCCCGAAGGATAGGTCTCGCTCGTCATGTTGCCGGAGACATCGTACGCGTAGCCCATCGAGTAACCTTGCGCGACTCCGCCCGCACTGGTTATCTGACGGCTCGCGGTGACTCGCCCGGCCGCGTCGTAGCTGTCGTAGTAATAACCATCCGTGCCGCCATTCATCACGACGCTTGCGAGTCTCCCTTTACCGTTCGTTGCGGTGTCATAGTTGTAATTCCAAATCGTCGAAGAGCCCGTGACTGTAAGAGTCTTCGTCTTCGCGCGGTTCAATCCGTCATAAGTGAAGCCAACCGTGCTGCCGTTCGGATTCGTCCTCAATGTCAAGTTCGAAGCGTTGTCGTAATCATAGATGGCCGCTACCTGTTGACCTTGCTGGTTGACTTGCTCGGGGTTCCTGGCTTGCGTCAGCCTGTTAAGATTGTCATAGGTGAACGTCCTGGTCTGTGTTCCTTGAGTGACGAGCGTGAGGTTGCCGCGAGAATCGTAGGTGTATTCGGTCTTTTGATTGGGGCTGTCGAGTGAGCCGAGACCGGCGGTTGTCGGCTCGTCTACCCTCACCAGCCGGCCCAGCGCGTCCACTCGACTGCGGCGTTGCTTGCCTGCTTGATCTGTCACGGTCGTGTATTCGCTAGTGTAGCTGGTCGTGACCGTGCCTGTGCAGTTGGCGGCACACCCGGTGTCCGGGGGCTGCGCGCTTCCTGAGAAGGTCGCAACCTCGGTCACTCTGCCCAGATCGTCTTTCGTGGTGCGAGTCCATCCGTCGGTAGACGCGCCATCACCCCGCGTGGGATTAGACGCCTTCGTGATGCTGACTTTCGAAACGGAATCGTTCTTATAAGAGGTTTGAGAGGAGATGGAATAGCTGGTTCCGTTCTCGCTGCTTTCCACTTTGGTTACACGTCCCAGCTTATCGTGAGTGCTCATCGTATTGAGCAGAGCGTCATCGGCGATCTTGAGATCGGCTTTGGTTTCAACCTGCCGAAGACTATCGTGGTAAAAGGTTGATACTTTGCGCCCGGCAGGATCGATTACCAGTCCGGGTCTGAGGAACGGATCATTCACCGGGCTCGCGGGATTCGTGGTCAGCGAGTGATTTCGATAGTCCGTCGTCGTGATCTTGCCGTTGGGATCCGTTTGACTCATCACGGCGCCTGTCGAGTAGTCATAGGCGATGATTGTCTTTTGAAAGACGTTTGTGTTCAACCGGTCAGGGTAGACTTTGATTTCCGTAGGTTGAGCATGTGTAAGAGGATCGATAGTGAAGTCGGTTACGTTCTGGTTCGGGTCGGTCACCGAAACTCGGTTGCCATAAGCATCGTAGCCGTAGGTTGTGTGAATGAAAGTCGTGCCGCTCTTGAGCCGGCCCACGTCGGTGAGGTTCCCCGCGATAGGCGCGGTTCCATAAGCCTGATTGTCGTAGCTGAGTTGCGTATCACTTGCTCCGGTGATCGTTTCCTTCAATGCGTTCACGATTGACGGGGTCACGTTCGTCGCGTTGCGCTTCGCATAGTTGGTCGCGGCCGATGTACTGGCAGCGTTGTAATAGCTGTTTGTGACGCTGCGAAGAATGGTGGTTCCGGGGAAGCTTGTGGGTACGCCCTGAGCATCGCGGGGCACCGTTGCTTGACTGAGATCGATCCAGTCGTAATCCGTCTCTAATACTAAGTTGCCATTAAAGTCGTACTGCATTGTCTTTGCTGACATCTTCGAGGGGTTGCCGCTGGCGTCGAGCAGCGTCGTGTATTCGGCATCGACCACGGGGTTGAATGGGGCTTGGCCGCCTGGGGTCGTAGCATCTCCGCCGACGAATATCAGGGGTGCCCAGTGACGCTCGACGATGTGCTTATTGGAGGTGGTCGTTCTATATACGAGCCCACCTTTTCCGTTGCCGCCTCCAATGCTGCCGGCCATAGCCGGGTCGTGAGGATAGCAGTTCTCGCTGGTGACCGAACCATCCGGTCCGGTGACGGAAGCGGAATTCGCGCCAGCGCCTTGCGCGATCGAATACGTCCACGTGTCGATGACTCCATCTTGCTCGATCTGTTTTTGGGTTATGGTTTCGCCTGCCGCTTTTTTCGCCCCTTTAAGTCCACGCGCGGGAGTTGAGTTTCCGTCCAGCAGGTAAAAATATCGCACCATCGCGCCATCTGGTGTGTCCATCTCGCTCAGGCTGCCCCACCCGTGCGACACTTGGGGCTTTGTGACAAACGGCGCGGAACAGTCTGAACGCCAACTCAAATTGATTGTGTCTTGCGAAGCTTCGCTGTTGTAGAAAAACTTGAATTGTTTCCGCGGCTGTCCAAGCTCTGTCTGCGGTAGAGTAATTGATTTGATTAAGGACAGGTTTTCCGACAGAAGAGCTAACACGTCCGGGCAGACCCGATCATCTATGTTGTATAGCTGCTCGACGTGGGTATCCGCCCAGGCGATATCTATGGTCTGGGGCGCTCCTCCAACGGTTTGATATGTGACCTGCGTCGGAGGATCCGAATCGGTTGGCGCGGTGACCAGAATCTCCCTCGTGGCGTTTGGCAGGGATACCAGATCTTGATAGTGAGTGGTCACCGTACCGTTTGGGTTGGTCTCTGAAAATATCTTGATCTGGTTGCCGTTCGTATCCGTGATCTTCTGCGCGTTTGCATTCTGTGAGACTCGCGTACCGTCTGGAAGATAGACGTCCCAACTTATCGGTGAGCCGTTAATGGGGAAGGGATCTATCCTCGCGTAGAGGTAGCTGCCGTCGAATGAGTAATACCGCATCATTGGTTGCGTTACTACACCCTGGTTATTGATCGTCGGCCGGTCTTTGTAAAAACCGATACGATAGTTCTGAGTAGCACCAGGCGCGAAATCAATCGGACGCAGTTCGTGCTCACTCCCGTCGGGTGTCAATAGGAACATCTTGTATTGATATGCCTTTTCGCTACAGGCGAGGCCCCCAGTGCAACCGGGGTCGACCGGCACAAAGTCTGAATCCGCCAGTCGTTGATATATGGCGTATGTTCCTCCAACTCTCCAGCCGCCGGTTTTAGCAAGGTCGATCTGCTGAGCGGTCCAAAAGCTATTGTGAGCCAGGTCAGCCTCGTTTTCATAAGATTTCATGTCCCAGTTTTTGCTGTTGTAGTGAGCGCTCACTGTGAATGAGAGCTTGCCGCCTGCGATTGCCGGTAACGTGGCGAGTGGGATTGATAGGCTCAGATTGCCGTTTTGCAGATTGATGCTCTCGATGTCTGAGATTGAGTAAGAGCCCACTGGTCTTGTGCCTCGATCGGGTCTCGCGGCCGGGTCCGGCGCCTGAGCGAATCCCACAACACAAGTCACCGCAATAAGGATGGTGACTCCAATCGATTTGATTGACTCACGGCAACCAAAGACTCTGCCCATCGGAATTGTGAATGTCATGATCTTGCTCTCCGGTTAGGTTCTTGTTTACTGCTTCGGACCGTGCGCAACGCCGTTGAGGTTCAACTCCATAACCGGCTGTCCGTCTCTGCTCCACGTAATGCGCGTTGGAACGCTCTCGCCAAAACGATCTACCCATCCAGTCATTTCGGCGACGATGGTTTCGCTGCCCTCTTGCGAGAAGCACCGGTCAATCAACCCCGTCGAGGTGTTTATGTGGAATGATCGGGATTTGCTGAGCGGGGAGTCAGGCCCGGACGTGTCGGGTTCACCTATTCGAACGACATCCCATGTGGGCCCTGAATAATCGTCTGAACCTGCCGCGCTTGAGGGTATCACGTTGATGGCGACCGTTCTGTAGCTTGCGCCGCGCAACTGAGCGAGCACAAACTGATCGGCGCTGTCGAGAGCCAGGCGTTCGATTATGGCGCGATAGTCTCCGGCTGGCCGCTGCCCATCTACCCTGGCCCCTCCAGTGGAGTTCCATGTCATTCTCGAACCGCCGCCGCTAACTTCTTGCCGCGCGGCATCGGGGCTCGCGCATTCCTTTTCATTGATCGCTTCTTTGGCATTGCGCCTCCTTCAAAAGACACACCTTCGGCTTGATCGCGCGACAAGAGTGGTTGTGGCGATCGAAGGTCTCGCGGACCAGCTTGACGCTTTAAGCGAACGGCACGGGCCAACTGCCAATCGCGATAAATCGAAATTGTTCAGGCACGGGACGACTCAAGATGAGAATAAGGACGAAACGATTTCAATCAACGTTTCATCAGCTTATTCCCCAGTGTCGGAAGTATAGACAGATGAACGCGAGGAAGTTGCAAGTGAGGTATAACACCGACAAGTCGGTAGCCGTTCCTACGTATCGGATGGCTTCCCGAATCGATGAGTGATTGTTGGGTCCACGCTAAAGGCAAAGACGACCATCTCGCGGCACGCTGCGCATTGTGCAAGGTGCGCTTCGAGATAGGCGCGCTCGTCAGGGGAAACATTGTCATCAAGATAGGCGACAAGGTCATTGTCATCCGGACATTGCTCATTCATCGGTCACCTCCTCGTTACATGTCTAAGACAGATGGAATGGCGAATAGTTGCGGACGAGCCTCCCAGCAGTGCGCAAACTAAATGTTTCAAATTTGTTGCGGCCGGGGCTTTTTATTGACTAGGCGCGGCTTAGTTGATATAAAAAGCGCATTCGGCAGAGGTTGCAAATCATAAGCGGGTGAGCGGGCGGCCCTGGCCCTTGGTGACTGAAGGATTCGGAAGTCACTCGAGCCGCAAACATCACCCCGATTTTAGAGAACGGAAGGTAAGATCCACAGATGAGGCTAGCGAGAGAGTCGAGCCGTGCGTTAATCGTTCTATTGCTTTCAACACTACTCACAGGCCTCGCAGGACCGGTTCGAGTCCTCGGCCAAACTCAGCAACAAACAACACAATCGACAATCGATCGCGCCGAAGAGTGCTTTCGCCGAGGCGAGGAAGCTTTCTCGAAAGGCCTTCTCGACATCGCGCGCAAGATGTTCGATCAGTCGCTCGACACGGTTTTGCAAGCGACCGCCGGCTCCAAATCAGACCCCAAACTGACGGACTATTACCAGAAGCTTGTCGATCGCATTCATAAATTCGAAGCGGCGCCGGACGACGCACACGAAGTCGTTCAGCGCCCCGAGGTCGCCGAGCCTTCTGTGCTCGACGAAGTCTCTGATCTCAAAGAAGACGAGTTGGCGATGGTGACCGCGGACGGCGTGAAGATTTATGGTAAGTACGATTTCGAGTTCTCGGTCGCGCCTCCGGTATTTCAGTTCATCAACTTCTTCGTCACAGGCCGCGGGCACTCGACGATGGAAGTCGGGCTTCAACGGTCCGGCCGGTATCGCGAAGCGGTCGAGAAAATATTCAAGGAAGAGAAGGTGCCCACTGATCTGATCTGGCTTGCGCAAGCCGAATCGGTCTGGAAACCGAATGCGCTTTCGCGAGCCGCGGCAAAGGGCATCTGGCAATTCATCCCCTCGACCGGCACTCGATACGGGCTCGCGCAGACTGCGTGGATCGACGAGCGATCGCATCCCGAGAAATCCACTCGCGCGGCGGCGAAATATCTAAGGTGGCTGCACGATCACTTTGCCGGTGACTGGCTGCTTGCAATGGCGGCATATAACTCCGGCGAGAACCGCGTCGATAGCGCGATCGCCAAATGCGGGTACGCCGATTTTTGGGAGTTGTACAAACGAGGCTTGCTGCCCCAAGAGACTCGCAACTACGTGCCGTGCATTCTCTCGATCATCGTCATCAGCAAGAATCAAAAACGTTATGGCTTCGATGTGAAGCCTGACTCCACGTTGGCTTACGAAACATTTGAAGTTCCGTCACAGACCGATCTCAAAGTCGTCGCGGACCTAATTGGTTCGCCTTACGAAACCATCCAGGATCTCAACGCTGAGTTGCGCCGGGGCACTTCGCCCGCGGGCGAGCGTTACACGATAAGGCTGCCGAAGGGAACGAAGAAACAGTTCGAAGTCGCTTACGCGGACTTGCCCGAAGCGCAGCGTGTTCGAAAGATCACCGTTCCTGTCGACGAAGTGGCCGAGCGATCTCGCGGCGGTTATCGAGTTCAGTTTGCGTCTTATCAAGTGAGAAGAGGGGATACGCTTGCGACGCTGGCTCGCCGTTCGGGAGTGTCAGTCAAGGAACTCGCCAAGGTGAATCGGATGTCTGCTCGCGGCGAATTGCGCAAGGGCCAAACGGTCAAGATTCCAAAAGCCGTTCGAGCCGGTCGAAGCCGAAGCGTGGGGCGATATAGAACGACGCAGGTTTCCAGGAAACATCATCGAGGCGGATCTTCACGTGAGCGCTCGTCGCGCGGGCGTTCATCGCGAGGTCATTCGTCTCGCCGCCATCGTTGATTGAAGCGAATCGGTTTATCAATCCGCCATCTCAACTTTCATCGCGCATTCGCGATCACTTGCGCAGATAATCGTCCGTTCCTTCGATCCAATCCTTTCGAATTGGCGAGAACACGTCCATCTCGTCACAATCCTCGATAGCTTCAGCGCTGTGAAAAACAAACGCTGGAATCAACAGAGTCTCGCCGCCGCGCACTATGATTTCCTCGCCGTCGATCACAAACTTCAGCGCGCCCGTGAATACGGTAGTCAATTGCTCGCTGTCGTGATTGTGTGACGGAACGAGACATCCCTTCTTCAGGAATATTCGCGCCATCGTCATCTGTTCACCGGAAATGAATCGCCGGCTGAGGAGGTCGTGGACGTGCTCTTCAGGCATTTCATTCCACTTGTATAGATTCATCGAGTTCTCCGTCGAGGAAAAATTTGATCGTGTTTAGCATCAGGGATACACGTCTCTATTGAGTAATGCGTCGTTTGTAGTCCGGCCTTCAGGAGTCTGTCGGAAAAAACCTCTGCGCGTTCTCTGCGTTCTCTGCGCCTCTGCGGTGAGCTGTTTTTTCGAGCAAATTCACCGCGGAGACGCAGAGCGCGCTGAGATCTACGCAGAGAAAAACTA
>Ga0070705_100000022_pt1 | contig 83218 bp, 84 predicted proteins | sample KBSK5253metaG_FD_65455 | JGI IMG/M metagenome (GOLD analysis project Ga0070705, IMG submission 65455) | Corn, switchgrass and miscanthus rhizosphere microbial communities from Kellogg Biological Station, Michigan, USA - KBS K5-25-3 metaG | ecosystem: Host-associated > Plants > Roots >... | reverse complement strand
TTCGCGTATCCCAACTTTTACTTCCACGTCACCACCGCCTACGACATCCTGCGCGCCAACGGCGTCGAGCTCGGCAAGCGCGACTACATCGGCACGCCGTAGAAAATCGGGGTCAGACCCCAATTTCCGTTAGCTGCGCGTCGCCCGGGAATTGGGGTCTGACCCCGATTTTCGTTGGGCACGCCGTTTGCTCCGTCCCGGCGTCACCATTCAAAGGGAAGATCATGGAATACGCCCAGACGAACAAGGTCCCGAGCAGCGTGGAAGAGATCCCGAGCTCGACCGAGGAGCGCATGCGCAACATGCGCGCGACGATGGAGCAGTACGTGAATACCGCCTCGCAGCGTGCCCGCGAGGCTGCCGCCTATGCCGACCGCAGGGTGCAGCAGAATCCCTGGAGCGCGGTGGGCGTGGGATTCGGCCTCGGCATGGTGTTCGGGGCGATGATCACGCTGCTGGCGTCGCGGCCCAATCCGAGCATGCTCGACCGCTTCCGCTAGAGAGGCCGACGCCGTAACATGCCCGGACTCCAACGCGGAGACGGCGCATGCAGGGCAAGATCGGGCTGGAAGAGCATTTCGCGATCCCCGAGACGCTCTCGGACTCCAAGGGTTTTCTGGGCGATGCGGTCTGGCCCGAGCTCGAGAAGCGCCTGCTGGACATCCAGGACTACCGCCTGAGGCAGATGGACGAGAACGGCATGGAGCTCATGCTGCTCTCGCTCAACGCGCCGGCGGTGCAGGCGCTGCCGGACGCTGCACGCGCGGCCGGGGTTGCGCGCCGCGCCAACGACTTTCTCGCCGAGGAGGTGCGCAAGCGCCCGCGGCGCTTCCAGGGGCTCGCGGCCCTCGCCATGCAGGACCCGGACGGCGCCACGCGCGAGCTCGTCCGCTGCGTGAAGGAGCTGGGCTTCCGCGGCGCGCTCGTGAACGGGTTTTCACAAATAGAAGAAAAAGAGTCCATGGTTTACCTCGACGACGCCCGCTACCGCGGCTTCTGGGCCGAGTGCGAGAAGCTAGACGTGCCGTTCTACCTGCATCCGCGCAACCCGCTGCCGAGCGCTGCCCAGATCTACGAAGGCCACCCGTGGCTCCTCGGTCCGACGTGGGCGTTCGGCCAGGAGACCGCGGTGCACGCGCTGCGGCTGATGGCCTCGGGCCTGTTCGACGCGCACCCGCGGCTGAAGATCATCCTGGGCCATCTGGGCGAGGGCCTGCCCTACAGCATCTGGCGCGTCGACCACCGCAACGCCTGGACGAAGCAGCCGCCGCGCTACCCTGCGAAGAAGAAGCTGGGCGAGTACTTCCAGGCGAACTTCTGGCTCACCGTGTCCGGCAACTTCCGCACCCAGAGCCTGCTAGGCGCGATGCTCGAGATCGGCGCCGACCGGATCCTGTTCTCCACCGACTGGCCGTTCGAGAACATCGACCACGCGGCGAAGTGGTTCGACGCCGCGCCGATCAGCGAGGACGACCGCCGGAAGATCGGGCGCCAGAACGCGGTGCGCCTCTTCCGGCTAGAGAACTGAGCTGCCTTAGGGAGTGAGCTGCGCGCACTGCTCGCGCGCGTAGCGCGAGGCCATGAGGCTGTTCTCGTCCGGCCCGCCGTTCACCGCCACGATCTTGTCGTCGCGCATGAAGAAGGTCATGGGGTAGGGGCCGGCGAACTTGCCGTCCTTCTTCTCGTTGACCCACACGCAGGTTGCCCAACCGTACTGGCTGTCGCGCAGCACGGTATCGCGCTGGTAGAGCTGCTTCGGTTCCGAGCGATACTCGACGAGCGCTTCCTTGGGATTGACGAGACGCAGGTCGAGGTAGCTCTTGATCTCCTCGCGCCAGCGCGTCGGCTTCGGGCCGTAGTTGAGCCCGGCCGTCTCTTCCTTCTTGACGGTGGTGTCGCAAGCTCCGAGAACGACCAACGTCAGGACCAGCAAAGATTTTTGGACCAGCAAGGGTCTTTTCATTATTTGCTCCGGTTTCACTCCTGCAGCCGAGATTCTAGAATATCGACGATGCGCGCGCACATCAGCTACACCGCCGACACCGGCGAGAAGCTCGTCAACGAGACCTTCGGCCCGAACAACATCCGCCGCCGCACCAGCGGCACGGCCGAGCTCCACGAAGTGACGATCTCCAATGGAAGGGACGAAGCGCTTGCGCTGGAGCTGAACGGCTTCGAGCTGGTCGAGCACCGCACCGCGGTGAAGAACTTTTTCGATGCCGACGAGCTGAAGACGGTTTACTACCGCGAGGTCGAGGCGCTGATCCGGGCGCGCTCGGGCGCCGCGCGCGTGGTGGTGTTCGACCACACCCTGCGCTCGGGAAGCGAAGCGGAGCGCGAAGCCCGGCTCATCCGCGAGCCGGTGCTCTCCGCGCACAACGACTACACCGAGTGGTCGGGGCCGCAGCGCGTGCGCGAGCTCATGGGCGACGAAGCCGTGCGGCTGCTCGCGCGGCGCTTCGCCATCATCCAGGTCTGGCGCGCCGCCTACGACAATGCGGCGGATCCGATCCTCGCCAACCCGCTCGCGCTTGCCGACGCGCGCAGCGTCGCCTTCGAGGACCTGCTGGTGGCCGAGCGCCGCTACCCGCAACGCGTCGGCCAGACCTACCGACTCAAGTACAGCCCGCGGCACCGCTGGTTCTACTTCCCGCGCATGCGCCGCGACGAAGCGCTCGTCTTCAAGGTTTACGACTCCGAAAAGGACGGCCGAGCGCGCTTCACGCCGCACACCTCGTTCGACGATCCCGCGACGCCGGGCGGCGCGCCGCCGCGGCAGAGCATCGAGGCGCGCGCGCTCGCCTTCTTCTGATGGCCGACCGCAGCGCCACGCCGTGGGACCGCTTCCCGGCGCAGGCGCGGCCGGGCGACCGGGTCTCGAAGAACTTCGAGCTCTACGAGCTCACGCGCTCCGAGCTCGCGCAGCGCCTGCGCATCGACAACAGTTTCGCCGCGACGCGCGAGCTGCGCGCGGCGGTGAACCTGTGCCGCGAGGTGCTGCAGCCGCTGCGCGACGAGTTCGGCCGCTTCAGCCCGAACAGCGTCTACCGCTGCCAGGCGCTCGAACGCGCGCTGAAGAAGAAGGCGGTGAGCTGGAAAAGCGCGAGCCAGCACTGCGCCGGCGAGGCCGCCGACGTCGAGATGCCCGGGATGGCGACGCTCGAGCTCGCGCGCTGGGTGGAGCGCCACCTCAGGTTCGACCAGCTGATCTGCGAGTGCTACGACCCGCGGCAGGGGCCCAATTCGGGCTGGGTGCACATCTCGCTCAAGGCCCCCGGCAGCGGCACGAACCGCGGCGAGCTCCTGAGCTACGTGTTCGACCCGCGCAAGCGGACCTACGCCTACGTCGAAGGCCTGGTCCCCTCGGTCGCGTAGGCCCGCACCCCGCGATAGAGAAGGAACATCGCCGCCGTCTGCAGCACGTGGTAGAGGTCGTTGTGGTTGAAATGCTCGTGCAGCGCGAGCCCGCTCGCCTGCGCGAGCCCGGCTAGCACCGAGACCGCGACCCCCGCAAGCAACCAGGGGTTCCTTTTCAGGACATGGAGAGCGGCTACGATGCCAAGCGCGCTTGCGGTATCGGCGATCACCCAGATGAAGTCGTCGTGGTGGAGCATCCACGCTGCATAGGCAACAAGCTTTGCCACCGCAAACGCGATCAGCCCGGTCCGAACCCTCCCTGCAGTTACGGCATTGGCGGAGCCGGCCACCATGCCGAAGCTCGCGACGCCGACCGACAGCGTCGCCGCCTTCCACAAGACATCGCTCTGCCAGAACCCGTGCCACGACCCGCCCAGAAGCGCGCCCAGTCCGAGCGCGAAGAAGGCGAGCGCCCAGTAGCGGGATGCATCCACCAGTCGCAACGACAGAAAAATGGATACCGCGCCCAGCACGTAGTCCGTGATCACGGTGGTCGGCTCGCTCATTGGCGAAGCCGGCGCCGGTGCCACGACCCCACGGCAATGACAAAGCACGCGAGCACCCAGTGAAACGGAATCGGAATCAGCGGGCCGTCGGGCTTGAGATGGAGCTGGAGCGGAAGTCTGAGGAGCATGGCCGCGAGGTAGATCCAGCCGAACCAGAGCCACGGCCCGGCGAAGAAGCGGCGCGGCTGCACGAAGAAGCCCCGGCGGCGCGTGAAGTCCGAGCAGATCTTCGCCATCAGCACGACGATCGCGATTTGCGCGGGTAGCAGCAGCGGATAGGGCATGAGTCCGGAGTACCAGCGCTCCATCGGCGGCAGCCAGGTGACGCCCCAGAACGCGACCATTGCCTGGCCCGCCACGCGCAGGACGAAAAGCGCGAGCAGGGTCCAGAGCAGGGGAATCACCGGGTGAAAACCAGGATCACCTGTCCCCGCTCATTTATCCCCGAAAAACATGCGCTTGTAGTGGCGGTACCACTCGCTCTGGAAGAGCTCCTCGGGATCGTACTTGCGCTTGAGCTTGAGGAATTCCTGCATCTGCGGATAGCACGCGTCGACCTGGCGCCGGAGGGCGAAGCGGTTGTAGGTGGGGTAGTAGCTGCCGCCGTGACGCAAGCCGAGGTCGATCAGCCGCCGCAGCGCGTCGGCGCCGCGGATCACCCCGCCGGTGGTGTGCTCGATGTGCAGGTTGAAGATGACGCAGGCGTAGGGCTTGCGCGCCCAGGCGAGGAAGCTCTCGCGGTCCTGCTCGATCAGGCGCACCGTGCCGTAGACGAAGTTCCAGGCGTTCATGCGCGCGTACTCGCGCACCTCGCTCATGAAGCGCTCGAGCTGCTCACGCTCGACGTAGATCTCGCAGATCGCCTCCGTCGCCTTGTTCTGCGCGTCGGTCATCTTGTCGATGGCGCGGTGGTAGTCCTCGGGGTAGTAGCTCATCTGGCTCTCGTCGGACCAGTAGAGCTGCCCGTTGGTGGACATGTAGTACGCGGCGTAGCGCTTGAACGCCTCGCTCTTGTTGGTGTGCGCGAGGAAAAGGAGCTCGGTCCACTCGCCCTCGCTCAGCTCGTGCTGGAGCGAGGGCATCGGCCGGGCGTCGTCCACCGGGCGGTAGCACGAGAACACGCCGCGCTTCAGGAAGTCGTCGGACTTTTCGTCGATGGCATATTGGAAGTCGCCGTAGGTGAAGCCATCGCCGATGCGCGCGGCGAAGGCCTCGGCGAGCCCCGCGATCTCGCGCACCTCGACCACGCGCTCGAGCTTGCGCCGCGGCACGAGCCGCAGCGTGGCCGAATAGATGAAGCCGAACAGGCCGTAGCCGCCGATCGCGAGGCGAAACAGGTCGGGATTTTCCTCGCGGCTGCAGTTCAAGAGGTTGCCGCGCGAGGTGACGAGCCGGAACGACTCGACGTCGTTGATGAACGGCGCCATGGCGAGGCCGCGGCCGTGGATGTTGGCGGAGAGCGAGCCGCCGATGGTGACTTTGTCTACGCCGGTCTGCTTCTGCGCGAACGCCCAGGCCTTGCCCGCGACGTCGGGCTTGTCCGTCGTATTCATCGCCACGAGCTGCGTCTGCAGGAAGGCGAGGATTTCCGGCCACTGGATGCCCGATTCGACCTCGAGCAGCCCGCGCTCGCCGTCGAAGGAGAGCACCCGGTTCAGCTTGCGGATGTCGAGCATCACGGCGTCGGCGCAGAACTGCTGGCCGCCCATGGCGTGGCGCCCGCCCGAGACGCACACCGGGCGCCGCTCCTTGCGCGCCGCCGAGAGCAGCCCCCGCACCGCGTCGACGCTCGTCGGCGTCGCGATGCGAAACACGCGCGTCGAGTTGAGCTGCGAGTGGACGTCGTTGACGAGGATCGTCCCGGGCGCCGGCTTCGCGGCTTTCTTCGCGCCCTGGGACCACGCCGCCTGCGGCCAGGCCGCGGCGAGCGCGGCCAGGCGAACGAAACTCCGGCGCGAGATCACGCGCCGGATTCTAGACGAGCTAAGACGTTCTGCCGGGTAAAGCTACTCGGAGCGCTTGATGTCGAGCGGCAGCGTTCCCGGCGGCAGGTCGTCGTGCCGCAAGCCGCGGTGCGCGGGCTCCGACAGCGACTGCGCGGCGGGCGGGGTGGCGTTCTTCTTCGGCCGGCCCGGGCGGTGCGTCACCTGGAAAATCTTGACGGGCGGCACAGCCGGCGGGGCTTCCAGGAAGCGGCAGTCCGATTCGGTGGGCACGCTGAGAAGCGCCCCGAGCCGCTTGCCGTTCAGGAGCACGGTATAGCGGAGCATGTGCGCGGAGCCGAAGGCGGGCTGCGCCACGATGTCGTACTTGCCGATCTTGAAATTCCTGCGCTCGACTGCTGGAAGAGCCATTGAGTCCTCTGCCTGTGAACGGTGGGGCGAAGCGGAGGACGAACCGGCAATCGGGAAATTGCCCAGTCGGGAAATCGCCCAATCGGAAACCGGCGGAGGCCCAAGCTTCGAGCCCACCATTATATAAGCTCTTGAACCTAAAGGCTAGTACTGCGCTTTGTACCCGCCGGCTACGCGCGGGTCACGATTTATCGGCGGGCTTGAACACGTGGCTCAGGTCGACCTCGTCGAGCTTCACCGCGGCCTTGGAGGCCGCCTCGAGCGCGGCTTTCACCTTGGGCGTCTCGTGCGAGGCAGCCTCGAAGGCTTCGGCGAGCCGAAAGCACAGCGTCGCGAGCGCTTTCGGATCCGGCTTTTTCTGCTCCGGCGCCGAGGGCGTGCTGTAGATGCGCTGTGCCATCCCGATGAAGATCGCGCGCGCGAGCTCGAGGTTGGGATCGTGGAACGCTTCTGCGAGAGCGCCTTTCTTGTGGGCGCCTGTCTTGTCCGGATTGCTCATGCTGCCGAGCGTAGCGGCGGCACGGGCCGCTTGGCAAGGACAAAGAACATGGAGCCGACGCCCGCGAGGAGCGCGAGCAGGGTGAAGCCGGTGCGGTAATTGCCCGTGATGTCGGCCAGCATCCCGGCGATCATCGGTCCGCCGACCTGGCCGATGACGATGATCATGAAGGAGAGCCCGAGGATCATGCCGATGGCGCTGCGGCCGAAATAGTCAGCGCGGATCGCGTGCATGAAGGGGCCGCGCAGGCCCCAGGCGACGCCGTGCAGGGCCGCAAAGGCGATGATCCACGGCGCGGTGCCGGCCGCAGCCCCGGCATAGGTGAGAGAGAGCAGCCCGAGGCAATGCATCAACATGCACGCGGCGGCGATGAGGCGCTTCTCGTAGCGGTCGCCGATCACCCAGCCGAGCAGCACGCCGCCGATCTGGAACAGCGTCACCAGCATGATGACGAGCGCGGCGGCGCTCACGCTGTAGGCGAGCGATTCCTTCATGTGGGCGATGGCGTGCACGTTCACCGCGCCCACCACGAGGAGCGCGAAGCCGTGGCCCAGCGAAAGCAGCCAGAAGGCCGGCGTGCGCAGCGCCTCGCGCGCTGTGAAGTCACGTGAAGACAAAGGAGTAGCAGCGTCTGCGTTTTGACTCGTCTCCAAAGCCTTGGAAATGCCATCGACCGTCTCGCCGTGGTCCTCGGGCCGGCGGCGTATCACCATCGCGAGCGGCAGCCCCACAGCGATGGCGAAGACGCCCGAGCCGAACGCGGTCGCGCGCCAGCCGAAGTGCACCAGCGACCAGCCGACGATCGGCACCGAGATGCCGCCGACGGCGAGGCCGAGCGACAGCGCAGAAAGCGCGCGCGCCCGCCAGCGCTCGAACCAGTTGATGAGCGCGACGTTGATCGGGAAGAAACCGCACATGCTCGAGCCGAGCGCGATGACGATGAACGCGGCGTAGAACTCGAGCAGCGTGTCGATGGACGAAAGCGCCATGAAGCCCACGCCGAAGGTCAGCACGCCGAGGCGGATCACGCCTTGCGGGCCGAAGCGGTCCATGATCCAGCCGAGCGCCGGCCCGATGATGGCGCTCTCCATCTGCTGGAGCGCGGCCGCGCCGGAGAGCTGGGTCTTGTTCCAGCCGCGGTCGTCCTGGAGCACCGCCAGATAGCCGCCGAAGGCGTGGTGCAGCAACCCCGCCTGGAGGACCTGCAGGCCGCAACCCGCCCCGACCATCTTCCAGCCGTAGAAAAGCTTCGCTATTTCAGCCGTCCGGTCAGATAGTGCAGCCGCTCGGCGAGCGCGGCGAGAAGCGCCGCGCCGAGGTCCGGATCGAGCTTGATCAGGGCGATGAAGGCGTTGCGGTTGATCGGCTGAAGCGTCACGTTGTCTTCCGCCACCGCGCTCGCGAGACGCGGCGACTGGTCGATCAGCGCGAGCTCGCCCAGCACCCCGCCGGGACCGATGCGGTCGACCACTGCGCCGTTGATGCTCACGGCGACGCGCCCTTCGAGCACCGCGTACATCCGCGTGCCGACCTGGCCTTCCTCGAGGATGACCTGGTTGCGCAAGAAGGACACCGGCGCATCGTCGCACAACCCGCGCACCATGTCCGCGAGCGACTTCGGATTGAAGACCGGAGGCTCCAGCGGCGGATTGTCGCCGCCGCTCAGCGCGCCGTGGGCCTTGGCGCTCGCCACCGCCTCGCGCAGGCGCGGGACCATCACCTTCATGAGCATGAGCGCGAACGCGGGCTTCTTGGCGAGCGCCTTGCGAAACTGCCTTGCATCCAGCGCGATCACCTTGCACGGCGTCTTCGCCACGGCGGTGGCGCTGCGCGGCGTGCGGGCGAGCGCCGCCATCTCGCCGAAGATCTCTCCCGCTTTCACCGCGCGGATTTCCTGCGCGCCCGCGGTCAGGCTGACGCGGCCCTTGAGCAGGAGGTACATCTTGTCGTTCGCGAAGAGCGCGCCGCGGCTGCGCCGGGCTTCGCGGAAGATGGTGCGGCCCGCCGGGATCGTTTCCACCTCGCCGCCGGCTTTGAAGAAATCGAGCGCCGCGGCCGGTTCGTAGCTCGGAATATCCATCTGATGGGTCGACACTCTAGCCGGGGGTAACCGCTTGGGCCGAGGGCATACGTCATGCCCCCGCCCGCGGTATAGGTGATATCGTGACGCTGTGTCGCAGGGGGGCGAAACAAACGGCGGTCCGGATCGGGATGTCGACGCGAGCCTGCGTGCGGTCCGCGCCGAGGCCCGGGTGCACGCGGTATTCGGCCGCCAGCCGGAGCTGCACCGGTTCGTGATCCAGGACAAGGCGAGCCTCGCCGACCATATCGACCGCGGGAGCCTCACGGGCGAGCTTTTCATCACCCAGATCACCCTCTATCCCCGGCGGGGCACGAAGCAGTACGACGAGGTCTACGCCGATATCGCGCGCGCCGTGACGTTGGCGGTCGCCGAGCTGCCGGAGGCGCTCGCCTGGCTCCGCGGCAAGGCTTTCGTCCGCGCGCTGCACTAAAAAGCAGTTTTTACAGGGATTTAGCCGAGCCCGAGGCATGAGCTGCCGGGCCCGGAACTTGCGGGACCGGGGGCATGAAACTCGTCGAGCTGGAAAGCCTCGCCTCCGAGCCGCACATCGAGCAGGATCTCGCCAGCCGTGTGGGCGCCATCTTCGAGCGTTGCCCGGCGCTGCAGGGATTCTCGATCCAGGATGCCTCGCGCCTGCCCAAGCACCTTCAGGCGGCAGCGCTCGAGGGGCTTATCGTTACCGATATAGGGATCTACCCGGAGCTCGAGCCGGCGTTGACCGAGCGCGTCTACGACGAGATCGCGGTCGGGTTGCTCGACTTCATCTGCTCGCGGCCCGACGCCCGCACGGTGCTCGCCGGGCGAACGTTCGTGCGCCACCTCCACTAGGCCTGTCAGCCTTCGTCAAGGCCATGTAATCCTGCCGCCCCGCCGCGGCAGAGTGACACTCCCTGACCCCCGTCCGGACCAGGCTCCGCTACCGTGGAAGTCATGTCCGAGCGCGCAAAGCGTCGCAACCCCGCGACAGGATTCAACCTACGCCGCATGGGCCCGGGTGGCCGGCAGAGAGGCGAAACCAAAGCCTCTTACGCTGAAGCCATGAAAAAGCCGGTTCCAGCGTCGATCGAATCGCTGTTCCAGCGCTACCCGTCGCTCGCGGGCTTCTCGGTGCGCGGGCTGCAGGACGTTCCCGATCACTGCTCGCGCAGCGGCGACGAAGACGAGCTCTTCGTCTCCGACGTCGGCATCCTGCCCTCGCTCGCCCACGACGACTCCGGCGAGATCTTCGAGGACATCGCCGCCACGTTGGCGGAGCTCCTCGCCGAGCATCCCGAGGCGAGCGAGCTGATCTGCGGCCGCACCTTCGCGCGCACGCTGCACTGACCCCAGTTTCACGGCGATAACAAAGCCGCACAAAGCCCTGCGGGCCATTGTGTCGGCACCGATTTTTCCCGCCTAGGGGTTTTGGTGTAGTTGGCTCAGGTATTTCCCTATTGGTGTTTTCGTGACACGCCGTGTAACGTTGTCGGCGAGGGGATTTACCGTCAAAGGCATGATTCCATGAAGACTCTCGAGTTCAAACCCGGGCTTCCGGAGACCCTGCTCTCCAGACTCGAAGCCGACGTGGCGAGCAAGATCAAGGCGCTCTTCTTCCGCTGCCCGGCCCTGTGCGGCTTTGCGGTCCAGGACCGCGCCGGCCTGCCCAAAAACCTCGACAAGAACCGCATTCCGGACGCCGACCTCTTCGTCACCGAGGTCGGAATCTTCCCCAAGCTCGATCAGGACCAATACGGGGAAATCTACGACGAGATCACGGCCGCCATTTCGGATCTCGTTTACGAGCAGCCGCACGCGTACGACTACCTGCGGGGACGCACCTTCGCGCGCACGCTTCATTAAGCCGTAGCGGTTCGGGCGGGCGAACACACACAAGGGGACTTGCAGGGAGGCGCCCCGGCCGAGCCGGCAGTAGGGAGTCACAAAATCGGGGCCAAGACCCCGATTTTTTTTCTATTCTTCGGCCGTGCATCTGCATCGCGACATCCTGGCCGGCGCGCTGTTCGTCGCGATCGGCGCGCTCGCGCTGCTCGGCGCGAGGGGGTACCCGGTCGGAACCGCGATGCGCATGGGGCCGGGATATTTCCCCGTGGTCCTGGGCTGGCTGCTGATCGCGCTCGGCGCGCTCGTGGGGTTGCGCGCCGCCCGGCGACGCGATTGGCAGGCGGTCGCCTGGGACTGGAAGCCGCTCGCCTGGATCAGCGTCTCGATCCTCGCTTTCGGTTTCCTGATGCCGCGGCTTGGCCTGGTTCCCGCGCTCGCCGCGATGTTTCCGATGGCGGCGGCAGCGGGACGTGAATTCCGCTTTCGCGAGGTGCTCGTGCTTACGGTCGCGATGAGCGCATTCGCCGGCGGGGTGTTCGTTTACGGGCTCAAGCTGCCGTATCCGCTTTTCAACTTCTAGTGGAAATCCTCCAGAGCCTGGAGCTCGGGTTCGGCGTGGCGCTCACGGCGCAGAATCTCGCCTACTGCTTCGCCGGCGTGGCGCTCGGCACGCTGATCGGCGTGCTGCCGGGCATCGGCCCGCTCACCACCATCGGCCTGCTCTTCCCGCTCACGTTCTACCTGCCGCCGATCCCGTCGCTCATCATGCTGGCGGGCATCTACTACGGCGCGCAGTACGGCGGCGCCATCACCTCGATCCTGCTGAACCTTCCGGGCGAGACCGCCTCGGCGGTCACCTGCCTCGACGGCTATCCGATGGCGCGGCAGGGACGCGGCGGCGCGGCGCTCGCCATCTCCGCGCTCGGCTCGTTCCTCGCGGGCTGCCTCGGGACGTTGCTCATCGCGCTCGCCGGACCGCCGCTCGGCGAATGGGCGCTCGCCTTCGGACCCGCCGAGTACTTCTCGCTCATGCTGATGGGGCTCGTCGGCTCGGCCGTGCTCACGCAGGGCGACGCGGTCAAAGGCCTTGCCATGGTGGTGGTCGGTCTGCTCATCGGGCTCGTGGGCACCGACGTCAACTCCGGCGTGCCGCGCTACGCGTTCGACGTGCCCGAGCTCGTCGACGGCATCGGCTTCACGGTGATCGCGGTAGGCCTCTTCGCCGTCGCGGAGATCGTCACCAACCTCGGGCGGCGCGAGCCGCAACCCGTCTTTACCGGACCCGTCGTCGGGCTCATGCCGAGCGCGCGCGATCTCAGGCAATCCTTCTTGCCGGCGCTGCGCGGCACGGGAGTGGGCGCATTCTTCGGCCTGCTGCCCGGCACGGGACCGGCGCTCTCGTCGTTCGCCGCCTACATGCTGGAAAAGAAGCTCGCGCGTGACCCCGAGCGCTTCGGTAAAGGCGCGATCGAGGGCGTGGCCGCGCCGGAGGCGGCGAACAACGCCGCGGCGCAGGCCTCGTTCATCCCGACACTGACGCTCGGCATCCCGGGCACCGCGGTCATGACGCTGATGCTGGGCGCGATGGTGATGCAGGGCGTCACGCCCGGGCCGCAGGTCATGACCGCGAACCCGCAGCTCTTCTGGGGAATCGTGGCGAGCATGTGGATCGGAAACCTGATGCTGCTCGTGCTGAACCTGCCGCTGGTCGGCGTGTGGGTGCGCCTCCTCAGGGTGCCGTACCGGTGGCTTTTCCCGTGCATCGTGATGTTCTGCGCCATCGGCAACTACTCGGTGAACAACAACCAGGTCGACGTGTACCTGTGCGCCGCCGTCGGCGTGCTCGGCTATGTCTTCGCCAAGCTCGAATGCGAGCCCGCGCCGCTGCTCCTCGGCTACGTGCTCGGGCCGCTGATGGAGGAGCACCTGCGCCGCGCGATGCTCCTCTCGCGCGGCGACCCCTCGGTGTTCTTCACCCGCCCGATCAGCCTCGCGTTCATGGTCGCGACGCTGCTGATTTTCGCCGTCGTGCTGAAAGGCTTTTTCCCCCGGCGAGGCGCATGAGGGCTTGACAGGCCTGGCCTGGGCGGTACGATATACGAACCATCGGTCCATTAGATGAACCAAGCGACAAATCAAGGAATGCATCCAAGCGCAGTCCCGGTCATCGGGACCGAGACCGTGGACCTGTCGCTGCGCCTGCTCGAGTTCCTTGCGCTTTCAACCGCGCCCGTGGGCCTGTCCGAGCTGGCGCGGCAGTTCCAGGCGTCGAAAGCGACCCTGCACCGGCACCTGCAGACGCTTGCGCACCATGGCTTCGTGCGGCAGGAAGCCGCGACGCTGCGCTATACCGCGGGAATCAAGCTGTTCATCCTCGGAGAGAAGTTGCGGGAGCGCTTCGACGTGCTCGCCGTTTCGCGCCCGGAGATGGCGCGGCTGCGCGACGAGACCGGGCACGCCGTGACCTTGTCTGCGCTGGTCGACGATCAGGTTGTGGTGCTGGAGCTGATCCAGGGACCGTCGTTCGTCAACTTCGGCACCCAGCCCGGAACCGTGCTGCCGCTCCATGCCAGCGCGCACGGCAAGGTCGCGCTGGCATTCGGCCCAGCCGACCTGCTCTCCCGCTGCCTCTCGAAACCCCTCAAGGCCTGGACCCCGCATACGGTCGCCACACGTGCCGCGCTCGAGCGCGCCGTCGCGCAAGTCAGGTCGCGCGGCTGGGCGAGCTCGCCGAATCAGGTTCTGCAGGGCGTCAACGGCCTCGCGGCGCCGATGTTCGGCCATTCCGGCAGCTACGCCGGCGCCATTGCCGTGGCGGGATCCGTTCAGACTGTCCCCGGCTCGCCTTCCGCCGACCTCGTCAAGGCGGTCACCGGCGCGGCCGCGCGGATCTCGCGCCAGCTCGGCTACAGCGCGAAATGAAGCCGAACGCGCAATTCCAGGTCTCGCTGGAAGCCGCTCACCTCTATGACCGCGTCGCGGTGCGGTATGTGCTGGGACCCTGGGCGCCGTTGCTCGTCGATGCCGTCCTTCTTCGTCCAGGCGAGTGCGTCCTTGATGTCGCCTGCGGCACCGGAGTGGTGACGCGAATCGCAGCGCAGCGCGTGGGCCCGCAGGGGCGGGTCACCGGAGTCGACCTCAATGCCGGAATGATCAGCGTGGCGCGCTCGCTTCCCGCGCCCGACGGTGCAGCGATCGACTGGCTCGAGGGCAGCGCGCTCGCTCTTCCGCTGCCCGACGCGAGCGTCGACGCCGTTCTGTGCCAGCAGGGGTTGCAATTCTTCCCGGACAAGGCCCTCGCCTTGCGCGAAATGCGCCGGGTCGCGCGCAGCGGAGGCCGGCTTGCGCTCAGCGTTTGGGCCGCCGTCGGCCCGTATCACACCGCGGTCGGCGAGGCGCTCGCCCGGTTCGTCGACGGAACCACGGCCACGAGCTTCTGCGCTTCGCGCAAGGCTCCGGGTAAAGACGAGCTCGAACGGCTCGTCGCGGCGTCAGGCTGGTCCGAAGTAGAAGTGAGCGTCAGCCGATTGAACATCCATTTGCCCGGCGTGGAACGCTTCGTTCTCGAGCACCTGGCCGGAACGCCGGTTGCCGCGGCGCTCGCCGCGGCCGATCCCGAGACGCGCAAGAGCATCGGCGACAGCGTGAAGCGTGCGATGGGGCGCTTCGAGGATGGCGACGGGGTGACCTATCCCGAGGAAATCCACCTAGTGACCGCTCGGGTCTAAGAGGAGGCAAGATGAAGCGAGCATTGCTGTGGCTTGCACTGAGCTTTGCGGCCTGTTCCGCTCTTTCACAGTCGTACCCCGTCAAGCCGATCAGGCTCGTCATTCCGTGGCCCGCCGGCGGACCCAGCGACGTCATCGGGCGCGTTTTTGCGGAACCGCTCGCGAAAGTGCTCGGCCAGCCCATCGTCATCGACAACCGCGGCGGCGCGAGCGGTGCGATCGGTGCCGACATCGTGGCGAAAGCTGCGCCCGACGGGTACACGTTGATGGTGCAAAGCATGACCAACCAGGCGATGTTTCCGGCCACGCACAAGACGCTGCGGTTCGATCCGATCGCCGATTTCGCGCCGATCACCCAGATCACGACTTCGCCCATGGTCGTGGTGGCGCATCCTTCACTGCCGGCGACGAACATGGCCGAGCTCGTCAACCTGGCGAAGGCCAAGCCCGGCGCGATCACGATGGCGTCATTCGGCCAGGGTAGCGCCAGCCATCTCGCCATCGAGCTCTTGATGAAGCTCGGCTCGATCAAGCTGAACCATGTTCCGTACAAGGGCGGTGCGCCGGCGGCCGCAGACCTCGCCGCCGGCCACGTCCAAGTCGGCATCGTCGGCATTCCCGTGGCGCTCCCGTTCATCAAGCAAGGCCGGCTGCGCGCGCTGGCTCTGACCACGGCGCAGCGCGCACCCCAGCTGCCCGACACGCCGACGGTCAGCGAGACGAGCGGCCTGGAAAGCTACAACCTTGGGCTGGAGTACGGTTTTCTGGCACCTGCGAAAACGCCGGCTCCCATCATCCAGCGCCTGCACACCGCGGCCGTCGAGGTGCTGCGCTCTCCCGAGTTCGCGCAGCGCATGTTCGAGCTTGGCTTGAGCGCGCCGATCGGCAACAGCCCGGCCGAAATGGCCGCTGCGGCCCGCCGCGAAATCGACATGCTGGGGCAACTCGCAAAGGCTGCCGGCATCGAGCCCGAATAAGCGCCTGAGCGGTGTCCACACCGCTCGGTGCATCTGCCGTGGCATATGTCGTTTACCGCCGCTGAGTTCCTCGGTAACTTGTCGCGAAACGAACAACAAGACGACATGTCGCCTATTCCGTCCCCTATTTCGTCAGCTAATTCACGTTGGGCAGCATGAGCCGAGCGCTTCTTCTATCCATTCTCCTGTCCAGCCTTCCGGCTGTCCTCGCCTCATGCGGAGAGGATGAATATTCGGATCAATATTCCGCGGTCGAGGGCGAAGTGGGATTGCTTTCAGCCGACATTCAGGTCTCAGTCGCGCAACACACTTTGGTTCTTCCATTCATTGCCATGCACGATTACGCCTACTACGCCTACCGGAAACCATCATTTCCTTTGGACCGGAAGGGCGACGGCGAACGTCCTGAACGTCCTCTGAGTGCGTTGAACGACTTCCTGTACGGTTCGGCAGACCCAAAAAAGCCATTGGTGCTTGATAGCCTCTCTGTGGTTGTGCGGACATACGGCTCGAATGACTCTGATGGGCACCCGCGACGGGTGTGCCCACTGCTGACGCGCGAGTGGGCTCAGTCTGTATGTGACAATTCTCAGGCTGCCCTCCGACAGGCACTCCCCGCCAATCACTTCCGGCTAGTGGACTTGCGTCGCTTGCAGATCGGAGATCCCCGTGCAGAATGCCGCGACGATGGCAAACCACGCCGACCTTTGCCGCAAAGAACGGGGGAGGCCGCGATGGTCTGCACTGCGAGGGTATTTGGCGGACGCGAGGATCAATACCATCACGCAGTCGTCCGGATCGATGGACATCTTGGCGCCCTATGGACGGTCTGGGGATATGGCCAAAATGGCGAGACAGCTGAAGCGATGACTGAAAGAGAAGGAAAAGCGATTGTCGCCTTTGTGCGATATGCGCTAGGGAAGAGCGAGGATTTTCGCAAGCTCCATTCGGCCATGTGTCATCTACGACGGCCCGGCACAGTTGTCGGTCCGCAAGGCGCTTGCGCATGAAGCCGCGCAAGGCCGGTGAATTCAGACGTTAAGCCCCGCTATGACACGCGTTGCCGGACCAATCGTCGTATTCCTGTCACTTTTCTTGCCCACCGTCGGGTCGGCGGCGGATTGCGGAGCGCTTCCGGTCATCACCGCCGCCCAGGCCATTTGTCGTGCGCGCGAGTTTGCCGAAAAGCCGAAGCCGCCACCCGGGGAGCTGGAGTTCAAAGCTCTTGAGACTCCATTGCATTGGGTTGTCTACTACGGTCCTAAGTCGACCAGTGGTGCGCGCGGCGGAGGAGCGGACTTGATGATTGAGAAGAAAACGGGCGCTGTGACGACTCTTCGAGGCCGTAGGTGACGGCGAGGCCTAACAGCGCGTTGTTGACCGATGCCTATGCCTCGCCGCACCGCGCTCGGCGCCGCGCGCCAAAATTGTGCCGAAGTGGTGCTCCGAGAAGAGAACATCGGCCTCTCTGGCATTGACGCCGCCAGTTATCGCCACGCGTCGGACGAATCCGGGCGATGCTTGAACGTCGCGCTGCCCCGCGGTGACCGGGGGCATCCGCTGCAGGCGACGGAATTGTGCGGGCGACATGCTGGTCCAGCTGAAAAACGCGCGTCGAAAGTTGGCGGGGTCCGAGAAGCCAGCCATTGCGGCAACCTGCTCGATGCTGACTTCCGAGCTCCTGAGATGCTGAGTTGCGACGCAGTACTTGATATGGTGCGAAATGCTCGAGAAGGAGGTTCCCTCGTCGGCCAGGCGGCGCCGCAAGGTGCGATCGGTCATCTTCAACGCCGAAGCGACCGCTCTCATGCGCGCACCCGGATGGCGCATGTCGCGCAGGGTCCGATACACCTTGCCGGCGAACCCGAGCGAGGCCTCGGCATCCGCCACCAGGCTCTCGCACGTCGCCTGCAGCGTTGCCGCCGTGAGCGCGTTGGCGAGGCGCGGCCGTTGCTCCAGGATTTCCTTCGGGTAGCGGATCTCGGATCGGTGCCAGTTGAAGACGCAGGGGCAACGAAGGTATTCCCGATAGAGCTCGCTGTGCGGAGGGGCGGGGTGGGTGAAGTATGCCGATATCGGATGGCAATCGATTCCCAGCGCGTCGCGAAGATGCCTCACCTGTTGGGTGGCCTGCTGCTCGATGAGAAACATGCGCAGGTCTTCAGGCAATCCGCGCGTCGCCTCGTCGGGGAAGATCCACAGCGCATGACTCCCGCTCTCGGCTTCATCGATGCTGAGTGTGGGCGTCGCCAGCAGCTGGTACTTCACGGCCAGCCTGAAGCAGTCGCGAACCGACGTGGTTGAAAGCAGCAGCAGGCCATACATTCCGAAATCCGACAGGTGCAGCCTCCCGCCGAGCCGGAAGGGTGTCGCGCGGTCCCGTGACAACCGCAGCGCGTTCTTGCACGCGAGAAGAAACTGCTCGACCGACGTCCGACAGGCGACGTCGTGCAGGTCTGCAGGGTCCAACCCGGTGCCGCGTAGCGTGGCTTCTGCCGGCGTGCCGTCTTCCAGCAGCAGCTGGACGAGGGCCGCGATCTTATAGGGGGGGTACAGTCGTCCGGCGATGAATGGTGTCCGATGCGACATGCGCCAGGATCTCGTCCAGGATCCGCGCAGTCTGACAAGGGCCGACATCGGGGCCAATGTCGTCACGCGACATAGGCGCGCCCGGTTTGATGTGACCAAAGCTCACTGGCACCGCCCGGCCGCGGGCGGTCGCGCCGCGGCCGGATCCCGGGCCGCGGCAGCGGGGTCTCAGTCGTCCCTTCGGTGGTGGCGGTGGTCAGTGACGCATGCGAAGGAGGCGGCCGCGTTTACGTCGCCCGAGCCCTGGTATTGCGGCCACTTCGGAAAGTCGCAGAGCGGCCGCGTGCGACCCGGTACACCGACGGTGTCGGTCACGACCTGATCGCGCGGGCTCACCCCCTCCTCGGCCCACTTCTCGAGGGCAGTCAGTGAATCCCAGCTCGCGTTGAACACCGTGCTGAAGGCGTGGCCGTAGCCGGGAACTTCGTAGTATCGGACGAAATCTCGGACGCGCGACGGTCCCATCCGAGCCAGGAGCCGCTCGTAGTACTCCTCGGTCGCGCGGGTGCTCACCAGCACGTCGGCTATGCCGTGGGCCATCAGCAGCTTGCCGCCGCGCTTGGCGAACTTCGAGATATCGGTGCTCTGATCGAGCTGGTCGCTCAGGTCGCCGATCCGCCTGGCCCACTGGCCGGGGTGCTCGGGGTCGAGCGCGAGCGAGTTGAACGACGGGTCGCGCGTCACCACGTACTTCAACCACTGGTCGGTCAGTACGCTGATGTACGGCGCCGTGCGTGGCATCGGCATGGTCGGCTGGCTCGTCCCGAATGCAAGGAAAGTGACGATGGGCTCGAGCGGCGAAGGATTGCTGGTGATGCCGAGATCAGCGCCCCAGACGTTATAGCCCGGGTAGTGGCTTTCTCCGCTATCGAGGTGGAAGTAGAAGTTCGTCCGGGTGTTGATGGTCTTTAGCGCGTTGATCTGTGCGTCGGACAGGCAGGTGTCGCCGGTGTCTGCGCCGCCCGGACAGCGGACCGGAACGCCGTTCAGCGTCGCAACCGACGGATCGAACACGTGGTTGCAAAGCGACTGGTTGCTGATCAGCCCGTCGACTACGCCGTCCAGGGCGTCGCAAGCCTCCAGGGCCGCCTGGAGGATGACGATGCGCTTGGGGGTGTTGGGATACGCGCCCGGCTGGGCCAGCGCTCTGTTCATCCGGTGGCCGCCGAGCAGCGCCGAGACCTGGTTCCACGCCGGATACCAGGCGATGGCGCCGTCCCAGTCCTTCGGCCAGAGCTGGATGACCTGGAGCGACTCACGCCCGCCGGTCGAGCCGCCGGCGAAATATGCCTTCACGGGCTCGCCCTGCGCATAGCGGGCCCTGATCAGGAAGATCGACGCGTCGCGAGTCTTCTTCAGCGCGTCGCCGCCGAAGTTGCGCACCGCCTCGTCGTTCAGGCCGAACAGGCCGTCCTGCGAGCCGAGGGCGCCGGCCTGGTGGCCCGAGTCGCTCGCGAACGTCGCATAGCCGCGCCCCAGCGGGGTGAGCTGGTTGGCGGGTCCCGCCGGCACGTTGCCCGCGACGTTCGGAATCGATCCATTGAATCCGCCCCCACCGAACATCACCGCTTTTGAATTCCACGCCGTCGGCAGCGCCACTCTGAAGAGGATCTTCGGCGCCGTGGGATCAACCGGACTGATGCTTCCATCGACGCGACAATACTCGGGAAGCGCGCTCGCGCCGCTGCCGCTGGCGGCGACGAGGGTCGCGCTCGTCACGGTTCCGCCCGTCGTAGGCAGCCCGATTTCGGAGGCCGGTATCGCCATCCCCGCCAACTGTGCGCAAGTGAGCGGCGTTGGCTTGGGGCAGTCGCGTCCTTTCCCTTCGTGCGGACCATGACAGCTCTCGTGGGCGAAAGCCGGCGCCGCCAGGAGCGCGCCGGACAACAATACTCCGGTCAGTACGGCAAGAACCTTGCTCATCTGCCCCTCCTCCTCTGTCGATCGATCTTAGACAGGGGTCCCCGCGGTCCGAAAGGTCGCCCGCGGAACGTTCGCAGTCATTTGAGGACAGCGCGAGTCAGAGCTCCCGCGTACCGAGGCTCCACAAGCGCAGCGCGATGTGGATCTCGAGGGCGCGCGGGGCGTCGCTCCAGCCGCCGAGCAAGGTCTCGATGGTCGTCAACCGCTGCCTGACCGTGTTGACGTGGATTCCCAGGCGGCGGGCCGTCGTCTTGGCGTTCTGGTTGCAGCCGAAGTAACGGAGCAGCGTGAGCGCGAGCTCGGAGCCGCGCTTGCGATCGTGCCGGATGAGCGGACCGATCAGCGCATCGATGAACTCCGAGAGGCTCGCCTGATCATGGGTCTCGAACAGCGTCGAGTACAGGGCGAGCTCGTTCTGACCGATGACCTGGTTGCCCACGCCGATCCGGCCGAGCACCGTCAGGGCGCGTCTCAGGGTTGCGTACAGCGCCGGAATTTCCGCCGGACCCGATACGGGCCGCGACAGCACGCCGCGATGAACGGCGCTCGGCTGGCGCCGCGCCCAGAGCGACAGGCGTTTCCGGGCGTCGGCGGCACGGGCGGTTCCGCACAGCACGACGAGGACACCCTCGATTTCGTCGGCCAGGATCCCCGGGGCGGGATCCACGCTTCGGAACCAGCGCGCCGCGTAGCCGGCGCTTGGAGCATCCATTTCGACCAGCATGAGCGAGAGCGGCTGCGAAAGGTCGAGGCCGTGCCGCTCGGCTCGATCGGCCAGCAGCGCGGGCGCGTCCTGCCGGGGCGACAGGAGCAGCCGCAGCAGCGTCGATGCGCTGGCGCTCTTCGTTGCCTCCATGCGCTCCTGCGACAGCAGCACGATGCCTATGACGCTCGAGCTGCGCTCGAAGGTGCGAACCGACATTTCGTCGAGCGGCTCGCGACGGAACAGAACGATCGATCCCAACGCGTCGTCCCCCCCGATCACAGCCATCACCCGGCACGACTCGCCTCCGGCCTCGTACGCGATCACCGAGCGTCCGGTTTGCCGGCTGAGCTGCAACGCGCGCGAAAGCTCCACCTCGTGCTCCCCGTGCGATGCGTAGGCCCGGGCGGCGGTTCCGGCGAATTCAGACGCGGCGCCACGGCTGACGACCTCGCCCGCTTCATCGAGCACCAGCATGCTGCCGCCGAGCAGCTGCACGATCGCCTGGCACAAGGTCGAAAGGGAAGCGCCTCTTGCCAGCAGGGACGTCATCTGCTCGTGCGCCTCGGCTGCGCGCTCGATGCTGCGCGCGTGCCGCTCCAGTTCCGCCCGGTCCAAAGCGGCCTTCGCCACGGCGGCGTTGGCGCGCTCGAATTCGCGCGCATTCTTCAACGCGACCGCCGCGAGCGTGCCGAGCGTGCAAAGGATCGAGATGCTCTGGGCGAGGTACAGGCGGTGATACCGATCGGCGACGAACAGGAGGCCGATCACCTCGCACTCCCAGATCAGCGGCACGCCGACCAGCGCGCCGATGCCTTCCTCCAGGAACGTGTCGTCGAGCTTGGCATCGTGCGGGAAGCGCTTGTCGTGCAGATAGTCCGCCGTGGTGAACGGCAGCCGGGTCGACATCACGACGCTCACCATGCCGCGATCGCGGCGGGCCACCATGCCCGCCGTGTTCGGCGACAGCGCGCCGTCGGCGACCAGCGCCCGAAACTCGTCGCGCTCTGCGTCGTAGACCGACAGCCACGCGAGATCCGCGCCCAACAGGTTGCGCGCCCGCGAGACGATCGCGTTCAGCAGGCTGGTGAGGTCGAGGCGGCTCGACAGATCTTGCGCCGACTCGATGATCGCCAGCATGCCGCGCTCGCGCTGCTGCTGCAGCTCGAGCCGATCGCGGACTGCTGCGGCCATGCGCGCGCGCTCGAGCAGCATCGATTTGCCGGCATATCCCTCGGGCAGGGCCTCGGCCCTTGCAAGGCGCCGCGCGAAATCCTCGGCCGGTGCGCCTCGATGAAGCAGCTCGATCAGATCACCCGCGATTCGATCGGCCGTGTCAGGTCGGACGTCGTTCGCAACGATATGGTTCGCCATAGTCTCCTCTGCGTTTGGCGTGGGCTCTTTCGCTCGGAGCCGTCTTCCTGGAAAACCCGTGCGGGCTGTCCCAAGAGGACTCCTTTTGTCCTGAGCGCACCTATGCGGCACACTACATCATTGTGGTTCCCTGCTGTTCGCTGCCGGGGATCCTTGCCAAAGCGGTCGACTCGAACCAGGTTAGGCGCTGGCCTTTTTGAACGCGTTAGGCATGCACGCTCCGAACTACCGCTGGGTATGCCACAAGTGCGAGTCCGCTAATGAGCCTGGACGATCGACTTGTGCAAGGTGCGGCTTTAGAGCATCTGCTTCGGGTGTCGAGATTGCGAAGGCGAGGGGTGAATCGAACCCTATCCCAGAAGGCTACCGTCCCCTTAGCTGGCTGGGTTGGTTGCTCGCCTTCGTGATTCCATGGTCCTAATGCGCACCACCTGCATCAATCAATTCAACGCGCGTCCAAAGGCCTCAAACCGCCGGCGGTTCTGCTACTTGTATCGATAGACGACGATCTTGTCGGCCGCGGACTCGGGCGTCCACACCTCGCCCTTGCGGCCGTGGATCTGGCGCACGTTGGCGTAGGCGCTCGAGGAGCGGAAGCTCTCGAACTTCTGCGTCGCCGGGTCGAAGCGCAGCATGGTCTGCGACGCCCACTCCGAGACCCACACCTTGTCGGCCTCGTCGACGTACACGGCGTAGACCTGCGGGTTGTCGCCGGGCGCTTTCCACGCCGACCACTTGCCGCTCGTCGGCTCGTAGCGGCTGAGGTTCCCGGAGTTCCATTCCGCGACCCAGATCGCGCCCTTCGAGTCGGACCACACGCGTCGCGCACCCTGGTTGCGCGTGGGCGGCTCGAGCACCGCGGTACTGCCGTCCGCGTTGATTTTTCCGACGAACGAACCCGCGAGCGAGGCGTAGTAGACCGTGCCGTCGGGCGTGGCGTGGATGCCGTAGGGACCGCGGCCCTTGGGCGCCTTGAAAACCTTCATGTCGCCGCTCGCAGGATCGAGCCGGCCGTAGATGCCGCTCTGGCCGGTGAACCAGTGCACGCCTTTGCCGTCGAAGATGGCCGTGTTCAGGTTGGCGTAACCCGAGTCCTGCGGCAGCTTCCAGACCTTGACCCGCTTGGTTTTCGGGTCCACGCGCACGATCGCGTTCTGCCCGCCGTCGGTCAGCCACGGCGCGCCGTCCGCGCCGGCGATCACGCCGTGCGGCGAAGAGCCGGGGCCGAGGGGAACGAAATCGAACTTCCCGCTCTTCGGGTCGAGGATGCCGAGGTGGCCGCTGCCCTGCGCGGAGATCCAGACCGGACCGTCGGGCGCCGCGTCGGCCCACACGTCGTGCACGCGGTGACCGCGCGGGACCGGATACTCCTGGACCGTTACCTGAGCGGCCGCCGTGACCGGTACCAAAAACAGACAAAGAAGAAAGCGCAGGCGTCGTGGCATGATGCGCACCGGAGGTGAATGATGTCAGTGCACCAGAATTACATCGCCGGAGCGTGGGCCGAGGCCGCCGAGCCGGCGCCCAATATTAACCCTTCGAACCTGTCCGATGTGGTCGGGGAATACGCGCGCGCGAACGAGACGCAGGTGCGCGCCGCCATCGCGGCGGCCCGCGCGGCATTTCCCGCGTGGTCGCGCGGCGGCGTGCAGGCGCGCGCCGACATGCTGGACAAGATCGGCAACGAGATCCTCGCCCGCAAGGACGAGCTCGGCGTGCTGCTCTCGCGCGAGGAGGGCAAGACCCGCCCCGAAGGCGTCGGCGAAGCGATGCGCGCGGGCTATCTCTTCAAGTTCTTTGCCGGCGAGGTGGTGCGCCAGGCCGGCGAAGTCCTGCCCTCGGTGCGCCCCGGGATCAAGGTGGAAATCACCCGCGAGCCCGTCGGCGTGGTCGGGATCATCACGCCGTGGAATTTCCCGATCGCCATTCCCGCGTGGAAGATCGCCCCGGCGCTCGCCTACGGCAACTGCGTCGTGTTCAAGCCCGCGGACCTCGTCCCGGGCTGCGCCTGGTCGCTCGCCGAGATCATCGCGCGCGCCGGCGTCCCGGCGGGCGTGTTCAACCTCGTGATGGGCCGGGGATCGGTGGTCGGTGAGCTGCTTTCGAACAGTAATGACGTCGATGCAATCAGTTTTACCGGTTCCGCCGCCGTAGGGCGCAGGGTGGCGCAGAACTGCGCGGCGCGTCTCGCCAAGGTGCAGCTCGAGATGGGCGGGAAGAACCCGCAGGTGGTGCTCGACGACGCGGACCTCGACACCGCGGTGAACGTCTCGCTGCAAAGCGCTTTTTTCTCCACCGGGCAGCGCTGCACGGCGGCGAGCCGACTCATCGTTACGCAGGGCATACACGATAGATTCGTTTCTGCGCTTACCGGGAAGATGAAAAGCTTGAAAGTCGACGACGCGTTGAAGGACGGCACCGACATCGGCCCGGTCGTCGACAAGCAGCAGCTCGAGCAGGACCTGCGCTACATCGAGCTCGGGCGCAAGGAAGGCGCGAAGCTCGCCGCGGGCGGCGAGCGCCTCAAGCGCGGAACCGAGGGTTATTACCTCGAGCCGGCGCTGTTCGTGGACACGACCTCGCAGATGGCGATCAATCGCGACGAGATCTTCGGGCCGGTGGCCTCGGTCATCCGGGCGAAGGACTACGACGAGGCGCTCGCGGTGGCGAACGACACGCCCTATGGGCTGTCGTCGGGCATCGCCACCACCTCGCTCAAGCACGCCGAGCACTTCAAGCGCAACTCCGCCGCCGGGATGGTCATGGTGAACCTGCCGACCGCGGGGGTCGACTACCACGTGCCCTTCGGCGGCCGCAAAGGCTCGAGCTACGGGCCGCGCGAGCAGGGCCGCTACGCAGTGGAGTTCTACACCACGGTGAAGACCGCCTACGTGAATGCCTGAGCTCGACCTTCGCCTCCAGGTCGGGAAGTACGACGTCCAGAAGCTGCTCGGCAAGGGATCGACCGGCACGGTGTACCTGGCGAAGGACACCTTCACCGGCCGCGAAGTCGCGCTCAAGACGCTCGAGCCCGAGGTGTTCCGGGACGAGCGCTTCGGCTCGATGCACCGCGCGCAGTTCCTGAACGAAGCCTCGCTCGCCGGGAAGCTGCGCCATCCGCACATCGTCGCGATCCTCGACGCGGTCGTCGGCGAGGAGTCGGGCCACATCGCCATGGAGCTCGTCCTGGGCGGGGACCTCTCGCAGCATTCGAAGCCCGATACGCTCCTGCCGCCCGGCGACGTGCTGCAGATCGCGTTCAAGTGCTGCGGCGCGATGGACTATGCCTACCGCGAGCAGGGCATCGTGCACCGCGACCTCAAGCCCGCGAACATCATGATCGCGGGCGGTACCGACATCAAGATCGCGGACTTCGGCGCCGCCTTCCTCAAGAAGAGCCAGCCGGCGCAGGAGGCCGCGATGGGCTCGCCCTATTACATGGCGCCAGAACAGCTGCGCGGCGAGGAGCCGACCTTCCACAGCGACATGTACTCGCTCGGCGTGGTGCTCTACGAGCTCCTGGTCGGGCGCCGCCCCTTCAGCGCCGACAAGCTCGAGGCGCTGATCGAGAAGATCCAGAACGCCGAGCCCAAGCCGCCGAGCGAGCTGCGCCCGACGCTGCCGCGCGAGCTCGATGCAGTGGTGCTGCGCGCGCTGAGAAAGGATCCCGCCCAGCGCTACAACACCTGGGCGCAGTTCGGCGTCGAGATTTCGAAGGTGATCGGCCTGGTGCTGCCCGCCAGCGCGGTCGCGGACAGCGAGAAATACCTCGCGTTGTCGAAGGTCGAGATGCTGCAGCTCCTCGGCGACGCCGAGTTCTGGGAGCTGGTCGGCGCGGCGAGCTGGACCCGGCGCGACAAGGGCAGCGCCATCGTGCGCGAAGACGCACGCGGCCGCAGCTTCTACTTCCTCGCCAGGGGCGAGGCCAAGGTCACCAAGAAAGGGCGCCTCCTCAGCATGATCCACGAAGGCGAGTGCTTCGGCGAGATGGCCTACATCCGCGGCGGCGAGGAGCCGCGCGAGGCAACGGTCGAGGCGACCACCGCCGTGGTGATCGCCGAGTTCGAGCCCGAGAAGCTCGAGGCGTTGAGCGAAAGCGCGCAGCTCCACCTGACGCGCGCGCTGGTGCGCAATGCGGTCGAGCGCCTCGCGCTCGCCAACTCGCGGCTCGCAAGATGAGCCTGCGGGGGAAGAACGTCGCGATCCTCGAGAGCCGGCTCGGCCGCCAGCTCGTCGAGCTGGTCGAGGGGCGCGGCGGGGTCGCGATTCACGCGCCGGCGCTCGCCGAGCTGCCCGACCTCGATCCGGGCGCGATCGCCGCGCTGGTGGGCTCGCTCGAGGCGCGGCCGGCGAAGCTCGCGATCTTCCAGACCGGCGTGGGCACGCGCGCGCTTTTTGCTGCAACCGATAGCCTCGGTTTGACCGCCGTTTTTCTGTCCCTCCTTGAGAAAACCGTGGTCGCCGTGCGCGGCCCAAAACCCAGCGGGGCGCTGCGCGCGAGGGGCGTGCGCATCGACCGCAGCGCGGCGGACCCGTTCACGACCAGCGAGATTCTCGATTCGATCAAGGATCTTCCGTTGAAGGGCGAGCGTGTCATCGTGCAGAGACATGGCAGCGCCAATGTCGAGCTCGATCGCGCGCTCGAGGCGCGCGGCGCGGCCGTGGCCGAGATCCCGACCTACCGCTGGGCGCTGCCGCCCGACACCGCGCCGCTCGTGTCGCTGATCGGCGCGCTCGAGCGCGACGAGCTGCATGCGGTGGTGCTCACCAACGCCGAACAGGTGCGCAACCTCTTCGCCGTCGCCGGGCGAGAGGGCCGCGCCGAGCGCCTGCGCGCCGCTCTCAACCGCACGCTCGTCGCCTCCATCGGCCCGGTGGCATCCGCGGCGCTGCGCGACGCCGGCGTCAGGATCTCGCTCGAGGCGAGCCCGCCGAAGCTCGGCGCTCTCATGACCGCACTTGAACAGGCCCTGCCATGAAATTGATGCCGCTCGTTCTGCTTTTTTTCGCCGGACAGGTGCTTGCGCAACCCTATCCAGCGCGTTCCATTCGCCTGGTGGTCGGCTTCGCGCCGGGCGGTGCGGCCGACCTCGTCGCGCGCACGCTGCAGGAGCCGCTGCAGCGCAGCCTCGGCCAGCCGATCGTGGTCGACAACCGGCCCGGCGCCGGCTCGAGCATCGCTGCCGAGCAGGTTGCGAAGTCGCCCGCCGATGGCTACACGCTGCTGATCGCGAGCCCCTCGAGCATCCTGGTGAATCCAATGCTCATGGCCAACAACCCGTTCGATCCGCTGAAGGACCTTGCCCCGGTGAGCAAGGTGACCTCGTCGCCGCTCGTGGTGGCGGTGAATCCGGCGCTCGGCGTGGCGAGCCTGCGCGAGCTCATCGAGCTCGCCAGGAAAAACCCCGGCAAGCTCAACTACGCCACGTCCGGAAACGGCTCCGCGCCGCACATGGCGGCGGTCCTCTTCCGGCGTGTCGCGGGCGTCGACATCGTGCACGTGCCCTTCAAAGGGGGCGCGCCCGCGGTGCAGTCGGTGCTCGCCGGCGATACCCAGCTTTCGTTCGCGACGCCGCCGTCGGTCCTGCCGCTCGTTCAAGCCGGCAGGCTGCGCGCGCTCGCCGTGACGAGCCGCGAGCGCACGCCGCTCGTGGCCGGAGTCCCCGGGATGGCCGAGGCGGGCCTGCCCGACTACGAGATCTCGTTCTGGTACGGTTTCTTCGTCCCGGCGGCGACGCCGGCCGAGGTGACGCGCCGGCTTTACGCCGCGACCACCGAGGCGCTGCGCGCGCCGAGCGTGGGCCAAGCGCTCGCGCGCGACGGAACCGAAGTGTCGGGCTCGGCTTCGCCGGCCGACTTCGCCGCCTTTCTCAAGCGCGAGGCGCCGCTGTGGGCGCGGCTCGTCAAGGAATCGGGCGCCAAGGCAGAGTAATCAGGAGCGCCGGCCGAGGATGGTGTCCATGTCGCCGCCGCGCTTCATGCACGTGGTGTAGAGCTCTTCGGCGAACTCCTGGCTCGAGGCGGTGCCGCCGGCCGAGGCGCCTTGCTCCTCCTGCACGCCGTACGCGGCGTCGGTGATGTCGCGCAGCAGCTCCTTGCCGCGGTTGGATTCGGACACGTCGTAGATGCGGACCATGATGGCGTCCGCCTGGGGCCGCTGGATATGCTCGCGGGCGAGCGAGTGGGCCACCACGGCCATGTCCGCCGCGACGCCGCATTCCTGCGCGCTTTCGGCGCGTGTTGCCGCATGCGCGTTTCCCGCCAGGGCTCCGCAGGCGAGGAGCGCTGCCACTACCGGTTTCAAGTTCGTTTCTCCAAAAAAAAAGAGGCGCCCGGTTTCCCGGGCGCCGCGTCCATCTCAGTTACTGCGCTTTGCCCGTGCCGCTGCTCGAGCCGCTAGTCGCGGTATCGCTCGAGGGCGCGGTGCGCGGGGAGGCTTCGCCCGGTCCCGCGGTGGTGCCGGTCTTGCCGGAGCCGCTCGGGGTTACGGCGCTGCCCGAGCTCGTCGCGCCGCCGGAGGCTGCGCCGCGGCCGCTGTCTCGGTCTTTGTAGAAGGCATCCCACTCGGCGCGGGAGATCTGGCCGTCGCCGTTCTTGTCGATGGCGGAGAAATCGGGCCTGCCTCTCGTGCTCGCCGTCGCGCCGCTCGAGGACGCGCCGGACGACGACGCGCCGGCGCGCGGACGCTCGCCCGCCATGGGCGCCTTCGGCTCGCCGGCCGATTGCGGGCTCGCCATGCCGCCCGTGGGGCCGCTGCCGACGCTGCTCGAGCCCGAGGCCTGGGCAAGAATCAGCCCGTCGCTGTCCGCCGACGCCTGCGCCGCAAGCGGCAAGGCGAAGGCCGCAGCCACGCCAACCGCCAGTAATGTCTTGAGTTTCATCACAGTCTCCTGGTTGAATGAAAGACGAATTTCGCCTGGCCTAGCCAGTCCGCGTTTCACCGCAAACACCGTGCCCGTGGGGGCGCTCCGGTAGGATTCAGGTCGCCCTAGGAGGGGGTTCGCCATGAAAGCGTTTGCCTTAATTGCCCTGGCCTTTTTCGTTCAATCTGCAGCCGCGCAGCACGGCGCGAGCGCTTCGAACATGACGCTCGTCGGCCACGAGGAGCTTCAGGGCCGCAGCGCCTACCAGCCGATCCTCCACCAGCAGGGCGGGCGTTGGATCGCCTACGTCGGGCACCACGGCGGCAAGGCCATGAACCCGCTCACCGGGCGGCAGGAGGACAACGGCACCTCGATCGTCGACGTCACCGATCCGCGCGCGCCGCGCTATCTCGCGCACATTCCCGGCGAGCCGGGCGAGGGCGAAGCCGGCGGGGCGCAGATGGTGCGCGCGTGCAACGGCTCGGACCTGCCGAAGGCGGACAAGTCGAAGGTCTATCTGCTGCGCAGCATGGGCAAGCTGGCACACGAGATCTGGGACGTGACCAACCCGCAGAAGCCCTCGCGCATCACGGTGGTCGTCGACAAGCTGCGGGACACGCACAAGAGCTGGTGGGAGTGCGACACCGGGATCGGCTACCTCGTGTCCGGAGTCGAAGGCTGGCGCACGCGCCGCATGACCCAGGTGTTCGACCTTTCCGATCCGGCGCACCCCGTGCTGATCCGCAACTTCGGCCTCGTCGGCCAGCAGCCCGGAGCGAGCGGCGACGTGCCCACCGACCTGCACGGCCCGATCTCGACCGGCATCAAGGGCAACCGCGTCTACTTCGCCTACGGCACCAACAAGGCCGGGGTGCTGCAGATCGTGGACCGGGCGAAACTCCTCGCCGGGCCGCACGAGCCGACCCCGGCGAACCTGCTCGCGCCGCAGGTCGGGCGCATGGACCTCTCCGTCAACAACGGTGTCCACACCGCGCTGCCGGTGCTCGGCCTGGACCTCGCCGAGTTCTCCAAGGACAAGGGCGCCAACCGCCGCGACTTCGCGTTCATCGTCAACGAGGAGCTCTCCAACGAATGCCAGGAGCCGCGCCAGATGGTGTTCGTCGCCGACATCACCGACGAGAAGATGCCGGTGGGCGTCGCTACCTTCAACGTGCCCGAGAACCATCCCGACTCGAAGGGCGGCTTCTGCAGCCGCGGCGGGCGCTTCGGCGCGCATTCCTCCAACGAGAACCAGCCGCCGATGTACGCGCGGCAGTACATTTTCGTCACCTGGTTCAACGCCGGCGTGCGCGCGATCGACATCCGCGATCCATACCATCCGCGCGAGGCGGGCTACTACATTCCGGCAACCACGGCGAAGACCGACAAGCGCTGCGTGAAGACGCCCTCCGGCGAGCGCTGCAAGGTGGCGATCCAGTCGAACAACCTCGAAGTCGACGACCGCGGCTACATTTATGTCGTCGACCGCGCCAACACCGGCATGCACATCCTGCAGTTCAACCGCTAGATGGATCTTCAACTTCGAGGTCGAACCGCGCTCGTCACCGGGGCGAGCATGGGCATCGGCCGCGCCATCGCGACCTCGCTGGCGAAGGAGGGCGTGCGCCTCGCCGTCATGGCGCGCCGGCGCAACCTGCTGGAAGAGCTGGAGAAGGAAATCGGCGCGAAGCTGGTCATCATCGAGTGCGATTTCCTCAAACCAGATTCTGTCGAGAGGATTTCCGCAGCTGCGCTCGCGGGCCTCGGGTCGGTCGACATCCTGGTGAACAACGCCGGCGGCAGCCGCCGCTTCACGCTCGAATCCAACGACGCGCAGTGGGAGGAAGCTCTGACGCTCAATTTCGTGCGCCAGCGCCAGCTCGCCCACGCGCTGCTGCCGCAGATGATCGAGCGCAAGTGGGGCCGCGTCATCAACATCACCGGCAAGTCCGAGCCCGAGGGGCTGAACGGCGCCTTCGCCGCCAAGGCCGCGATGCACTCCTGGGCCAAAGGTTTGTCGCGCGAGGTCGGAAAGCACGGCATCACCGTCAACTGCATCCCGCCGGGGCGCATCATCAGCGAGCAGATCCTGCGCAACTATCCGCCCGAATTTCGCAAGCGCGAAAGCGAGCACGACATCCCGGTGGGCGAATACGGCCAGCCGCAGGACCTCGCGAACCTGGCGTGCTTCCTCGCCTCGCCGCTCGCGCGCTACATCACCGGCGCGGTGATCCCGGTCGACGGCGGGCTCAGGAGATACCAGTTCTGATGCGAAGACCACTTCCGATCGTTTTCTGGCTGCTCTCGCTGTTCCCGGGTATTGCGCTCGGGCAGAACTACCCTTCGAAGCCGATCCGCCTCGTCGTGCCCTTCGCGCCGGGCGGCAGCTCGACGCTGGTGGCGCGCTTCATGTCCGAGGAGATGGCCAAGGGCCTGGGCACCAGCTTCGTCATCGAGAACAAGCCCGGCGGCGGCGGCAACATCGCCATGCAGGAGGTGGCGCGCAGCGAGCCCGACGGGTACACGCTCATCATCGGGCACGTCGGGTCGCTCGCCATGAATCCCTACATGTACGAGCGGCTGCCCTACAACGTCGACAAGGACTTCACGGCGGTGTCGCTGCTCGCGATCGTGCCGAACATCTTCGTCGTCTACCACGAGGTGCCCGCGAAGAACCTGCGCGAGTTCGTGGCGCTGGCGAAGGCGCAGCCCGGGAGAATCAACTACGGCAGCGCCGGCAACGGCTCGGCGGGCCACCTCGCGATGGAGTACCTCAAGCAGGTCACGGGCATGGAGCTGCAGCACGTGCCGTACAAGGGCACCGGGCCGAACGTCACCGATCTCATCGCCGGGCGCACCCAGGCAACCTCGGCGGGCACGCCGCCACTCATGCCGCACGTCAGGTCCGGGAAGCTGCGCGTGATCGCCGTGGGCACATCAAAGCGCCTGCATTCGCTCCCCGACGTGCCCACCGTCGCCGAGCAGGGCTATCCAGGGTTCGAAACCTCGCAGTGGTACGGCCTCAACGCGCCGGCCGGCACGCCGGAGCCGGTCGTGCGTCGCCTCGCCGCGGAGGCGGCGAAGGCGGCGAAGAGCGCGCTGGTGCTCGAGCGCTTCAAGTCGGACGACGCCGAGGCGGTGGGCTCGACGCCGCAGGAATACGCCGCGTTTATCAAGAAGGAGCAGGAGCGGTGGGGCAAGGTCGTGCGCGCGGCGAACGTGAAGGCGGACTGATGTACGACGTGATCATTGTCGGGGGCGGAAACGCCGCGTTGTGTGCAGCCCTGTCCGCGCGCGAGCATTCGAAGCGGGTGCTGGTTCTGGAAAGGGCTCCGGAGGAAGAAGCGGGCGGTAACTCGCGCTTCACCGCCGGGCTGATGCGCATCGTCTACAACGGCGTCGACGACTTGAAGAAGCTGGTCGACCTCAGCGACGAGGAGGTGGCGCGCACCGACTTCGGCGCCTATACCGCCGAGCAGTTCCTCGACGACATGGCGCGCGTCACGGAGTACCGCTGCGACCCGGACCTCACCGAGCTCCTGGTCAAGGAAAGCTTCCCCGCGGCGCTGTGGATGCGCCACAAGGGCGTGCGGTTCACCGCCGCGTGGGGCCGGCAGGCGTTCAACATCGGCGGCAGGTTCAAGTTCTGGGGCGGCCTCACGCTCGAGGCGGTCGGCGGCGGCCCGGGCCTGGTCGAATCGCTCACCCAGATCGCGCGCAAGAACGGCATCGAGATCTGGTACGGCGCGCGCGCGGTCTCGCTCATCGCCGACGACGCGGGCGTTCATGGAGTTGTTGCAAAACGTGAAGGGAAGACCCAGGAGGTTCAGGGCAAATCCGTGGTGCTGGCGGCCGGCGGCTTCCAGGCCAACACCGAATGGCGCACGCGCTACATGGGGCCGGGCTGGGAGCTCGCCAAGGTGCGCGGCACCCGCTTCAATACCGGCGACGCGATCCGTATGGCGCTCGATGCCGGCGCGGCGGCGCACGGCAACTGGTCGGGCTGCCACGCGGTTGCATGGGACCGCAACGCGCCGGAGACGGGAGACCTCGCGGTCGGCGACGGCTTCCAGAAGCATTCGTATCCCTGGGGCGTGTACATCAACGCCGAAGGCAAGCGCTTCGTCGACGAGGGCGCCGACTTCCGCAACTACACGTACGCCAAGTACGGCCGGGTGATCCTGCAGCAAGCGAAGCAGTTCGCCTGGCAGATATTCGATGCGAAGGTGAAGGCGCAGTTGCGCGACGAGTATCGCATCCGGCAGGTGACCAAGATCAGCGGCAACACGCTGGAAGAGCTGGTCGCGAAAATGGACGATACCAACCAGGAAGTAGCTCTTTCCGAAATCAAGAAATACAACGCCGCGGTTCGCACTGACATTCCGTTCAACCCCAACGTAAAGGACGGGCGGCGCACCGAAGGTTTGGAAGTGAACAAGAGCAACTGGGCGAACACGCTGGACACGCCGCCGTTCGAGGCCTACGCGGTCACCTGCGGGATCACGTTCAGCTTCGGCGGCCTGAAGATCAACAACCACGCGCAGGTGATGAGCTCGGACGGCCCGCCGATCCACGGGCTGTACGCGGCGGGTGAGCTCGTGGGCGGGATCTTCTGGTTCAACTATCCCGGCGGCAGCGGCCTCACCAACGGCTCGGTGTTCGGCCGCATCGCCGGGGAAAACGCGGGAAAGGCCGCTTCTAGAGCTTAGGCGGCCCGACCTGGATGCGCAGCGCCACGTTCGCGGCGCACTTCGTAGGCGGCGAGCCGAGCACCCGACTCCTTCCTCGACGTAACGCCGAGGAAGTCGCCGGGCTTGATGTCGGCGAGCGTGATCGGCTGCGTGAACACGATCTCGGTTTTTTCATGAACCTGAATCTGAACCGGGGCTCCGCTCGCGCCCTTTACGGACAGAACTTTTCCATCGAAGCCGCTGATGGTTCCGCGCACGCGCGTAGGCTGCGCCTGCACCGAGGCGAAGGCCAAAGCCATCACCACGGCAAGAACCAGGCGCATATCAGTGTTCCGGCTTGACGCCACCCTTGCTCACCTGGACGCGGTTCGCGACCAATTTGCCGTCGCCCTCGACGCGCGCATTGGTCCAGATCGTCTCGCCCTTCTTGAGCGCGGAGCGGTCGCCGTTGTCGAAGCCGACGATCGGCGTGCCGCTGGGCACCATGATCTTCTGCTCGCCGTCCTTGTACTTGAGCGTGATCTCGTTGCCGCCGGCCGCCGCGACCGCGGCCTGCAGGTTGGCGTTGGTCATCTTCGAGCCCGGCACCAGGTCCCAGTCCATGTGACCGGAGGGCGCGGCCGGGGGAATCAGGTGCACTTCCTTGGCGACCTGCTTGCCGCCCTGCGGCACCGATGTCACGCCGACGTACGTGCCGGGCTTGATGTCGGAGAGCGAGAGCTTCTTGGCGACCGCGACCTGCGCGTCGGGCGTGAGGTGCAGCTTCAGGTCCTTGCCTTCGCGCGATTTCACGGAAAGGACATCGCCGTCGAGCGAGGAAATGGTGCCGCGCACGCGCATGTTGCTTTGCGCAAGCACCGCGGCGCTCGACAGCATCAGTGCGAGAAACAGCAGCTTTTTCATCGGTATGCCTCCTTGTGTGGACTAGGTTAACACCCTTATGCTTCGCGGCATTCCAATGTTGAACCCGTTCCAGGAAATCAGGAAGAGCGAGGCCGGTCGCTTCACTTCCCTGCCCGCGAAGTTCCGTAACAAACGGCGCACCGCCTGGTCGGACCCCAATCGGGCCGGCGCGCAGGTGGACAGCTTCCTGGAGGGTCCTTCGTTCGATCGCGACGGCAACCTCTGGTGCGTCGACATCCCCTTCGGCCGGATCTTCCGCATCGACCCGAAGGGAGAATGGGACCTCGCCGCGCAGTACGACGGCTGGCCGAACGGTCTCAAGATCCACCGCGACGGCCGCATCTTCATCGCCGACTACCGGCGCGGCCTCATGGTTCTGGACCCGAAAAGCGGAAAGATCGAGCCGCGCCTCGAGACCGCGTTCAGCGAGGGCTTCAAGGGCCTGAACGACCTGCATTTCGCCGACAACGGCGACCTGTACTTCACCGACCAGGGGCAAAGCGGCATCGCCGACCCCACGGGACGGGTATGGCGGCTGCGAGCGGGCGGAGAACTGCAACGGCTGGTGGCAAACGCGCCTTCTCCGAACGGCATCACGCTGAACGTGAAGAACACCCAGGTGTACGTCGCGATCACGCGCGCGCAGCAGATCTGGCGCCTGCCGCTCATGGAAGGCGGCACGCCGTCGAAGACCGGGGTCGCGATCCAGCTTTCCGGGGGACACGCCGGCCCCGACGGCATCGAGGTGGACGCCGAGGACGGCCTCGTGGTGTGTCACCTCGGCGTCGGCGTGTGGCGCTTCGACTCGAATTGCCTGCCGACGCATCTGGTCCACGGCGGCGACGCGCATCGCCTGATGACCAACATCGCGTTCAAGGGCAAGACGCTCTACATCACCGATTCGCTGAACGGCGAGATCCTGAGCGCAGAAATGCCGGTCGCGGGGAAAAAGCTTTTTTCTTCTCTCTAAAGAAAAATAGGGACTGTCCCTGTTTTTCAGTCGATCTTCGCGCCGGAGCGCTTGACCACGTCTGCCCACTTCGCCGAGTCGCGGCGGATGAGCTCGGCGAACTCCTCCGGCGTGCCGCCGCCGCCCTCGCTGCCGAGCTGCTCGAAGCGCTGCTGCGTCTCGGGCGCGACGATGGCCGCGTTGATCGCCTTGTTGAGCTTGTCGAGGATCGGCCGGGGCAGCCCGGCGGGCGCGATGACGCCGCTCCACGCGTTGACCTCGTAGCCCGGCACGCCGGCCTCGACCAGCGTCGGCACCTCGGGCAGGCTGATCGAGCGCTTGAGCCCGGTGACCGCGAGCGCGCGCACCCGCCCTGCGCGCACGTGCGGCGCGATCGAATTGGTGCTTTCGAACATGAGCTCGACGTTGCCCGCAATCAGGTCTGCGATTGCCGGCGCGCCGCCCTTGTACGGAATGTGGACGATGTCGGTGCCCGTCATGTACTTGAACAGCTCGCCGCTCACGTGTCCCGGCGAGCCGTTGCTCGACGAGGCGTTGGAGAGCTTGCCCGGGTTCTTCTTGGCGTAATCGATCAGCTCCTTCACCGAGTGGAACGGAGTCTTCGGCGAAACCGCGAGCAGCATGTAGCCGGTGGTCACGAGCGCGACCGGCTGCAGGTCGCGCTCGATGTCGTAGGGCAGCTTCGCCACCATGTGGCGCGTAATGGCGAGGGCGCCGACCGGTCCCTGCCCGATGGTGTAGCCGTCGGGCGCGCTCTTCGCCACGATGTCGATGCCGATGGTGAGGGCGCCGCCGGGACGGTTGTCGACCACGACGTTCTGCCCGAGCTGCTTGCTGAGCTCGGGCGCGAGCGTGCGCGAGACGTTGTCGGTCGCGCTGCCGGCCGCCTGGGGAACGACCAGGCGGATCGGCCGATCGGGATATTGGGCCGCCGCGTTGCCGGCAAGGGCCAGCAACGCGGCGTAAAGCAGTAGCGGCTTCAACTCTACGGGGTGAGTTGGCCCCGGACTTCGCCGCCCTTGTTCTTCGCGGTGTGGACGTTCACATACAGGCCGCCATCCTTGAACGCCTTCATCTGCGCATCGTTCAGCTTGGCGCCGGTGGGAACGGTATAGGTGTCGCCGCTCTTGGTGAGTGGAACGATGACCGGCCCGTTCTGCCCCTTCGCGCCCTGGTGGATGTGCGCCATGGTGCCTTCGACGCCCGTCGTGGTGACGCTGCCGCTCACCGCGCCGTCGGAGTTCACCCGGATGGTGCCGCTACCGGACCCCCCGACGTTGACCGGGGGAACCTCCTCGGCGCCGCTAAGCTTCACGCTGACCGCGCCGCTCCCGGGCAGCCAGCTCGGAGCATTGTCCTGGTAGGTGGCGCAAGACGCGAGCAGGCTCGCAGCCGCGACGAGCAAAACCTTTTTCATCGAAAAGTCTCCTTGTTGATCGTGATTTGCAGTGGAACACCCCGTGCCGCGCCATATTCCGGGCGGCTCCGATTTAGAATCGTGCCACACCATGGCCAAAATCTCTGCTTCTTCCGCGCTTGCCCGTTTCCGGGTCCTCGACCTCTCCAGAGTGCGCGCGGGGCCCACCTGCGTCAAGCAGTTCGCCGATTTCGGGGCCGACGTGATCAAGATCGAGTCGCCCCCCGGGGTCGACCCGAACGAGGGGATGGGCGGCCCGCGGCAGGGCCCGGACTTTCAGAACCTGCACCGCAACAAGCGGGCGATGACGCTCAACCTTAAGCTGCCGGAGGCGCGCGAGGTCTTCGCCCGCCTGGTGAAGACCGCCGACGTGGTGGTCGAAAACTACCGTCCGGACGTCAAATACCGCCTCGGTGTCGACTACGCGTCGCTCGAGAAGCTCAACCCGCGGATCATCCTGGCCAGCATCTCGGGATTCGGCCAGGACGGCCCCTACAGCGAGCGCCCGGGGTTCGACCAGATCGCGCAGGGCATGAGCGGGCTCATGTCGGTGACCGGCGCGCCCGGCAAGGGACCGATGCGCACCGGCGCCGCGATCGCCGACGTCGCGGGGGGCCTGTTCGCGGCTCTTGGCATCATGACGGCGCTCCTCGAGCGCGAGGCCTCGGGCAAGGGTCAGTGGGTTCAGAGCTCGCTCCTGCAGTCCGGGATCGCGCTGCTCGACTTCCAGGCCGCGCGCTACCTCATGAAAGGCGAGGTGCCGCCGCAGGTCGGCAACGACCATCCGACCAGCATGCCCACCTCGGCCTACACCACCGCCGACGGCCACATCAACGTCGCCGCCTCGGGCGAGGGCATGTGGACGCGCCTCTGCGAGTCGATCGGGCGCAAGGATCTGTTGGAAGCGCCCGAGTTCAAGGGCCAGGAGAACCGGGCGAAGAACCGTGCGCGGTTGAACGAGGTTCTCAATCAGGCATTGAAAGCGCGTTCGTCCCAGGAATGGGTGGAAAAGCTGAACGCCGCGGGCGTGCCCTGCGGCCCGATCTACAACGTCGACCAGGTGTTCGCCGATCCGCAGGTGCAGCACCTCCACGCGGCCGTCGAGGTCGAGCATCCGAAGCTCGGGCGCTTCAAGGTTGTCAACCAGGCGGTGAAGCTCTCGCGCACCCCCTCCAGCATGGCCGCGGCGACGCCCGAGACCGGCCAGCACACCGACGAGATCCTGCGCGAGATCGGCTATTCGGAGAGCGACATCCGCGGCCTGCGCGAGCGGAGGGTGATTTGAGCGTCGACACGAAAAGCGAAGCGAGGATCGACGCTCGCACGGACGGCGCGATCGGCTGGCTGGTCTTCAACAATCCGGCGCGGCGCAACGCGGTGTCGCTCGGCATGTGGGAAGCGATTCCGCGCGTGCTCGAGGATTTCGGCGCCGATCCCGCGATCCGCGTGGTCGTGCTCGCGGGCGCGGGCGAGCGGGCGTTCGTCTCCGGCGCCGACATCTCGCAGTTCGAGTCGCAGCGCTCGAGCGCCGAGGCCGTGCAGCGCTACGAGAAGATCGGCGACGCTGCGCAGTCCAGGCTGCAGGGCTTCGACAAGCCGACCATCGCCATGATCCGCGGCTACTGCATCGGCGGCGGCCTCGGCATTGCCGCCGCCTGCGACCTGCGCCTCGCGGCCGACGACGCGCGCTTCTCGATCCCGGCGGCGAAGCTCGGGCTGGGCTACCGCGCCTCGTCCATGAAGAAGCTGGTCGACATCGTCGGCGCCGCCTACGCCAAGGAAATCATGATCACCGCGCGCCAGTTCAGCGCCGCCGAGGCGAAGGAGATGGGCCTGGTGCACCGCGTGGTGCCGGTGGCCGAGCTCGAGAAGCTGACTCGCGAGTACTGCGACGCCATCGCGGCGAATGCCCCCCTTACCATGCGCGCCGCAAAGCGCATCATCGGCGAAGTAGTGAAGACCGACTACGACGATGCGAAGTGCGACGCTCTGGTCAAGGAGTGCTTCGACAGCGCGGATTACACGGAAGGGCGAAAAGCGTTCATGGAGAAACGCAAGCCCGTGTTCAAGGGGAGCTAGCAGCCCCAACGAGAGGAGGAGGAATGAAGAGGTTGGCGTTTTTCGTCGCGGCGCTTGCCGCAGCCGCGGCTGCGGCCGCGCAGGGATTCCCAAGCCGCGCGGTCACGATCGTCGTGCCGTATCCGCCCGGAGGCTTGATCGACCTGGTCGCGCGCACCATCCAGCCGCGCATGCAGACGGAGCTCGGCCGGCCGGTGCTGGTCGAGAATCGCTCCGGGGCCGGGGGCAACGTGGGCGCGGAAGCGGTGGCGCGCGCGCCCGCCGACGGGTACACGCTGCTGCTTGCGAATCCGTCGCTCGGCATCAGCCCGCACATGTACTCGAAGCTTCCGTATTCGCCGCTCAAGGACTTCGCCTACGTCGGCCTCTACGGCACGGTGCCGAACGTGCTGGTCGTCCACCCATCGCTGCCTGCGAACTCCGTGCAGGAACTGGTGGATTACTTGAAGAAAAACCCCGGACGGCTGAACTACGCCTCGCCCGGCTACGGCACCTCGCCGCAGATGTCGATGGAGCTGTTCAAGGGGATGACCGAGACATTCATCGTGCATATTCCCTTCCGCGGCAGCGGACCGGCGCAGGCCGCGATGCTCGCCGGCGAGACGCAGCTCATGTTCGACAACCTGCCGCCGCAGGTGCCGCACATCAAGTCCGGCAGGGTGCGCGCGCTCGCCGTCACGAGCCTCAAGCGCTCGCCCGTGTTCCCCGACGTGCCGACGCTCGACGAGGCGGGGCTCAAAGGCTACGAGGTGACCGCGTGGTTCGGCCTCGCCGCGCCGGCTGCCACGCCGCGCGAGGCGGTGCTGCGCCTCAACGAAGCGCTCAATCACACGACGCAGGATCCGCAAGTGCGCGCGGCGCTGGAATCGCGCGGCGCCACCGTGATCCAGGGAACGCCCGAAGACTGCCTTGCCTTCGTGCGCCACGAAGTCGAGAAGTGGGGCCCCGTCGTCAAGCGTGCCAACGTCGTTCCGGACTAGTAAACGAGGAAACCAGGAAAAAGCGATGAGATCGATTTCAGCAGCAGTTCTCGGCATGAGTATCGCCCTGGGCGCGATCGCCCAAGGGAACTACCCGAACAAGCCGGTGACCGTCGTCGTCGGGTTCGAGCCCGGCGGCGGCACCGACACGACGGCGCGCATCCTGCAGAAGCCGATGGGCGATCTCCTCGGCCAGCAGGTGGTGGTGGAGAACCGCTCCGGGGCCGGCGGCAACATCGCGGTCGACTATGCGGCGAAAGCGGCGCCCGACGGCTACACGCTGGTGCTCGCCAACGTCGGCGCGCTCGCGGTGAACCCGCACATCCTCAAGACGCCCTACGACCCGCTGAAGGACCTGACGCCGATCAGCATGGCGGTGGTGTTCGCCAACGTGCTCGTGGTGCAGCCGACGCTTCCGGTGAAGTCGCTCGCCGACTACTTGAAGGTGGCGCGCGAGAAGAAAGGATTGACCTACGCGAGCTCGGGCATCGGCGGCGCGGGACATCTCGCGGGCGAGCTCCTCAGCCGCGTCGCCAAGGTGCCGCTCGTCCACGTCCCCTACAAAGGCGGCGGGCCGGCGATGCAGGGCTTCCTCGGCGGCCAGGTGGACTCGTTCTTCGCCACGCCGATCTCGTCGGTTTCGCAGATCCGCTCCGGCAAGGCGCGCGCGATCGCGACCACGGGCCTGAAGCGCGCGGCCCTGATGCCCGACGTCCCGACGGTCGCCGAATCCGGCTATCCAGGCTACGAGGCGCTCAACTGGTACGGCTTTCTCGGTCCGGCCAACCTGCCGAAGGACGTGGTCGAGCGGCTCAATCGCGACATCGTGCGCGCGCTCGGGAACCCCGAAGCGGTCGCGCAGCTCGCGAAGACGGGAGTCGAGCCGCATCCGATGTCGCCGGCCGAGTTCGGCAAGTACATCGAGCGCGAGTACCAGACCTGGGGCAAGCTCGTGAAAGAAGCCGGGATCAAGGCGGAGTGATGAGAGCCTACTTTCTGCAGAGCGCTGGCGACAGAATGAATCTCGAGCTGCGCGAGGTGCCGACGCCGCAGCCTGCGGCGCACCAGCACCTCGTCAAGATCCAGGCCTCCAGCCTGAACCGCGGCGAGCTCATCGCCGGCCACGGCCTCATCGCGGCGGGAGCCGCCAAGGCCGGCGGGCAGGAGGCCGCGGGCGAGGTGGTCGGCTCGGGCGAGCGCGTCATGGGGCGCTGTCCCGGCGGCTTCGCCGAGTTCGGGCTCATGGACAAGAGCGACGCCATCCCGGTCCCGCCGAATCTCTCCTGGGAGGAGGCCGGCGCCATCCCGCTGACGTTCATGGTGGTGCACGACATGCTCGTCGCGCAGGGCGGCCTCAAGGCCGGCGAGTGGCTGCTCGTGACCGGCGTGTCCGCCGGCGTCGGCGTGGCCGCGCTGCAGGCGGCGAAGGCGATCGGCGCGAAGGTCATCGGAACATCGGGTTCAAGGGAAAAACTGGACCGGTTAGGCGCGCTCGGCCTGGACGTGGCGGTCCAGACGCGAAAACCGGATTTCTACGACACGGTCATGAAGGCGACCGGCGGCAAGGGCGTCGACCTGGTGGTCAACAACGTCGGCGGCTCGGTGTTCGCCGAGTGCATCCGCTGTCTCGCCTTCCAGGGACGCCTCGCCACGGTCGGCTACCTCGACCGGGTGATGAAGGCGGAGCTCGACATCGACGCGCTGCATGCGAAGCGCCTGAAGCTCTTCGGCGTGTCGAACAAGCATCGCAACGCCGAGAGCCGCGCGGTGACGGTGCGCGGCTTCACCGCCGATTTCCTGCCGTACTTCGCTTCCGGGCGGCTGAAGCCGCTCGTCGACCGCGTCTACCGTTTCGACGAGCTGCCGCAGGCCAAGGCCTACGTCGAATCCGACGCGCACCTGGGCAAGGTGGTCATCCGGATGTAAGACAAGGCCACGCTCTTTTCGGGAGGAGACATGGCATTTTCTCGGTGCGTCTTGCTGGCGGTGCTCGCGGCCTGCGCGCTTTGCGTTCATGCCCAGGGCTATCCGACGAAGCCGGTGAAGATCGTCGTCGCGACCGGCGCAGGAACGGTCGACGACTTGCCCGCACGCATCGTCGCGGAAAAGCTGAGCCAGATCTTCGGACAGCAGTTCTTCGTCGAGAACCGGCCGGGGGCCGGCGGCAGCATCGGTCAGACCTTCGTGATGAAGTCCCCACCCGATGGCTACACCCTGCTCCTCGCCGGCGGTTCCATGGCGGGCGCGCGCTACGCGAACGCGAACGTCACGTACGACCTGCTGCGAGACTTCACGCCAATTTCACTTCTCCTGACGTCCGAGTTCGCGCTGGTGGCGAACCCGGCCCTGCCGGTGCGCGACGTCAAGGAGCTCGTCGCCTACGCGAAGGCGAATCCCGGCAAGCTGACCTACGGCACCATCGGCGCCGGCCAGATGCCGTACTGGAACGTGATGCTCTTCAACTCCATGACCGGCATCCGCGTCGTCGAAGTGCCGTACAAGGCCACGCCGGAGGTCCTCACCGACATCGTCGCCGGGCGCGTGGACTACTACATTACGGGCCTCGCCTCGAGCCTGCCTTTGAAGGACAAGCTGCGCATTCTGGCGGTGACGACCCGCAACCGCTCGGCGACGGCGCCTGAAGTCCCAACCATGGCCGAAGCGGCGCTGCCGGAGTACGACATGCCATCGTGGGCGAGCATCATGGGTCCGGCGAAGATGCAGCCCGAGCACGTCGCCATCCTGAACCAGGCCATCGGCCAGGCCCTGGCGATGCCGGATGTGCGCGAGCGCTTCCAGAAAGCGGCCATCACGCCGGCGCCGAGCACGCCGGAGGAGCTGCGCAAGCGCTACGAGCACTGGATGGCGATCTTCGGCAAGATCGCCCGGGACGTCGGCCTCAAGCCGCAGTAGCGGAAGACGCCGCGTGAAGCTGGTCCTCGCGCAGATGAAGCACGAGACCAATACGTTCTCGCCGGTGCCGACGCCGCTCGCGCGTTTCGGCCACGGCCGCGAGCTGCCCTGGGAGGGGCGCGCGGCCTACGAGGAGTTCAAGGGGACCGGCACCGCGCTCGGCGCCTTCATCGACCTCGCCGAGCGCGCGGGCGCCGAGGTGGTGCTGCCGGTGGCGGCGCAGGCGTGGCCGAGCGGCCGCGTGGCGCAGGAAGCCTACGAGCACATCGCCGGCCGGATCGTCGACGCGGTGGCGCAGGGCTGCGACGCGGTGCTGCTCGACCTGCACGGGGCGATGGTCAGCGAGCGCTTCGAGGACGGCGAAGGCGAGCTCCTTGCGCGCATCCGGCGCGTCGCTCCCAGGGTCCCGATCGGCGTCGCGCACGACATGCACGCCAACCTCTTTCCGGCGGCCGCCCGCGTGGCCACGTCGCTTGCGGGTTACCAGACCTACCCGCACGTCGACATGTACGAGACCGGGATTCGCGCCGCCCAGCCGATTCTTCAATTGCTAAGAGGCGAAGCGCGGCCTACCTTGATATTCGGACATAGACCGATGCTGCCGCACGTGATGCGCCAGTCGAGCCTCGATTCGCCGAACCACGAGATCCAGGACCGCGCGCGCCAGATGGAACGCCAAGGCGCGCTTTCTGCCACGCTCTTCGTGGGTTTTCCGCACGCCGACGTCCCCTACGCCGGCGTCTCGGCGGTGGTCGTGACCGATGCCGACCCGGAGCTCGCGCGCCGATACTGCGACGAGCTGCTCGACATGGCGTGGCAAAGCCGGGCGCAGTTCGTGTACCGGCCGGAGCCGCTGGAAGTTTCGATTCGAAAGGCGAAGAACCTGGACGCCGGCCCGGTCGTGTTGCTGGACCATTACGACAACTGTGCCTCGGGCGGGACCATGGACACGATGACGGTGCTCTCCGCGATGCTCGACGCGGGGCTCGAGGAAGCGGCGGCGTTCGCCATCTGCGACCCGCAGGCGGTGGCGCAGATGCGCGAGGCCGGGACCGGCGCCCGGGTGAGGCTGGCCGCTCGGCGGCAAGGTAGACATGCCGAGCCTGGCGCTCGAGGGCTCGCCTCGCGAGGTCGAAGGCAGGCTGACCCGGCTCGTCGACGGTCTCTACCGGAACGTTGGCCCGATGGCGCGCGGCGAGCTCATGGACATGGGTCCGACGGCGGTGCTCGACACTGGAGGCATCGAGATTGTCGTGACGTCGCGACAAATCGAACCCTACGACATCGCCGCCTTCCGGGCAGTCGGCATCGACCCGGCAGGCAAGCGCTATCTGATGTTGAAAAGCCGGGTCCACTGGCGAGCGGGGCTCGGCGCGATCGCGCGCGCGGTCGTCGAGTGCGCCGGCAGCGGGGTATGCACTTCCGATTACTCCGGGCTCCAGTTCCGGCATCTGCGCCGCCCGGTTTATCCGCTCGACGCGATGTAGCGAAAGCGCCACGGAGCGCCGCTACTTGGCTGACGCCGGGCGCGCTTTCCATCTATATTTCGCACGTCTCGCCCAGGAGAGAATCGACCATGAGAAAACTACTAAGAACCATCGCAATGGCAGTCGTGCTCGTCGCGCCGCAGGCCCACGCCGGCATGATCGGCGTCCAGGACCCGGAGCGCGAGCGGGTGAAGAGCATGCTCGAGCGCCCGGAGCTCGCCGCGCAGCTCGAGAAGATGGGTGTGAGCGCCGCGGACGCGAAGGCGAGGGTCGACGCGATGACCCCGGAGGAGGTGAGCCAGCTCGCCGGGCGCCTGGATCAGCTCGCCGCCGGCGGCGCGATCTCCAACCAGGACCTGCTGCTGATCATCATCCTGCTGCTGCTTCTGATAATTATTTTGTAGCTAGGCGGTGAGTTCCGCCGGCTCGCCGCGGTCGTTCACGGTGGCGAGCTTGACCGGCCGGCGCCACACGCGCTTGGTGTACTCGAGCACGCGCTTGGCGCGGTTCACGTCGAGGCCCCGGCCGTCGCTCTTGTGCTCGTGCGCGAGCACCAGGCTGCCGTCGTTGTGCATCTCGGTGACCGCCACGCGCGGCGCGCCGTAGTTGAACTTCGGCGCGAGGATCGCCTCGCGGATGGCGTTGACGTCGCGGTTCGCGACCTTGATCTCGTCGCCCGAGGTCGCCTCGAACACGAAAAGCTCGAGCTTCTCGGCGAGCTCGCGGTCGAGGAAGTTGCGGATGAAGCCGAAGTCGTCCTCGTCGCGCATCACCTCGCGCGCGCGCGCGAGGCCGTGCGTGTCGATGATGTGCTCCCACAGCGTGAAGCCGAGGTGGTAGGGATTGATCGCGAGCGCGGTCTGCTGCCCGGCGGCATACGGCCGCACCACGTCGGAGTGCGCCTTGATCGCCGAGAGGTACAGGTTCTGCGGCAGGAAGTCGGCCTCGCGCAGGAGCCGCGCGTGCCAGTACGAAGCCCAGCCCTCGTTCATGATCTGGCAGGCGAACACCGGGTAGAAGTACAGCGACTCGGAGCGCACCATGAGGAAGATGTCGCGCTCCCACTGCTCGAGCTCGGGGGCGTAATGGGCGATGAACCAGAGCAGATCGAACTCGGGGTGCGGCGGCACCGGCGCGCGCACCCGCCCCGGGTCGGCCTTGGCGGCCTCGGCGGCGCCCGGCAGGTCGCGGAAGCGGCGCTGGAACGCGCTCTCGGGCGCGGCGACCTTCTCCGGCACGTACTCCGGGTAGCGCGTGCGATGCAGGTCGCCGTCGACGTCGACGTGCGACTCGAGCGCGAGCGCGGCGTCGAGCACCGACTCGACCTTCTCCATGCCGACCTTGTCGATCGCCTGCTGGATGCGGTGCGCGTGCGCCGCGGCGTGCTCGACGATGTTGCCGCCGGCCATCTCGTGGAAGCGCGCGAAGAGCTGGTTGTTCTTGGAGAAATCGGCGTGGCCGAGCACGTGCGCCGTCACCAGGGTGTTCTCGGCGAGCGAGTTGCCGTCCATCAGGAACGCGCGGCAGGGGTCCCCGGGGAACATGACCTCGAAGATCTTGGAATGGCCCATGCTCTGGCGCACGAGCTGGTGGATGTAGCGCACGCCGAAGGACCAGTGCGGCATGCGCACCGGCAGGCCGTAGACCGCGATCTCGGTCATGAGGCTCGCCGGCGCCACCTCGAAGTCGACGTTGTAGTAGTCGAGGCCGAGGCGCTTCGCCAGCTCCTCGATGCTCGCCGCGTATTGTTCGAGTTCAGTCACGCCGGGCTCAGTCGGTCTTCTCGGTTTCCTTGAAGAACTCGCGGATCGCGCGCCACACGTCGTCCTGGGACGAGAGCTGGCTCATGCCCACCGGCAGGCCGGCGCCCTTCATCTCGCCGAACACCTCCGCCACCTGGGTCTCGCGCGGGCGGAAGGTGGCGACCCCGCCGGTCTCGACGTAGCCCGAGTAGTTGGTCTGCGCGGCCAGCAGCCGCAGCGCCGCGGCCGCGGGCTCGCGGTCCTCGGCGGCGTTCTCGCCGTCCGAGGCGTAGAAGAAGTACACGTTGTAGCGGCTCGGGTCGTAGCGGTTCTTCACCACGTCGAGCGCGAGCTGGAAGGCGCAGGAGGAGACCGTGCCGCCGCTCGAGGACGCCTGGAAGAACTGGCTCTCGTCGAACTCCCAGGCCTGCGCGGCGTGGGCGAGGAACACGGTGTCGACCTTGCTGTACTGGCGGCGGATGCCCTGGAGGGCGAAGAAGAAGAACTGCTTGGCGAGCTTGCGCTGCGCCTCGTCCATGCTGCCCGAGACGTCGAGGGCGAAGATCACCGCCGCGTTCATCGACGGCGTGGCGCGCTTCACCAGCTGCCTGAAGCGCAGGTCTTCGTTGATGATCGGAACCGGGTTCTCTTGAATCGAGCGCCTCTTCACCGCTTCCTTCATGGTGCGACGACGGTCCAGGCGGGAGCGCGCGCCGCGCCGGTCCCAGCCCTCGCGCACGTAGTCGGGCTCGTCCATGGTCGCGGTGCGCTTGGGCTTGAGGTCGGGGAGCTTGAGCTCCTCCCAGATCCAGTCGATGATCTCCTCGAGCTTCATCTCCACCACGAAGCGGATTTCGCCGTTCTCGGTGCCGCCCGACTGCGACTGGGCGTCGCCCTTGTCGCGCCCGGGCTGCAGCACGTCGCCCGGCTGGCCCTGGCCCTGGCCGGCGCCCTGCTGCGAGCTCGGGTCGGCGAGGCGGAAGCGCGAATGCTCGAGGAACTTCACCGGCACCATCACCGTGCGGTTCTTGCTGTCGCCGGTCATCAGATCCTCGCCGGAGAGGATCTCGGGCAGCGTGTTCTTGACCGCCTCGCGGACCTTCTGGTTATGCCGCAGCCAGTCGCGCGCGCCCCTCGAGAAGAGGTCGTACCAAGGGGTTTCGGCTGCGATTCTGATCATGACTGACTGCCTTTTCCCTTTTCTTTCCTTACTCCTGCGCCAGGAGTGTCGTTACGTAATTGAGCGCTTCGCGCGCGCTGTGCGTGTCGTAGCCGTACTCGTCGACCAGCCGCTTCTCGACCACCGAGATCTTCTGGCGGGTCTCGTCGTCGGGCCGGGAGCTCGAGGACACCAGGCGCAGCACGTCGCGGCGCTGCTCGAAGAGGTACTGCTCCACCGCGTCGTGCAGCGGCGCGTGGCTGTCGAGGGTGAACTTCTCGCCGCGCTTGTACGCGCCCATCGCCTTCCTCACCACCTCCTGGCGGAAGGAGAGCTTGCCGGACTCGGAGATGCGGATCTTCTCCTCCACGTTGCGCAGGAAGCGCTCGTCGGGCTTCCTCTCCTCGCTGGTGATCGGGTCCTTGATGGTGCGGCTGTCGAGCGTCGCCTCGACCTCGTCGAGGTACTTGTCCAGCAGCCCCTGGGCTTCCTGCTCGAACGACACGAACAGCGCCTTGTGCACGTCCTCCTTCACCCAGCGGTTGTAGAAGTCCTTGCGCACCGTCACCAGGTAGTCGATCCACTTGCGCTTCTTCTTGCCATCGATGCGCACGTCGGACTCGATCGAGTCCTTGAGCGCGATCAGCACATCCATGGTGGTGAGGCTCTTCGCGCTCGACTGGATGATGGCGTTCGACAGCGCGTTGATCACGAAGCGCGGCGACACCCCGGCGAGGCCTTCCTCCGGGTTCTTCGCGCGGATCTTCTCCACCTCGGACTGCGCCACGCCCTCGACGTCCTCACCCGCGTAGACGCGCACTTTCTTGGTGTGCTCGTTTTCGGCGGCCTCGCCCTCGGAAAGGCGCGTGAGCACCGAGAAAACCGCCGCCGTATGCAGCGCGTGCGGGTCGAGGTGCACCTCGCGGAAAGCCTGGGTGGACGAGGTGAGCTTCTTGTAGATGCGCGCTTCTTCCCGGAAGGAGAGGGTATAGGGCACCTGGATGATCACCATGCGGTCGAGCAGCGCCTCGTTTTCGGCTTCCTGCAGGAACTTGCGGAACTCGGCGAGGTTGGTGTGCGCGAGGATGGTCTCGTCGAGGTGGATCAGCGGGAAGCGCGACACCTTGACGTTCTTCTCCTGCGTGAGCGTGAGCAGGAGATAGAGGAACTCGCGCTTCACCTTGAGGATCTCGATCATCTCGAGCATGCCGCGGCTCGCGGCGAACACCGCGCCGCTCCAGGACCAGGCGCGCGGGTCGCCCTCGTCGCCGAACTCCGAGACCTTCGAAAGATCGACCGAGCCGACGAGATCGGCGATGTCGGCGGTGGTCGGGTCGTGCGGCGCGTAGGTGCCCACGCCGACGCGGCCGGCCTCGGTGATGAAGATGCGCTCCACCGGCATCTGCATGAAGTCGCCGTTGAAATCGTGCTGCAGCCGGCTGACGCAGTGCGGGCAGAGCTCGCCCTGGATGTCGACGCCGTAGCTCGCGCGGAACTGCCCGCGCAGGGTGTGCGGCACCAGGTGCAGGGCGGACTCGTGCACCGGGCAGCCGTGGATGCCGTACAAGGCCCCGGCGTCGGTGTGGCTGTATTCCTCGAGACCCCGCTTCAGCAGGATCACCATGCTCGACTTGCCGCCCGAAGGCGGCCCGAGCAGCAGCAGCAGGCGCCTGCCGACCTCAGAGCCGGCGGCAGCGGCCTTGAAGTAGTCGACTACCCGCTCGATGGTGTCGTTGATCCCGTAAAGTTCGTCCTCGAAGAGTTGACAGCGGAACCGACCCTGGCTGTCGTCGAAGCCCTCGGCCCGCATCATGTCCCAGATGTACTGATGGCTGGTGCGGGCGAGGCTGCGCGCGTCGTTCGGGAAGATCTGCTCGAGGAAGCTGGCGAATGTTCCCGCCCAGTGCGCCGCGCGGTGCTCCTTGGTGAAATCGTTCAGCGACCTGAGGAGGCTCGCCTTGCGCTCGTTGTTGCCATCGCTGAAGCCAGGTACCGGATTGTTCATTGACGCCACCTTTCAGGAGCTCTCAACCCCTCTCGCTACGTTAGATCACGGATCTGCGCGTTCAATCCATCGCGAAGCAATAATCCGTCCAACGGGTGTACATACGAACCGTTGACCGAAAGGCCGTTGAGCGTCAGACCTTTCCCTACGGACGATGCGGTGATTTGGACGTGCGCAACGCGGCCGGACGACCGCTGTCGACGTTCTGTTACAAGTACCCCTGCTGCTTGGTGCTGCTCAGACTCTTTCTTGTTCATTTGCCTTCCCCGCGTGGACGCGAGTGTTTTATGGCGAGTCTTGAGGACTAGAATCCACTCATTGGCGGCTCGGTGTCAACTGGTTTTGGCCGCTGCATTGAAAGAAATCTTGGGCTGTTGCAACCGCCCAATTGCGAAGCTGCGTCGGTTACAAAACAATTTGTGGCGCGCTGTGGTGACGTGTTTTGTCGCCAGAGTGACGCGTTTCGGCGCTGCTGTGGTGCAACGCTCGTTGAACGCGCACCTGCGCGGCGCGCGCTGAGCGAAACGCTGTCATCCTGTTTCGCCAAAAAACGCACGTGGCAAGATCGGCTGCATCTCGCGATCAAGCATCGACTGCCCGGAACCGCCCGCGTGCGGCCGCTCAGGGTGCTGGTTCGGACCGTCCGTCTCCTCCATACCATTGCATTTGGCCGCGAAGGCTCTGACGCTGATCGATATTTCCGCGCCGCCGCCGGCGGACCGGACCGTCCGGGCCTCTGGGCCGGCCCCCTCTCGCGCGGGCAGTAATTGCCACCGCCGCTCATGAGGCTAGAATCCGGCCATCCAGACAAATGCCAACTAGTTCAATTTCTCCATGCTGAAAGAGATCCTCGGTGTTGCCGACGACCCACCGGCCAAGCGGCGCTGGTTCCACGACGATTTCTTCGATCTCTTCGTGTGGCAATCCGGCGGCGAGGTCACGCTGTTCCAGCTCTGTTACGGCGCCGACGCAGTGGAGCGCGCGCTGGTGTGGGACAAGGCGCGCGGGTTTTTCCACGACGGGCCGCAGGGCGAGGACGTGATCTCGCGCTTCGAGGACGCCGCGGCCGCGCTGCCGGACGACATCCGGCAGGAGATCCGCCAGAAAGTGCACGAGTTCGCCGGCACCCGCAAGGCGGTGACCACGCGGCGCAAGCGCTTCCGCCGCGCTTCGTGGCAGAAGAAGTAGCCTAGCGCGCGCGCCGCGGAAGCTTCTCCGGAGCCCCGATGGCGACGGGCCGGACTTCCGCGCCGGCCGCCCCTTTCTGGCGCGCGGGCAGGATCATGGTGCAGGAGGTCCACACTTTGTCGCGCGCGAGCTCGTCGAGCTTCGCGTTCTCGACGTGGTGGATGCCCATCTGCGTCAGCATGTGGTGGTGCACGGCGAACGGCAGACCCGCCGGCGTTCCCGGCGCGGGCCCGGCGCTTCCGGCGAGCATGCCGCTTGGCACCGGATCGATGAACGGCGTATCGAGCCCGATCGCCACGATCCGGCGCTCCCCGAGGTAGCGCGCGGCGTCGTACGCCAGTCCCGGCGCCTGGCTGTAATACACCTTCTCGGTATCGGGGTCGCGCCATTGGTCGCCCCAGCCGGTGTAGACGTACACCACGTCGCCCGGCAGGATGCCGCGCTCGCCCAGGCCCTGCGCTTTCAGCATGCCGCGGATATGGTCTGCGGTCACCACCTCGCCCGCTTTCATCGCCTGCCCTTTGCCGACATAGGCTTTCGCATCGAGCAGCACCGCGGAGGTGACGATCGCCGGCATCTTCTCCAGACCGAGGCGCTGGAGCGGCGAATCGGGCGTGGGCTTCACGTCCTTCTGCGTGAAGCCGCCGTAGTACGTCGCCTCGTCGGCCGGCAGGGGCGACTTCCCGTCCCAGGGCTGCTTCAGCACGGCGAAGTGGCCCAAGGCGTCGATCTGGGTCCCCTGCTGGCCGGGCTCGGCGCCTTCGTTGAGCGTCTCGCTGTTGAAGGCATGCGCGCTGCCCGGGATGCCCGAGCTCGGCTTGGGCTTGACCACGTAGGGGCCGGCGAACGGCGAAAGCGGCATCGTGTTCGAACGCACCTGGGACAGCTCGAAGGTGCGCGCCCCCGGCTCGGCGACGTGCCAGGCGCAGCGCTGCAGCGTGGCGGGTCCGATCTGGTTCGCCATGCCGCGCTCGTCGCCGGCGGGCCAGGGCGGCGCAGGCACCTTGAGGCGCTGCAGCTTGACAGGCTCGACGGCCTGGAGCGTGAGCTGCGCCGAGCACATCGCGATCAGGGCGATCCATCTGAGATAGGCGGTCATGGGCATGATGGTCGAAGGGGGCTTGGCGGGACGTTCCGCCGACCCGAAGTCTACCGGCGGCGAGTTCATCCGGCCTGACCGCTGTTTCAAAGGCCCAGATGTGCGCTCTCGGCCACGCTGGTAAGGTTCGACGCGGTCTACTACTCAAGTGCAACCTGCGGCGGCTCACCGACTTCTCGTCCTAGCGCTCGGCGTCTTCTTCGCCGCTTCGGCTGCCGGCAACAGCGATCCGCTGTCGGGCTTCGCCGCGCCCGACAGCGCGGCGCTCGGCGTCATGTGGCGCATCGAGCGCTCGCCCTATCGCGACGCGGGCACGCGCCACGACTTCACGCCGCTCTACATCTACGAAGGCGAGCGCTTCTACCTGCGCTCGCCCAGCATCGGCCTCAAATTCGGACCCTCGGAGGAACGGCGCTTCGAAGTCTTCCTCCGGCATCGCTTCGAAGGCCATCCGACCGACGACATCCCGCAGAGCCTCGCCGGGATGGCGCCGCGCGAGCAGGGCATCGACGGCGGCGTGAGCGGGCAGCTCGGCGGCGCCTGGGGCATCGCCTTCGCCGAGCTGCTGCGCGACGTGTCCCAGACCTCGGGCGGCAGCGAGCTGCGCGTCGGATACAAGTATCCGTTCCGGCGCGGGCGCCTGTGGCTGCGCCCGCACGTGATGCTTTCGGTGCGCGACGAACGGCTCAACAACTACTACTACGGCGTGCGACCGGAAGAGGCCCGCGCCGAGCGCCCTGCCTACGAGGCGCAGAGCGGCGTCGTCCCCGAAATCGGCTTCTATGCCGCCTACCAGGTGAGCACGCGCTGGCGGCTGATCGGCGGCGTGACCTTCTCGCGCCTGCCGGACACCGTGGCCGGCAGCCCGATCGTGTCCGAGCGCGTCCTGAACCAGTACTACGTCGGGGCTGCCTACGACCTGTCCTCCGAGCAGGAGCAGTGGCCGCAGGGCCGGCCCCTCATCGTGCGGGCGCTCTACGGCGCCTCGAGCGATTGCGACGTCCTCAAGATCATGACCCTGCGCTGCACCTCGGTCCACACCGTGGACGACACCGGTATCGCGGGCGTCGAGCTGGGCTGGCCGCTCATCGAACGGCTGAACGGCTGGCCGCTCGACGTCGCCGGCTTCGTCGGCGTGACGCAGCACAAGGAAAAAGGGTTGCAGCCCGACTTCCCCGAGGTGAAGGCCTACCTCAAGGCGTACTTCTACGGTTTCCCCTGGGACGCGAAGCTGCGCACGCGCCTCGGGATCGGCGTGGGGTTGTCCTGGGCGAAGAGCATTCCGTTCAGCGAGGCGCGCGACCTCGAATCGAAAGGCCGCAACACCTCGCATCTGCTCGAGGTGCTCGACCCGACCGCCGACATGAGCCTCGGCGACCTGCTCGCGGTGAAGAGCCTCCGCAACACCTTCTTCGGCGTCGGCGTGTCGCACCGCTCGGGCATCTTCGGCAGCTCGCAGCTCCTCGGCAACGTCAACGGCGGCTCGAACTACATCTACGGCTACGTCGAGACCTCGTTCTAGTTTTTTCTAGCCGAGCGAGGAGTAGCCGCCGTCGACCGGGATCGCCGTCCCGGTGACGAAGTCCGAAGCCGCCGAGGCGAGGAACACCGCGATGCCGCCGAGGTCCTCGGGCGTGCCCCAGCGTCCGGCGGGGGTGCGCGCGAGCACGCGCTCGTGCAGGCCCGCCACTTCTTGGCGCGCGCGCTGGGTGAGCGCGGTATCGATCCAGCCCGGAAGCACCGCGTTCACCTGGATGTTGTCCTTCGCCCACGCGGCCGCCAGCGACTTGGTGAGCTGCACCACGCCGCCCTTGCTCGCGCCGTAGGGCGCGGCGAACGACGCGCCGAAGAGCGACATCATCGAGCCGATATTCACGATCTTGCCGCCGCCGGCGCGCTGCATGTGCGGGTAAGCCGCCTGCGAGGCGACGAACGCGCTGGTGAGATTGGTGTCGAGGACAGCGCGCCATTCGTCGACGCCGTAGTCCTGCGGCGCCTTGCGGATGTTGGTGCCGGCGTTGTTCACGAGGATGTCCAGCCGTCCGAGGCGCCTGGCCGCCTCGTCGACCATCGCGCGGCACGCCGCCGCGTCTTTGAGGTCGCAGGCAATGGAAACCGCCCCCAGTTCGACCGCCGCGGCGGCATTCTTGCCCGAGTCGCGGCCGGCGATCGCGAGCGCCGCGCCCGCCTGCGCCAGCGCGCGCGCCATGGCGAGGCCGATGCCGCCGTTGCCGCCGGTGACGAGGGCGGCTTTTCCCCTTAGATCGAAGCTATCCATTGAAACTTGACAAAAGCAACCATGTTTCCGAGCATCCCCGCATGCAGGTCGAGGCCGTGCGCCGGTTCAACCGATTCTACACACGCCGCATCGGCGCGCTGCGCGCCGGCCTGGTCGGCAGCCCCTATCCGCTGCCCGAGGCGCGGCTCATCTACGAGCTCGGCCGTCGCCGGCGCTGTACCGCCACCGAGCTGCGCGCGGAGCTCGACCTGGACGCGGGCTACCTCAGCCGCATGCTCGCAGGGCTCGGCCGGCGCGGCCTGGTGCGCGCCGAGCGCTCGCGCGAGGACGCGCGCGCCCGGCTGCTCACGCTCACGGTACGGGGGCGCGAGGCCTTCGCGCTTCTCGACCGGCGCTCGCGCGCCGAGGTTTCCGCGATGCTGCGGGAGCTTGCCGCGCCCGATCGCGCGCGCCTGGTCGGCGCGATGCGCACCGTGCACTCGCTTCTAGGCAGCCAGGAACAGTTTGAAGTGCTGTTGCGGGCGCATCGCCCCGGCGACCTCGGCTGGGTGGTGCAGGCGCACGGCGAGCTCTATGCGCGCGAGTACGGCTGGGGCGAGCGCTTCGAGGCGCTGGTCGCCGGCATCGTCTCGGATTTCGTCGCTCGCTTCGATCCGCGGCGCAGCCGCTGCTGGATCGCCGAGCTCGACGGCGAGCGCGTCGGCTCGGTCTTCGTGGTGCCTGCGTCCAGGCGGGTCGCGCAGCTGCGCCTGCTGCTCGTCGACCCGCGCGCGCGCGGTCGCGGGCTCGGCACGCGCCTGGTGCGCGAATCGATCGACTTCGCGCGCGCGCAGGGCTACGCGCGCCTCGTGCTGTGGACGCAGTCGAACCTCGCCGCGGCGCGCGCGATCTACCGCGCCTGCGGCTTCGGGCTCCGCAGGCTCGAGCCTCACGCCGCCTTCGGCGTGAAGCTCACCGGCGAATACTGGGAAAGGCGGCTGTAGCTAGACCGGCTGGTAGCGCGCCACGCGGTTCCGGCCGTCCTTCTTCGCGTGGTAGAGCGCCCGGTCGGCGCGCCCGGCGAGCGCGTCGAGAGTGCGTCCGTCCTCGGGAAAGCAGGCGATGCCGATACTCACCGAGCAGGCGACCATGCGGCCCTCGAGCGGCAACGGCGCCGAGGCGATGGCGTTGCGGATGCGCTCCCCCACGTCGAGCGCGCCCTTGGCGGGCGTCTCGGGCAGCAGCACGATGAACTCGTCGCCGCCGTAGCGCGCCGGCACGTCGGTCGAGCGCAGCTCGGCCTGGATCACCGCGGCAAGATGGCGCAGCAGCCGGTTGCCGGCGTCGTGCCCGTAGGCGTCGTTCACGCCCTTCAGATTGTCCGAGTCGATCATCAGCACGCTCGCCGGGCGGTCATAGCGCAGTGCCTGGCCGAAGAGCCGGTTGGCGGCGATGGCGAAGCCACGGGTGTTGAACAGCCCGGTCAGGTCGTCGGTTTCGGAGAGCAGCTTTGCGCGCTGCAGGCCGTAGCGGATGTCGGCCGAGAACATGGTGGTGATGTAGGCGACCAGCACCACGGGGCCGAGCTGGGCGGTGAACCCGGCGAGGAAGCGGAGCGACGCGAGCTCGTTTGAGCCGCTCTGCCCGAGAAACAGATAGCAGCCGGCGATCACCGCGACGTAGACCAGCGTGGTGATCTTGCCGAGCGTCAGCGCCGCGGTGATGACCGCGAGCAGATACGCGTTGAGCAGCGGGCTTGCCAGGCGGTCGGTGTGCCACAGCACCCAGGTGACGAACACGATCATCCCGGCGGTCTCGAGCGAGATCTTCCAGCGCGTCTCGCGCCGGTAGAAGTTGGCATAGCGGAACGTCATGACGAGCGCGGCGTAGAAGAACAGCCCCGCCGACACGGCCGCGGCCTCCTCGGCGTCCTCGCGCACCCCGCCGAACACGAGGTACAGCAGCACCAGGATCACGAGCAGCCAGTGGATCTCGGCCACCGTGCGCGAAATTCCCCGCAGCTCTTCCTGCTCGAGCGAGCGGCTGACCGTGTCGCGCGGCGCGATGGCGGCCGCGGGCTTCCCGCCCAGGATCTCGCTCGATTCGATGTGCGTGGCCATTTTTCTTCGTATTATCCGGGCGTAAGGAGGAGGCTGCCGTGGAATATTCCGCCAAAGGCCTAAGAGTGGTCGTGACCGCGGGCGCCGCGGGCATCGGCCGGGCGATTGCGCGCACGTTCGTCGAGCACGGGGCCCGGGTCCACATCTGCGACGTCGACGACGCCGCCTTGAAGGAGGCGTCCTCGGTCCTGCCGCAGGTGACCCAGACCCGGGCCGACGTGGCGAATGTCGCGGACGTGGAGCGCCTGTTTCGAGAGGTGAAACAGCGGCTTGGCGGCCTGGAGGTGCTGGTCAACAACGCCGGTATCGCCGGACCGACCGCCAAGGTCGAGGACATCCGCACCGAGGACTGGGACCGCTGCATCGCGGTGGACCTGAACGGCATGTTCTACTGCACGCGCCAGGCGATGCCGCTCATCAAGGCGGCGGGCGGCGGCAGCATCATCAACCTTTCCTCGATCGCCGGGCGCTTCGGCTTCGCCATGCGCACGCCGTACTCGGCGGCCAAGTGGGCCGTGGTCGGCTTCACACAGAGCCTCGCGGTCGAGGCCGGCCCCGACAAGGTGCGCGTCAACTGCATCCAGCCCGGCATCGTCGAGGGCGAGCGCGTCGAGCGCATCATCGCTGCCAAGGCCGAGCAACTCGGCGTCTCCTCCGACGAAATCCTCAAGCGCATGGTCGAGGGCATCAGCCTGAAGACCACCGTGACGGCGCAGGACGTCGCCAACACCGCCCTCTTTCTCGCCTCCGACGCCGGCCGCCACATCAGCGGCCAGGCGATTTCCGTTTGCGGCGGCGCGCGTTACCTGGTCTAGAAGCGCGCTGCGCCCGACTTGACGAACGCCCGGAGGCGTTCGACGAACAACTCGACCACTGGCGTCAGCGTGCGGTTCTTCACCGTCACGATCGCTACCGGAAACGTGTGCGGCGCCAGCTTGATCGGCAGCGTCCTCAATCCGACGCCGTCCACTTTCACCTGTAGTAGCGATCGGGGCATGCAGGCGAGGAACTCGCCTTCGACCAGCAGGCGCGCGCGCAGCTGCACCGAGAACGTCGTCACCCGCAGTTTCGGGGCGGGCAATCCCTTGTCGCGGAATGCCTGCTCGAGGAGCCTGGTGGTCAGGGTTTCGCGCGGCGTGGCGACCCAGTCGGCGTCGACCAGGTCGGCGAGCTCGATCCTGCGCCTGCGCGCCCAGCGGCTGTTCGCGCCGGCCGCGATGACCGCGGGGTCATCGAACAGGACCTCCGCGTTCAGGTCCGCGGCGAAGCGCTCCGGTAGCGAACGGGCGAGCGCGATGTCGAGCTTGCGCGCCTGAAGCTCCGGCAACTCGCCGGTGGGCGCCGGCAGATGGTCGATGCGCAGTGCGATCCCGGGATGCTCAAGGCAAAACGCGCGCACCATTCCCGACAGCACTTCCGTGAACGACTCGGGCCAGCCGACGCGCACCTCGCCGACCTTCGGATCGGCGAGGTACGAGATATCGCGCAGGCCTTGCTTCAGCTCGTCGAGCGCGGCCACACCGCGCTTCAGCAGCGCGTGTCCGTAGATCGTAGGCGCGACACCTTGCGGGCTGCGGTCGAGGAGGCGCACGCCGAATGCGCTCTCGAGCGACGCGACCGTCTCAGAAACCGAAGGCTGCGTTACGCCGAGCTGCGCTGCCGCCTTGGCCATGCTGCGGCACTCGACTACGGCGAAGAACATCTCGATGTCGCGGAAGCGCAGCCGCCGGCCGATGCGCGTTAATGGCATAGGCATAGCCTATACCCATAATGGCAGTTAGGGTCTTCCGCCTATATGCGGCAAGGCCTAGGATGAGCTGCTATGAGAAGCCTTGCTCGCTTGTCCGCGATACTCCTCGCCGTCGCCGCCGCGGTGGCGGCGGCGCAGGACAAGTTTCCGACGCGGCCGATCACGCTGGTTTGCCCATTCCAGGCCGGCGGCGTGGCGGACGCGATTTCCCGCGCCGTCGCCCCGATCATGTCCGAAAGCCTGCGCACGCCGGTGATCGTCGACAACCGACCGGGCGCGACGGGCGCGATCGGAGCGTCGTACGTCGCACGGGCCAAGCCCGATGGCCATACGCTGCTTATCGTGCCGAACTCGGTTCTGGCGATCAATCAATGGGTCTATAAGAGCCTGCCCTACAACCCGGAAACCGACTTCACTCCCGTCATCGACGCCGGCACGTCACCTAACCTGCTGGTGGTGCATCCGTCCGTTGCTGCGGATACCCTCGCAGAGCTGATCGCTCTCGCGAGGAAAAAACCGCTGAGCTTTGCCTCGGCCGGCAACGGCAGCCCGCAGCACCTTTGCGGCGAACTGCTGAACGTCAGCGCCGGCATCGATCTGGTGCATGTTCCGTACAAGGGCGCGGCCCCGGCGCTGCAGGATGTGATAGCCGGACACGTGCCGTTGATGTGCAACGCCCTTTCCCTCGTGTTGCCTCAGGTTCGCGCCGGCCGCTTGCGCGCCATCGCGCTCGCCGCGAACGCCCGCCATCCGCAGGCGCCGGAGGTGCCCACTGCTCGCGAGGCGGGATTGCCCGGATTTGAATCCGATGTGTGGTTCGGCTTCGTCGCTCCGGCGGCAACGCCCGCGGCGATTGTCGAGCGATTGAACGTCGAAATCGGCCGCGCGCTGCGCATGCCTGCGGTCGCCGCGCCGCTTCAGGCCAACGGCCTGACCATCGTGGCCGATTCGCCGCGCGAGTTTGGCGCCCTGATCGCCGCGGAGTCGGCGAAATGGCGACGGATCGTCGAGCGCGCCGGGGTGAAGGCCGACTAGCAACCCTCGTCGCCGCGCTCGATCCGGCGAATTTCGATTCTCAGCGCTGATTCCGTGCGGCGAATGTGCCTAGAATGCGCTGGTCCATGTTTCCTCACCGGTAATTACAGCCATGGCAGCAGCGCAAGGCAAAGTCATCATCACGTGCGCCGTCACCGGGTCGATCCACACCCCGTCGATGTCGCCGTACCTGCCGGTCACGCCGGAGGAGATCGCCGAGGCCGCGCTCGGCGCGGCAAAGGCCGGAGCGGCGATCGTCCATCTCCACGCGCGCAACCTGAAGGACGGCAGCCCGACCCAGGACCCGGAGCTGTTCCGCCAGTTCGGCGCCAAGATCCGCGCCGCGAGCGACGTGGTGCTGAACTTCACCACCGGCGGCGCGCCGACCATGAGCATCGAGGAGCGGCTGCAGCCGGCGCTGAAGCTCAAGCCCGAGGTCGCCTCGTTGAACATGGGGTCGATGAACTTCGGCCTCTACGAGATGCTCGGACGCTACCAGGACTTCAAGCACGACTGGGAGAAGCCTTATCTCGCCGGGTCCGACGAGCGCATCTTCAAGAACACGTTCAAGGACATCGCGTACATCCTGCAGTCGTGCGCCGACAACGACACGCGCTTCGAGATCGAGTGCTACGACATCGGGCATCTCTACACCGCGGCGCATTTCCTCGAGCGCCGGCTGGTGAAGCCGCCGCTTTTCATCCAGTCGGTGTTCGGCATCCGCGGCGGCATCGGCCCGCATCCCGAGGACGTGCTGCACATGAAGCGCACCGCGGATCGCCTCTTCGGCGACGCCTACTACTGGTCGGTCCTCGGCGCGGGCCGCAACCAGATGTTCACCGCGGCGATGTCGGCGGTGATGGGCGGCAACGTGCGCGTCGGCCTCGAGGACAGCCTGTGGCTCGGCCGCGGCCAGCTCGCGAAATCCAACGCCGAGCAGGTGGCAAAGGCGCGCCGCATCCTCGAGGAGCTCGGCCTGCAGGTGGCGACGCCGAACGACGCGAGAGACATGCTGAAGCTCAAAGGAGGAAGGAATGTCGGCTTTTAAAAGACTAATAACCATTTTGCTTTTCGCCGTGGGCAGCGCATCCGCGCAGGAATGGCCCACCAAGGTCGTCAAGTTCGTCTCGCCGTACCCGCCGGGCGGATCGGTCGACCCGCTGGCGCGGCTCTTTGCCGCGAAGCTCGGCGATTCGCTCAAGCAGCAGTTCATCGTCGAGAACCGCACCGGCGCCTCGGGGATCATCGGCACCGACTACGTGGCGAAGAGCGCCCCGGACGGCTACACCTGGGTCTTCATCTTCGACACGCACGCGGTGCACCAGGCGCTGAATCCCAAGCTGCCGTTCGACCCGCTCAAGGATTTCGCACCGGTCATGATCGTCGGCACCGCGCCGATGGCGATCACCACCGCCGCGGGCAAGCCGTACAAGAGCTTCAAGGACGTTCTCGCCGCGGCGAAGGCCAACCCCGACAAGCTGACCATCGGCAACGTCGGCAACGGCTCGCTCGGCCATCTCGCCACTATCCTGCTCAACCAGGCTGCCGGCATTCGTCTGGTGCCGGTGCCGTACAAGGGCGGCGGGCCGCTCTCCACCGACGTCATGGGCGGGCAGATCGACTTCGCGATGGCCTCGACCGCGGCGCAGGCGCAGCATGTGAAGGGCGGCAAGATGCGCGCCCTCGCGCTGACCGGCGACAAGCGCTCGCACACCATGCCCGATGTGCCGACCCTGTCGGAGCTCGGCGTTCCCTGGCAGGGGGCCTACGCGTTCTGGGGCATCCTCGCCCCGGCCGGCACGCCGCGACCGATCGTCGACAAGCTGGTCGCGGAGTTGAACAGGACGCTGAAGCAGGCCGACGTGAACAAGACGCTGACCGAGACCCTCGGCATGGACGTGGTGGCGCTCGGTCCGGAAGCGACGCAAAAGTGGATCGCGGACAACATGGCCCGGTGGGGCAAGGTCGTAAAGGACAACAACATCCACGCCGAATAACGGCGTGCTAAGACTTTCTTACCTCCCGCCGCTGATGGTCTACGCGGCGTACGGGGTTTCGGGGCTCACCGGCATCGTCGGCACCTTCTTCGTCAAGGACTACCTCGACCTCTCGGCCGAATTCCTCGCCGCGCTCGCGTTCTGGGCCGGCATCCCCTGGGCGGTGAAGATGCCGGTCGGCCACGTGGTCGACCTGATCTGGCGCTGGAAGGCGGCGCTGGTGTGGCTCGGCGCCGCCATGATCGCGGCGAGCCTCCTCATCATGATCGGACTGATCTCGTACTTCGACGCGATGCGCGGGGTGATGAGCGGCGAGCGCTGGTTCGTGATCTCGGCGCTGCTCGCGCCGACCGGGTACATGATCCAGGACGCGGTCGCCGACGCGATGACGGTGGAGGCGGTGCCGCGCGTCGACGAGAACGGCCGGCCCTACGACGAGGCGGCGCGGAAGAGCATGCATACCACCATGCAGACGCTTGGCCGGGTTGCGATCATCGGCGGCCTCGCACTGGTCGCGCTGGGCAACGTGTTTCTGTTCCATGGCACCGACGCGCTGCCGAAGGAGCGCAAGGCGCAGATGTACGCGCTGGTTTACACGATCGCGCTCGTCATTCCGGTGCTGTCGGTGCTCGGCGTGGTGCTGCACGGTTTCATCAAGATGAGGCAGGCGGCGAGCCTGCGGCGCCAGGGCCGGACCCGGGAAGACATCGAGCGGCTGCTCGCGGTGCACGGCGAAGAGAAAACGCACCCCAACTGGTGGATCCTCGGCGGCAGCGTGGTATTCGTGGTGGTGACGCTCGCGGTGGGGGTCGCCGACGTGCCCTTCGCCCAGGAGCTCATCTTCCTCGCTTCGCTCGCCATCATTCTCTTTCTGCTCTGGCGCCTCGCGCGCGAGCTCGCGCCCTCGGCGCGCGAGACGCTGGTCGCCACCGCGCTCATCATCTTCGTCTACCGCGCCATGCCGAGCACCGGCCCGGGCAGCACCTGGTGGATGATCGACGTGCTGAAATTCGACGAGGCCTTCCTCTCGAAGCTCGCGCTGCTCGCGTATGCGCTGACTCTCGTGGGCATGTTTGCGCTGCGCGGCTACATGGCGCGCAATTCCAACGCCAGCATCATCGTGATGCTCACGATCGTGGGCACGCTGATCGCGTTGCCCAACATCGGCATGTACTATGGACTGCACCAGTGGACCGCCGCGCACACCGGCGGCCTGGTCGACGCGCGCGTGATCGCGCTCATCGACACCGCGCTCGAGTCGCCGCTCGGGCAGATCGCGATGATCCCGATGCTCGCCTGGATCGCCAACTCGGCGCCGGCCAACCTCAAGGCCACCTATTTCGCAGTCATGGCCTCGTTCTCCAACCTGGCGCTCTCGGCGTCTCAGCTCGGCACCAAGTACCTGAACCAGATCTACGTGGTCGAGCGGGAAGTGCGCGACCGCGCGACCGGCGCGATCAAGGTGCCGCAGGACTACAGCGAGCTCGGCGTGCTGATGATCGCTGCGACGCTGGTCGGCCTGCTCGTGCCGCTCGTCGCGGTCGCGGCGGTTCGCGCGCTGCGGCTGAGAACGGCATGAAGCTCACGGACTGAGCGGTTCTTCGTCCATGAGCGCGATCTGTTCCCGCAGTTCGAGGATCCGGTCCTGCCAGTAGCGCTGGGTGTTGAACCACGGAAACGCCGCCGGGAACGCGGGATCGTCCCAGCGCCGCGCGATCCACGCCGAGTAATGCAGCAGGCGCAGCGTGCGCAGCGCCTCGAGAAGATTCAGCTCCCTTCGGTCGAACGCCATGAATTGCTCATACCCCGACAGCACTTCCTTCAACTGGATCGACATGGCTGCGCGGTCACCCGAAAGGAGCATCCACAGGTCCTGCATCGCCGGTCCCATGCGCGCATCGTCGAGGTCGACGAAATGGGGGCCATCCTCTGTCCATAGGATGTTGCCCGGGTGGCAGTCGCCGTGCAGCCGGATGCTTTTTGTTTTTCCCGCGTTTTGAAAACAACCCCGGACTCCTGCGAGCGCCTGCTCGGTTGCCGCCTTCCAGGCCTCCAGCAGGTCCGCCGGGACAAAGTTGTTGCCGAGCAGATAGGCGCGCGGCTCGTCGCCGAAGGTTTCCGCGTTGAGAGAAGGGCGCAGCCGGAATGGCCGTGAGGCGCCGAGCGCATGGATGCGGCCGATGAAGCGTCCGATCCATTCCAGCACCTTCGGATCGTCGAGGTTCGGCGCTCGGCCGCCGCGGCGGGGATAGACCGCGAAAAGGAAACCCCCGTGCTCGCCCGTGTGCGCCGGCGCGACCACCGGGATCTCGCGCTCGGCCAGCTCGCGCGCGAACGCGTGCTCCTCCTCGATCTGGCCGGCGCTCCAGCGCTCGGGACGGTAGAACTTGAGCACGCGCGCCGAGCCCTCCTCGAGCCAGACCTGGTAGACGCGGTTCTCGTAGCTGTTCAGCGGCAGCAGGCGCCCGTCGGGCCGCAAGCCCGCCGCTTCGCACGCGTCGAGCACGACTTCCGGGGTGAGCGCGGCGTAAGGATGCGTCACGGCGGTATAGTAGACGCATGGGCCGCAACCACGTCGAAGTGGAGGGGCTGGGCTTCTCCTACGGCGATCTCGAGATCTTCCGCGGCCTGTCGCTCGTCATCCCCGAGGGAAGCGTGGTGGCGATCCTCGGCGGCAGCGGCTCGGGCAAGTCGACGCTGCTCAAGCTGATCGGCGGCCAGCTCGCGCCCTCGCGCGGCCGCGTCAAGGTCGCCGGCAAGGAGGTCCACAAGCTCTCGCCCGACGAGCTCTACGAGCTGCGGCTCGACATGGGCATGATGTTCCAGACCTCCGGCCTGTTCAGCGACCTGTCGGTGTTCGACAACGTCGCCTTCCCGATCGTCGAGAATTTCGGGCTTCCCGACGAGCTCACCCGGCGCATGGTGCTGATGAAGCTGCATGCAGTGGGGCTGCGTGGCGCGAAGGACATGCGGCCGAACGATCTTTCGGGCGGGATGACGCGGCGCGTGGCGCTGGCGCGCGCCATCGCCACCGACCCGCGGCTCGTCATGTACGACGAGCCCTTCGCCGGGCTCGACCCGATCTCGCTGAACCAGGTCGGCCAGCTCATCCGCCAGCTGAACGACGCCTTCGGCCTGACGTCGATCCTCGTCACCTACGACATCAAGGAATCGCTCAAGGTCTCCGACTACGTGTACGTGATCGCCGACGGCTCGGTGCTCGGCCAGGGCACGCCCGAAGAAGTGAGCCGCTCCGACGATCCCTACCTCAAGCAGTTCCTCAACGCGCTGCCAGACGGGCCGGTGCGCTTCCATTTTCCCGGGCCCGACCTGGCGGAAGACCTGGGCCTCACCACGGAGGCGAAATGAACGACGAAATCCGCGACGCAGCGACGCAATCGGCGCAGCAGGGCGGCGACATCCGCGGGCGCGTGCACGACCTGACCCTGGAGGCGCTGAAGGCACGCCGCTTCGACCGCGACGCGATGCGCGACGTGGTTCGGGCGGTGACCGAAGGCATCAGCCGCGGTGCCGAGGGCAGCCGCCTCGGCGTGCGCCAGACCCTGGCCGAGGGCTTCCGCGGCATGGACGAGGCGCTCACCGCGTCGGTGCAGGCCGGCCACGAGGCGCTGCGCCAGATGGTGGCGGCCGGCCGCGGCCTCTCGGAGAACGAGCTCAAGCAGGCCGCCGCCGGGTTGCGCAAGATCGAGGAGGACTTCGTCGCCACGGTCCAGCAGGTGGCGCATTCGGCGAACGAGCGCGTTCGCCCCGAGCTCTCGGAGCTCGTGCGCCAGGCCGCGCACGCCGGCACCGAGACCGGACGGCGCAGCGCGCGCCTGATGGCCGAGTTCACGCTCGGCGGGCTCGAGCTCGCCGGCGAGTTCGGCGCGCGCTTCGCCCAGCTCGCGGGCGGCGTGCTCGCGGGCATGGCCGACGCGCTCGACAAGCGGGATCGCGCGAAGCCCGGCCCGTAGCCGCGGCCATGCTGCGCGAGACCGCTTTGTAGCGCTAGATGCTGCGCGAAACCTTCGGCATCATGCGGGAGCTGCCGCGCCTGCATGAGATCGCCTCGGTGTTCATCCGCCACGGGCTGGGCGATTTCGTGCAGCGCATCGGCATCGCCGGCCTGCTCGAGCGCGCCGGGCGCATGCTCAACTTCGGCGCCGCCGGAGACTCGCCCAGGCTCGACCAGGCGAGCCGCGTGCGCATGGCGCTGGAGGAGCTCGGCCCCACCTTCGTCAAGCTCGGCCAGGTCATGGCCACGCGCGTCGATCTCTTTCCGCCGCGCTGGATCGAGGAGCTCGAGAAGCTGCACGCCCAGGTACCGCCGGTGCCGTTCGAGGAGCTGCTGCCCGAGCTCGAGCGCGCCCTCGGCCGCTCGCCCTTCGAGGTATTCCGCGACGTCGACACGCGCGCCTACGCCGCGGCCTCGATCGCGCAGGTGCACCGCGCGCGCCTCGCCGACGGCACGCCGGTGGTGCTGAAAATCCGGCGCCCGGGCGTGCGCGACAAGATCGACGCCGACCTGCGCCTGCTGCGGCGGGTGTCGGAGCTGATCGAGGCCGAGATTCCCGAGACGCGCCGCTACCGGCCGGCGGAGATCGCGTCGCAGTTCGCCCGCTCGCTCGAGCGCGAGGTCGACTTCGCCACCGAAACGCGCAACATCCAGCGCTTCACCCAGAACTTCGCCGGCGACCCGCACATCGTCATCCCGCGCATCTTCCCCGAGTGGACCAGCGAAGTGCTGCTGGTGCAGGAGCACGTCGAGGGCGTGTCCGCGACCGATCCCGCCGCGGTCGCGGCGGCGGGGCTCGACCGCAAGGTGCTCGCGGCGCGCGGCGTCGACGTGTTCCTCAAGATGATCCTGATGGACGGCCTGTTCCACGCCGACCCGCATCCCGGCAACGTGTTCTACCTGCCCGGCAACCGCATCGTGATCATCGACTTCGGCATGGTCGGGCGGCTCTCGCCGCAGCGGCGCCGCCAGGTGATCGACCTCCTCGCCGGCCTCGCGCGCATGGCGGAGGAGCCGATGCTGGAGGTGCTGCTCGACTGGGCCGGCGAGAGCCACGTCGACGACTCGAGGCTCGCCGCGGACGTGAACGAGATGGTGTCCGACTTCGAGGGCGTGCCGCTCAAGGACATCCGGATCGGCGCCGCGATCCGCCAGTTCGCCGCCCTGGTCCGCGAGCATGCGATCGTGCTGCCGTCGGACCTGTCGCTCATGTTCAAGACCCTGATCTCGCTCGAGGGCCTGGGACGGCAGTACGACCCGGACCTGCACATCGTCCAGCACCTCACGCCGTTCGTGCGGCGCGCGCTCGCCGAGCGCCACCAGCCGGCGGAGCTCTGGCGGCGCGGGCGCAACGCGCTGGACGAGTTCTTCAACGTCGCGACGAGCGTCCCGCGCGACCTCGCGCGCCTGCTGCGCGAGGCGCGCCGCGGCAAGTTGCGCATCGACCTCGATCTCAAGCGCCTCGACAGCTTCGGGCTGCGCCTGGACCGCACGCTCGATCGCGTGACGATGGGGATCATGACCGCGTCGCTCGTCATCGGCTCGGCGATCGTGCTCACGGTCGAGGGCGGGCCGCGCCTTTTCGGCGTGGCGGTGCTGCCGGTGCTCGGACTAGCGGGCTACGTGGTGGCGTTCCTGAACAGCCTCTGGATCATCTACGGCATCTGGCGCTCAGGACGGGAATAAAGCTTTAGGTCTTGGTGTCCTTCGGAATGAATTTGAGCGCCACGCCGTTGTTGCACCAGCGCTGGCCAGTCGGCTGCGGGCCGTCGTCGAAGACGTGGCCGTGGTGCCCGCCGCAGCGCTTGCAGTGGTACTCGGTGCGCGGATAGACCAGGAAGAAGTCCTTCTTCGTCTCGAACGCGCCCGGGATGGTGGTGAAGAAGCTCGGCCAGCCGGTGCCGGACTCGAACTTCATCGCCGAGGTAAAGAGCGGCAGCCCGCAGCCTGCGCAGGCGAATACGCCGGGCCGCTTCTCCTCGTTCAGAGGGCTGGTGCCGGCACGCTCGGTGCTCTCTTCGCGCAGCACCCTGAACGACTCGGGCGAAAGGCGCTTGCGCCACTCGTCCTTCGAGAGCTTGAGCGGCTCCTCTGCCGAGGGCACGCTGGCGCCCGCCGGCAGCAGGCTCTTCCAGCCTTGCTGCAGGGCCTCGATGTCCTTCATGGTCGCGGGGGAAGCGGCGCGCGCCAGAAGCGGCGCGGCCGCGAGCCCGAACAGAAACGTGCGTCTTTGCATGATTTCCTCATCCTTGGTGTCCCGTGGTCGCGCATTGGTCGGACCGAGGGAGGAAACCTAACACTACCACCCTACAGCGGGAAGTGCAGGCGGATCGAAATGCCGCTCGGCGGCAGCACGGGAACCGGGGCCGCATACACCGGAGCCGGGCGGTAGACCACCGGCGGCGGCGCGTAGTACACCGGCGCTGGCGGCGCGTAGAACACGCGCGGCGGCGGCATTACCACCACTGGGCGCGGATGGACGAACACCGGACGCGGATGAAAGTGGGGGTTGCGATAGTGGCCCCAGCCGTGGCCACCGTCGTGGGCAAACGCCGGGACGGCGAGCGCGAGGCCTGCGGCGGCGAGAATCAGTTTCTTCAGCATTGCAGTCTCCTTTGGTGTTGACTGATGTGGTGCCTATTACACGCGGCAAGGCCGTTGCAGTGAACCGATAAAGTGCAAGATGTGTAACCACGTGTTAATTTGAGCCGTCCGGAGGAGCTTCATGTCACGCATTGCCTTTCTTGTTTTCGCTTGGTTTTTTTCGCCGTTCGTGGCTGCTCAGGAGTACCCCGCTCGGGCTATCACAATGGTCGTGCCGTTCCCTCCGGGCGGAGTGGCCGACATCGTCGGCCGGCCGCTCGCTGCGATGATGGAGAAATCGCTCAAGCATCCGGTGGTCATCGTGAACCGCACGGGCGCCGGCGGCGCGCTCGGCATGCGCGAGGTCGCCAAGGCTGCGCCCGACGGCTACACGATCCTCATGGGCCTGTCGTCGATCTCGATCTTTCCGGTGTCCGAGCGCGTGAATGGCAAGCAGCCGTCCTACGAGCTCAAGGACTTCGCGCCGATAGCGCTGGTCACCGCCGACCCGACCGTGCTCGTGGTGCGCGCGGACAGCCCGTACAAGACGGTGAAGGACTTCGTCGAAGCGGCGAAGGCGAAGCCGGGCAAGATCAACTACTCCTCCTCCGGGGTGTACGGCACGCTGCACGTTGCGATGGAGATGTTCGCCAACGCGGCGGGGGTGCAGCTCTTTCACGTGCCCTATGGCGGCGGCGGGCCCGCGATCACCGCGCTACTTGGCGGCCAGGTCGAGGCTTCGGCGCAGGGTCCGGCGGCCGCGATCGGGCAGATCCGCGGCGGCAAGATGCGCGCTCTCGCCGGCTGGGGCACCGAGCGCCTGAAGCTGCTGCCGGACCTGCCGACCTTCAAGGAGCTCGGCTACGACGTCGAGTTCTACATCTGGTCGGGCGTGTTCGCGCCCGCGGCTACGCCCGGCCCCGCAGTCTCGAAACTGCGCGAGGCGGTGAAGGCGGCGGCGACTTCAGAGGACTTCAAGCACGCGATGGAGAAGGTCTCCACCCCGGTAAGCTACCTCGACGCGCCGGAGTTCGCGAAGTACTGGGAGCGCGACGCGCGCCGGCTCGCGATCGCGGTCGAGAAGATCGGCAAGGTCGAGGAAGAGAAGAAGTAACCGGGCTCTAGCGGCGCGACTTGCGGCGCTTTCTCGCCGCGAGCGCGCGCTTCGCCTTGAGAAGCTTTTCCTTCTCGATCAGCACGCGCGGCGTGCGGTACTGCGACAGCGCGCCGGCGCGCCGCTCGAACGGGTCGCGGCGCGACACGAGCCTCAGGTGGCGGCCCGCGACCAGCCTGAAATGGCGGATGTCGTCGAGCGCCGCGGCCACCGGCCAGGCGCCCTTTTCCCCGCTGACCCACACGCTCGGATCCATGCGTCGCAGGTCGTAGGGCACCGAGTACTCGCGCAGCGTCTTGTCGCTGCGCCGGTTGGCGTACTCGTGGAAGTACGACATCGCGAGCTCGCGCAGGTCGCGGTAAACCGGATCGCGCGAGCGCAGGAAAATCCCGTTGGTCTTGGAAATCGCGCCCCAGAAGCCATTGCGCCGGTAGAGCGCCACTACATGGTCGAAGTCGTGCACCGCCCTCATGTCGAGAAGCAGCGGCGCCTCGCCGTGCACCCAGAGCGCGCAGGCCGCGAGCATCGCGCCCTCGATGCAGTGCGCTCGCCGCGTCCGCAGCACCTCGCGCACCGTCAGGCAGGTCTCGCCGGCGAGCTCGAAGTTCTGGCTCAGGCCGTACACGAACCCCTGGATCCTGTGCGGCGAATCGAGGCGCCGCAGCACGGCGAATTCGGCCGAAGTGAGGCCAAGATCCTCGCGGCGGGGGAAGCGCTTTCCGAGCATGGGCGGCGGAAAAATATAACGTCGCGCCCCGCCGGGCAATTGCCTCCGCAAGCCTCTGATTTCTCGGACCCCGGCCGTTCGACCGGTGGGCGCGGGCGGGAGGCGGCCGTATCCTGAGCGCTCTCCATATTGCTTTGAGGCACCCGTCATGACCGAGCTGCTAGAACAATTTTCCTCGGAGCTTGCCGCGCGGACCGCGGCGCTGCAGGGGGCGACTGCGGCGATCCGCCGGGCCCGCGAGCGGCATCTCAGCGCGATCGTCTGGCGGCCGGACGTAGTGGTCGCCTCCGAGCAATCCCTGCCCGAACGGGACGAGTTCGAGCTCGTGATGCCAGGCGGCACGCAAGCCGCGGCCAAGCTCGCCGGCCGCGACCCAGGAACCAATATCGCCGTTCTGCGCCTTTCGCAGCCAGCGTCCCCGCCCGTGCTCGTGCCGGGCGAAACGCAAGCCGGCGCACTCGCGCTTGCATTGGGGGCGGACGGCACCGGCGGGGTGAGCGCGCGCCTTGGCCTGGTCAATCTCGCCGGGACGCAGTGGCACAGCGTCGCCGGCGGGCTCATCGACCGGCGCATCGTCCTCGACCTGCGGCTGGGCCGCGCCGAGGAGGGCGGCCCGGTATTCAGCGCCGCCGGGGCGTTTCTGGGCATGTCGACGCTTGGCCCGCGGGCGCGGGTGCTCGTCATTCCGGCCGCGACCCTCGAGCGGATCGTCCCGATCCTCCTCAAGGAGGGCCGTGTCGCGCGCGGATGGCTCGGGGTGGCGCTGCATCCGGTCGCCGTGCCCGACGCGCTTCGCGAAACGGCCGGTCAGGCTAGCGGGATGATGGTGATGTCGCTCGCCGAAGGCGGCCCGGCGGCGAAGGCCGGAATCGTCGCCGGCGACATCGTGCTGAGCGTCAACGACGCCGCGGCGTCGGGATTTCGCCGGATCGCCGGCCAATTCGCTGCCGACAGCATCGGCCGCAAGGCGGCGCTGCGCGTGATCCGGGGCGGAAACCTGCTCTCGCTCGACGCCGTGATCGAAGCGCGCCCCCCCACATGAGCGCTGTCCCCCAAGCGGTGCCCGCCCTCGTCATCCGGGTGCTGGTCCATGCCACCGACCCGGTGCGCCGCGAAGTTCTCCGCCAACTGGTCATCGACGCGGGACACCTGCCGGTGGATTCGCCCATGGACGCCGACGCCGTGCTCTCTGACCAGGTCCATGCCGGATTTGCGGCGATGCCCGAGCACAGCGGGCAGGGCCTGTTCACGCCGCGCGAGCTCGAGGTGCTGGGAGCGATCGGCGACGGCCTCACCAACAAGATGATCGCGCGCCGGCTCGAAATCTCTCCGCACACCGTGAAGTTCCACGTCGAATCGTTGCTCAGGAAGCTCGGCGCGCGCACTCGCGCCGAAGCGGTGGCGAAGGCGCGCGAGCACCGGCTCAGCAACACGGTCGAGCTCTAGCCCTGTTACCCGACGCAGACGGCCTCGACGTTGTTGCCGTCCGGATCGAGCAGGAACGCCGCGTAATAGGTCGGGCTGTAGTCGGCGCGCAGCCCGGGCTTGCCGTGGTCGCGGCCGCCTGCCGCGAGGCCGGCGGCGTGAAAGCGGTTGACCGAGCGGCGGTCTGCGGCGCGGAATGCGACGTGGACCGTCGCGCCGGGCGCGCCGCGGTAGAGCCAGAGCGCGGGCTCGCCCGGCGGGCCGAAGCCCGCGCTTGCGGCGTCGTGGGACGCGAGCGCGTGCCCGAGCGGCTCGAGCGCGGCGCGGTAGAAGTCGACCGCCGCGTCGAGATCCTTGACCTTGAGTCCGATGTGGTCGTACATCACGCCTCCTTTGCACGGTGTGCTACCAGCTCGATCGCCTTGTGCCAGCTCGCGCCTTCGTCGCGCGACACCTCGGCGCGCCAGCGGAACGAGTCGGCCCGCAGATCGCTGAAAATCCAGCGCAGCGCCGCGCCGTCGCTGCCCTTGCCCTCCTGGAAGATCTCGTCGCCGCGTTGCCGGCCGACGAGATCAGCGCGGTAGCCGGCGCAGGGGTCGATCCACGTGACGCGCCAGGCGTCGAGCTTCGCGTCGTAGATCCGCAGGGTCATGCCGTACTGGTTGTCGAACGGTCCCCAGCGCTGCGACTTGCCGACGTTGGGCCCGTCGCGCGGTGGGGTGATCCAGACATCCTGGATCGCGCGGCCCTCGAGCGTGCGGTCGAAGCGAATCTGCCAATAGTGGTGCCGGCCGCTGCCGTCGGGGAGGAAGGCCTGCGCCTCGGCTTCCCAGCGGCCGATGAATCGGTCGTAAGGGTTCATGCCCCGAGCTTAGGGGCGCGCCGCGGCCCCCGCTGTCAGAATCTTGCGCATTTGCTGCGTGCGCGTGCCGCGCCGCATCGCCGAGGGCGTGGCGCCGAAGCTCGCGCGGAAGCAGGCGGTGAAATGGCTGTGGCTCGAGAAGCCGAGCGCGATACCGATGGTGGTGAGGTCGCGCCGCGAATCGAGCACCTCGTCGAGCGCCGCCGCCATGCGCGCGCGCAGCTGGTAGCGGTGCAGCGGCACTCCGGCGAGCTCGCGGAAAGTCCGGGCGAGGTGCCAGGGCGAGCTGTGCACGCGCTGCGCCAGCGCGGCAAGGCCCCAGGTCTCGCCGGGGTGCGCCGCCAGCGTGAGGCGGGTCGCCTCGACAATCTCGGCGCAGCGCGACCTGGGCGCTCGCTGCGGCGCGCGCGGCGCGGGCGTGCGCACGGTACCTGCCAGGAGATGCAGCGCGGTCTCGTCGGCTTCGAGCGCGCTCGCGACGCGCCGCTCCAGCCGGTACCAGAGCATGCGGCGTCGCGCGATGAGCGAGTCATCGAGCGGCACGCACGGTACGCACGCAAGCTGCGCGCCCTGCATCTCGCCGAGCACTTCCGGCGAGGGCTCCAGCACGAGACATTGGTCGCCGCCCTCGACCGGGTGGCTGACGCGGTAGGGCTGGTCCGCCGCGAAGAAGAGCGCGGTGCAGGCATCCGCAACCACGCGGCTACGCGCAGCGTTGTGCTTGACGAAGACGCCGCGCAAGGGGAACACCAGCAAGTCGGCTCGCGCGTGTTCCTCCGGCCCGCAGGCGCCGTCGTGCGGACAGCAGCGCACGAAGTGCACCTGGATGCTTGGGCTTCGATGAACGGTCTCGCGGGTGATCACGCGCCTATTGTCGCAGGCCGGCGCATGCATTCCGGCACCGCATGGCTTGCCCTAGAAAAGCTTGCTTGACTCGAGTGCCATGAATTCGCGCAGCACGGCGAGCCACTTCGCAAAACCCTCGACGAAACTCCTGTTCCCGTCGACCACGGGCGCGACGCGGACCGTCGCTGTGTCGTTGCGCACCGGAAAGGGGGCTGGATCGCAAAGCGCGTATGTGTATGTATAGGAGCGCTGCGCGTCGGAGTGGGCGAGCAGAACCTGGCGGATGACTCCGCCTTCGGTGCTGACGCGCCGCACGGCGCCAACCTGATCGCCGGCCTTGCCATCCTCGATGAGGGTGTCGCTGCGAACGCCCGCCCACGCATAGTGATCGAAGGGACGAATGACGGCCCAGACCCGGCGACCGATGCCGCGGCTATCGGGTTCTTGCGGCCAGGTGATCACTGCACTTTCGGTGCCGTCCGGCTGAACGCGTGACGCGATCTCGAAACGGCGGGAACCCCCGGGCGCTTCGGTGTCACAGCTTTTTTGAACCGCAAACCACAGGAGCAAGCATGAAGCCACGCATCGATGTCACGCGGGTGTCGCCGAAAGTCCTGCAAGCCATGTACGGGCTGCAGAACACCGTCAACAGCTCGGGTCTCGAGCGCAACCTGCTCGAGCTGGTCAAGATGCGCGCGTCGCAGATCAACGGCTGCGCGTACTGCCTCGACATGCACAGCAAGGACGCGCGCGCCGCCGGCGAGACCGAGCAGCGCCTGTACCTGCTCGATGCCTGGCGCGAGACCTCGCTCTATAGCGAGCGCGAGCGCGCGGCGCTCGAGTGGACCGAGGCGCTGACGCTCATCGGCGAAGGCCACGTGCCCGACGCGGTCTATGCATCGGCGCGCGAGCACTTCAGCGAGGAAGAGCTGGTGAACCTCGCGCTCGCGGTCGTTACGATCAACGGCTGGAACCGCTTCAGCATCGCGTTCCGGGCCGAGGCCGGCAAGTACCGGCCGGGAATGCACGATCGCAGCAAGGCCGCTTGAGGCAGCAGTTCAGGCCGCGCGCAGGGCGTCGACGATGCTCAGGCGTGCGGCGCGCAGGGCCGGCAGAACGCCGCCGGCGAAGCCCATCGCCGCGGCGAAAGCGAGCGACTGCAGCACAATCTTCGGGGTCAGCTTGAACGAGAACGCGAGCTCGCCGAAGGACTGCCAGTTCATGGTCGAGATGTGCACGAGCTGCATGAGCGAGGCGACCCCGAGCCCCAGGGCCCAGCCGAGCGCCGCAAGCGCGAGCGCCTCGGCGAGGAAGGCCGTGAGGATGGCGCGGCGGCGGAAGCCAAGCGCGCGCAGCGCGCCGATCTCGGCGGTGCGGCCGGCGACCGCCGCGTACATCGTGATCATGGCGCCGATCATGGCGCCGATCGAGAAGATCACCGAGAGCGTGAGCCCCAGGATGCTGATGAAGCCCGACAGCGCCGCCGACTGCTCCTCGTAGAACTGGCGCTCGCGCTTCACGTCCACGGTGAGCCGCGGGTCGGAGTCGAGCCGCCGCTTGAGCGCGTCGAAGGCGCCGGGATCGGCGAGCCGCGCGATCACCGTGGAGTAAGCCTGGCGGCGGAACGATTGCATCATCTGGTCGACGTCGCCCCAGATCTCCGAGTCGAACGCCGAGCCGCCGGCGTCGAACACGCCCACCACCAGCCAGTCGCGCGCGCCGAAGCGCAAGCGTTCGCCGACGCCGGTGCCGGCGAAGCGCTGCGCAATGCTTCGGCCCACTACGATCTCGGTGCTCGCCGGGCGGAACATGCGGCCCGCCGCGAGGCGCACCTGGGGCCGCAGCGCGATGCCCTGCGGCGACAATCCGCGCACGGTGACGTTGCTTACCGTGCCGGAGTCGCGCTTGTGCTGCGCGATCAGCACCACGGTCTCCTTGGAGGCCGCGACGACCTCGGGCTGCGCCTCGACCAGCGCCGCCTGGGGGCGCTCGACGCCGCTTTGCACCTCGCTCCCCGCGGAGCGGCGCGTGACCATGACGTTGTCGGGCTGCCCGGTCGACACCATCGCCTGGCGCAGGCCGGCGTCGAGCATCAGCACCGCGGCGAACACGAACACCACGAGCGCCATGCCGCCCGCGGTGAGCGCCGTGGTGAGCTTCCGGGTCCACAGGTTCCGCACGCTATAGGCGAGCGGGATCGCCTTCACCCTATTGCCCTTAACCCATCGACGATACGGACCCGTGCGGCCCGCTGGCCAGGCAGCAGCGCGGCGGCGATGCCGACCGCGAGCGCGGCGCCCAGCTGCATGGCAGTGGTTGCCAGGCTCACCTCGAAAACCGGAAAGAGCGTGCCGGTCTGGGTGCTGAACCAGGCCGCGACCGGGAAGGTGCAGCCGACGCCGACGAGGCCGCCGACCGCCGCGATCGCGAGCGACTCGCCGAGCACCAGGGCGGCGACATAGCCGGGGGCGAAGCCGAGCGCCTTCAGCGTCGCGTACTCGGAAAGGCGCTCGCGCGCGGTCATCGCCATCGTGTTCGCCATCACCGCGAGGATGATGAACACGACCACGAAAGAGACCACGCGGATGCCCACCACGATCGCCTCGGTCATGGCGACGAAGCCGAGCTGGAACGCCTTCTCGGTCTCGGTCAGGGTCTCGGCGGCCGAGTTCCTGAACTGCGCGTCGAGCGCCTGCGAGATCTCCGCCGAACGCGCCGGGTCGGCGATCTGCACCACGAACACCCCGACCTGGTCGGCGCGCCGCGGCACCCTGCGCTTCATCGTCTCGTTGAGATAGTCCCAGTGGAAGAACATCTGCGAAGTGTCGGTGCGCGCCTCGGCGCCCTCGTAGATCGCGCGCACCGTGAAGCTCCAGTCGCCGGGGAAGATCGTGCCGCGCAGCGGCAGCGTGTCGCCGACCCTGAAGCCGTAGGTCTCGGCGAGCTTGCGGCCGACCACCGCGCCGCGCCGGTCGCGCAGGAACGCGCGCTTCTCTTCCTCGGCGAAGCGGTATTCCGGGTACATCTCGAAGTACTGCGCGGCATCCACCGCGAACTGCGGAAAGAACTTCTTCGGGTCCTGGTAGATGCCGCCGAACCAGTTCGCGGTGCCGACCCGCTTCACCCCCGGCACCGCGCGGATCTTGTCGCGGTAGTGCAGCGGCATCGGGAAGACGAGCGAGATGGCGTTGCGCGTCACGAGGCGGTCGGGCGCCGCGTTGTTCGCCCCGGCATACCAGGCGCCGACCACGGTCTGCAGGAGGCCGAAGGACAGCACCGCGATCACCAGGCCGAGCACCGTCAGGCCGGTGCGCAGCTTGTGGCGCAGCGCGTTGCGCGCAATCAGCTTTAAGAACTGCATTTCAGCGAACCGAGCGCTCGAGCAGATCGGCGCCCTCCGAGAGCTCGCCCTTGTCGAGATACTTGATGGCGTGCGCATGCTCGGCCGCCCGCCGGTCGTGCGTCACCATGACGATCGTCTTGCCGAACTGCACGTTGAGCTGCTCGAGGAGCGACAGCACTTCGGCCGCCGACTGGCGGTCGAGGTCGCCGGTCGGCTCGTCGGCGACGATCAGCTTCGGATCGGTGACGAGGGCGCGCGCGATTGCCACGCGCTGCTGCTGGCCGCCGGAGAGCTCCGAGGGGTAGTGTTCCGCGCGGTCGGCGAGCCCGACCAGGCGCAGCGCCGCGGCGACGTGCTCGCGCCGCTCGCGCCGGGAGAGCGGGGTGAGTGTGAGCGGCAGCTCCACGTTCTCGAACGCGGTCAGCACCGGCATCAGGTTGTAGAACTGGAACACGAAGCCGACCGAGGTGGCGCGCCAGTCGGCTAGGTCGGACTCGGGCAGCACGGTGATGTCGACGCCATCGACGAGGATCGCGCCAGCATCGGGCTTGTCGATGCCGGCGAGCAGGTTGAGCAGCGTCGACTTGCCCGAGCCCGAAGGTCCCATCAGGCCGAGGAAGTCGCCGCGCTGCACGTCGAACGAGAGACCGTGCAGCACCGCCACGACCTGTCCGCCGCGCCGGTACGACTTGGAAACGCCGCGCACCTCGATGAGCGTGGAGCTCACGCGGCGGCTCACTTTACCCGCGCGCCGTCGGCGAGCCGCTCGGGAGGCTTGACGATCACGCGCTCGCCCGGAGTGAGCCCGTCGGCCTGCACCAGGTCGCCGAGCGCGCGGCCACCGTCGAGCTTGACGCGCTGCGCGCGCCCGTCCTTCACGACAAAGACGTACTTCGCGCCGTCGCGCTCGAGGAGCGCCGACTTGGGCACGGCGGGAACGGGCTTGCGCTCCGTCGCGGCGAGCTCGCGCTCGAGGAACGCGACCTTGGCCGCCATGTCGGGCACCACGCGCGGATCGCGCTCGATGAATCGGATCTTCACCAGCACGGTGGCCTTCGCGCGGTCCACCGTCGGCACGACGCGCTGCACCACCCCGGCGACGCGCTGCTCGGGCAGGGCGTCGAGCTGGATCTCGCAGGGCTGGCCGAGCTTCACCCTGCCGAGCGAGGACTCGGCGACGTCGGCCTCGACCTCCAGGGTTTCCATGTCGGCGATCGTCACCACCGCGCCCTTGGTGTCGGCGGCACTGGAGAACGGCGTGATGTTGTCGCCGACGTTGGCGCTCTTCGTGAGCACCACGCCGTCGAAGGGCGCGCGGATCAGCGTCTGGTCGAGCGCCACCTCGGCGGCCTTGAGGTTCGCCTGCGCCGCGGCGAGCGCGGCCTCGCCCGAGCGCACGCCGGCGCGCGCCTTGTCGTCGCGCGCGACCGCAGAGTCGAGCGTCGAGCCGCTGATGTACTTCTTTTCCGCGAGGTCGCGCGAGCGTGCCAGGTTGGCCTGCGCTTCGCGCGCCTCGGCGTGCGCCTGCTCCAGGTTGGCGGCGGCGACGCCGACGTTCGCCTTCGCCTGGTCGCGGCTCGCGGCCACGTCGCGGTTCTCGATGCGCGCGATCACCTCGTCGCGCTTGACGCGACTACCTTCCATCACGCCGAGCCATTCCAGCCGTCCGGTCGCCTTGGAGGCGACGGCCGCCTTGCGCTGGGCAACGACGTAGCCGGTCGCGTTCAGAAGCGTCACCGCCTGCGACGGATAGGCCGCGCTCACCGCTGCGGTCTCGACCGTGGGCGGGCCACCGACGAACCTTCCGTACGCCACGAACCCGACCGCGGCGAGCACCGCAGCGCCGGCGAGCCACGGCCACCAGCGCCTGCGCCGACGCCTCGCGGGGGTAGCGGCGCGATCGATCGCGAGCTTGGAGATATCCGGGTTATCCATTACAAGTGCAACATTACGCGGATTCTCGAAGGTTAGAATCGAACTCCCGCCAGTCATCACCGCGAAGGCCATGCGTTTCAAACATCTCGCAGCGCTGTCGCTCGTCCTGTCGGTCGCGGCCTGCGGGCAGGGCGGGCACGACAAGGGCGGCAAGGGCCACGGCGGTCCAGGCGGCGGCATGCCGCCGTCCGAAGTGAACGTCACCACGGTGCAGCCGCAGACCCTGCCGGTCACGCTGGAGTACACGGCGCAGACGGCGGGCTCGCGCGAAGTCGAGGTGCGTGCGCGGGTCACCGGCATTCTGATGAAGCGCAACTTCACGGAAGGCGGGCCGGTGAAGCAGGGCCAGTCGCTCTTTACGATCGACGCGGCCCCGTTCGAGGCGGCGTTCGCGCGCGCCCAGGCCGACGTCGCCGCCGCCGAGGCGAGGCTCGAGCAGGCGCAGCGCAACGCCGCGCGGCTGAAGCCGCTCTACGCCGAGAAGGCGGTGAGCCAGAAGGAGTACGACGATGCGGTCTCGGCCGAGTCGATCGGCGCCGCCGACCTCAAGTCGGCCCGGGCGCGGCTCACCGAGGCGAAGCTGAACCTCGAGTACACCAAGGTCGAGGCGCCGGTCTCCGGAGTCGCGGGCCGCGCGCTGGTCTCCGATGGCACGCTCGTCTCGGGGCCCAACGTGCTGCTCACCAGCGTGACCCAGGTGGATCCGATCTGGGTGAACTTCGGCATTCCCGACAACGAGCAGTCGCGGCTGCAGAAGGAGGCCGACGCCGGCCGCCTCAAGCTGCCGAAGAATTTCGAAGTCGAGCTGCGCCTCGCCGACGGCAGCGTCTATCCGAGGAAGGGCCGGCTCTCGTTCTCCGATGTGCGCACCTCGCCCGCGACCGGCACGCGCGAGGCGCGCGCCGAGCTGCCCAATCCGGACGGCGCGCTGCGCCCGGGTCAGTTCGTGCGCGTGATCCTGCACGGGGCGACGCGGCCCAACGCGGTCACCGTGCCGCAGCGCGCGGTGCTCGAGGGGCCGCAGGGCAAGTTCGTCTACGTGGTCGACGACAAGAGCACCGCGCAGCCGCGCCCGGTGCAGGCGGGCGAGTGGTCGGGCGACAGCTGGATCATCACGGAGGGCGTGAAGCCGGGCGAGCGCGTGATCGTCGACGGCCTGCTCAAGCTCGGGCCGGGTGCGCCGGTCAAGATCGCCGAGCAGCCGTCCGAAAAACCTTCTGAGAAATCTGTCGTAGGGAAGAAGTAGTGTTCTCCCGCTTCTTCATCGATCGGCCGATCTTTGCCGCGGTGCTCTCGGCGTTTGTCGTCCTCGCCGGGCTCGCCGCGATGCGCGTGCTGCCGGTCGCCCAGTATCCGGAGATCGCGCCGCCGGTGGTCACCGTGCAGGCGGTCTACCCGGGAGCCTCCGCCCAGGTGCTCGAGCAGACCGTGGCCGCGCCGCTCGAGAACCAGATCAACGGCGTCGAGCACATGATCTACATGAACTCGACCTCGACCTCGCAGGGCGTGGTGCAGATCCAGGTCACCTTCGACATCGGCACCGACCCGGACAAGGCGGCGCTCAACGTCAACAACCGCGTCAAGCAGGCCGAGCCGCGCCTGCCGCTCGAGGTGCGGCGGCAGGGCGTGACGGTGGAGAAGGGCTCCTCGGCCTTCCTGCAGGTGCTCGCGTTCTACTCGCCCGATGGCCGCCACAGCGACGTGTTCATCTCGAACTACGTCACGCTGAACGTGCTCGACCTCCTGAAGCGCGTTCCCGGCACCACCAACGTCCAGATCTTCGGCGCCAAGGACTACGCGATGCGCATCTGGGTGCAGCCCGACAAGATGACGCAGCACAAGCTCACGCCCTCGGACCTGATCAAGGTCATCAACGAGCAGAACGCCCAGTTCGCGGCGGGCAAGGTGGGACAGTCGCCCGCGCCTCCCGGGCAGGAGCTGGTGTACACGGTCACCACGCGCGGGCGCCTGTCCGACCCGAAGGAGTTCGAGGACATCCTGGTTCGCACCAACCCCGACGGCTCCTCGCTCAGGCTGAAGGACGTGGCGCGCGTCGAGCTTGCGTCCAAGGACTACGACTTCATCGGCCGCATCAACGGCAGGGAAGCCACGCTGGTGGGCATCTTCCTGCAGCCCGGCGCCAACGCCTTGGGCGTCGCCGGCGAGGTGAAGCGCACGGTGGCCGACATCGCCAAGCGCTTTCCGCAGGGCCTCGCCTACTCCGTGCCCTACGACACCACGCGCTTCGTCGAGGTCTCGATCAAGGAGGTGGTCGAGACGCTGCTCATCGCCATGGCTCTCGTGTTCCTGGTGGTGTATCTCTTCCTGCAGAGCTGGCGCGCCACGCTGATTCCTTTTGCCGCGGTACCGGTGTCGCTCATCGGCACCTTCGCCGGCTTGCTGCTGCTCGGCTACACCATCAACACCCTGACGCTCTTCGGCATGGTGCTCGCCATCGGCATCGTGGTGGACGACGCCATCGTCGTGCTCGAGAACGTCGAGCGCATCATGCACGAGGAAGGCCTCGCGCCGCGCGAAGCCGCGATCAAGGCGATGAAAGAGGTGACCAGCCCCATCGTCGCCATCGTGCTCGTGTTGTGCGCGGTGTTCGTGCCGATCGCCTTCCTCGGCGGCCTCACCGGGGAGCTCTACCGCCAGTTCGCGGTCACGATCTCGATGGCGGTGGTGATCTCGGGAATCGTGGCGCTGACGCTGACGCCGTCGCTGTGCGTCATCGTCCTGAAGCCGGAAAAGCGGGCGCAGCGCGGATTCTTCGCCTGGTTCAACCGCGGCTTCGGCCGCGCCACCGACCACTACGAGTCGGGCGTGGCGTGGATCATCCGGCGTGGCGGCATCGGGCTCGCGCTCTTCGCCTGCATGGTCGCGGCCGCTGCCTGGCTGTGGCACATCACGCCGGGGAGCCTGGTGCCCGACGAGGACCAGGGCTTCTACATCGCGGCGGTGATCCTGCCCGACGGGGCGACGCTGGAGCGCACCGACAAGGTGGTCGCCGAGGTGAACAAGGCGATCGCGTCGAACCCGAACAACCTCGACGTCGTCGCCTTCACCGGCTTCGACTTCCTCGGCGGCGGCTTCCGCAACAACGCCGCGACCATCTTCGTCACGCAGAAGCCCTGGAGCGAGCGCAAGGTCGCCACACCCCAGCTGGTGGGCGACTTCTTCATGAAGACCGGCCACATCAAGGAAGGGCTCGCGCTCGCCTTCGGTCCGCCGCCGATCTTCGGCCTGGGGACCGCCGGCGGCTTCGAGTTCTATATCCAGAACCGCGGCACCGGAGGCTCGGGCGAGATGGCGAAGGCGCTCGGCCAGTTCATCGGCGCGGCGCACAAGGAGCCGCAGCTCGGCATGGTGCAGACCCTTTGGCGCGCCACGGTGCCGCAGCTCTCGGTCGACGTCGACCGCGACAAGGCGAAGGCGCTCGGCGTGCCGCTCGAGGATCTCTACGGCGCGCTCGCGGCCACGCTGGGCAGCTACTACGTGAACGACTTCAACAAGTTCGGCCGCACCTGGCAGGTGCTGATGTCGGCCGCGCCGCAATACCGCGACCGTCCCGAGGACATCGGAAAGGTATGGGTACGCTCCGAGAAGGGCGAGATGATTCCGCTCGATTCGCTCGCCCGGGTGCGCTACAGCTCCGGACCCGATTCGCTCGACCGCTTCAACAACCTGCCGGCGGTGAAGATCTTCGGCCAGGCCGCGCCGGGGGTGTCCTCGGGGCAGGCGATCCAGGCGGTCGAAAATATCGCGAACAAGGTGCTGCCGCAGGACTTCAGCTACGACTGGGGCGGTGTCTCCTACCAGGAGAAGCGCTCGGCCGGGACCTCGAGCCTGGCGCTCGGCCTGGCGGTCGTCATGGTGTTCCTGATCCTGGCGGCGCAATACGAGAAGTGGTCGCTGCCGCTGTCGGTGCTTCTGGCGATGCCGTTCGGTACCTTCGGCGCGCTCGCGGCCGTCTGGGTGAGGGGTTTGACGAACGACGTGTACTTCCAGATCGGGCTGGTCACGCTGCTCGGCCTGGCGGCGAAAAACGCCATCCTGATCGTCGAGTACGCGGTGATGAAGCACGAGCAGGGACTGTCGGCTTCGGCCGCCGCGGTGGAGGCGGCGAGGCTGCGCTTCCGGCCGATCCTCATGACCTCGCTCGCCTTCATCCTCGGCGTGATGCCGCTCGCCTTCTCGACCGGCGCCGGCGCCGGCGCGCGCGAATCGGCGGGCACCGGCGTGATGGGCGGGATGCTGGCGGCGACCTTCCTTGCCATCTTTTTCGTGCCGATGTTCTTCAAGCTGATGACTGACCGGCACCTGACCGAGAAGCGCTCGAGCGCCGACATCAAGCACGAGGCCGAGCAGGCCCGCATCGTCACGCACAAGAGCATCCCGATACCGCACCACGCGCCGCACAGCCATGAGTAGGTTCGCCGTCGTCGCCTGCCTCGCGGTGGCCGGTTGCATTCAGCCGGTGAAATACGAGCGGCCGGCGGTCGAGCTGCCCGAAGCATGGAAGGAGACCGCGCCGCGCTTCGCCGAGGACGGGCGCTGGTGGCGGATCTACGACGACGCGCTGCTCGACGCGGTGGTGGACGAGGCGCTCTCGCACAACGGCGATCTCCTCGTAGCGGCCGCGCGCGTCGACGAAGCGCGCGGGCTCCTCGGCGAGGCGAACTCCTTCTTCTGGCCGAGCGTCAGCGCCCAGGCCTCGAGCAGCCGGCAGCAAATCTCCACGCGGACGGCTACCGCGTTTCCCGGCATCCCGACCGAGTACGGCAACAACCGCGCGACGCTGAACGTCTCCTACGAGCTCGATCTTTTCGGGCGCCTGCGCGCGAACTCCGCCGCAGCGCGCGCCGAGCTCGAGTCGAGCGAAGCCTCGCGCGAGGCGGTGCGCCTCGCGCTCGCCGCGCAGGTGGCGAAGTCGTACTTCGCCTTGCGCTCTTTCGACGAACAGGTGAGCCTCACCCGGCGCAACGTGGCGCTGCGCGAGGAAGCGCTCGGCCTGCAAAGGAAGCGCTTCCAGGGCGGAGTGATCTCGGAGTACGAGCTGCGCCAACTCGAGGCGGAAGCGGCCTCGGTGCGCGCACAGCTTCCGCCGCTCGAGCGCGAGCGCGAGCGCGAGGAGGTCGCGCTGTCGGTGCTGCTGGGGCGCAGCCCGAAACAGGTGTTCGAGGGCACGGTGAGTGTGAGGCAGGCCGCAGACGAGATGCCGGGCCCGGCCGCCGTCCCTTCCGGCCTGCCCTCCGAGCTGCTGCTGCGCAGGCCCGACCTCGTCGACGCCGAGCGCCAGCTCGCCGCCGCCAATGCCCGCGTGGCGGTGGCGCGCTCCGAGATGTTTCCCTCGATCAGCCTGACCGCGTTCTACGGCAGCGAGAGCGCGGCGCTCGCCAACCTCTTCGCGGGTGGCGCGGCCGCCACCTGGCAGGTCGCCGCGGGACTGACGCAGCCGATCTTCCAGGGCGGGCGCCTCCAGGCGCGCACCGACGCCGCCCAGGCGCGCGAGCGCGCTGCGCTGGCCCAGTACCAGCAGGCAATCCGCAGCGCCTTTGGCGAGGTACGCGCCGCCCTGATCGTTCAGGCGCGCGCGAAGGAGAGCTACGACGCCGAGTCGGCGCGCGAAGCCGCGCTCACGCAGACGCTGCGCCTCGCGCGCCTGCGCTACCAGAACGGCGTCGCGAGCCAGCTCGACGTGCTCGATGCCGAGCGCGGCCTGCTCTCGGCTCAGACCGCTCGGATCGAGGCGCTGCGCGCCCACCGCGCCGCGGT